>Ga0335082_10009552_pt1 | contig 10536 bp, 10 predicted proteins | sample Lox_Sample_41_FD_206718 | JGI IMG/M metagenome (GOLD analysis project Ga0335082, IMG submission 206718) | Soil microbial communities from Loxahatchee National Wildlife Refuge, Florida, United States - Lox_Sample_4.1 | ecosystem: Environmental > Terrestrial > Soil > Wetlands | place: USA...
CTGGCGTTGGACAGTCTGCAATCGGCGGACGATCAGGTCAAAGTGGCGAAAGAAGGGCTGGAACTTGCCGAAAACGAGCTGGCGCAAGCGCGCCGCCGCTACACGGCGGGTGTGGCCAACAGCCTGGAGGTTACCGACGCCCAGACACGGCTGGAGCGGGCCCGCGATAACCAAACGGCGGCGCTCTACAACTACAACGCGGCGCGCATCGATCTGACGCAAGCGATGGGGACGATCCGGCGGAGCATTCAGTGAAGCGGAGCATCAGGGGACAAGGCGCATGAAGAAACGAATGATTGTGATTGCGGCGATGCTGGTAGCCGCCGGCGTTGCGGCGGTGTATGCCTTTCACGGTTTTGGGCGGAGCCAGGACGGGCGCATTCGGGTCTCGGGCAACATCGAGCTGACGGAAATCAATATCGCGTTCAAGACCGCGGGGCGGCTGATTGAGCGCAACGTGGATGAAGGCGACAACGTAAAGAAGGGGCAGATTCTGGCGCGCCTGGATCGCGACCAGTTGTTGGCGGAGAGGGCGCGCGAGGTGGCAACGCTTGCCGCCGCGGAGACGCAAGTGGCGCAAGCCGAGACGGCGATTCAGTGGCAGAAGGCGACGCTGGCGGGAGACCTGGAGCAGCGGCGCGCAGACCTTTCGTCGAACGAGAGCAAGCTGCTGGAGCTGAAGAACGGCTCCCGGCCGCAAGAGATTCAGGAAGGCAGGGCCGCGGTGGAGGCGGCGCAGGCAGAATTGGATCGCGCCAAGCGCGACTGGGACCGGGCACAGACACTGTTCAAAGACGACGATATTTCCGCCGAGCAATTGGACCAATACCGCAACCACTGGCAGAACGCGCAGGCCGCGTTGAAGCAGGCACAGGAGCGCCAGTCAATGACGGTGGCGGGGCCGCGCATAGAGAAAGTGGAAGCGCAGGCAGCCGCGGTGCAGCGGGCACGGGGAGCGCTCAAAATGACAGAGGCGAACGCGCTGGAAATCAAACGCCGGGAGCAGGAACTGATGACACGGCACGCGGATATCGAGCAGGCCAAAGCCGGCCTGGCGCTCATCGATTCGCAGCTTGCCGACACGGTGGCGGTTTCGCCGGCGGATGGCGTGGTGCTGGTGAAGGCCGCCGACACCGGCGAGATCCTGGCACCGGGAACAAGCGTGGTCACCGTGGGGGACATCGATCACCCGTGGCTGCGCGGCTACATCGACGAGAAAGACCTGGGCAAGTTGAAAATCGGATCCAAGGCAAATGTCACCACGGATTCCTACCCCGGCAAGCTCTACAAGGGGCGTGTGAGCTTCATCGCTTCGGAGGCGGAGTTCACGCCAAAGCAGATCCAGACGCAGCAGGAGCGCGTGAAGCTGGTCTACCGCATCAAGATCGAATTAGAGAACCCGGCGCGCGAACTGAAGTCCAACATGCCGGCCGATGCGGAAATCGTGGCGGAGTAGCCGTGGGGCCAATCATAGAGACGCGCGGCCTGACCAGGCGATTCGGCGGCCTGACGGCGGTGGATCACCTGGATCTTTCCGTCATGCCGGGTGAGATTTTCGGCCTCGTGGGTCCTGATGGAGCGGGCAAGACCACCACGCTGCGCATGCTTTGCGGTTTGATGGACCCGACCGAAGGCAGCGCGCGCGTGGCCGGGCACGACGTGGCGCGCGAATCGCAGGCGGTGAAGGACCAGATCGGCTACATGGCGCAGCGGTTTGGATTATACGGCGATCTGACCGTGGAAGAGAACATGTACTTTTACGCGGATTTGTTCGACATCACGGGCGCGCGGCGAGAGGAGCTGTCGCTCGGCCTGTTACGCATGACGCGCATGGAGCCGTTCCGCGCCCGTCAGGCGGGTAAACTTTCGGGCGGCATGAAGCAGAAACTGGCGCTCATGTGCACGCTGCTGCACCGGCCGCAGATTCTCTTTCTCGACGAGCCCACCAACGGCGTAGATCCGGTTTCGCGCCGTGATTTCTGGGCCATTCTCTACCAGCTTTTGAAAGATGGCATCACGATCTTCATGACCACCGCGTATCTGGATGAGGCTGAACGAGCCAATCGCGTGGGCCTGATGCACCGCGGGAAGCTGATCCAGTGCGCGCCGCCCGATGAATTACGGCGACAGACACGCGGGGCGAATCTGGAGGCCGCATTCATCAGCCTGATTGAAGCGGCGGAGGCGCGGGCGTGACCGGCGCGAGCGGCTGGGCGGTGGAGATCGACGATCTGGTCAAGACATTCGGCTCTTTTGTCGCTGTGGATCACGTTTCGCTCCAGGTGAGCCAAGGCGAGATCTTCGGATTTCTCGGCCCTAACGGAGCGGGGAAATCGACCACCATCCGCATGCTGTGCGGGCTGCTGACACCCACTTCGGGGTCTGCGTCCGTCAACGGTTATGACGTGGCGACCGAGCCCGAGCTGATCCGCCGCAACATCGGGTACATGTCGCAGAAGTTTTCGCTCTACGACGATCTCACCGTGGAAGAGAACATCGACTTCTTTACGGGCATCTACGGCGTCCAGCGGGAAAAACGCGCGGAGCGGAAAGAGTACGTGCTGCGCATGGCCGAACTCATAGAGCGGCGGCACACCAAGACACATACGCTGTCCGGCGGTTGGAAGCAGCGGCTGGCGCTGGGCTGCGCGATTCTGCACGAACCGCCGGTTTTGTTTCTGGACGAGCCCACGTCGGGCGTCGACCCCATTGCGCGGCGGGCATTCTGGACGCTGATTCACGCGCTTTCCGACGCGGGCCGGACGATTTTCGTCAGCACGCACTACATGGATGAAGCCGAAAACTGCCATCGCCTGGCGTTGATGTATCGCGGGAAAGTGATTGCACTCGGCGCTCCCGCGGCGCTGAAGCAGCAGCTGACCTCGCATCGCATTCTGCGGCTGGATACGTCGGACGTGCTGGAGACGATGCGGGCCTTGGAGGGTCATGCAGGCATCAAGGATGTTGCCGTGTTCGGCGGCGGCTTGCACGTTACCGTGGACGACGTGGCCGCCGCCGGCCCGCGTATTCGCACGGCGCTGGCCGCGAAAAGCATCGAGCTGAAGCGCATGGAGCAGATTGAGCCCTCCATGGAAGACGTATTCGTCGCCATGATCGCGGCCGAGGAAAGGCAGGCGGCGTGAGCTACCGCAGAACGCGCGCCATTCTAATCAAAGAACTGCACCACATCGTGCGCGATGCGCGCAGCCTGACCATGGCACTGGCCGTGCCTGTAATGATGCTGGTGCTGTTCGGCTTCGCTTTGAGCCTGGATGTGGACCGCATTCCCACGCTGGTATACGACCAGGACGGCACGCCGGTTAGCCGCGAACTAATCCGCCAGTTTCAGGGCTCGCACTACTTCGAGATGCTCGGCTTCGTGGATCACTACGACGCCATTGAGCGCGGCATCGACCGCAACCAGATCCTGATGGGCCTGGTGATTCCGCGCGATTATTCGAAGAACCTGCGCACGGGCCGAACGGCGGCGGTGCAGATTCTGCTGGATGGGAGCGACTCGAATACCGCCGGAATCGCTCTCGGTTACGTAGACAGCGTAATTCAAACCTACTCGCTGGCGCTGCGAACCGATGCGCAGAACCGAAAGGGTGGCGGAGCGGGACTGCCGCCGGTGGATGCGCGCATGCGTGTCTGGTACAACAGCTCGCTCGAATCGAAGAACTACGTAGTGCCGGGATTGATGGCGGTAATCCTCATGATCATCGCGGCTCTGCTCACGTCGCTGACCATCGCGCGCGAACGGGAGATGGGAACTATGGAGCAGGTGCTCTCCACGCCGCTGCGCCCGGCGGAAATGGTGCTGGGCAAAATGCTGGCGTATTTCGTGGTGGGGCTCACCGACGCCGCGGTGACGGTTCTCGTCGGCATTCTCGTCTTTCAAGTGCCGTTCCGCGGGAGCTTCCTGATGTTGGGCCTATCCACGTGCCTGTTCCTGTGCGGCGCGCTGTTCTGGGGGATCTTCGTGTCGGCTGCCGCGCAAACGCAGTTGCAGGCATACCAGATGGGGCTTCTCAGCTCATTTCTACCCGCGTTTTTGCTGTCCGGTTTCGTCTACGCCATCGAGACCATGCCCACGGTAGTGCAAGTCATTACGCACGTGGTTCCCGCGCGCTACTTTGTGACCATTCTGAAAGGGGTCTTTCTCAAAGGCGTGGGAATCGAAGTGCTATGGAGCGAGCTTGGCTTTCTGGCCCTGTACGCGACGATCGTTTTTCTCGCTGCGACCCGGAAGTTGAATCAGAAGATGGCGTGACCTATGTGGGAACGGATTCATGTGATTGTGCGGAAAGAGTTCATTCAGGCGCTGCGTGAGCCGCGCATGCGTCTGCTGCTGTTCGTACCGCCGCTCCTGCAGCTCATCCTGTTCGGATTTGCCGTCAACCTGGACGTGGACCATTCCCGCATCGCATGGATGGACATGGACCGCACGCCGGAGAGCCGCGATTTACGCGCGAGATTCGAGGGCTCGGGCCGCTTCGATATCGTAGCGCAGCCGCGCGACGAGGCCGAAGTTCGCAATGTGCTGGACCGCGCAGAGGCGCAGGCCGTAATCCGCGTGCTGCCGAACTTCGCCCGCGATCTGATGCGCTCCGGGGGCGCGCAGGTGCAGGTGCTGACCGACGGCACCAATTCCAACACGGCGTCGCTGGTTGGAGGCTATGCCTCCGAGGTGGTGGCGCGTTACGCGAGCGATGCCATGGCGAACCGCCAGAACGGGCAGGTGCTTACGCGCAGCCCCAAACGCGCGGCGAACCTCAGCATGCCGCGAGTGGAGGCGCGCACGCGCGTGTGGTTCAATCCCGATCTGCACAGCCGCAACTATTTCGTGCCCGGCGTGATCGCAAACATCATCATGATGGTGACGCTGATGCTGACGGCGCTGGCCATCGTGCGTGAAAAAGAAATCGGGACGATGGAGCAATTGATGGTGACGCCGGTGCGTCCGATCGAAGTGATGCTGGGCAAGACGCTGCCGTTCGCGGTGGTGGGCCTGGTGGATGTGATTGTCATCACGACGGCGGCGATCCTGGTGTTTCATATTCCGCTGCGCGGCAGCCCCCTGCTGCTATTGGCGTGCGCGGCCCTGTTCTTACTTACCAGCCTGGGCGCGGGATTGTTCCTCTCGACCATTTCTCAGACGCAGCAACAGGCCATGATGGCGTCGTTCTTCTTTTCGACGCCGGCATTCATGCTGAGCGGCTTTGCGTTTCCCATTCGCAACATGCCGTTGTTCGTGCAATACATCACGTATCTGAACCCGATCCGCTACTTCATGGAAATCGTGCGCGGCATTTTTCTCAAGGGCGTGGGAATCTCGGCCCTTTGGCCGCAAATGGTTGCTCTACTGATTTACGGCGTGGCCGTGCTGAGCTTGAGCGCCGTGCGGTTCCACAAGAGCCTGGATTAGATGAAATCTGTCACCCGCGTTTTGGCCTGCGTGGTCCTGATGCCGGCCCTGGTGTACGTGGGCGACGATCTTGCAGTGCGTTTGCCCATTCCGAAGACCCGGAATCCCTACGGCATGGTACAAATCCGAAGCTACTACGCGATCCCGCAGAAGGACCGCAAAACCGAGTTCTACCCGGGTGACAAAGAAACAGACACCTGCGTGCACGCCCTGTTTCCGCACTTTGGGTATAGCCCCTGCTGGTATTTGGAACGGCGAAAGGTGCGGAGGATCGATGAGTAACGAGGCTGCGCGATCGGGCTAAATGCTCCGGCCGCCCATCGCCACGACGTCGTCCACCAGCATCGTTTCCTTTACGACATATGGCTCGCCGTATTTCACGCCCACCAGATTGCCGTAGAACCGCGCGATGGCTCCGAGGCGTTCCCGAATCTCCTGTTCCTGGGGAAACAGGTCACCGCCTTCTCCGCCGCCGTACTGCGAGCGGTAACTCAGCAGCGCAGCCATGCGGCGATCGAATTGCGCGGAAATGTCCACAACGAACGACGGTGTCACATTGGCGTAGATCGACGAGTAAATCACTTTGTATGGCCGGTGCGGCTCGGAGTATTCGTCCAGCTTCTTGAGCCCCGCGAGAAAGCAGGCCTCGTAGCCGATCTCGGCCGCGCGATAGTGGTCGGGATGGCGGCCCTCCCAATAGGGCAGAATCACCGTGCGCGGACGCATTTCGCGAATCTTGAGCGCCAGCGACATGCGCGCGGAGATTGTGTTTTCCAGGCGCGCATCGGGAAAGCGCATGTTGTCGCGCTGGCTCACCAGCATGACCTTTGCGGCTTCGGCGGCTTCCTCCAGTCTTTGCTCCGGCGTGCCGCGCGTGCCCATGTTCCCGGCCGTCAGGTCCAGGACACCCGTGCGATAACCTTTCTCCGCCATCTTGATCAGCGTGCCGCCGCACGTCTGCTCCACGTCATCGGGATGCGCGGCGATGGCGAGAACGTCGAGGCTCATGCGCGCGCCGCCAGCTTCCTTAGCAGTTCCTGCTCGGTCACTTTGTACTTGAACGCTTTGCTGCCGTTGATCGCGATCACGGGGACTTCGTCATTGTAGATGCGGCGCAGCTCGGGATCGGTGTCGATATCGACTTCCTCCAGATCGAAGCCCGCTCGCCCGCGGGCCGCATCCAACACGTGTTTAGCGTCATCGCAAAGGCAGCAGCCCGCGCGCGTGTACAGAGTAACTCGCGGCCTCGCTGCCATTACCAGTTGAGGTCCTGCCGGCGCATGTACTTCTGGCGTGTGCCCATCACCGCCACCAGGATCATGCCTGCGATGAAGCCGCCCACGTGCGCGAAAAAGGCCGTGCCGCCCTGGGACAGGTGCGAATAACCGACCGTCTCGGCGCCGCTGACCAACTGGATGAAGAACCAATAGAGCAGCATCAGCACCGCCGGCACTTCGATGGTCGTGATGAAAAAGAAAATGAATACCAGGGTCACGATGCGCGAGTGCGGGAATTTGATGAGATAGGCTCCCATCACGCCGGCGATCGCGCCGCTCGCGCCCACCATCGGTACGCGCGAGCCCACGTTAAATAGAGTTTGCGTCAAGCCCGCCGCGATCCCACACAACAAATAGAACGCCAGGTATTTGGTGTGGCCCATCACGTCTTCCACGTTATCGCCGAATATCCACAGGAACCACATATTGCCGATGATGTGCATCCAGCCGCCGTGCAGGAACATCGAGGTCAGAAGCGCCGACAGGTGAACCCGCGCGGGAATTAGTCCATAGTAAGCAATGAAATGGTTCCGCGAGTACGCGTCGAGCGAAATTTCGTGGACGAACACCGCCACGTTCGCCAGAATGATGAAGATCGTGACGATAGGCCGAGAGTAGCTGGGCTGTGTGTCGCGGATGGGAAACATCTAGGTGGCCCGGAAGGCGCTGCTGCTGCGAGTTTCGAATTCTGGATGAGACCGGCGCTCCGCCCGCGCCATCAGGGCTCGTGCTTCCTCCAGGCCCCGGATGCCGCCGCGCGCGCCCAATGCCATGCAGTTGAGCGCCGCCATAGCGTTCGAAAAATCCAAAGCATCGCTCAAGGGCATGGCCCGCAACACAGCATAGCAGAAGGCTCCGTGGAAAACGTCGCCCGCGCCCGTGGTGTCCACGCAGTTCACAACGAACGCCGGGGAATAGAGAAACCTGCCTTCGAAAAGCGCCAGCGAACCGTGCGCGCCTAGCGTCATGGCCGCCACGCGCATCTTGTATTCCTTCTGAATCATCGTGAGCGCCTTGAACGGATCGCTCTCGTTGGTCCACTGCACGGGGAACTCGGAACTCGCCACCAGATAATCCACGTAGGGCAGGACACGATCGAAGCCGTGGTAAATCGTATCCACATCCACCGTCACCGGGATACCCGCCGACCTCGCGATACGCGCGGCGTGCTCGACGGCAGCCGTATCGTGGCCGTCAATGTGCAGCAGGCTTGCACAGGTGATCTGTTCGGGTGCGATTTCCTCCGGCGAAATGCGTAGGCATTCGGGACGCCGCCAGAGCACCGTGCGCTCGCCAGTAGAGCGGTCGATGATGATGTATGCCGATTGGTTGGGGCAGCCTTGCCGCAGCTGCACGTGATCGAGGTTGATGCCGGAGCCTCGCAGGCTGTCCATTTGGATGCGGCCGCGCTCGTCATCTCCCACTGTGCCGATGTATTTCGTCCGCAAGCCGAGCTTGGCGCAAGCCACCATAGCGCTGGCCACCTGCCCGCCCGGGCTCAGCACCTCCTCCTGGTACGGGACCTTTCCGGCGTACGCGGGGAAGTGCGGCACAATGAGCATCGTATCGGTGGCGTTCAACCCAACGCCCACCACATCAAACTGCGGCATGATTTGATTGTAAAGGCAGCGCGGGTGGTTGCGCCTGAGCTCCGCGCAGCGCGGCTAGAATCCGCTGGGCCGCGTGCTTCCCGCGCTCACCCACCTCGCCCACAGGACCCACGCACGAAGGGCATCCGTCGCCGCACGGGCATCGCGCCAGCAGCTCAGCGGTGTCGCGCAACAGGGCGTCCGTCATTTCAAACAGCGGCGCGCTCTGGCCCACGCCGCCCGGGTAATTGTCATATAGGTAAAGATCCGGCTCGAACGTGCCCGGCGGCGTGCCCATCGCCACACCCAGGTCGCGTGGATCGCACATCAGCCGCAGCGCCGCGATGCTGCGCAAGGCATGGCCCAGGCCCGCAAGCCCATTCTGTTTTTCCGTCGGCGTTAGGTCCTCAAACTGGGCGAGAAACGGAGCGGGAAAATGCAGCCAGAATGCCGTCGTGTGCATTTCCTGCTCCGGCAGAGACAGCTTTCCCGCCCCCACGTTTTCAAGGGTGTAGAACTTGATCTTCTTGAATCCCACGATCTGCCGGTTGACGCGCACATCGCCGTGCACGCGTTGCGCGCCCTGGATCTCGGCCCCCGCAAACTCGCGCAGCACCTTGACCTGCGTGTAGTCGATCGCGTCGGTGAAGTAATCGCACTCTACCCGCCGGACATAAGCTTTGCGCTCGGCGTAATCAAACCGCTCCACGTGATACTGGCGGGCTTCATGCAGGTAGATGGCCTTCTCATGTAGCGAGGTGAGCGCGGCGGAAAACGCGACCTCGGCGATTACGGCCGGCTCCCCGGTGATATCCACCACCACAAAATTGTCGCTGGTCACGGCCCGCAGGCTCACGGCGTCCGCCGGGTAACTCTGCGACGTCCAATGCCAGGCGCCGCCGGCATGGTGGAGGAACCCCGTCTCTTCCAGAAAGCGGCACAACTCGCCGGTATCGTGCGGCCCGAATTTCTCGCCATCCGCCAGCGGCAGCTCGAACGCGGCGCACTTCAAGTGAGCCAGCAGAACTTCGAGGTTGTCCGCATTGATACAGGCGTGTTCCGGCGACTGGCCAAAGAAATACTCCGGATGCTCGATGATGAATTGGTCCAGCGGCGCGCTCGATGCCACCAGCACCGCGGCCGACGCGCTCTGCCTTCGTCCCGCCCGCCCCGCGCGCTGCCAGGTTGAGGCGATGGTGCCCGGGTACCCGGCCATTACCACGGCGTCGAGCGAGCCGATATCGATTCCGAGTTCGAGCGCATTGGTTGCCACCACGCCGCGAATCTCGCCATCGCGCAGCTTCCGTTCGATTTCCCGGCGCTCGCGGGGCAGGTAGCCGGCGCGATAACCGCGAATCGAGTCGTCCGGCACCGGGCCGCGCCCGCACGCGTCGCGCAGATAGGTGAGCAGAATCTCCGTAGCCAGGCGGTTGTTCGCAAAGACCAGGGTCTGCTGGCCCCGCTCGATCAGTTCCACGGCCAGCCGCCGAGCTTCGTTGATGTAGCTGCGCCGGATGCCGAGATGCCGGTTCACCACAGGCGGGTTGTAAAACACGAAATACTTCTCACCGGCCGGAGCGCCGTTCCGGTCCACGAGCGTGAAGGATGATTCGGTGAGGGCTTCGGCCAGCTCGCGGGGATTGGCGATGGTGGCGGATGAGCAAATAAATTTTGGTTCTGATCCATAAAAAGAGCAGATCCGCTTCAGGCGCCGCAGAATATTCGCCAGGTGGCTGCCATAAATGCCACGGTAATAATGCAGTTCGTCGATGATGATGAACCGGAGATTCTCGAACAGTTTGGCCCAACGCGTATGATGCGGCAGAATGCCGCTGTGCAGCATGTCGGGATTGGTAAACACCACGTTGGCACGGTGACGAACGGCCTTCCGCGCATCCTGCGGAGTGTCGCCATCATAAGTGAAGGCGCGGATTTCGCCCGGCAGATCGTCCGCTGTTGCTTGAAATCCGTGGAGCTGATCTTCGGCGAGCGCCTTGGTGGGGAACAGGTACATGGCCCTCGCCTCGGGTTCCCGCAGCAAGTGATTGAGCACCGGCAGGTTGTAACACAGCGTCTTTCCACTGGCCGTGGGTGTCACAATGACCGTGTTCTTGCTGGCGGCGGCCTGGTCGAATGCCTCGGCCTGGTGTGTATACAGCCGATCGATACCGCGGCGCTTTAGCGTTTCGCGGAGCCGTGTATCGACTGTGACAGGAATATCGGCAAATTCCCCTTCGGAAGC
>Ga0335082_10009555_pt1 | contig 10534 bp, 11 predicted proteins | sample Lox_Sample_41_FD_206718 | JGI IMG/M metagenome (GOLD analysis project Ga0335082, IMG submission 206718) | Soil microbial communities from Loxahatchee National Wildlife Refuge, Florida, United States - Lox_Sample_4.1 | ecosystem: Environmental > Terrestrial > Soil > Wetlands | place: USA...
CAGGCAGCAATCACCAGAGAAATTATTGAAATTGTCAGCGGCGCTTCGTCGACCGCGTAGGAGAAAGCATGGCAGAGAAATACGCAAGCATCGGACGCGTAGTACAGGTCATCGGGCCTGTGCTCGATATTCAGTTTGAAGCGGACAAACTGCCCGCAATTTTCAACGCGGTGCGTGTCACAAGCGAAGGCTACAACGTGCCGGAGCCGCTGGACATCATCGCGGAAGTGCAGCAGCACCTGGGCGAAGGCCGCGTGCGCGCAGTCTCAATGGAGCCAGTCGAAGGCATGGTGCGCGGCATGAAAGCGTTCGACCTGGGCAAGGGCATCGAGGTTCCTGTAGGTCGTCCGACGCTGGGGCGCGTAATGAACGTGCTTGGCAAGCCGGTAGATCAGCTTGGCCCGATTGTGACGAACACGCATTATCCGATTCACCGCCCCGCTCCGACGTTGGAAGAGCAGTCGACGACCCTAGAGATGTTTGAAACGGGTATCAAGGTTGTGGACTTGATGGAGCCGTACGTGAAGGGCGGAAAGATCGGCCTATTCGGCGGCGCCGGCGTAGGCAAGACCGTTTTGATTATGGAATTGATTCACAACGTCGCGATGAAGCACGGCGGCGTGTCCGTGTTTGCGGGCGTGGGCGAGCGTACGCGCGAAGGCAACGATCTCTGGCTGGAAATGAGCGAAGGTGGCGTCATCACCCCGGGCAATAGTGAGAAGTCGCGCTGTGCCTTGATTTATGGGCAGATGACCGAGCCGCCCGGGTCGCGTCTGCGCGTCGGCCTGACGGGCCTCACCGTTGCGGAATATTTCCGCGATCAGGAACACCTGGACGTGCTGCTCTTCATCGACAACATTTTCCGCTTCGTGCAAGCGGGTTCGGAAGTTTCCGCGCTGCTGGGCCGCATGCCGAGCGCCGTGGGCTATCAGCCGAACTTGAACACGGAAATCGGCGAATTGCAGGAACGTATTACTTCCACGAAGTCCGGTTCGATCACCTCTGTGCAGGCTATTTACGTGCCTGCCGACGACTACACCGACCCGGCGCCAGCCGCGACGTTTACACATCTTGATGCGACGACGAACCTTTCCCGTCAGATCGTGGAACGCGGAATCTATCCCGCGGTCGATCCGCTGGCCAGCTATTCGCGCATTTTGGATCCGCGTGTGGTTGGTGCGGAGCACTACTCTGTCGCGCGTGGCGTGAAGTCGATTCTGCAGCGCTACAAGGATTTGCAGGACATCATCGCGATTCTTGGTATCGAAGAACTTTCAGATGACGACAAGCGCACCGTGGCTCGCGCGCGCAAGATCGAAAAATTCCTTTCGCAGCCGATGTTCGTGGCAGCGCAGTTCACCGGCTTGGAAGGCAAATACGTGAAGATCGAAGACACGGTTCGCAGCTTCAAGGAAATCGTCGAAGGCAAATACGACGATGTTCCGGAGCAGGCCTTCTACATGGTCGGCACAATTGAGGAAGCGCTTGAGAAGGCCGAAAAGATGAAGGCGAGCGCGTAAGAGGAATGCCCGATGCCATCCAACTTGTGATCGTAACGCCGGAGCGGCAGCTCTTGAAGGCGAGCGTCGACGAAGTGATGCTTCCCGGCGCGGATGGAGAGCTGGGTGTGCTGCCCGGTCACGCGCCGCTCATCACGGAGCTGGGGATTGGGCAACTTACATACCGTCGAAAGTTCGATTCCACAGCTTCACCTTCAGGGGCAGGGGAGGCGGTAGAACAGAGATTCCGCCCTGAAGCGTTTAGAGAGCACATGGCCATTATTCGGGGCTTTGCGGAAGTCCTCGGAGACCGTGTAATCGTCCTGGCGGAAGCGGCAGAGCATCCGGAAGAGATTAACGTTGAACGCGCGAAAGCTGCATTAGAACGCGCAGAAAAGCGCATAGCGGCCGGCCCGGCGACGCAAGACATCGACTGGGATCGCGCGACCGCGGCGTTGCAGCGCGCGCTAGTTCGCCTGCAGGTTGCCGAGTACGCGCCGCGCAAGCGAAGCGCCATGGTTTCCGGACAGTAGGTCTCTTCCTTTGGAAAAAATCACGATGTATAGCACGACGTGGTGCCCGGATTGCCGGCGCGCCAAGGATTTTCTGCAGCGTCGCGGCGTTGAAGTCGAAGAGGTCAACATTGAAAACGACCCGGATGCTGAGGATCTTGTGCTTGAGGTCAACAACGGTCGGCGCAGGGTTCCGACGATACGAGTTGGAGAGCGGTTTTTTGCGTGCAGCCCATTCAATCCCCATCAGCTTGCGCAAGAGCTAAACATTCCCCTGAACGCCGAAAAGAAGAGCTAGGGCTAGAGTTCCGCGAGAAGCGTACGCTTCCTGTTGCGAATTTCTGTTTCATTCCGCTTGTAGAACGTCCATTGTTTGATGCGTTTGCCCTGAATCAGCCCAGTTTGGGCCAATATCTTCAAGTGCTCACTTGCCGTGGGGTGGCTGACCTTGAGCTTCCGTGCGATCAGCAGGCCACAGACGCCGTCTTTCACCAGGTCGCCATCGATTTGCGGCGGGAAGTGCTTTCGCGGGTCCTTTAGCCAATCGAGGATTTGCAGCCGGTTGCGATTCGCAAGGGCGCGGAATAGGGCGTCCCGGTCCATTTCTCTCTCCGTCCAAAATGGTAGTTGTGCATTTAGCTAAATGCCGAAGTACAATGGGAGTCTATCATGAACGCTACCAAAACCCAGCCAGAGATCACATGCGAAGAGATCCGCCGGGTCTATGAAAAAATTGCGCCTTATGTCCGGCGGACGCCCGTTGTTTCTGCCTCGAGCTCCGATTTCGGATTGGACGATTTTCCGCTACTGCTCAAGCTCGAACTGCTTCAGCATGCCGGCTCATTTAAGGCGCGTGGGGCCGTTACAAATGTCCTGACGCGACAGATTCCAAAGGCTGGAATTGTTGCCGCGTCCGGCGGGAATCACGGTGTCGCGGTGGCGTTCGCGGCGCACAAATTCCATGTGCCCGCCAAAATCTTTGTTCCGACAGTCGCTTCCAAAGCTAAAGTGGAACGCATTCGCTCTTATGGCGCAGAACTCGTCGTGAGCGGTAATCTCTTTGCCGACGCATACGCCGAAAGCCAAAAATGTGCGGCGCAGTCCGGCGCGATGATGATTCACCCATTCGATCAGCGCGAGACATTGCTAGGCCAGGGAACGCTTGGCTTGGAATTGGAGCAGCAAGCGTCAGATGTGGATACGCTCCTCGTTTCGGTCGGCGGCGGTGGTCTGATCGGCGGAATCGCTTCGTGGTACGGCGGAAAAATTCGCATCATTGGCATTGAGCCGGAAAAAGCACCGACCTTGACGCGTGCGCTTGCAGCGGGAAAACCGGTTGACGCCGAGGCCGGCGGAATTGCCGCAGATTCGCTTGCGCCGCGGCGCGTGGGCGAATTAATGTTTCCGCTCGCGCAGAAGTATGTCGAGCAAGTGTTGCTCGTCACTGACGATGAGATTCGGTTGGCGCAGCAGTCACTGTGGAAGGAAATGCGGATTACCGCGGAGCCCGGTGGTGCTGCCGCATTCGCGGCGCTGGCATCAAGGAAGTACAAACCGAAGAAAGACGAGCGCGTCGCCGTCCTTGTCTGCGGCGGAAATACAGACGCAGTAGATTTCTCGAAGTAGAAAGGCGTGCCATGTCTGTCTACGACAAATTGAAAGCGCTACAAATCACCTTGCCGGAACCGATTACGCCCGCGGCTGCGTTTGTGATGACCGTGCGAACCGGCAATCTAGTCTTTGTTTCCGGCCACATCGCCAAGCGAGAAGGAAAGCCTTGGGTTGGGCAACTGGGGGCGGAACTTGGCACACAGGAGGGGAAGCAGGCGGCTCGCAACGCGGCGATTGACGTACTCGCCACGATGCACCACGCGCTAGGCGATTTGAACAAAGTGCGGCGAATCGTGAAAGTGCTGAGCCTGGTCAATTCCTCTTCTCGCTTTACGGAGCATCATCTCGTCGCGAATGGCGCTTCGGAATTGTTGCAGGAAGTCTTCGCCGAAAAAGGAAAACATGCGCGGAGTGCAATTGGAGTTGCGCAGCTTCCGCTTGGTGCGTGTTTCGAAATTGAGCTGGTGGCCGAAGTCTCTGATTGAGCTGTGCGAAGAGTCAGTTGGAAATGCCGCGCGCCCAGACTCGCGTGACTTGCAGCGATTCGTTGAGCAAAAGAATGTCAGCGTCAGCGCCGGTTCGCAGCGCGCCCTTCTTGAATTCGATTCCCAAAACCGTGGCGGGATTTAGCGTAAGCATACGGACCGCGCCCGCGAGCGGAATTCCCAACGCCACGATATTGCGTAGCGCTTTATCGAGCGTGAGCGTACTACCTGCCAGCCTGCCGTTCGTATCGCGACAAACGCCGTCTACAACGATCACGTCTATGCCGCCGAGCTTGTACTTGCCATCGGGCATGCCGGTGGCCATCGTTCCGTCGCTGATCAGCACGACGTGCTCGGGCCCTTTGGCTTGCAGCAGAACCTTCATCGCGATTTCATCCACGTGAATGCCATCGGCAATCAGTTCAGCGTTCACTTCCGGAGAAGTCAGCACGGCCCCTATGACCCCGGGATCCCGGTGCGAAAAGGGGCGCATGGCGTTGTAGACATGTGTGGCGTGATGCGCACCGCGCGCAATGGCTGCGCGCGCCTGCTCATAAGTCGCATCCGTATGGCCAATAGACACAACCATGCCGAGGCTGCGTGCCGCATCAATGCAGGGCATCGCACCGAAGAGTTCCGGAGCAATGGTCAGGATTCGTGCATTGCCGGAAGCCGCTTGCAAAAACTTCTGCAAAGCATCCGCCGTCGGCAGTTGAAGCAATTCTTGCGGATGGACGCCACGGCGTTCCTTGCTGAGAAATGGCCCTTCAAAATGAATCCCCAGAATCTCAGCGCTGGGGGTGTTGCAACGCTCATATTGCGTGGGAATGTATTTTGCAATTCCTGCGACCGCATGGAGCGTATCATCCGTTGAAGCGGTCACGGTTGTGGCAACGATGGAAGTCGTTCCAAATTGTGCGACGCTCTGCGTAATTGTGGAGAGCGCTTCTGCCGAGCCTTCCATCACGTCGCGTCCGCCTGCCCCGTGAATGTGTACGTCGATAAAACCTGGGATCGCCGTCGAGTCTTCGGCCCTAATTTCTGTCGCGCCTGTAGGTAACTCGAGTTCGTCGCGTTTGCCGACGCGTTCGATTTCGCCGTCGCGAATCAGGATTCCCGCATCACGAATTTCCGAGGTTGGAGTGATTGCCTTGCCGACGTGAAGAAGTGTGGTCGCCATTTTCTCAGAAAACATCCTAACGGAGGCGCGCACAAAAAGAAAACGGGCGCTTCGTCTCTGAAGCGCCCGCTCTCGAAAGATGCAAAAGCTGAATTACATACTCTTGGCGGGAGCCATATCGATGCTGGTGAGCTTGAGTGTGTCGCCATCCACGCTGCCCTTCACGATAACGTGATGGCCCGCATGCGCCGCAACCTTGTCCTGTGCGTCAACAACGTAGACTTTCTTGTCCGCGTCATCCACGAACACGTACTTCGCGCCATGTTCCTTCACGCACTTGGTGGTGCATTCGCCGGCCTTTTCGTTCGCACCTTTGACGCCGCACTGGCTGTCGGAAATATAACCCGTCCAGCTGCCGTCGGCCGCCATCGTTAGCGCAGCCGCGAAGAGAGTCGCAGCTGTAAGTGTTGCAAAACGTACTTTCATGATAGTCCCTCCAGGAAACTGCTCTGCGGTGAGTAGGTCCGCCGGGCTCGAGCAAGAGCTTGGCACAAGGTTTTTGCCTTGTCCAGACCCTTCCTCAAACTAGTAAGGCGCGTTGGATGATTTGGACGAATACTTCTGCAAAGACCCTATTTTCAAACAAAAAGGGAGGATCCTCACGAATCCTCCCTTGGGTGATTCTCCATTGGCGATGGAGATCGCGTGCTCTGAAAGGCGTTTGGGCTTAGTTGCCAGAGCCGGTCGTATTTGCCGCAGCTGCAGTGCCCGCCGACTTCGGAATGCTCAGGTAGCCGGAAGCCGAGGTCTTTGTCACTTTGTTGACCACGAGTTCCAGAGCCTGGCGCGTTCCGCCGGTGTAGAAGAAGATCGGCTCGTTCACGGAGCGATTCTTCTTTTCGAAGCTCTTGTCGTCTGCCAGCACGTTGATCGTGTACTGGTTCTTCTTGGTGTTGGTGTCCTTCAGTTCGACCTGAATTCCGCCAACGTGTTGCGCACCGCCCTTGCGGGAAACGGTGAATTCGAAGTAATCGCGCTGGCCCATGCGGCGCAGTTGGTCAATTTCATCGTGGTTGCGAGCAATGAGTGTGCCCATTTCGCTCTTGGCCATCGCCAAGTTGCCGTTGGTCGCGTCCAGATCTGTGCGCACGCCGTTGACATCCGTGCCCAGCTTTGCGACGTCTTCCGTGCTCGCCTTGCCGGCAAGCTTCTTGTCGACGTTTTCACCAAGCTCGTTCAATTTCTTGTCATAGGTCACGACGGTGGATTTGGAAGCCTTGCGCGCCGCGATCAGATCCGCTTGTGTAACGTTCAGCTTGTCTGTCACGACTTTCAGGTCGCTCTGGAACTGTTGGTTTAGCTCTTCCGATTTTGCCAAGCGCTGCGCCAACGCATCGTTCTGCTGCTTCAGCGTCGCTTGCGTTGTCGTCTCAACGCTATTCGCGTGGCTCAACGCGCTGACTCCGACTCCCAAACCGAGCAGCGAAACGCCGCCAAGCACAGCTACCGCAAGACCGACCCATCGCGGGGTTCCGGTCGTGCTATGAATATTCGTCTCTTGATACTCGCTCATGAACTTCGTCTCCTTTGGCGATTCCGCCCTGTGCGGGGGATACGTGCACCTGCCGAACCAAACTGCTCACTTGCTGTGGAAAAGACCTAACAGCTTTTGAATTATTAGGTTCCAACCATAGGAGAGTGGCCTACCACAATTCATATATGGTACTAGTACGCGTAATCTTTACTTCCCTACTCTTACGCTTGTAATTTTTGCTGGAAGCGCTTGGGGAAGCCGAGGAATGGAGAAGGCGACTCGCCTCAAAACAAAAAGGGATCAAGCCTTATGCTGATTCCTTTTCTAAGCATTTAATTTTTAATGAGTTAGACCTATGCCGCCTGGCTTGTGGCAGGTGAGTCAGAATCGGCCTGGGCTGCAAAATACTGTTCCAGCGTCGTTGTGGCGGCGTTCAGGACCAGCTGGCAATTGGAGCAAGATTCCAAATGGCGCTCGATGTCCTTCGCTACTGAGGTAGAGAGCTTGCCCTCTAAGTACCAACAAATCAAATGGATAGTGTCTTTGCAACTCATAGCCTGAACTCCCTCAGCGCGCCCCATGCCGCCATAACTGCATACTGGAATGTTGCAGTTCCGTGACCAAATCTTCAAAATGGCCTTGCTTCCTTTAACTATCTAAAAATAAATGACTTTCGGAATTGCCATCTGACCCCCATTTGGCAAAGACTCGCAGACTTTACATGGCTTCGTTGAATTCACGCGAAAAATCGCGACTGTACGGTTTTGACCTAGACTCTGGAAGTGGCGCGCATCTCCCTGAGGGCCGCGATCCGATCCGCTAAGGGAGGATGGGTACTAAAGAGTGAAGAAAACGTCCCGTTTCGAAAAAGCGGCTTCACAATACACAGCGCGCTTGTGGATGGAGATATTGCTTTCGTCGGGATTTGATTGTTGTATGCGCCGAGCTTCTGCAGGGCGTTGATCAGGCCTTGCGGATTGCCTACCATGTGCGCACCTATTTCGTCGGCGCCATATTCGCGCTGCCGCGAGAGACCAAGCTGCAGCAACATGGCACCGAGCGGAGCTAGGAACATGAGCAACAGCGTCAGAATGCCGCCGCCCCGATCCCGATCATCGCGGCTTCCTCCACCGAACCAGAAGCCCATATGCGCAAGGAACGTGATTGCGCCGGCCAGGGTTGCGGCGATCGAGCTGATCAGGATGTCGTAGTTCCGCACATGCGAAAGCTCATGGGCAATCACACCTTCCAGTTCGTCGTCGTTCATGAGTTGCAGGAGGCCCTCAGTAACTGCCACGGAAGCGTGACGTGGATTGCGTCCAGTTGCAAAAGCGTTCGGCGCGGCTTCTGGAATTACGTAGAGCTTTGGAACGGGAAGATTCGCTTTTGCAGCGAGCCGTTCCATCACTTCATACAAACGCGGCAACTGCTCGCGCGAAACGGGTTGCGCGCCGCTCGAATAGAGCGCGATTTTATCCGAGAAAAAATAAGCGAACGCGTTCGAAAAAAGCGCGAACCCGAGGCCGATGATCATGCCGCCGCGCCCGCCCAGGTATTGCCCTACAATGACGAGAAACATCGTCAAAGCAGCCAACAAGAGTGTAGTGCGCAGAACTCTCATTTGCTCTCGGTCCTTTTCCGTCCGAACAACCTCTACTTACTTAGATACGCGCCGCGGCTGCGGGTTGTTTCGCGGGCACACGCTCGAACTTCATCGCGTCGCGCTTGCCGTCGCGGTCCACTTGGACATGGTCGCCTGGAAGAACCCTGCCCTCCAGGATTTGCAGCGCCAGCGGATCCTGAATCATCCGCTGAATTGTGCGCCGCAGCGGCCGAGCGCCATATGCTGGATCGTAGCCTTCGCTCAGCAGGATGTCTTTTGCTGCCGGCGTTAGCTCTAGGGTAATTTGACGTTCGACTAGCAGAGCTTCCACGCTCTTGAGCAGCATATCCACGATGCGGCCAAGCTGTTCTTTGCCAAGCGGATTGAAGATCACGATTTCGTCGATGCGGTTGATGAACTCCGGCCGGAACGCCGCGCGCAATGCTTCCATTGCCTCTTTGCGGGCAAGTTCCGGATCTTTGCTTGAAAGTTCAAAGATCGCAGATGAACCAACGTTGCTGGTCATCACCAAAACCGTGTTGCGAAAATCCACCGTGCGGCCTTTGCCGTCGGTCAGGCGGCCATCTTCGAGGATTTGCAGCAGCACGTTGAAAACGTCCGGATGACCCTTTTCGATTTCGTCGAACAACACAACCGAGTACGGATGGCGCCGCACTTGTTCCGTGAGCTGCCCGCCCTCTTCATAGCCGACGTAGCCTGGAGGCGCGCCAATTAAGCGTGAGACACTGTGCTTTTCCATGTATTCGCTCATATCAATGCGAATCATGAGTTTTTCGTCGTCAAAGAGAAATTCGGCGAGCGCGCGGGCTAGTTCCGTCTTGCCTACGCCAGTCGGTCCCAGGAAAATGAACGAGCCGATCGGACGCTTGGCATCGGAAAGCCCCGCCCGACTGCGGCGCACGGCGTTCGAAACACGGCCGAGCGCGTCTTCTTGCCCGACCACACGCCGGCGCAAACGCTCTTCCATGTGAACAAGCTTTTGCGCTTCGCCTTCAAGCAAACGGCCGGTTGGAATTCCGGTCCACTTGCTTACCAGCTTCGCGATGTCTTCTTCATCTACTTCTTCCTTCAACATGCGCGAGCCTTTTTGCACGGTGTCCGATTCCTGTTCAGCCTTGCGCAATGCCGCTTCAGCGGTTGCAATTTTTCCGTAACGAATCTCTGCAACTTTGGCCAATTCGCCGGCACGTTCGTAGCGCTGCTCTTCTGCCTTGAGCTGATCAATCTGCTCCTTAAGTTTGCGGATTTTAAAGATCGCATCTTTCTCCGTCTGCCAACGGGCTTTTTTCGCGCTCGATTCTTCCTTCAACTTCGCGAGCTCTTTTTCGATTTGCCCGCGGCGCTCTTTTGAGTGCGCATCGGTTTCCTTGAGCATGGCCTGCCGCTCGATTTCAAGCTGCAGGATGCGGCGCTCGATTTCGTCAATCTCAGTCGGCAGAGAATCAATCTGCATACGCAAGCTCGCGGCTGCTTCGTCGACAAGATCAATCGCCTTGTCAGGCAAAAAGCGATCGGAGATATAGCGATGCGAAAGCGTGGCCGCAGCCAGAATCGCTGCGTCCTTAATGCGCACCCCGTGATGAACTTCGTAACGTTCCTTGAGCCCTCGTAGAATCGCAATCGTGTCTTCTACCGTCGGTTCGGCAACAAGCACAGGCTGGAACCGGCGTTCAAGCGCAGGATCTTTCTCAATGTATTTCTTGTATTCGTTCAGCGTAGTTGCGCCTACGGCGCGCAGCTCGCCGCGAGCCAGCGCAGGTTTCAGCATGTTGGAAGCGTCCATCGAGCCTTCCGCAGCTCCCGCGCCTACGAGCGTATGCAACTCGTCAATGAACAGGATGATTTGTCCGTCAGATTCGACGATTTCTTTCAGAACAGCTTTCAGTCGATCTTCAAATTCTCCGCGGAACTTTGCGCCAGCGACCAGCGCGGCCAAATCCAGCGCCACAAGACGCTTCGTTTTCAAGACATCGGGAACGTCTCCCGACACAATCCGCTGCGCAAGTCCTTCCACGATCGCCGTTTTGCCCACACCCGGCTCGCCAATCAGCACGGGATTGTTCTTCGTGCGTCGCGCCAGGATTTGCATCACGCGGCGAATCTCTTCGTCGCGGCCAATCACGGGGTCAAGTTTTGATTTGCGGGCAAG
>Ga0335082_10009556_pt1 | contig 10534 bp, 8 predicted proteins | sample Lox_Sample_41_FD_206718 | JGI IMG/M metagenome (GOLD analysis project Ga0335082, IMG submission 206718) | Soil microbial communities from Loxahatchee National Wildlife Refuge, Florida, United States - Lox_Sample_4.1 | ecosystem: Environmental > Terrestrial > Soil > Wetlands | place: USA: Florida...
AGCGATGCCGCCCTTCCTCGGAGGAGATCCCGAGGAGCCGGAAGACCCGCTCCTGCAGGTCCGCGCGGTGGATCCGGATCGAGCCCGAGCCGAGCTCCCAGCCGTTCAACACGACGTCGTAGGCCCGCGCCCTGACGCGGCCGGGCTCGGTCTCCAGGAGGTGGACGTCCTCTTCCCGGGGCGATGTGAAGGGATGGTTCATCGGGAACCACGTTCCAGTGGCCTCGTCGCGCCCCACCAGCGGGAATTCCGTGATCCAGCAGAACTCCCACCGGCTGGCATCGATCAGGTTGCGCTCCTTCGCCACGGCCAGGCGAACGGCGCCGAGCGCGGACGCCGAGGCGTCCTTCGACGCGGCCACCATCAGGAGCAGGTCTCCTTCCTCGAGGCCCGCGGCCCCGAGAATCCGCTCGAAGGCCTCCGGCGCCATCACTTTCTTCGCCGGAGAGGACGTCTCGCCTCCCGACCTCTTGGCCCACAGGAGGCCCGCGGCCCCGAGCTTCTTCGCTTCCTCGGCGAGCTCGTCGAGCTTCTTACGGGAGAGCTCCGCGCCGCCCGGCACGCGCAGTCCTCGGAGGACGCCTCCCGAGCCGAGGGCCTTCTCGATCGGGGCAAAACCGCTGCCCGAAGCGGCGGCCGTCAGGTCGGCGAGCGGCAGCTCGAAGCGCAGGTCGGGCCGGTCCGTGCCGTACCGCTCGATCGCCTCGCGGTAGGTCAGCCGCGGGAAGGGGCGCCGGGCCGTGACGCCGACGGCCTCATAGGCCGCCGCCAGAAAAGCTTCCACCGCCTCGAAGACGTCGTCCTCGGTCGGGAAGGACATCTCGAGGTCGATCTGGGTGAACTCGAACTGCCGGTCGGCGCGCAGGTCCTCGTCCCGGAAGCAGCGGGCGATCTGGAAGTACTTCTCGAACCCGGCCACCATCAGGAGCTGCTTGAAGATCTGGGGCGACTGAGGCAGGGCGTAGAACCGGCCGCCGTGCTGCCGCGAAGGCACGAGGAAGTCCCGAGCCCCCTCCGGCGTCGAGCGCGTCAGCATGGGCGTCTCGACCTCCACGAAGCCGCGCTCGTGGAGAGCCCTGCGGATCCGGTACGTGATGTCGTCGCGCAGCATGACGTTCTTCTGCATCGCCGGCCGCCGCAGGTCGAGATAGCGGTACTGGAGCCGCAGCTCCTCGGTCGCGTTCGTGCGATCCTCGATCACGAACGGAGGCGTGTCCGCGCGAGCCAGAAATTCGAGGCTCCCGGCCACCACCTCGATCTCTCCCGTCGGCGTCGCCGCGCTCTTCTGGCCCTCGCCGCGCAGGACCACCTGACCCTCGATGGCGACCACGTCCTCGCCCCGGGCCTGCGACGCCGCGTCGACCACGTCCGTGGGACAGCGGGCGCGGTCGAAGACGACCTGGACGGTTCCGCTGCGGTCGCGCACGGTCAGGAAGATGAGCTCGCCCAGGTCCCGCCGCCGCCCGACCCAGCCCTTGATCAGAACGCTGCGCCCGGCGTCCGCCGCCTTGAGCTCCCCGGCCGGCTGCCGCCTGGCCGTCATGCCTGCCTGCCCGCTCCGAGCCGCTCGGCGAGCTGGCTCTCCGGAAACGTCTCCTGCTCTCCCGTCGCGAGGCGCTTGACCGTCACGGATCGCTCGGCCCGCTCCCGCTCCCCGACGAGCACCGCGAACATCCGGCCGGGATCGAATCCCAGCTCCCCCGCGCGGGAGAACAGATCGTTGGCCCGCCCCATCGCCTTCTTGAATCCCCGCGCGTTCAGGTCGGTCTCGACGGACAGGTCGCCGTGGAGCTTCCGGATCTCTTCGGCGACGCGGAGGGCGGCCGGCAGGTCCCCTGGCTCGCCCGGCAGGACCAGCGCGAGACCCCGCGCCGGCGGCCGGTACGGCGCGGCCTGCAGGAGACGGTCCTCGCCGATGGCAAACCCGATTGCCGGCAGCGACGGCCCTCCGAGGGCCGCGACGAGGCCGTCGTAACGACCGCCGCCGAGGATCGCGTCCTGGGCGCCGAGGCCCGAGCTCACGACCTCGAACACCGTCCGCGTGTAGTAGTCGAGGCCCCGAACGAGGCCGGGCGCCTCGGTGAACGGGATCCTCGCCTGCTGGAGCAGCGCGCACACCTCCTCGTGGTGACGGCGCGAGGCCTCGTCCAGGAAGTCCATCGGCCGCGGGCCGGCCGCCAGCGCGGCCTGGACCTCCGGATCCTTGGAGTCGAAGAGCCGCAGCGGGTTCTGCTCCAGCTTGCGCCGGTCATCCTCGCCGAATCCCGCGGCCTTCGGCGCGAGCGCGGAGCGGAGAGCCTCCCCGAGCCGCTCCCTCGTTTCGGCAGTCCCCACGGAGTTGAGCGATACCGAGAGCCCGACAAAGCCCAGCGCGGAGAGGAACGCGAAGAGCATCGCCAGGATCTCGGCCTCGGCCGCCGGCCCGCCGACCCCGAGCAGCTCGGCTCCGATCTGCCGGAACTCGCGGTAGCGCCCCGCCTGCGGCCTCTCGAAGCGGTACTGCGTGCCCACGTACCAGAGCCGCAGAGGCATGGGCCCGGCGGCGGCCCCGGACTCGATCACCGCGCGAACGACGCCGGCCGTGTTCTCCGGCCGCAGCGTCAGGGACCGGCCCTTGCGGTCGGCGAACGTGTACATCTCCTTGTGGACGAGATCCGTGGTCTCGCCCACCGAGCGGGCAAAGAGCTCGGTCGCCTCGAGGACCGGGGTGCGCACCTCTCCGTACCCGTACCCCGAGAACACGCTCCGGCAAAGCGCCTCGGCGCTCGCCCAACGCTCGCACTCGGGCGGGAAGATGTCGCGGGTCCCCTTGACGGCTGAGTAGCGAGGGCTCACTTCGCCCACTTCCCGTCGACCAGGAAGTACTCCTCCTTGTAGGCGAGGTAGTGCTGGTGGAAGTGCTTCATGCCCTCGACCTCGTTGTCCGGGAGAACCTTGATCTGGCGGGCCGGCGCTCCCAGCCACAGCGTCCGCGGCGGCACCTTGGTGCGGGGCGTCACCAGGGCGCCCGCCCCGATGAAGGCCGACTCGCCGATGTCGGCGCCGTCCAGGACGCGCGCCCCGATCCCGATCAGGGCCCCGCGCCGCACCACCGCGCCGTGCACGATCGCCCCGTGCCCGAGGGTGACCTCCTCTTCCAGGACCGTCGGGTAGCGGCCCTCCGTCACGTGGATCGCGCAGTTGTCCTGGATGTTCGTCCGAGGGCCGACGCGGATGAAGTGGCAGTCTCCGCGGACGACCGAGTTGTACCAGACCGATACGTCGTCGGACAGGACGACGTCCCCGATGACGGCCGCCGTCTCGGCCAGGTAGACCCTCTCCCCGAGGACCGGAGTCTTCCCCTGGTAGGTCTTGATCAGGCCCATGAACCTGCGGAATCTAGCACGCCCCTCCGGTCCATCGGTGAGCGCCCTCGCGCACGACCGCGGGCGGGTCCACGGTCGCGTCCACGATCGTGGAAGGGGCTTCGCCGGGCGTGCGGCCGCCGTCGACCAGGAGGTCGATGCGCCCCGAGAAGGCGGCGGCCACGGCGTCGGGCTCGGCGAGCGGCGGCTCCCCGGAGGGATTTGCGCTCGTCCCGGTCACGGCGCCCACGGACTCGAGCAGCAGGATCAGAGGGCGCGAGGCCGGCATCCGCACCGCGAGCGTGGCGAGACCCCGCGACGCCGCGATGGGGCGCTCGATGGGCAGGACCACGGTCAGCGCAGCCGGCCAGAGGAGAAAGAAACGGTCCAGGAGCTCCGGGCTGGCCGCGACGCCGAGGTGCGCCAGCTGCTCGCGGGTCGCAAAAAGCACCGGCATGGGCTTGCCGTCGTCCCTGCCCTTGGCTTCGATGATCCGCCTCACGCCGCCTTCGCTCTTCGGGTTGGTCGCCAGGCCGTAGAACGTCTCGGTCGGGACCGCGGCGATCCCTCCGCCCGCGAGCGTCGCCCGCAGGTTCGTCAGCTCCTCCGCCGAAGCGTTCAGATCCGCGATGGCGATCCGTCTCATCGTTCGGGTCAGCTCCCGATGTAGCGATCGTAGAGCGCGCGGGCTCGAGACGGGTCGCCCGTTCCGCGCACGACGCAGCGGCCGTCGGAGAACACGGTCAGGCTGACGCCCTCGATGTCGGCCGAGAGCAGCTGCGGCGACCTGCGAATCCTGCCGAGGCGCGAGAGCCTCGCCTCGAGGGAGTCGAAGTCGGGCCGCTGCCGCCCGGCGCGGGCGACCTGCACCGCGTTGCGGCCGCAGAGCTTCACGACCTCGGAGGCGCCCTCCCCCAGGAGGGCCGGGAACGAGGCGCCGGCGCAGACCGGACAGGACGCTCGGGGGCCGGCGCCCGCGAGCAGCCGCCGCGAGCGGAAGCCGCCCTCCCAGACCTCGAGGTCGAGGACGCCCGGCGCCGGCGCCTCGCCGACCGCCAGGCGCAGCGCTTCCGTCATCCCGAGCGAGGCGACGAGGGGAGGCAGCGTCGGGACGACCCCGGCCGTGTCGCAGGTCGGCCCCGAGCCCGCAGGCGGCAGCGCCTCCAGAAAGCAGCGCAGGCAGGGCGTCCGGCCGGGCACGGAGACCGCGACCAGACCGCCGGACGCCACGCAGGCGGCGTAGATCGAGGGCCTCCTCAGGGCGCGGGCGGCATCGTTGACGAGCAGCCGCGTCTCGAAGTTGTCCGAGGCGTCGAAAACGAGGTCGTGCCCGGCCAGCAGGTCCCGCGCATTTCCCCGCTCCAGGTCCGCGACGACCGGCGCAACGCGGGCCGCAGGATCGATCTCGGAGAGCCGCCTCGCCGCGGCCGTGGCCTTCGGCGCGTTCTCCCTCGCGTCCTCCGCGTCGAAGAGACACTGGCGCGCGAGGTTCGACTCCTCGACGATGTCGCGGTCCACAAGGGTGAGCCTGCCGACGCCCGCCCGCACCGCCGCCTCGGCGGCCGTCGCGCCGACGGCTCCCACGCCCACGATGGCCATCGAGAAGCGGGAGATCTTCTCCTGCCCCGCCTCTCCGATCCCCGCGAACAGGATCGACCGCGAGTGGCGCTCGCTCACCGCGCCGCCTCCGCGAGCAGCGTCTGCGCATGCTTCAGGGCGGTGTCGGGAACCTTCTCGCCGGCCAGCATCCGGGCGATCTCGGCCACCCGCTCCTTGCCCGACAGCTCCCGAACGCCCGCCACCGTCCGCCCCTTCGTCTGCCGCTTCTCGGCCAGGAAATGCCGGTCGGCCAGCGCGGCGATCTGCGGCACGTGGGTGACGCAAAGCACCTGGTCGCCCCCGGCCAGCGCACGCAGTTTCCGGCCCACGACTTCCGCCACGCGCCCCCCGATCCCGGCGTCCACCTCGTCGAAGACGAGCGTGCGACCCCCGGGGCCCCTTCCCGCGGCCACCGAGCGGATCGCCAGCTGCAGCCTGGAGAGCTCGCCTCCCGAGGCGATCTTCTCGACCGGCTTCTCGGCCTCGCCCGGGTTGGGCGCGAAGAGAAACGTGCCGGTCTCGCTGCCCGCCGGCCGGGGAGCCTCCTCTTCGTGGCGGGTCAGGACGAGCCGCAGCCGGGCCTTCTCCATGGCGAGCTCGCGGAGCTCCTTCTCGACGGCGTCCGAGAACTTCCCGGCGGCCGCTTCCCTCCGGGCCGACAGGGCGGCGGCCGCCTTGCGATACGCGAGGCGCGCGGCGCTCTCGGCCTTCTGCCTCCGGTCGAGCGCGTCCTCGACGTTCCCGAGCTCCTGCCTCTCCTCCTTCGCCTTCGCCAGCCTCTCCAGGGCGTCGGCGACCGTCGGGCCGTACTTCTTCTTGACCCGCGAGATCTTCTCGAGGCGCGTCTCGATCGCCGTCAACCGGTCCGGGTCCGCCTCGATGCCCTCGGCCGCATCGCGCGCCGCCGCCGCGAGGTCCGCGATCCGACGCTTCACGTCCTCGGCCTCCTGCCGGTGAGCCTCCTCCCGCGGGTCGATCGCGGCGAGCTCCGCGAAGGCCTTCGCGGCTTCGCCCAGCCGGTCGGCCGCGGACACGTCGCCCTCCGAGAGGGCCATGAGCGCCGTCTCGCCGGCCAGGCGGATACGGTCGGCGTGGGCCAGCCGGCCCCTGTCGGCCAGAAGGTCCTCTTCCTCCTTCTCCGTCGGCCCGACCGACTCGATCTCGCGAATCTGGAACTCGAGCAGCTCGAGCCTCTGCGCCCGGTCGCGCTGCGATGCCTCCAGGGCCGCGAGATCCGCCCGCGCCGCCTGCCAGGCCGCGGCGGCCGCCGCGGCGGCCTCGCGCTCCCCGTCGACCTTCGCAAACCGGTCGAGCAGGTCGAGCGGGGCGGCCGGGTCGGCCAGCGCGAGCTCGGAATTCTGGCCGTAGACGGCCACCAGACGCTCCCCCAGCCGGGCGAGCGTCTTGACGGCCGCGGGCTCGTCCTCCACGAACGCCCGGCCCCGGCCGTCGGAAGAAAGCTCTCGCCGCAGGAGAAGCTCGTCGCCGGCGGGCAGACCGGCCTCCACCAGGACCGCGCGCGCCGTCCGGTCCGGCTCGAACTCCCCCGAGACCACCAGGCGGTCGGCTCCCTGCCGAACCAGCTCCGCGGAGCCTCGCGCTCCGGCCAGAAGCATCACGGCGTCCACGAGGATGGATTTCCCGGCGCCCGTCTCGCCCGTGATCACGGTCAGCCCCGGGGACAGCGAGAGCGTCAGGTCCTCCACGATGGCGAGGTTCCTCACCGTCAGCCGCCGCAGCATGTCGGAAGTGTAGCCCGCCCTAGCCTCGCGTCGGGCGCCGGCGCACGAGGTCGGCCACCTCCAGGAGCGACCGCACGCGGTGGCTCGGCGGCGTGGCCGGGGCTTCGCCGCCCCGGTCGATCCAGGCCACGATGCGGCCCTCGCGTCGGGCGCCGTCGGCATCCCAGCCGTTGGCGCTGACGAAGAGCGTCCGCCCGCGGCCCGCCTCGTCGTCGAGCTGCGCGTAGACCTTGGGATCGGTCTTGTAGGCTCGCACGTCGTCTGCCGAAAGGACACGGTCGACGACCAGCCGCGCCGTCTCCAGAGCCCGCTCGATCATGGTCCGCGTGCCGTTGGACAGCACCGCCGTGCGCACCTTCTCTCTTCGAATCGCTTCCAGGGCGTGCGAGGCGTCCGGGAAGGCCGGCACGGAAAGCCACAGCTCGCAGAGACGGCTGCGGTCGGGCGCGTCGATCTGCGGCGCGGCCTCCTCCAGCGCCGCGGAGGTCACCCGGTCCCAGGGCTCGTAGCGGCGCTCGCGGTTCAGCCGCCAGGTGCGCTCGAGCTGGGCCTTGCGCCAGCGGGCCAGGAGCTCCTCGGCGCTCCGTCCGACAATGGGGCGCATGCGCGCGGCGAGGCCGGAGATGTCGAGCAGGGTTCCGTAGAGGTCGAAGGCCACGAGCTCCAGGGCGGACATCGGGCTCCCTCGGAAGAGGCTCCTATCCTCTGACGGTCTTCTGGCCGATGGGCTTGGCCGGGATCCCGCCAACGATGGTCCCCGCCGGGATGGGCTTGGACGCCACGCCCATCGAGCCCACGATCGCGTCCTTCTCGACGACGACGCCGGAAAGCACGACCGCATGGTACGTCACGCGGGCCCGGTCTCCGATCACCGTCTTGTGGAGGGTGATCTCATGGATGTCTTCCACGGCGTGCGCGTGGGAGTAGATGTTGGCGTAATCCGAGATCGAGACGTCGTTGCCGATCACGACCTCCCCCCGGTCGTCGATCAGGACGTTGCGATGAATCGTGACGCCGTCGCCCACGGTCAGGTTGTAGCCGAACGAGAGCTCGAGCTCGTGAAAGATCCGGACGCCCTTGCCGCATTGCCTGAAGACGCGAGGGGCGAGCATGGCCCGCATCTGCGTCCCCAGGCGAACGTTGCGCCCGACGGGCGAGTGGTCGAACATCTGCCAGAACCAGAGCAGGGGCTTGACCTTCGCCCACTTCGTCAGGTCGATCTCGCGGTAGTACTCCGCCTCCAGCGTCGCGTTGCGCGGGTCGAAGCTCGCGAGAAGGGCCTTCCGGGCCAGGGGCACCGCGGGATCGGCGAGCTCGCGCTCGAAGTCCGGCCGCTCCCCCAGGTACAGCAGCGCCAGGGTGTCGCGGGCGACGATGTTGCGATCCAGCCCCGGGTCGTCGAACCTCGCGGCGAGCTCCGCCACGAATCGGGGATAGAGTTCCTCTCCAACCGGCCCTATCGAAAAGCTGCGCAGCGGCATCTGAGGCGGCAGACCGTAGCATCCAGGTTGGCCGCAGTCAAATTCGAGGCTTTCGTCCCGACGAAACTCACCGGGAAAATCGGGCCTTCAGGAACTCGACCGTCAACGCCACGCCGAACCCGGTGGCGCCGGGGTCGTATCCGCCGTGCTCTTTCTCGAGGTGAGCCGTTCCCGCGATGTCGATGTGGGCCCAGGGAACCCCTTCGGGAACGAACTCCCGCAAGAACATCCCCGCGTTGATCGTGCCGGCGTTGCGGCCGCCGGTGTTCCTCATGTCGGCCCACTCGGACTTGATGTTCTCCCTGTACTCGTCCCAGAGCGGGAGCCGCCAGAGCCGCTCGCCGGCAGCCTCCCCGGCGCGCACGAGGTCCCGCGAGAGGCGGTCGTCCTCGGTCATCAGCCCCGCGCACTCGTGGCCGAGAGCCACGAGGACGGCGCCGGTCAGGGTCGCGAAGTCGAGCAGCACGTCCGGCTTGAACTTTTCGGCGTACGAGAGCGCGTCGCCCAGGATGAGCCGGCCTTCCGCGTCGGTGTTGTCCACCTCCACGGTCTTGCCGTTGCGCATGCGGAGGATGTCCCCGGGCCTCTGGGCGCTGCCGCCCGGCATGTTCTCCGTCAAGGGGGCGATCGCCACGACGCCGACCGGCAGGCCGAGATCGTGGGCCGCGCGCAGGGCCGCGAAAACGGTGGCGGCGCCCATCATGTCGTACTTCATCTCCCCCATGGAGGCCGCCGGCTTCAACGAGATGCCGCCGGAGTCAAACGTGATGCCCTTGCCGACGAGCACGGCCGTCTTTCGGGCCCGGCCGGGCCGGTATTGCCCGACCAGCAGAAGCGGCGGCCGCGCGCTGCCGGCGTTGACGCCGAGGATTCCTCCCATGCGCTCCCGGACCAGGTCGCGCCGGTGAAGCACGGACAGGGAGATCCTGCGCCCCAGAGCCATCGCCTTGACCTCTCGCGCCAGCTCGGCCGGTCCGAGGTCGTTGGCCGGAGTGTTTCCGAGGTCGCGCGCCCAGGCGGAGGCGCCCGCCACGGTTCCCGCCTCCCGAGCCGCGCTCCGCCAGCCGGCCGCGGAGCCCGCCCGTGGGGGCGGCAGGATCGTCAGGCTGCCCGCCGCGGCCCGCGGCTTCCTCCGGGACTTGTAGCGCTCGAAGGCGTAGTCCGCCTGCGCGAGCTGGGGAAGCAGCGCGCGCAGAGCCGGGCCCTCCACCGCGTCGCCGAAGGCGGCGAGCAGACGGCCCTTCCCGTGGCGCAGCGCGTCCCGGACGGCCTTGCGCACCGTCCGCCGGAGCTTTGGGAGACGCACCGGCCCTTTGCCGAGGCCGACGAGGGTCCATCCCGATTCGCCGGTGACCTCCTTGTCGCGGCCGCGAAACTGCGTGGCCCGGCAGGCCGCCCGGATCTCCGCCCGCACCGAGGACGGAGCCCCGTTCCAGGGCTTTGCCGACTCCCCGAGGAAGGCCAGACGCCGGGCAAAGCCCGAGCGCGGAGGACGATCCGCCACTTCGATGTTCATCCGGGCGGAAGATACCAGACGCCATGAGACGGCTGGAGCGCGGCCTCCGTCTTCGTGCTAGGTTTGCGGGCGATGGAAGCGATCACCGAAACCCACCTGAAGGGCGCCCGCCTCTCGCGCCGCGGAAAGGTCCGCGAGCTGTACGAGATGGGAGAGGCGATCCTGCTCGTCGCGAGCGACCGCATCTCGGCCTTCGACGTCGTGCTTTCTCCGGGGATCCCGGACAAGGGGAAGATCCTGAACCAGCTCTCGAACTTCTGGTTCCGGCTGTTTCCCGACGTCGAGAACCACCTGATCGAGACGGAAGTCGAGAGCTTCCCGCGCGAGCTGCGGGCCGACGCCGCGGCGCTCGCCGGCCGCTCCGTCCTGGTGCGCAAGACCGAGGTCGTGCCGTTCGAGTGCGTCGCCCGGGGCTATCTCGCGGGCTCCGGATGGGCCGAGTACCGGAAGACCGGAAAGGTCTGCGGCATCCCGCTGCCCCCCGGCCTGGTCGAAGCCGAGCGGCTGCCGGAGCCCATCTTCACACCGGCCACCAAGGAGGAGCACGGCCACGACCAGAACGTGTCCTTCGAGTACATGGCGAACGCGATCGGGCAGGAGGAGGCCGGAAAGCTGCGCGATCTGACGCTCGGCCTCTACCGCCGGGCGTCGGCCCACGCCGAGGGAAAAGGGCTGATCCTCGCCGACAACAAGCTCGAGTTCGGGCGCCTCTCGGGCCGGATCGTCTGGATCGACGAGGCGTTCACGCCCGATTCCTCCAGGTACTGGGACGCGAAACTGTACCGGCCCGGCCACAGCCCGGCGTCTTTCGACAAGCAATTCGTGAGGGACTGGCTGGAGTCCACGGGGTGG
>Ga0335082_10009557_pt1 | contig 10534 bp, 8 predicted proteins | sample Lox_Sample_41_FD_206718 | JGI IMG/M metagenome (GOLD analysis project Ga0335082, IMG submission 206718) | Soil microbial communities from Loxahatchee National Wildlife Refuge, Florida, United States - Lox_Sample_4.1 | ecosystem: Environmental > Terrestrial > Soil > Wetlands | place: USA: Florida...
GCAGCACATCAAGGGTTCTCCTCGGCAGATGTCCAGCGCGAGCTCGCCGATGGCCGCCTTGCCGCTCGACACTCGCCCCGCTCGCGTGATCCTGGGAGCCGCCCTCGGCACGGCGTTCGAGTGGTACGACTTTTTCCTCTACGGCTCGCTCGCCGCCGTCATCTCCCGGCAGTTCTTCGCCGGTGTCAACGAGACCACCGCCTTCATCTTCGCGCTGCTCACGTTCGCCGTCGGGTTCGCCGTGCGGCCCTTCGGGGCGCTGTTTTTCGGCCGGCTCGGCGATCTCCTCGGACGCAAGAAGACCTTTCTGGCCACCATCGTCCTGATGGGAACCGCGACCGTCCTGGTGGGGGTGCTGCCGACCTACCAGACGGTTGGCATTGCGGCCCCGATCAGTCTGATCGGGCTGCGCCTGCTGCAGGGACTTGCCATCGGCGGCGAGTATGGCGGAGCGGCGATCTACGTCGCCGAGCACGCACCCCCCGAGGCGCGTGGTCGCTACACGAGCTGGATTCAGACCACCGCAACCCTCGCCCTCCTGCTGAGCCTGCTCGTGATCTTCCTCTGCCGTGCCTGGCTGGGCGAGGCGTTTGAGACCTGGGGCTGGAGAATTCCCTTCCTCCTCTCGAGCCTGCTGCTCGCGGTCTCGGTGTACATCCGGCTGCGGCTGGCGGAGTCGCCGGTGTTCCAGCAAATGCTCGCCGAAGGCTCCTGCTCCCGTGCTCCGCTGCGGGACGCCTTCGGTGACCGCGCCAACCGCCGGCGCATCGTGGCCGGCGTGCTCGCCGCCGCGGGCATGAACGTCGTTTGGTACGGCAGTCAGCTCTACGCCCTGTTCTTCCTCACCCAGACCCTCAAGGTCGAGCCACAACACGCCAACCTGCTGCTGGCTGCGGCCCTCCTGCTTGGGACCCCCCTGTTCCTGTTCTTCGGGCGGCTGTCCGATCGAATCGGCCGCAAGCGCGTCGTGCTGACGGGGATGCTGCTGGCGGCGCTGACGTTCTTCCCCGTCTATCGGGGACTTACTCACTTCGCCAACCCGGCGATCGCGGAGGCAACGCGGCGTGCCCCCGTGACGCTGCTGGCCGCGCCCGAAGGCTGCAGCCTCCAGTTCGATCCGCTGGGCACGAGGCGTTTTGTGCGCTCCTGCGATATCGCGAAGGATGCGCTCACCCGGGCTGGTGTCCCGTACACCATGGCGCCCGGATCCGGCGTGGCGGCGATCCGCATCGGCGGCAGCGGCACGACCACCGCGCTGACCGCCTTCGAGGGGACGGGGCTGGCGCTGCCCCGCTTCAAGGCCGAGCAGGTCGCCTTCGCGCAGCGTCTGCAGATAGCGCTCGCCGCGCATGGCTATCCCGCCGGCGCCGACCCGGCGCGTATCGATCAGCCGCTGCTGGTGCTGTGTTTGCTGATCCTGATGGCGTACGCAACCGCGGTCACCGGCCCGATGGCCGCTTGGCTGGTGGAGATGTTTCCACCCCAGGTTCGCTACACCTCGATGTCGGTCGCCTACCACATTGGCGCGGGCTGGTTCGGCGGCTTCCTGCCGGCGATCGCCTTTGCGCTGGTGGCCGTCACCGGTGATATCTACTCGGGCCTGTGGTACCCGGTGATCATAGCCGCGGTGACCTTCGCTGCGGGCCTGCGGTTGCTGCCGGAGACCTGCGGCCCTGCCGCGAGTCGCTGCGCGGGCGCGCAGGAGAAGGGCGGCGCTACCAGATCCCGCCGAGCGCCACCGTGATGGCCTCACCGTTCACTCCACCGGCTGCCTCGCTGCACAGGAATGCGATCACCTGCGCCACCTCGACGGGCTCCAGCACGCGGTTCTGGGGGTAGATGGCCGCGCGCTCACGCCAGATCTGCTCGACGGTGACGCCGCGGCGCGCGGCCTCCGAGCTGGCTGAGCGCTCTGCCATTGCAGTGCGCACCCAGCCGGGCAGCACCGCATTGGAGGTGACGCCGAACGGGCCGGCATCCTGTGCGATCGCACGCGCCAGGCCGATCACGCCGTGCTTGGAGGCGGTGTAGGCACTGCCGGAGCGCTCGGCCTTCTCACCCGCGGTGGAGCTGGTGAACACCAGGCGGCCGAAGCCGCGCCGGCACATAGCACCGACCGTGAGCCGCGCCAGTTCGAACGGACCATCCAGGTTCACCCGCATCGTTTCGCGCCACACCTCGGGATCCTGCTCCCACACCAGCCGCTCGTGGGCGGAGCCGATGCCGTGGTTGACGACCAGGAGGTCAATGGGTCCGAGCCGGCTCTGCGTTTCGCCGACCGCGTGCGCGCAACCTGCGGTGGTGCCCAGATCCGCGACCACGTAGTCCAGCCCGACCGCGGTAAGTTCCGTGGCGGTGCGGGCAGTGATCATCACGCGTGCGCCCGCCGCCGTCAGCAATAGCGCCGCCTCGCGACCGATGCCGCGACCACCACCGGTTACCAGCGCCACGCGGCCTTTCATGGGTTGGCTCCTCACTCTTCTGTGCGGGCAAGCGCCGGCATTGTGACACGAGGCTGCGGCGCGCGCGTGATCCGGCGCCTCCGGCGTGCAGGCCCGTCATGCGCCCGAGCGCAGCGTGGTAGTCTGCGCGCGCAGCTGCGCAACCTGACGGAGTTGATCGTGCTCGGAGCCTTCCGCATGCTCACGCCCACGCAGCGGCGCACCTATTTCGCCGCGCTCGGCGGCTGGTCGCTCGATGCCTTCGATTTCTTCATCTTCGTCTTCTGCCTGCGTGCGATCAGCGGTGAGTTCCACACCGAGATCAAGGCCGCCGCCGCCGGAATCTTCTTCACGCTCGCGGCGCGCCCGTTCGGCGCGTTGGTGTTTGGCTGGCTGGCGGAGAAGTACGGACGACGCCCGATTCTCATGCTCAACGTCGCGAGTTACTCATTGGTGCAGCTGCTGACGGCCTTCGCCCCCAGCCTCACGGTCCTGCTGGCGCTGCGCGCACTGTTCGGCTTCGCCATGGGCGGGGAATGGGGCGTCGGTGCGGCGCTGGCGCTGGAGACGCTGCCGGCGCGCGGCCGCGGTTTCTTCTCCGGCCTGTTGCAGGAAGGTTATGTCCTCGGCTACCTGCTGGCCGCACTGCTCTTCGGCGCGCTGTTCGACCACGTTGGCTGGCGCGGCATGTTCATCATCAGCTCCGCCTCGGCGCTGCTGGTGCTTTACATCCGTGTCCACGTCGAGGAGTCGCCGGCCTGGCTCGCGGGCAGCGCGCCGCAGCGTGCCTCCCCAGCGGCAGTCTGGCGCGCCGTCCGGAGTTACTTTCCGACGCTGTGCTACCTGGTGCTGCTCATGGCGTGCTTCAACGCCTTCTCGCACGGCTCGCAGGACATGTACCCGACCTTCCTGCAGGAGCAGCACGGCTATGCCACGGGCCTCACTGCGACTCTCACCACCGTCATGAACCTCGGCGCGCTCGCTGGCGGTATCTGCTTCGGCGCGCTCTCGGAGCGTCTCGGGCGCAAGCGGGCGATCATGCTGGCGGCCGCGCTCGCCGTGCCCATGATTCCCATCTGGGCCCACTCGCAGACCGCGCTGCTGCTTGCGATCGGAGGCTTCCTGATGCAGTTCATGGTGCAGGGGGCCTGGGGTATCGTGCCGGCGCACCTGAACGAGCTGTCACCCCCGCCGGTGCGGGCCATCCTGCCGGGATTTGCCTATCAGCTCGGTAACCTGGCGATGGCATACATGGGCCCGTTCCAGGCGGGCATGGCCAAGGCGCACGGGGGCAACTACGCCATCGTCATGTCCTGGACGATCGCGGTCGTGGCTGCGGCTCTGATCCTGGTGACGGGAGTGGGCCCCGAGGCGCGCTCCACCGAGCTGAAGGTCAGCGCCTGAGGGCTAGCCGGCGCGCGGGATGCCGGCCGCCGCCGGCGCAGTCGTGCGCCGCGATCGTGCCGCGAGCGCGTAGGCCGGTACGCAAAGCGACAGGAACACCAGCGCCGTAACGGCCGCACCCCAGTCATCGAAGATGGCGGCCAGCAGGAAGCCGACGGAGCCAAGCAGCACGACCGCGGTCGAGATTGGATAGCCGAACGCCCGGTAGGGACGCGGCGCATTTGGCAAGCGGCGTCGTAACGCGAACACCGCCATGAAGGCGGCGATGTAATAAAGCAGGATCAGCACCGCAAACAGCGAGATGAGGCGATTGAAGGTGCCGCTGAGGATCATCGCTGCAGCCACCGCCATCGTGGCGACGAGCCCGACCCATGGCGTCCCGCCCGGGCTCAGGCGCATGGCCGCAGACGGTACCCAACCCTCGCGCGCCATCGAGAACAGCACGCGCGGGGCCATAAGGGAGTTGGCATTGATGAGGCCGAGCACGATGAGGATGGACAGGATCGTGATGGGCGCGGCACTGCCGTGCGGCAGGACCAGATCTGCCGCGACCGCCACCGGCAGGTCCGAGGCAGCCAGAACCGGCACCGGCAGCACGCGCAGCAGCGCGATGTTGACGAGCAGATACAGGACCGTGGTCATCAGCGCCGCACCGATCAGGGCGCGCGGCAGCAGCTTGCCGGCGTTGGTGGTTTCCTCCGCGGTATAGATCGGGGCGTACCAGCCGTCGTAAGCCGTGACTATGGCGCGTACCGCGGGCGCGAGCATCAGCAGCGACCCGCTCGCCACTACGGCTGGGCCAACCGCGGCAACCGCCGCCCTCGGCGGCACAGGCGGTGCCGCGAGCAGGCATGCGCACACGACCAGCAGCAGCGAGATGCCGATGGCGACGCTGCAGCTGGCAGTCAGCGAGCTGCCGGCACGCAATCCCACCGAATGCACAGCCGCAAAAACAACCAGCACCCCGATCGCCGCGCTGCGTTCGTGCTCGAGCACCGGTGGCCACAGGGTGCCGGCAAACTCAACAGCCGTCACCGCCGCGTACGAGATCGTGGCGGCACAGGCCAACCAGTCGACCCAGCCCACCACGAAGCCCGCACGTTCACCGAAGGCGCGGCGCACGTACACGCGGAAACCTCCGGCCTCCGGGTACATGGCGGCGAGCTCCGACAAGGACACCGCGCCCATGAGTGTGTACAGGCCGCCGACACACCAGCAGATCAGGATGAGCGTCGGAGTGCCGGCGGCCGCAGCCACCAGACCCGGCAGGCGCAGGATGCCGACGCCGATCATGTTGCCGAAGCCGAAACACAGACTGAAGCCGAGGCCCAGCACCCGGTGCAGTTGCTGGGTTGCGGTCACGTGAGGCCTACCTGCAGGTAAGCCTGCAGGCAGAACGCCGCGCGCGCTGTCGGTTTTCTCAACGGGTTCCGCCACCGAGCAGGCAAGACTGCAGGATCCGAGCCTCGAGCAGCTTGTGCGCCACCGAGCGATTGCTGCGCATCACGAGCCCCGCCGTGAGCAATTGCGATCGCTCCCGCACCGCGTCGCGCAGCTTCACGTAGGCCGTCAGTCCCGCGGGGCTCTCCCCATAGAGCTGGTACAGCTGCCGCCAGTCGCGCGCCAGCCCCAGCAGCAGCGCCTGGTAGTGGGCGAGGCGCGCGCGCTGCTCCGGGCCATCCGTCTCGCTCACCAGCTCGGCGCGCATGTCCAGCAGCAGCAACTCCATCTCCGAAGGGGGCATCACCGGCCGGGGCGGAACCTGCTCGGTGAGCGGCGTGTCTGCTCGCTCCGGCACGTAGGGGCGATTCTCGACCGGCGCATGCGGGTCCTGGCCGCGCCCGGCCAGTTCCCAGAATGCGGAACTGCCGGTGGTATCGGCCACCAGGTGGATGCGCTCCTGGGCCGTCGGGTTCTGCACGCCGTGCGTGCGCCAGTTATCGAAGATCCAGGTCTCGCCGGCCCCCATGTGCACCGTCTCCCCCTCGCAGGTGAAACGCACCTCGGGCGAAGTGAGGATCGGCACGTGCATGCGCACGCGGAAGAACCAGTGGTAGTGGATGTCAGAATGCGGCGACACAACCGCGCCGGGCGCCAGCCGCAGCAGACGAGAGCGGCTCCATACCACCCCGAAGCTCGCCAGAACCTGGCGCATGTAGGGCGAACCCTCGAGGGCCGCCGTCATGCGCATCGCCCCGTTCAGTCGATCGCTGTCCGCGCCGTCCACCGTGATGAGGCGTACCGCGGAGTTGCCCGGCTCACCCGTCGGGTGCGGCGTCCACGCCGACGCTGGCAGCGCCGCCACCTCCGCACGCAGGCGGGCGACGTCAAATCGCACCGGCAGCCGGTAGAATCGCTGCGGCAATCGCATCAGTCACGCGCCTTTCGCGGAGCCCCGGCCAGTCTAGCAGCCTCACTGCGTAGCGCGGTTGCGCCCGGTTAGAGCTGGCGACATGCTAGGGCAAGGCGTGTATGGTGGTGTTGAACAGCCGCGGATCGTCGAACTCGGTGCGCGCACCCGCCGCCCGCCCGGCGACCGGCAACAAGCGGGCCGAGAGCGGCTTGTTCCACTTCGTGGCCAGTGCGGCGACATCCCCCAGGATGCGCGCCAGCTGTTCTTCGCTGATGTCGCCGGGTAGCGGCACCGTATCCAGTCCCGTCGCACATACAGCCGAGTAGGCTAACAGCGCATCGATGCTATAGGTGCCCTCGGCCCAGCGCCGCGACAGCACCTTGTCCTCCAGCACGGGCACCATGAGACCGGAGAAACCGATCTGCTCGACCGGCACCGCCTTCACGGCGGTGGTAATGATCAGGGCCGCCGTCATAGTGCCGCTGGCGCCGAACCGTGCGCCGGAGTAGGACTCCATCGCCGCCCCGATGGAGACATCGCCGAGCGGCGCCGGCGTCGGGTCCACCCCCATGAAGGTCCAGCCGTGCAGCTCCGCGACGTGCCGGCCGATCCTCTCGGCGACCTGCGCGTGTCCCGTCAGTTGCCGGGTCAGCTCCGTCACCGAAGCGTGGAAATCACCATGGGTGCGAGCAAAGACTTCCTGCACCACATTCGCGCCCTGCAGGCCGATCGAAAGACGCTTCCCCGGCCCGGTGTGGTATGCGCCGGGATAGAACGGACCGTAGGGCTTGAGCATCGCGGTCGCGGTGAAGCGGAAGTTGGCCTGGCTGCGCGGACTGTGATCCGCCAGTTCCCGTACCAGCGCTGCGGTCTCGCGGATCACCTTCCAGTGAATGCCGTCCTCGCCCGCGATGATCGCATTACCCATGAGGTTAGGCAGTGTGATCAGCGATCGGGCGAGCAGGCGCATGGTGCGCGGATCGTCGCTGTCTTTAAGCATGGCCGGGCCGACATTGGCGATAAAGCCTTCCTTGCCCGAACGCTCATCCAGACTCTTGAGCAGCGCGAGCGCCTCGCCTTCCGGGTATCCGGCCACCAGCGCGCCCAGCGGCTGCGTCACGACGCGCAGCGTCTGTACCTCGTAGCCCTGGCGCTCGAATTCGCTCTTCGCGCTGCGCAGGACCGTGAGCGCCTCGGAGAGCTCCTGCTGGTTGCCGGCACGGTCGAGCTGGACAAATGCCGTAACGGTACGCACCTTGGGCTTGGTGTACTCCAGTGCCGGCGTCGCCACCGCCCATATCATCGACACCAGCAATGCAATCCGCGGAATTGCGGACTTCGAGCCTGAGACCACGGTTTCCCCCTTCAAGGCCGCACACGCGTGTCTGCGACGCGCAGTGTGCCTCAATCAGCCCTGCAGGGTCGTTCGTTCTGGCGCCCGATCAGGCGCCCGTCACCGCGTGGCACTTGACGGCGTTCCGCTGAAGGATCTGACCGCGGTGCGGCGGGTCGTTTTCGTCATGCGCGGCGGCGTTGTGTTCAAGTGGCCGGGTGCAGCCCGGCCGGGAATCTGAAGCCAAGCACCGGTCCGCGTCCTGCATACCGGACCGTGGCGCCGTCATTGCTGTTCGCCCGATTCACGACTGCCGATTGCACGCGCGTGTTCCATGCCCCGGAACTCGACGAACGACGTGATGCGCTTCCACAGGAAGTCGCCATACTGAAATGGCGCAAACCGCTCCGGCACGTCGATCGGCAGTGGCGCGATGGTGGCGTCGGCTCGGGCCTCATAAAAGAATGGAATCGAGTAACGCTCGAGCCCCGTGCCGAGCACACGGTGCTCGGTCGCGCGGATGCGGCCCGCCGACCACTGCTCGAGCACCTGACCGAAATTAACGACCAGCGTGCCCTCCAGTGGCGGCACGTCGATCCAGCCACCCTCCGCCGCGCGAGCCTGTAGGCCTGCCACACCATCTTGCGCCAAGAGCGTCACGAATCCGGAGTCCGTGTGCGGAGCGCCCACGACGTAGCGGCGCGTCGGATGCGCGCCCACCCACAGCTCGGGATCGGTGACGCTCGCGAGCTCGTCGGGAGCACGCGGGGGATAGCGAATCAGACGCAGGGTCGACAGGCCGTGATAGAACGCGCCGTCGAAGTAGCCGCAAGGTAGCCCAAGCGCGCGTGCCAGGGAACGCATCAAGGCGCTGGCCACCTTCTCCATGGCGCAATAGTAGGTCGCGGCACGCGCGTGCCAGCCGGGAAGGCGGTCTTCGTCTGGCAGCGGGGTTGTCTCCCGCAGGGGATCGCCGCGGAGCGTAACCGCGGGCCCGTAAGCGATGTCGCCTCCAAGATCGATACCCTCCTTCGAAGTCAGGTTCCCGGGTTGAACAGGGAACCAGCCGCGGTAGACATTCTGGTTCTCCGGCGCGAACTTCCGCCGGTACAGGCGACGCCGCTCCGGCTCGCTGAGAGCAAAGATCGAGAGGAGCCGGGCGCGCGCCGCAGGGCCAAGCGGCACTTCGGAGGGCGTGCCACGAATGCATAAGAACCCCGGATCCCGCGAAGCGGCATACAACGCCCGATCGACCATGAGCGCTGCCGCCTGATCCTCACCAAATAGCGGCGTAACGTCGACCACGGGAATGTCGCGCACCTGAGGGGCTGCGGAAACCTCAGTCACGACACGATGGGCGGCCGACGGGAGTGCAGATCATTGAACGCAAGCCGAGTCCGCCAGCATTTGAGGGCAGCGAGGTACAGCCTGCCGGGCAGCGCCGGCGCCGTCGGTGTAGCCGCGACCACACTCGGGTCCGTCATGGTGCGGCCGTACGTGAGTCCTTGTAGATCCGACCACCCTTCATGATGAGCGCCAATGACTTCTCGGGATGTTCGAGACTCGAAACGTCCGAGAACGGATCACCGTCGATCAGTAGCAGGTCCGCATAGGCGCCGGGCTCGATGACTCCGAGCTTGCCAGGATAGGGGTTGCGGCGGCCGGACAGCGCCAGCAACTCCGCGTTGCCCGATGTTGCCTGTCGCAGGATCTCAAGCGGCGTGAACCACCGCCCGCGCAGCGTGAACTCCCGGTTCTGCCGCGCTTGGTTCGCGAGACCGTAGACGAGGTCCGTGCCGAATCCGATCTTCACCTTGAGCTTCTTGGCCACCCGCATCATCCGGTCGGTTGACGCCCAGACTTCTTCGAATTTCGCCCGTTGCACGGGCGTGATGCCCGCGGGCGGTGTCTCGTAGACGATAACGTTCGTGGACAGCCAGATACCACGATCCGCCATCAACTTCAGCGTCGCCTCATCGAGCAGATGACCGTGCTCGACACAGCGAACGCCCGCCTCGATCGCCCGCCGCGTGGCGTCGGGGTTGTAACTGTGCACGGTGACGTACGTGCCGAAGCTTGAGGCCGCGTCGACTGCGGCGCGCAGCTCCTCGGGGGTGAATTCACTCACGTACAGCGGGTCGAACTCCGTCGATGCGCCACCACTCGCCAGTAGCTTGATCTGAGATGCGCCATGTCTCAGCTGCTCGCGCACCGCGGTGAGCATCGCGGGCACGCCATCCGCCAGTACCGACTCGCCCAGTCGCTCGTCGAGACTCAGTTCAACACCAGGGGTGAAGCGCGGCGGCGCCGTAAGGTCACGGCTGTCGCCGTGACCGGAGGTCTGCGAGATCGCCGCGCCGGACGGATAGACTCGCGGTCCCGGGAATACACCGGCATCGATAGCCTGCTTCAGGCCGAACACGTTGCCCCCGGTGTCCCGCTGCGTCGTGAAGCCACGCAGCAGCGACGCCTCGGCACCCTTGATGGTGAGTGCGGTCGCATACGCCGGCTCGACATTACGCATCTCGTCCGGGGTGAGCACGCTGTTCATGTGGACGTGGGCGTCGATGAAGCCAGGTGACAGCAGGCGCCCTCCACCGTCAATGACCCGCGCGTTGGCCGCCGGCGCAATGGGGGTATGCGATACCTGTGCAATTCGCTCCCCGATAATCAGTACTTCACCACCACTCCAGGGCTCGTTATGGCCGTCGAATATCCGTACGTTGCGGATCAGCGTTGCGGGCTCGGCGGCCGAGGGCGCGGGTGTGGCTTGCGGTTCGGCGTGCACGAGAACGCCGGGCATCGATACCGCGATGAAAGCGATCAGCCGCAAGTGTTTAGTCATCACCGCCCCTAGCGCGCTCCGACGTCGCATCCTTCCGAGAACTGGCTGGTGCCGGCCATGAAGCGGCCATTCAGATCGTTCCGGTCAAGTCACATGTTTGCGCAGGAACGCGAGTGTTCTCTCGTTGAACGCCGGCACGTTCTCGTACAGTGGCGCGT
>Ga0335082_10009558_pt1 | contig 10533 bp, 10 predicted proteins | sample Lox_Sample_41_FD_206718 | JGI IMG/M metagenome (GOLD analysis project Ga0335082, IMG submission 206718) | Soil microbial communities from Loxahatchee National Wildlife Refuge, Florida, United States - Lox_Sample_4.1 | ecosystem: Environmental > Terrestrial > Soil > Wetlands | place: USA...
TACTTCCGCGCGCTCAAGATCGGCGAGGCCTCGAAGGTGGCGCCCGTGGACAAGCTCTCGCTCGTGCTGGTGGCGATCTTCGCGTTCATGTTCCTCGGCGAGCGCCCGTCGCTGCGCGAGTGGGGCGGAATCGCGCTCGTCGCGGCGGGCGTCGTCGTGCTGGGACTCAAACGCTGAAACGGGAGGTTCGATGAAACGACTGCTCGCTTGCCTCGCCACTGCCGCCATCGCGTGCGGCGTGGCCGGAATCGCACTGGCCGATACGTGGCCCTCGAAGCCCATCCGCATCGTCGTGCCGTATCCGCCGGGGGGCACGTCCGACATCCTCGCGCGCGCGCTGGGCCCGGGGATCACCGCGGCGCTGGGGCAACCCGTCGTCGTGGAGAACAAGCCCGGCGCGACCGGCAACCTCGGAGCCGATTACGTCGCGAAGTCGAAGCCCGACGGCACCGTGTTCCTGCTCGCCGACATCGGCTCGCTCGCGATCAGCCCGAGCGTCTCGTCCGAGCTTCCCTTCGATCCGGTGAAGGATTTCGCGCCCGTCGCGATGGTCGCCTACTCGCCGCACATCCTCGCGGTGAATCCCTCGGTGCCGGCCAGGGACGTGAAGGAGCTCATCGCGCTCGCGAAGGCCAAGCCCGACTCGCTCAACTTCGCGGTCTCGGGCATCGGCGGGGCGAATCACCTCGCGGGCATCGACTTCGCCATGCGCGCAGGCATCAAGTGGACGTACATCCCGTACAAGGGCGGCTCGCAGGCGATCACCGACGTGGTCGGAGGCCAGGCGCAGGTCCTCTTCAACGGCATGCTCGCGACCTACCCGTTCGTGAAGGACGGCCGGCTGAGGATGATCGCCATCTCCAGCGCGAAGCGCTTCTCCGCGGCGCCCGACGTTCCGACGGTGGCCGAGTCGGGCCTTCCCGGATTCGAGACCGGCTCGTGGCAGGGCATCGTCGCGCCCGCGGGAACGCCGGCGGAGATCGTGAACCGGCTGCACGACACGGTCGCGAAGATCCTCGCCACGCCCGAGATGAAGGATCGCCTCGACAAGGCCGGCGCCGAGGTGCGGCCCCAGACTCCCGCGCAGTTCGGGGAGTTCATCAGGAGCGAGAAGGCGCGCTGGGCGAAGGTGGTGAAGGAGTCAGGAGCGAAGTTCGACTGACTTCGCCTGCGCGATGATCTCGTAGGAGCGCAGGCGGTCGGCGCGCTCGTAGGCGTCGGAGACGATGATGAGCTCGTCGGCCTCGGTCACGCGCAGGATCTCCTCGAGTCCTTCGGCCACGCGCTGCGCTCCGCCCACGACCATCAGCGCCATGCGGCCGGCCACGGCGTAGCGCTCGCCCGGGGTCCAGATCGCGTCCATGTCGGCCACGGGCGGCAGCAGCGGCGTGCGATCGTTGCGGACGATGCCGAGGAAGCGCTGGTACATGCTGGTGGCGAGGAACTCGGCGCGCTCGTCGGTCTCCGCGGCGAGCGCGGGCACGCCCACCATCACGTAGGGCTTCGCGAGCTGCTTCGACGGCTTGAATTCCCGGCGATAGATCTCGAGCGCTTCCATGAGGTCGTCGGGCGCGAAGTGCGATGCGAACGCGTAGGGCCGCCCGATCGCCGCCGCGAAATGCGCGCTCCACGTCGACGACCCCAGGATCCACACGGGAACGTCGATGCCCGCGCCGGGAATCGCCTTCACCGACTGGCCGGGGCGCTCGGGCTCGAAGTACGAGAGCAGCTCGCCCACCTGCAGGTCGAATTCCTCGCTGCGGCCGCCGCCCCGGCGCAGCGCCATCATCGTGCGCGGATCGGTCCCGGGCGCGCGGCCCAGTCCCAGGTCGATGCGCCCCGGGTGCAGCGATTCGAGCGTGCCGATCTGCTCGGCCACGACGAGCGGCGCGTGGTTGGGCAGCATGATGCCGCCCGAGCCGATGCGGATCGTCTTCGTGTGGTCGGCGATGTGCCCCATGATCACCACAGTCGCCGAGCTCGCCACGCCTTCGAGGTTGTGGTGCTCCGCGACCCAGTAGCGCCTGTATCCCCAGCGCTCCGCGCCCTGCGCGAGCTCGCGCGAGGTCTCGAAGGCGCCCGCGATGGTGCCGCCCTGCGGATAGGTCGCGAGGTCGAGGACGGACAGGGGTGTGGCGGCAAGTTTCATGACAAATGAAAACGGCAGCCGAAGCTGCCGTGATCCTCGTGCTTTCGAAGGCTCGTGATCAGGCCATCGGCTTGATCGCGACCGCCTGCTTGCCCTTCGGGCCTTCCTTGATCTCGAACTCCACCTTCTGGTTTTCCTTGAGGGTCTTGAAGCCCGAACCCTGGATCTCGGAGAAGTGGGCGAAGAGGTCCTCGCCGCCGCCGTCGGGTTTGATGAAGCCGAAGCCTTTCGCGTCGTTGAACCACTTCACGGTACCGGTGCTCATTGCATTTCCTTTCGTTTGATTCCCCGGACGACCCACGGGGCTGGGGACAGCGTCAAAAGGAAAGCAAGGCGGGAACTGAAGTGAAGCGCCGGTTTTGCCGGCGGGTACTGGAGTTACTGCTTGTAATCCTGATCACTGCGTGGCGCAGTATACACGATCGGCCTTGCGGCCGCGTTTCACTTTCCGGGCCGCGATTTCAGGCGCGCGAGCCACTCGGTCCAGTCGATGGGGCCCGACTCGAACCGCTTCTGGAGGTTGCCGAGGACCATGCCCCACGCGTGGTCGAAGTAGGCATAGGCCTTGTCCCATTCGCCGCCGTCGCCCCAGCCGATGTGGGTGAGGGCGACGCGCGTCTCGGCCTCGCCCACGGGCGAGAAGCGCACGATCACCACGGTGCGCTGCTTGCGCGCCTCGGGCAGCGAGGGCGGCGCGTTCCAGTCGAACGAGATCATCTTCATGGGCTGCACCGCGAGCACGCGCATCTCGTCGGCGCCCTTCATGCCGGGCTCGGCATATGGATTCATGTAGATCTGGAAGGGGCCGTCGGGGCGCGCCTCCACGTTCGCGTCGGGGGCGAAGAAGGTCTTCACGCCTTCGGTGGTGGTCCACGCATTCCACACGTCCGCGAGCGGGGCCTTCACGACGACCTCCTTGTGCAGCGCGCGTTCTTCGGCGACGGCGTTCATGGCGAGGGCGGCGACGAGCAGGGCCGTGAGGAGTCTCATGCGCGGTTCTCCGGTGAAGCCGCCACGGTGGCTTTCGCAGGGCGGTACTGTCAATAGACTGTAAATTACAGCAATGAACGCAAGGGAGCAGATTCGCAATCGCGTGCTGGGCGGGCTTGCGGCAAGCCGCGTGCCGGGCTTTCACTTCGCGGGAAGCTTCCTCGGCGTCTCGTTCGAAGAGGCCTCCGCCGAGGCTTCGCGCATCGGGCTCGCGGGCGGCCCCCATTGCATCGAGGCCGATGGCCAGGTGAGCGTGGGGGCGGTCGCGATGATCGCCGACATCGCGCTCGCGGTGGCGGTGCGCGCGGCGCTCGCTTCCGATCGCGTGCGGCTCGCCACGGTGAGCATGCACCTGCAGTTCACCGGCGCGCGCCTGGACGGCCCGATCGAGGCGCGCGGCGCGTTCGAGGGATTCATCGAGGGCGCCGCCGCGCGACAGGGCCTTGCGCGCTTCGCGCTCGATGCCCATGGCGCTCGCGCCTGCTATGGCACCGGCGCCTTCATGGCGCTCGATCCGCCGGCCGGCGTCACGATGCATCCGGTGGTGCTCGAACGCGACCGGCCCGCCAAGCCGCTTGCCGAATCCGAGCTCGCGCCGGCCGAGGCCGCCGTCGTCGCGCATGCCGACGCGGCGCTCGATCGCGTGAGCGCGAAGCTCGCCTTCATCGACGCGTTCTGGGGCTACGAGGCGCATCGCACGCAAACGGGCGCCTCCTGCACCATGAAGAACGGCGTGCACGTGGGAAATCGCGTGGGCCACGCGCAGGGCGGGCTCCTCGTGGGGCTCGCCGCGAAGACCGCGATGGCGGCGTTGCCCGCGAGCTGGACGCTCGCATCGGCCACGGCGTGCTTCGTGAGCCCCGGCGAAGGCGAGTCGCTGCACGCCGCCGCGAGGCTCATCCATCACGGCCGCGACACCGCGGTCGCGCGCACGGAAGTCACTGGCGCCGCGGGCCGCAAGGTGCTGCAGGTGATGACGACGCACGCGCGCCGCCCCGCGTAGCGCTAGACGGAGCGCTTCGGCACCACGAGCTTTCCGACCAGCACCTGCACGATCTCGCCGCGCTGGTTCTTCGTCTCGTTGCGCACCGTGACCATGCCGCGGTCCGGGCGCGAGCGCGAGGGCCGGATCTCCTCGACGATGGATTCGACAGTGAGGGTGTCGCCCGGCCGCGTCGGCATCGGCCAGCTGATCTCGCCGCCCGCTCCCACGATGCCGCCCGCGAGCGGAAGCCCGCCGTCGACCATGAGGCGCATCGTCATCGCCATGGTGTGCCACCCGCTCGCGGCGAGGCCCTGGAAGAACGTGGCCTTGGCGGCCTCCGGGTCGGTGTGGAACGGCTGCGGATCGTACTCGCGCGCGAAGCGGATCACCTCTTCCTCGGTCACGAGCTTGGTGCCGCTCGTGAAGCGCTGGCCGACGGAAAGGTCGTCGAGGTAGTGGACTTTCAATTTCGTGCCTCCGTCGTTCGGGATTGCTAGCATGGTACTGGAGGCGGCCCATGACGAAGCTCTCGACGATCAGGCAGGTGAGCGTGAACGCCCGGGACGTGGCGCGCGCCACGGCGTTCTACCGCGATGCGCTCGGCGTGAAGCATCTCTTCGACGCGGGGCCGGGGTTGAGCTTCTTCGACGACAGCGAGGGCAACGTCCTCGCCATCACTTCCGAAGTCGCCGCACGATAGCCTTGGCCGGGCAGTCCATCGCGGCGGCCGGTGCGGTGGCGAGCCCGCGGAACCAGGTGTCCACGAGCGACGCGGCGTGGCGCTCGAGGGAAAAGCTCCTGGGCGCCAGCACCCAGTTGGCGATGAGGCCCGAGACGAGCGAGAGGGCGCCGATGGCGGCCTCGCGCGGGTTCACGCTCTTCGGGAGCGCGCCGGATTCCACGCACGCGCGCATCGCCGCCTCGATTGTCTTCACGCACTCCGCCTGGCTCGCGATATGCCGATCGCGCACGCCGGCGGCGTCGCCCACGTATTCGCACTTGTGGTACGCGATGTCGAAGACGCGCTGCACGCGCGCATCCCGCGCGGTGCGAAGGAGCACGTCCACCGTCGCCTGCCTCAGCACCTGGAGCGGCTCGGCGCCGCAGCAGCCCCCGGCGCGCTCGAGGATGTCCTCCACGGGCAGCGCCACGCGCTGCATCATCGCGTCGAAGAGCTCGGCCTTGTCCTTGAAGTGCCAGTAGATCGCGCCGCGCGTGACGCGCGCGGTGGCGGCGATCTCCTCGAGCGAGGCGTTGGCCACGCCGCGATCGTGGAACACGACCTCCGCCGCATCCAGGATGCGCGTGCGCGTCTCGAGCGCTTCTTCCTTCGTGCGTCTTGCCATGTTTGCTGCCCAACTCCCCCGTTGCGTGGTGCCGCGTAAATGCCCCCGGCGTGCCCCGGGGTTGACATACATACATGCTTGTATGTAAATTATCCTCTCCTCGAAGAAGCCTGTAAAGCCCCCGAAGGAACTTACATGACGCAGATCAAACCACGCGCCACGAGGCCGGTCCTCTTTCTTTCAATCGCGCTGGCCCTCGCCGCATGCGGCCCCCAGGGCGGGCAAGGCGGCTTCCAGATGCCTCCGCCGCTCGTCGCCGTGGAGGAGGTGAAGATCCACACGGTCCCGGTCGAATTCGAATATCCCGCGCAGACCGCGGGATCGCGGGACGCCGAGGTGCGCGCGCGCGTCTCGGGAATCCTCCTCAAGCGCAACTACGAGGAAGGCGCCACGGTGAAGGCGGGCCAGTCGCTCTTCTCGCTGGACTCGGCGCCCTACGAAGCGGCGGTCGAGCGAGCCGAGGCGGACGTGGCCGCGTCCGAAGCGCGCTTGAACAACGCCTCACGCAACCTGAAGCGCACCAGGCCGCTCTTCGAGGCGAAGGCCGCGTCGCAGAAGGACCTCGACGACGCGATCTCGGCCGACGAGGTGGCCGCGGCGGACCTGAAGAGCGCCCGCGCCCGCCTCGACGATGCGCGCCTGAATCTCGCCTACACGAAGGTCGAGTCGCCGATCACCGGAGTGACGAGCCGCTCGCTCAAGAGCGAAGGGTCGCTCATCAGCGGGCCGCAGGATCTCCTCACCACGGTGACGCAGGTCGATCCCATCTGGGTGAACTTCGGCCTTTCGGAGGCCGAGCAGTCCGCGATCCGTGCCGACACGGCGTCGGGCAAGCTCGTGATGCCCAAGGACGGCCGCTTCGAGGTCGCCCTCAAGTTCGAAGACGGCCACACCTACTCGCGCCCCGGGCGCCTCGCGTTCACCGACGTGAGCCTGAACCGGCAGACGGGCACGTCGGATGCCCGCGCGGAAGTGCCGAATCCCGCTGGCGAGCTGCGCCCCGGGCAGTTCGTGCGCGTGATCCTGCGCGGCGCCACGCGTCCCGACGCCATGACGGTTCCGCAGCGCGCGGTCGTCGAAGGCCCCATGGGCAAGATGGTTTACGTGCTCGGCAAGGACGGCAAGGCCGAGCCGCGCCCCTTGAAGCTGAACGGCTGGGCCGGCAACGAATGGGTCGTCCTGGGCGGCCTCGCGCCGGGCGACAAGGTGATCGTCGATGGCCTGATGAAGGTCTATCCCGGCGCGCAGGTGATTGTCGGCGATCCGAACGCGCCGCCGCCCGGCGCACCGGGCGCCGCCCCCAAGGGCGAGAAGAAGTAGGAGACCGACATGCTCTCGCGCTTCTTCATCGACCGCCCGATCTTCGCGGCGGTGCTCTCGATCTTCATCGCGCTCGCCGGCCTCGCCGCGCTTCGCGTGCTGCCGATCGCCCAATACCCCGAGATCTCGCCTCCGGTGGTCACGGTGACCGCCATCTACCCGGGCGCCTCGGCCACCACACTCGAATCGACTGTCGCCGCGCCGATCGAGAACGCCATCAACGGCGTGGAGAACATGCTCTACATGAGCTCCACCTCGGCCGCCAACGGCGTGGTGCAGATCCAGGTCACGTTCAACATCGGCACCGACGTGGACAAGGCCGCGATCAACGTGAACAACCGCGTGAAGCAGGTGGACAACAAGCTTCCGCAGGAGGTGCGCCGCCAGGGCGTCACGGTCGAGAAAGGCTCGTCGGCGTTCCTGCAGGTGCTCGCGTTCTACTCGCCCGACAACAGCCTGGACGACGTCTTCATCTCCAACTACGTGACGTTGAACATCCTCGACGAGGTGAAGCGCATTCCCGGCACCACGCTCGTCCAGATCTTCGGCGCCAAGGACTACGCGATGCGCATCTGGCTCAGGCCCGATCGGCTCGCGCAGCTGAAGCTCACGCCCGGCGACATCGCGCGCGCCGTGAACGAGCAGAACCAGCAGTTCGCCGCGGGCAAGGTGGGCGAGCCGCCGGCGCGCAACGACCAGCAGCTGGTCTACTCCGTGACCGCCCAGGGGCGCCTCACGGAGCCCGAGCAGTTCGAGAACATCATCCTGCGCTCCAATCCGGACGGCTCCACGCTGCGCCTGAAGGACGTGGCGCGCGTCGAGCTCGCCGGCAAGGACTACACGTTCATCGGCAAGTACAACGGCAAGCCCGCGACCCTGATGGGCGTGTTCCTCCAGCCGGGCGCCAACCAGATCGACGTGGGCGACGCGGTGAGCGCGCGCCTCGCGCAGCTCTCCAGGAGCTTCCCGAAGGGGCTCGCCTACACGATCCCGTTCGACACGACGATGTTCGTGAAGGTCTCGATCCGCGAGGTGCTGAAGACGCTCGGCGAGGCGATGGTGCTCGTCTTCCTCGTGGTGTTCGTGTTCCTGCAGAACTGGCGCGCCACGCTGATCCCGTTCGCCGCGGTCCCGGTGTCGCTGCTGGGCACCTTCGCGGGGCTCTTCGCGCTGGGGTATTCAATCAACACGCTGACGCTCTTCGGCATGGTGCTCGCGATCGGCATCGTCGTGGACGACGCCATCGTGGTGCTGGAAAACGTCGAGCGCGTGATGCACGAGGACCACGTGGACGCGCGCGAGGCCGCGGTGAAGGCGATGAAGGAGGTGACGAGCCCCATCATCGCGATCGTGCTGGTGCTCTGCGCGGTCTTCATCCCCATCGCGTTCCTGGGCGGCCTCACGGGCGAGCTCTACCGCCAGTTCGCGGTGACGATCTCGATCGCCGTGGTGATCTCCGGCGTGGTGGCGCTCACGCTCACGCCCGCGCTCTCGGTGCTGATCATGAAGCGCGAGCACAAGCAGCCGGGCCGGTTCTTCCAGGCCTTCAACCGCGTGTTCGCCCGCATGGTGGACCGCTACGAGGACGGCGTGGCGTTCATGATCCGCCGCGGCGGCATCGCGCTCCTGCTCTTCGCGGGCATGGTGGCGCTCGCCGGCACGCTCTGGAAGCTCACGCCGACCTCCCTCGTCCCCGACGAGGACCAGGGCTGGTTCCTCACGCTCGTATTCCTTCCCGACGGCGCTTCGCTCGAGCGCACCGACAAGGTCGTGAACGAAGTGATCGGCGACATCCGCTCCGACCCCAACAACGAGCACACCATGGCCTTCACCGGCTTCGACTTCGCGGGCGGCTTCGTCTTCCGCGAGAACGCGGCCACGATCTTCACGTCGCAGAAGCACTGGGACGAACGCCCCGGCGTGGACGTGAAGCGGCTCGTGGGCGAGGTGTACGGCAAGACGGCGGGCATCAAGGAAGGCCTCGTGCTGCCCTTCGGTCCGCCCGCGATCTTCGGGCTGGGCGCCACCGGGGGCTTCGAGTTCAACCTCCAGTATCACGGCGACGGGGGGCCGAAGCGCATGGCGGAAGTGTCGCAGGCGTTCATCGGCGCGGCCATGCAGAGCCAGAAGCTCGCCTTCGTCCAGACGTTCTGGCGCCCCAACGTCCCGCAGCTCTACGTGGACGTGGATCGCGAGAAGGCCAAGGCGCTGAACGTTCCCGTGGACGAGATCTTCAACACGCTCGCCGCCACTCTCGGGACCTACTACGTGAACGACTTCAACCGGTATGGCCGGACGTGGCAGGTGCTGATGTCGGCCGAGCGCGACCAGCGCCGCCGCCCCGAGGACGTGGGCAACGTCTACGTGCGCAGCGACAAGGGCGACATGATCCCGCTGCGCGCGATAGCCCGCATCCAGTACACCAACGGCCCCGGCACGATGGAGCGCTTCAACAACCTCCCGTCGGTGAAGCTCATCGGCAACGCGCGTCCCGGCGTGAGCTCGGGCGAGGCGATCGCCGAGATCGAGCGCATCGCCAAGGAAGTGCTGCCGCCGGACTTCACGCTCGCGTGGAGCGGCGCGTCGTACCAGGAGAAGGCGTCGGGCGGCACGTCGATCATCGCGCTCGGCATGGGCGCGCTGATGGCGTTCCTCATCCTCGCCGCGCAATACGAGAAGTGGTCGCTGCCGCTGTCGGTGATGCTGGCGCTGCCTTTCGGCACGTTCGGCGCGCTCGCGGCCATCTGGTTCAAGAACCACGTCGGCATGTTCTTCGGGTGGGACCCGCTCACCAACGACGTGTACTTCCAGATCGGCCTGGTGACGCTGCTGGGGCTTGCCGCGAAGAACGCGATCCTGATCGTGGAGTACGCGGTGCTCAAGACCGAGGAGGGCCTGAGCTACTCGGCCGCGGCGCTGGAGGCGGCGCGCCTTCGCTTCCGCCCGATCCTGATGACCTCTCTCGCGTTCATCCTCGGCGTGTCTCCGCTCGCCCTCTCGAGCGGCGCAGGCGCCGGCGCACGCCACTCGGTCGGAACGGGCGTGATGGGCGGGATGCTCGCGGCCACGTTCCTCGCGATCTTCTTCGTGCCGTACTTCTACAAGCTGATCACGGAGAGGAAGCTCCGCGAGCCGCGCACGAGCGCCGAGCTGAAGCACGAGGCCGCGCACCACCGCGAGCTCCAGAGACATTCCACACCGCTGGGTCCGACGCGGCACACGCCGCGAACGGAGGGTTCCGATGACTGACAATCAACCGCGCGGCGGCGGGCCGGTGCTCGCCATCCTCATCATCGCGCTCGCGCTCGCGATCATCTTCCTGCAGGGCTGCACCGTGGGCCCCGACTACGTTCGTCCCGAGGCGGACATCCCGAAGGACTACGCGGTCGCGCAGGCCAAGGCCGAGCCCGCGCAGGACTGGTGGAAGCTCTTCAACGACCCGGTGCTCGACCGCATGGAAGAAGAGGCGCTCGCCAACAACCGCGACCTGCGCGCCGCGGCCGAGCGCATCGAGCAGGCGCGGGCGCAGCTTTCGATCACGCGCTCCGACCAGCTGCCGCAGGCTGGCGTGAACGCTTCGAGGAGTCGCACGCGCTCGTCGTCGATCAGCTCCCTGCCGGTGCCGCCGGAGTTCCTCGAGGCCAACGACAACCGCGTCGTCGCGCAGTTTTCCTGGGAGCTCGACTTCTGGGGCAAGTACCGGCGCGCGACCGAAGCGGCGAAGGCCGACCTCGTGGCGACCG
>Ga0335082_10009559_pt1 | contig 10531 bp, 9 predicted proteins | sample Lox_Sample_41_FD_206718 | JGI IMG/M metagenome (GOLD analysis project Ga0335082, IMG submission 206718) | Soil microbial communities from Loxahatchee National Wildlife Refuge, Florida, United States - Lox_Sample_4.1 | ecosystem: Environmental > Terrestrial > Soil > Wetlands | place: USA: Florida...
CTGACATCGTTTCTTCGCTGTTGTGTACGTGTCCCGCGACCCGGCAATCCGCACCGCGGCAATCCGCACCGCGGCAAGGTTGCCGAGACCGGCTGGTGGTGTCAATCTGCGGCGTCGATACCGACGTTACTTTTCAAGTGAAGGGAGGGGCCTGACTATGCGCCAATTCACCCTGGGAAAGATTGCCGAGCACATCGGCGGCGTGATCGAGGGTGGAAATGCCGGGCTCACGATCTCGGGCATCCGTCCCATCGACGGTGCCCGCGCCGGCGACATCGTTGTGTTGGCGAAGCGCCGCGACGTGCGCGTCTTCGAGCTGACACCAGCTGCTGCTGGCGTCGTCGGCGCGGGTATCGAGCACGCCCAAAAGCCAGTGATCCGCGTGCGCGAACCGCGGCTCGCACTGGCGCAGTTGCTCGAGCTGTTCTACGCGCAGTCCCGTATTGTTACAGGGATCGATCCGCGCGCCATTGTCGCCCCGCAGGCACGGATTGGGCGCGATGTAAACATCGCAGCCGGCGCCCACGTCGCGAGTGGTGTGGAGATCGGCGACCGCGTGGACATCTACCCTGGTGCTTATCTCGGTGAGGGAGTGCGCGTTGGTGACGACTCCGTCCTCTTTGCAAACGTCTCGATCTATCCCGGCACGGTGATCGGCAAGCGCGTACGCATTCACAGCGGCGCCGTCATCGGCAGCGACGGATTTGGGTTCGCTCCCCGTCCGTCGGGAGAGTGGTACAAGATTCCCCAAGTGGGCGGTGTGGAGATCGGCGACGATGTTGAGATTGGAGCCAACACCTGCATCGATCGCGCGACCATGATGAAAACGTGCATCGGGCGTGGCACGAAGATCGACAACCTCGTGCAGATTGCCCACAACGTCGAGACCGGGGAACACGTGTGCATCGTTGCCCAATCGGGCGTGGCCGGCAGCGCGCGGATCGGGAATCACGCCATCCTCGCCGCAAGTGCCGGCGTGCTGGACCACGTCACCGTGGGAGAGCGGGCCATCGTCGGCTCGCGCGCCAGCGCGCATCGCGATGTGCCAGCCGGAGAAGCGGTCGCCGGGACGCCGGCAATCCCCGGCGCAACGTTCGCGAAGGCGTATTCTTTGATTCCACGTCTTCCCGAGTACCGAAAAAAGCTCAAGGCACTTGAAGAACGCTGTGCGCGGCTCGAGGCGGAGTTGAGCGGTCGCCGCAGAGACGGGTGACGACTCTATCGTGAATTGATCAGCGGCGCTCTCCTACCCAAGATCGTGAGTGGGCGGGGACCAACCACGTGACTTCCCACCAAGAATGCGGGAGATCTACGCGGAGACGAGGAGAGTTCGATGCCAGAAGAGACCGTAGATGTTTTGATCGTAGGAGCAGGTGCTTCCGGCGCGGCGCTGGCGTGGAGCCTCGCGGATACGCGCATGAACATCCTCTGCCTCGAGCAGGGCGACTGGATGGATCCCGTCAAATATCCGGGCATGACGGATGACTGGGAGGCGCGCCAGCTGGGCGACTTCGCGCTGAGCCCCAACGCGCGCGGTCGGCGCGAAGACTATCCGGTCAACGACACCGACTCGCCGATCCAAACCTCGATGTTTAACGCCGTCGGCGGCAGCACGATCATGTACGCCGCGCACTTTCCGCGCTTCCATCCGTCAGATTTCAAGGTCAGGACGCTCGATGGTGTGGCCGACGACTGGCCGCTCGACTACGCACGTCTCGCACCGTTCTACGACATCAATGCGCGCATGATGGGCGTGTCGGGGCTGGCCGGCGACCCCGCGTATCCTCCGAAGGAAGTGCCGCTGCCACCGGTGACGCTCGGCAAGGTGGGCGAGACCCTGGCGCGCGGCTTCAATCGACTCGGTTGGCACTGGTGGCCGTCGGATAGCGCGATCGTCACCCAGGAATACGAAGGCCGCGCGCCGTGCATCAACGCCGGCACGTGCCTGCTCGGCTGCGCCCAGGGCGCCAAGGCGAGCACGGATATTACCTACTGGCCCGCAGCGTTGCGGCAGGGTGTCAGGCTGAAGACCCGCTGCCGGGTGCGTGAGATCACGGTCGCCGGAACCGGCATGGCGGACGGCGTCATCTACTATGATGCTGACGGCGTCGAGCGCCGGCAGAAGGCCGAGGTGGTGGTGCTCGCCTGCAACGGCATCGGCACGCCGCGGCTGTTACTCAACTCGCGCTCCACGCTCTTTCCCGATGGCCTGGCCAATCGGAGCGGCCTGGTCGGCAAGCATCTGATGTTCCATCCCTACGCGATGGTGACCGGCATCTTTGACGAGCCGCTGGAAAGCTACAAAGGGCCCACCGGCTGCTGCATCATGAGCCAGGAGTTCTATGAGACCGATCGCGCACGCGGCTTCGTGCGCGGCTACTCGTTCGAGATCCTGCGCGGGTTCGGGCCGGTATCCACCGCGCTGTGGGGCATGCAGCAGGGGCGCATGCCGTGGGGAGCGGATCATCACCAGGCCTTCGGCGATCTGTTCGACCGCACCGCCGGCATGGTGGTGATTTGCGAGGACCTCCCGGACAGCCGCAACGGCGTGAGCCTCGATCCGGATCTCAAAGACTCCGACGGCATCCCGGCGCCGAAGATTGCCTATCGCCTGAGTGAGAACAGCAACAGGATGCTCGAACACAGCGTAGCCAGAGCGAAGGAAGTGTTGGAAGCGTCCGGCGCACAGGAGACCGTTGCGGTGGCGCCGCTCCCTTTCGCGGGATGGCACCTCATGGGAACGGCCCGGATGGGGTCGGATCCCCGTACTTCGGTGGTCAATGAGTGGGGGCGCTGCCACGACGTGCGCAACCTGTTCATCGTCGACGGCAGCATCTTTGTAACCGCAGCCGCCGTGAACCCGACCAACACCATCCAAGCCCTGGCCCTCTACGTCGGTGAGACGATCAAGAAGAATCTGGCGAACCTGTTCGACTGACTGACACGGGCTGAGGATCAAATGCGAGCAACGACGAAGGACATGTCATGAGCGTAGACAGCGACGATCACTGCTTCTCGGCAGACGAAGCCAGCACACTCGCCAGCGTTCTGGACGAAATCATTCCGCCGACTGGAGATGGTAGGCTGCCGGGAGCAGGAGAGCTTGGACTCGCCAGCTACATCGAACAGGCTCTGCGGAAGACGCCGGAGCTCCGGCCGATGATTGTGCAGGGGCTGGCCGACCTCGACGAGATCGCCCGCCGGCGCCACGCGCAGCGATTCGTCGCGCTCTCCCAGCAGGAGAAAGCGGCGCTACTGAACGAGCAAGGCTTTCTCTTTCCGCTGCTGTTCCACATCTACGTCGGCTACTACCAGAACGCGCGAGTCCTCACCGCGTTGGGGCTCGACCCGCGCCCGCCGCATCCCAAAGGCTACGAGATGGAGCCGAGCGACCTCACGCTGCTGGATACCGTCCGCCGCCGTCGCAAGCTCTACAGAGATTGTTGAATGGGCGGCAGGGCATCGACCGCAGCGGACACCGGCGAAGAGGGTTGGATTACGTCGCGCCTGGGAAACCGCGTCCCACTGCCCTACTGACTCGACACCTCGATGCTCGCACTTACCTGGATCTGTGCGGTACTCGGCGCGATCGTCGCCTACATCATCAGCCTGGCCGGCGCCATGAGTACCGTGCCGCAGCTGCACTGGCAGGATGCGTTGGTCGCGGTCCCGCTCCCGGTGGTTGCGGCCGGGCTCGCCGGCTGGCGGCTGCTGCATCCCGTCTTTCCAACTCCGGCAACCGCGCAGCGCCCGTGGATCTCGGCGACTCTCGCGCTCGGACTCGCCTTCTTCACGCTGCTCTTCATGGCCGAGTGCTACTTCGATCAGCCGGGTGGACCGATGTGAGTGGCATCTCGACCACTGGACGCCCTCTGCCCGCCCAAGCTCTCGCGCCCGGTCGCACCAACTGCAAGACCGTCGCGTCTCATCTCTGCGAACGCGCCTGCCCACAGGCGCATGAGTTCCCCACGAATCGACTCCGCTCCGCGACGGGCACGGTTGTTGCCCTCTGACTTCGCGCTCGGCTTCCGAAGCTGGGGAGGAGGTTCATCATGCCGACCGAGGCATCTCTGCGCGCATTGAAGATCCTGCGCGATGGCAGCCAGTTCCAATGGTACGTGATCCCGTTTCTGATGTTGGTGCTCTACATCTACACCGTGGAGATCGAGCGCAGGAACTGGAGCCTGGTGTTTGCAGGACTCGCATTTTGGGGCATGGACTGGTTCAACGAGATCTGCAACGGGCTGGTCTTTCACTTCACGCAGTACGCGCCCGTCTGGGGCGCACCGGGCCACACCGCTTATCTGATCTTGATCGGGCTCAACATTGAAATCTGCTTCATGTTCGCCTGTGCAGGTATCGTCGTCGCGAGGACGCTCCCAGCCGACAAGAGCATGAAGATCCTGGGAGTGCCGAACCGCTGGTTCATTGCGGTATGCGGCTCCGCATTCTGCGTCATCGTAGAGTTGTTCCTCAATGCGGCGGGCGCGCTGACCTGGGACTACTGGTGGTGGAACACACGAGCCCCGTGGCTGATCCTGGTCTTCGGGTACCTGACCTTCTTCGTCGTGGCGTTTTGGGTCTACGATATGCCGAGCGTCAGGAGAAAGACGGTGACAGTCGGCACCATCTTCGCGTTCGACGCCGTGTGCCTGGTCGTGTTCGCTGGTATGCTGAAGTGGATCTGACCACCCACCGCTACACGCAGAGTGCTCGCGCAACGGCCAAAAACTGCGACAGCGGCGTGAGGGCACGCCGGCTCCAGAAAATCGCGAACTGCGCTCCGTCAGGCGTCGCTGCGGTTGTCGATGGCCACGGTGGATCCGACACCCTGCCCCCGTCCCGCCACCCGCACACAGACGGTGCGGTGGCGCATCGAGTCGAAGAATATCCGGTAGCGGATTCCATTCGACACAATCTCACCCAGGTCTTGGGCTTCTTGGTAAAGCGTTGCCGCGTCAGTCATGTTGGTCTCCAATCTTCTCTGACCGACGACAGAGCAAGGGCGGTGCCGACGCTCACCTCACGAAGGCAACGATGAATTCGGCGTTACCCTGCATCAGGATGGTCGTTACGCGGCGGAAGCGGCGATTCCGTATTGCCGGCGCGACGACGGTAGAGCCCCGCGTAGCGCGCCACCATGAGGTATTTCTTGAAGAAGCGGTTGGTCTCCTCTTCGTGCTCGCTGACGGTCGTCTTGTCGACTGGATCGAAGAAGCACGTCGGGTCTTCCTCCATGTAGTCACCGGTATGAAAGTACGCCATCGCGCGGCAGCCGCCACACGTGTACTGGTAGCGGCATTTGGCGCAGCGGCCCTTGAGCTGGCTGCGATCGAGCAGAGTCGCGAACAGTTGGCTCTCGTTGACGAGCTGATCGAGCGGCTTGTCGCGCACGTTGCCCGCGGACAGCACGTCGAGCAGGACCGGACACACCGACACATCGCCTTCGGCGTTCAGCGTCAACCACGTCCCCACCCAGCAGCCGATTGGTGGATTGTGCGGGACGGTGCCATTGCGTACGCCACCCGACACCTGTTCGTGTAACTCCGGCGACAGGAAGAACGGCGTATAGCTGACGTAGCCGTTGACGTGGCGGCGCAGAGCCGGGTGGAAGTTGTTTTCCAGATCGCACCGGTCGAAGGCGTTGGAACGGAACAAGTCGCAGCCGGAGCCACGGGCCACCAGCGGCGAGCGGTTGTACGAGATCCGTCGTTTCACCAGATAGTCGACGGTGCGTTCGAAGCTCTCGGTGTTGTGCTTGCCGATGGTGACGATGACGTGGCGATCGATCTTCAGCTCGCCGCACAGCTCGAGTGCCTCGAGCGTGCGATCGGGCGTGGCATCGCGCGTCGCAGCATTGTGTGCGTCGATCGAGTTGAGGCCAAAGGCGATGGTCACCTTGCCGTCGGTGGCCTCCTTGATCGCCTGCAGCCGCTCGCGGGTGAGCAATTCACCGTTGCTGCACACCTTGCACTGGTATCCGAGGTCGACCGTGAGCCGCAGCAGATCGAAGGCGTCTTTGCGCAGGAGGAATTCGCCGCCGCTCCAGCCGACCGCCAGGACGCCGAGGCGTTTGGCCGGCAGCAACACGAGATCGCGGATCTCATCGAAGGTCAGCTCGCGTTCGCGACTGGCGCGGACCCGTGCCGCGTCGTTGCTGCCCGCCATACAGGCCTGGCACTGTAGGTTACAGAGCCGCGTTGCCTCGAAGTAGATGGCCGGAAATTCATATCCCATCAAATTAGGATAGCCGCACGGGAATAGAGCCCTATGACATTGGTCATCGCATCGCATGATCATGATTGGCGGCTGGACTCCGCCAGCTGGGTTCTGGCAAAACGGGGCAACGATGGCTCTCACGTGTAGCGCTTGTCGGACGGCGCTTCCGCCCGCATCGAAGTTTTGCAACGCATGCGGGGTGCGGGTCACCGGCGACGCCGAAGCGGCGGATCGAGGTCGAGAGCCCAGAAGCTACACCCCGAAGCATCTGGCCGACAGGATCCTCACGGCACGCTCGGCGCTCGAAGGCGAGCGCAAGCAGGTGACGGTGCTGTTCGCCGACGTGCAGGGATCGATGGAGCTCGCCGAACAGATCGACGCCGAAGACTGGCACCGCATCCTCGACGGGTTCTTCCGCATCCTGGCCGACGGCGTGCACCGCTTTGAAGGCACCGTCAACCAGTATACAGGCGATGGCATCATGGCGGTGTTCGGTGCCCCGATCGCCCACGAGGACCACGCACAGCGCGCCTGCTACGCGGCCCTGCACCTCGATGGCGAACTGCGGCGCTACGCCGACGACATCCGCCGCACTCGCGGGCTCAGCTTCGCCGTCCGCATGGGAATCAATTCCGGAGAGGTCGTCGTCGGCAAGATCGGCGACGACCTGCGCATGGACTACACGGCGCAGGGACAGGTGGTGGGGCTCGCCGCGCGGATGGAAAAGCTCGCCGAGCCTGGGCGCATCTACCTGACACGAGATACGCGGGACCTCGTCGGTGGGTTCTTCCGTCTCCGTGACGTCGGCGCCTTCGAGATCCGAGGTGTGGCCGAGCCTGTTTCCGTGTTCGAGCTGCAGGGAATCGGGCCGTTGCGCACACGGCTCGACGTTGCCCGGGAGCGCGGCTTCTCACCCCTCGTCGGCCGGGCGGAAGAGATGGTCGTTCTCGAGGCCGCACTCGAGCGCGCGATCCGAGGCGAGGGCCACGTCGTGAGCGTCGCAGGCGACGCCGGTCTCGGGAAGAGCCGCCTGTGCTACGAGTTCGCAGAGCGTTGCCGCGGCCGCGGAATTCCCGTAGTTCGCGGGCATGCGGTCGCTCACGGCAAGGCCGTTCCGTTCCTGCCCGTCCTCGATCTGCTGCGCGCATACTTCGGCGTAACCGAGCAGGACGACCCGCGCGCCGCCCGCGACAAGATCGCCGGACGCATGGTCCTCCTCGACGATACCCTCACCGACGCTGTGCCGCTGATGCTCGACTTCATCGGCGTCGCGGATCCGGGGCGACCCAGCCCGGAAATGGAGCCCGAGGCGCGGCAGCGACGGCTCTTCGAAGTGATGGGCAGGATCGTGCAGGCACAGCACGGGCCGCAGGTGTTCCTCCTCGAGGATCTCCACTGGCTCGACGGCGCCAGCGCAGCGTTTCTCGAAAGCCTGGTCGAGTCCGTGGCCGCCAGCCGCACGTTGCTGCTTGTCAACTACCGACCCCAATATCGTCCTCGCTGGGCGGAGAAGGCGGGCGCTTCAGTACTCTCGCTGGCGCCGCTCGGCGACGCAGCCCTCGAGGCGCTCCTCGCCGACCTCCTCGGCAGCGATCCGTCCCTCGAGAGTCTCGCGCTACTGATTCGCGCGCGCACGGGCGGGAACCCGTTCTTCATCGAGGAGGTTGTTCAAGAGCTCGTAGAGTCAGGCGTCCTCGACGGCTCCAAAGGCTCCTATCACGCCACCCAACCGATCACGCGGCTGGCCATCCCCGGCACGGTGCAAGCAGTGATTGCCGCACGCATCGACCGGCTTCCGGACGTTGCCAAGCAGGTGCTGCAGACGGCCGCGGTGATCGGCAAGGAGTTTTCCGCAGCATTGCTCAGGCGCATCGCGAACCTCTCAGAAGCCGATCTCGCAGAGGCGCTGCGGACGCTCACCCGCACCGAGCTCGTCCTCGAGTCGGCGCTCTACCCGGAGGCGCTCTACGGCTTCAAGCATCCGCTGACACAGGAGGTCGCGTATCGCTCGCAACTCGCGGAGCGACGCCGGGGACTGCATGCAGCAGTCGCGCGTGCCATCGAGCAAGTCGACGCAGCGCGACTCGACGAGCGCGCCGCCCTCCTCGCCCACCACTGGGAGGAAGCCGGCGAGTGGGTCGAGGCAGCGCGGTGGAACCGGCGCGCGGCTGAGTGGGCGCGATCGCGCGACATGGCCGAGGTGATGATGCACTGGCGCAAAGTGCGCGCGCTCCTCGACCGCGCCGGACCGTCGGCGGACGCCGCGCCACTGGCGCTCGAAGCGTGCGCCGGGATTCTCGGCCTGGGCTGGCTAGTGGGCATCCCCACCGATGAGGCGACCGCGGTGTTCGAGCAAGGCCAGTCGCTCGCCGCACGTTCCGGGGACCGGCGCTGGCTCGCTCGCCTGGTGGCGCAATACGCAGGGGTCAAGGCCGGCTACGGTGAGGTCGATGAGTACCTGAGATTGAGCCGCGAAGCGGTGCGCATCGCCGACGAGACCGACGACGCGGTGTTGCAAGCGGCGGTGCGGACTCCGCTGGTCCGCTCACACCTCGTGGCGGGGCAGCTGCGCGAGGCACTCGAACTGGCCGAGCAGTCGCTCGCACGCATGCCGGCGGATCCGCAATTCGGCAGCGTCCTGGGCGTCAGCCCTTACCTCAACCTCTGGCTATTGAAAGCGGATCTCCTCGGGTACGCCGGCCGGTGGGCCGAGGCTGTCGCTGCGTTCGAGCATACGATGAGGGTATGTCGCGAGCATCACCATGCGATCATGCTGGCCCACGCCTGCACCGACTACGCGTGGTGGTCGGCCTTGCTGGCTGACGGACAGACGGCGCTGGTGCACGCGCGGCAGGGGCTCGATATCGCGGAAAAGATGGGGAGCCGAATGACCCGGCTGTTCGCATACAATGCGCTCGGCTTCGCCGAGATGCAGATCGGGCGTTCGGGTGAAGCCGTGGCGCTGCTCGAACACGCCCGGTCGATCGCCAGCGACATGCACACCGTCGCCGAAACCCAGGTGGACACGCTCACGCTCCTGGCCCGAGCATATCTCAGCACTGGCGATCACGACCGCGCCCGTGCGGCGGCCGAGGAAGCCGTCGCCGAGGCCCGCAAGTGGAATGCGCGCGCCTGGGAGTGCATCGCGCAGGTCGCATACGGACTGGTGCTCGTCCATAGCCAGGGGCCCGCAGCGGCGGCCGCAATCGATGCCGCACTGGCGCGAGCGCTAGTGTTGATCGAAGAAACCGGGGCTCAGTGTTTTGAGCCCTTCGTGCGCCTCGAGCGCGCCGAGCTGGCGCGCCTCCGCAGCGACACTGTCGGGCACGAACGCGAGAGCAGCGAAGCGCACCGGCTGTTCTCCGAAATGGGGATCCGCCCCCCGCAGCTCCTCCCTCCGGGTGTCCGGGCTCGGACGGCCTAGTGCTGCTGTTCACAATTACGCTGACGGATCGGATACAGGTTTGAGGCGTGGCGTGCAGCTTGGTTGCGAGATCTACGAGGGCCGCGGGCCCTTCCTCCTGCTCGTCCACGGAGTGCTGTCGAGCCGCGCGCAATGGCAGCCGAATCTCGCTGCCCTGCAGCGGGTTGCGCGGCCGGTGATCATCGAGCTCTGGGGGCACGGGCGATCGCCCTCGCCCGAAGAGCCCGCTCTGTACCAACCGGCGGGTTATGTTCGGGCCTTCGAGGAGATCCGTGCAGCGCTCGGCGTGGAGCGCTGGCTCGTGTGCGGGCAGTCGCTCGGTGCGGCGTTGACGCTGCGCTACGCGCTGGATCATCCCGATCGTTTCATCGCCCACGTCTTCACCAACTCCGTGTCGGCGCTGGCTGATGCGGACTGGGTTACGCACACGCGCGCCTCTGCTGCCAGTCTGGCCGAGGCGATCGAGCAAGGCGGCCAGGGCGTGATCGAGCGACTGCCGATCCATCCGGGGCGGGCGACACGCATCCCACCTGCGGCGCATCGCGCCCTGCTCGATGACGCTGCCCTCCTCGATCCGGGCGGTGTCGCTCGGACGTTTCGCTACACCGTCCCTGATTCGAGCGTCCGTGAACGCGCCGCCGAGAACCAAGTGCCGGCGCTGCTCGTCTGCGGCGAGCGCGAGAGGCGTTTTCGGCCGCATCGGGAGTTCGCTGAGCGCACCATGCCGAATCTCGAGGTCGTTGATATCGACGCTGGTCACGCGGTAAACCTCGAGGCCGCTGAAGCGTTCGCTGCGGCGGTCTGCGAGTTTCTGGGTCGCCCACGATGAGCTAGCCTTGCTGTGACAGAAGAACCTCACCGCGGCGACAGCGAGGCGCGAAGAGGAAG
>Ga0335082_10009560_pt1 | contig 10530 bp, 8 predicted proteins | sample Lox_Sample_41_FD_206718 | JGI IMG/M metagenome (GOLD analysis project Ga0335082, IMG submission 206718) | Soil microbial communities from Loxahatchee National Wildlife Refuge, Florida, United States - Lox_Sample_4.1 | ecosystem: Environmental > Terrestrial > Soil > Wetlands | place: USA: Florida...
CTCAACCAGCGGGCCAAGCCGCTGCTCGGTTCGCATGTGCACATCGCCGGCGTGGCCTATAAGCGGAATGTAGATGACCTCCGCGAGTCCCCGGCGCTGGATGTCATCCTGCTCCTTCAGAAGAGAGGGGCGCGGGTGACCTACTCAGACCCTCATGTGCCCCGGGTGCGTCTGAATGGGCACAGCCTGGGATCGATTGATCTGGACGAAGCAGCTGCGGCGGCGGACTGTGTCGCCATCCTTACGGATCACAGCGCGTTCGACTACGCCTCCCTCGTCAACAAGGCGGATCTCATCGTAGACACCCGGAACGCTCTCAAAGGCTACAGTTCTCCCAACGTTGTAAGACTGTGAACGGACTCCATCCGCCCAACTCCGCACCGTTCCTGTGCGGCTGCTCGTCGTGAACCGGCAATGCACGTTGCCGCGCGGCCGCCGTGGCTTCAACCTTCTTTTGCCAGTAAAGGAATAGCCGACATGAAAAAAGCTCTGATCACCGGATGCACGGGGCAGGATGGCTCCTATTTGACCGAACTGCTTCTTTCTCTCGGATACGAGGTGCATGGCCTGAAGCGCCGGTCATCGAGCCTGAATACGGAGAGGCTCGATCATCTTTACGAAGACTCGCACGATGTGGGAACTCGCTTCTTTCTGCACTACGCCGACCTTGCCGACGGCAGTTCTCTGGCATCGGTCCTGTACGATCTCAGGCCGGATGAGGTGTATAACCTGGGCGCGCAGAGTCACGTAAAGGTCAGTTTTGAAGTGCCGGAGTTCACCGCGGATGTGGTGGGTTGCGGCACCCTGCGCCTGCTCGAAGCCATACGCCATGTAGGACTGAAATGCCGGTTTTACCAGGCGTCCTCAAGTGAAATGTTCGGAAGTGCTCCTCCGCCCCAAAACGAGCAGACACTGTTTCATCCCCGCAGCCCGTACGCATGTGCGAAGGTCTTCGCACACTTCGTCACGGTGAATTATCGCGAGAGCTACGGTTTCCACGCATCCAATGGAATCCTCTTCAATCATGAATCTCCAAGGCGCGGTGAGACGTTTGTGACACGTAAGATTACGCGGGCCGTCGCCCGCATCAAGTATGGCCTGCAGAAGAGCCTTTACCTGGGCAACCTGGATGCGAGGCGTGATTGGGGCTATGCTCCCGACTATGTCCGCGCCATGTGGTTGATGCTCCAGCAGGAGGTTCCTGAGGATTTTGTCATTGGGACGGGCGAATCGCATACCGTCCGGGAATTCGCGCAGCGCGCCTTCGAGGCGGCAGACCTGGATTGGCGGGATTACGTTGTGGTGGATCCCCGCTACTTCCGGCCCGCCGAAGTGGACTACCTGCGTGCAGACCCTTCCAGGGCCATGCAGGTTTTGAACTGGCAGCCTACCGTGGGGTTCGAGGATCTCGTGCGCATCATGATCCGGTCCGATCTGGACGAATTGGAAACCCGGTTCAGAGGAGGCGAGAGTGCACTGCAGTTTGCCCTCGCGGGCGAAGGGAGGTTTGCATGATTCCGATTGCCGAGAAGCGGATTGCAGTTACGGGCGGAGCAGGTTTCCTGGGAAAGCACCTGGTGAAGCGACTGATAGACGCGGGCTGCCGCCAGATTTTCGTCCCCGAGTATCCCGAATTCGACTTGACCGTGCACGCCGATGTCGAGCGGCTGTTTCTCTCGGAGCGGCCCGAGGTTCTGATCCATCTTGCCGCGGTGGTGGGAGGAATTGGCGCGAACCGGAACAATCCGGGCCGCTTCTTTTACGACAACGCGATCATGGGAATCCAACTCCTCGAAGCGGCCCGCCGGCATGGGATCGAGAAGACCGTTGTTCTTGGGACCATATGTGCCTATCCGAAGTTCACGCCCGTCCCGTTTTCCGAAGGCGAACTCTGGAATGGATATCCCGAGGAAACGAATGCACCTTACGGCCTGGCCAAGAAGATGTTGCTCGTCCAGTGCCAGGCGTATCGACAACAGTACGGGACAAACGCGATCTACCTCCTGCCGGTGAATCTCTATGGGCCCGGCGATAACTTCGATCTGCAAAGTTCGCATGTTATTCCAGCCCTCATCCGGAAATGCGTCGAGGCCGTGCAATCGGATCGGGAAGAGATCGAGCTGTGGGGTGATGGTTCTCCGACCCGCGAATTCCTCTATGTCGAAGATGCCGCGGAGGGGATACTGCTGGCGACAATGCTGTACGACAAGCCCGATCCAGTGAATCTCGGCAGCGGCATGGAGATCTCTATCCGCGATTTGGCGAATACCATAGCCGCCATGACGGGTTTCAGGGGCCGAATCGCGTGGAACACCAGTCAGCCGAATGGGCAGCCCCGGCGCTGTCTTGACACCAGCCGCGCGGAGCGGGAGTTCGGCTTTCGCGCCAGGACCCCGTTCGAATCCGGTCTCCGCAAGACGATTGACTGGTACCTCGGGACCAGAAACGAGCAACGCGCGCTGGCTCGCGTCTGAGATGCACGGCCCTTTGCAGATGCTCTGTTTGTATCGCGCGCTGTCTGTGGGAATCCGATAATCAGCAGGCAGAGTTCAGGGAATTCACAGCAGCGGAATGCGCCCGGCACTGTACTCGGGCTGTTGGCAGACTCTTCATATGAGCGAACTCTCAGAACAGCACGAAAGTCGGGAAACGGAAGTTGCCCGGGTGTACCAGCAGGCGACCATTCCGGCGGAGGAGGCTGCAGATCCAACTGCACCAACCTTCATCGCCGCACTTGCTGAGCTCATACGGGCAAAGCGGAAACTAGCCAAATGCCGCCCGAAGTTCGAGGAGGATTCAGATATCCCGCAGGTACACAGACATAGCCGTTTGACGGAAAGCATCGTCTCCCTCTACTTGTTGCAGGGCGTGAATTACATCATTGCGTTGGCTGTCCTTCCGTACCTGGTTCGGGTACTCGGTATGGAGAAGTTTGGGCTGGTAGCTTTCGCGCAGTCACTGGCACAGTACTTTACTCTATTCACCGATTATGGATTCAACTTTACCGCCACCCGGGCAATTGCGCGGAATCGCGATGACAGCGAGGCGATATCGCGGATCTTCTCCACGGTTCTTGTGGTCAAACTCATACTCATGATACTGGGCGTGCTCGTCATGACCCTTGCCGTGGCGGCGGTACCACGTCTTCGCGAGCACAGCATTTTTTTCCTCGTAGCCTATGTCGCAGTAGTGGGAAACGTGCTCTTCCCAACCTGGTACTTCCAGGGAACGGAACAAATGCGGTTCATCTCGGGCATTGTGAGCTTGGCTCGCGTTCTGGGGGCGGTGGCGCTCCTGCTGGCTGTCCACCGCCCGTCCGACGCTCTGTTGGCGCTGGAAATTCAGTCAGCGTCGCTTCTCTTCGGCGGAATCCTGGGCTTGGGGACGGCGCTCCGTATGTGCGCGATCCACTTTGTTCGACCCACGCGAAGGGAAGTGGTGAGCGCATTTGTCGAGGGATGGAGCCTGTTCATCTCGACGGCCGCGGTGAGTCTCTATTCGAACACAAACGTGTTCCTCGTTGGGCTGCTCTGCGGCAACCTGCAGGCCGGCTACTTCAGTTCTGTTGAAAAGCTGATTCGATCGGCCCAGGGGCTCATTGCGCCCTTCAATCAGGCAATTTTTCCGCACGTCAACGCATTGGCGAAACGTTCCCGTGAGGCGGCGCTGCAATTCAATGCCAGAGTGCTGGCCTGGACCGGAACCACGACGCTTGTCTGTTCCGTCGGGCTTCTCGTTGCGGCCCATACCATCGCATTGGTCTTCTTCGGACCAGCGGCTACTGGAACCGTTCCCGTCCTTCGCTGGATGGCGTTTCTGCCCTTTCTGATTGCTGTCAGCAGCGTGCTTGGGAGCCAAACAATGGTTCCGTTCGGTCTGGATCGTCAGTTCAGCCGGATCCTGATCGTTTCCGGGGCTTTCAATCTCTGTCTCGGTATGGCTCTGATCCACCTGTTCGCCGCGTGCGGAGCAGGCATTTCGGTGCTGGCCACAGAGAGCCTTGTGGCAGCGTCGATGCTCCTGACTCTGCAATCTCACAAGATTTCGATTTGGCGTTTTCGGATGAGCATGGCCTGAAAGGCAAGCGCACCGGGAATCCAAAAACGAGGGCAGCACGAAGAATGGTCGCCTGTCTGCTCCCAGCTAGAGGGAACGGACAGGCGACCGCGTTTACACCTTACGTTATTTGGCGCAGCCCATGGTGACCAGGCCGGCCGGGAAATTGTTCACGCTGCAGAGCCACTGAGGAAACAGCGAGTCGGATACGGGGGTGCTGCTCGGCTTCTGATAGCCGTAAGCCTTTGCAGCGCTATTGGTAGGAGTGAAATTCGCAATCACGGTCGCCATACACCCAGTCACATTGGAGTAGCCTCCGCAACTCGGGACTCCGGGAACGACTTTATTGGCAAGCAGGGGAGCCTGTCCGAGGATTGTGTTCGAGGCGAATGAGAACCCGGGGCTATTGAGCGCCTGGGCGCTTGTCCCCGACGCTGAATATGCCCAGCCGTTAGAGATGCTGTTGGTGGTTCCCGGACTATCCAGCACGGTGAAACCCGTGACTGGATGACCACCCCCGCCGGTGGCCAGATTCGTAACCCCGAGATCGTAGAGGGAGTGGGTGTTTGTCACTGTGCCGAAGAGCAATTCGCCATGGCCCCACCACGTGAGAGTGAGGTCGTGGTTATTTCCCCACATGGTGTTATGCCGGGTGTAGACGGTTGCCCACGGCCCTGAGCCGGCATTGTTGTGGTCCACCTGGAGTCCCGGTCCGCCGTTGGCGATCAGGATGTTGTTATCCGCCACGACCTGTCCCGCGTACGGCGTGGGCAGGCCCTGGTTGCTTGCGTCCAACTCGTCGAACATCATCCCTTCGCCATCGGTGGCCGGTCCGCCTGCGCAGCGGTCCGGGTCCCAGTTATCCCACGCGAAGTTGCCGGCCAGATAGATGTGCGTGCCCGGAAGCGAATCCGACTTGATCGGCGCATAGACGCTGATCCCGGTAAAACACTCGCCCTGGCCCTGAGTGGTGTTGTAAGCGATATTGCCGACTATCGTCAGGTAATCGACGCCGACCATCATCCCGGGGTGGTTCGCACTCGAAAACCCTCCGGACTGACAACCGTTTGCGACATTGTTGGCGAGAATGACGTGGTGGACCTCAACCGGAGTGTTCCAGTTGGGAGCCACCACGAAGCAGGTCGGCTCCGTACCTCCCTTCTGCGTGGTCACTTCCCAGCCTTGAACGCCCCAAAAGCTGCGATCAATCCACATCCCTGCAGACATCGAGTTTGTGCTGATGCGGCAAGCGTCAAACTGCGCGCATTGGAGCCACGCCACGTTGTTTCCTGCCGGGCAGGTCACCGTTCCCCAACTGCCGACGTTGAAGTACTGAGCATCATAGGCGCCCGGCGCGGCCACGATGAGGTCGCCGCAATTAACGGAATGCTTGGGCGAGCGCCAGGGAGTGTTTGTTGAGAGCCCGTCGTTGGCATCGCTGCCCCCCGCAGCGGCCGGCGCGATGTAATACGTTGCCGCAATCTGAATGTTTGCCGATGCGTATCTCGTGCTGTCCGACTGGCTTGTTGCTTTCACCGTCGCGTTCAACGCAGAGGGAACTGAAGGCGGAGCCGTATACAACCCTGTTGACGAGATGGTTCCGCAAGAGCCTCCGCTGCAACCAGCCCCCGCAACCGTCCATGTAACTGCGCTATTCGTTGTGCCGGAAACGGTCGCCTTGAACTGCTGCGTATGGTTGGTATTGATCGTTGTGCTGCCGGGGCTCACCGAAACAGTGACGCCCGAAGAATTGCTGGCGATCTGAAATCCAGTCGATTTGGAAATCCCATTGAATGTACCCGTGAGCGTCACGGTTCCGGTTACACCAGAGGCAATGGTGGCGGTGAATGGGGCGCTTGCGGCGCCTGCCGACACCACGACCCAGGTAGGAACGCTCACGCCTGTGTTGCTGCTGGCCATGTGAACCCCCGATCCTCCGGCTGGCGCCAGTCCAGTCAAAGTGACGCTGCAGGAAGCCGTTCCGGGGGCCGTCACCGAAGACGAGCTGCACGTGACTGAGCCCAGCTCGGAAGTTTGAGCAGCTGCGACATCAGCGTGGCTGCACCAAAGCAGCCCGATGGCCGCGAGGAAGAATGAACACAGTCCCGAACTAAATCGGAACCTGGAAAAGAGCATACGTATCCCAACCGGCGGAATGCAGTCTTGCACGCCTGGCTTGAATTCATTGCCCGTGCGAGATCTGTACTTCCGGTGCGATAAGCCGGCTAAGCACCTAATGCGTACGACGTAGTTGATCAATTCGGATCCTTTCGCTCCAAAAATTTCCCTTTCCTAGAAATCGCGTAGGATCGGGGGGAGGTGAGTTTTCGTCAGAGTACCCATAGTGGGTTGGACAGCGCAACAAATGTGCGCATGTTTTACTAATTAGAAAAAAGTATGCTCATTTTGTTGTTATTAGCTCAAATGCATGCGTCCGCCTTATGCCAAGAGGTATTTCCATACTCTCTTTGAGCATCCCTGGAGGTACTTCGATTCTATCCCCCTTCCGCAATGCAGAGTCGGTTGCGTACTGGCACGTTGCACTGCGGGCTGTTTAGGATTGCGGCGAGGACAACGAGCGATCAGGGTCGTACCCCCGGTCTCAGAGGCGGCGGGGCCGCTCTGGTGAGTGCGAATATGGCAAAGGGAATGAACGTTGGGGAGTGGGTCGAGGTACGACCGGAAGCCGAAATCCTGCGGACGCTGGATGAACACGGTCAACTCGATGGCATGCCATTCATGCCCGAGATGCTGCGATTCTGTGGCCAGAAGTTCCAGATCTACAAGCGGGCGCACAAGACCTGTGACAGTGTCGCTCGTCAGTCGCGCCAGATAGAACGCGCAGTCCATCTGCAGACGCGCTGTTCGGGTGACGACCATGGGGGCTGCCAGGCCGGATGTTTGCTGTTCTGGAAAGAGGCCTGGCTCCGGCCGCTCGAAAGTCGTGAAGGCGCGGGGTCCATCCCCCGCGAAGGCAATCAGGAGTACTCGAGATCTCCTTCAAGCTGTACAAAGGGAGATCTGCTTGGCCACACGTCCGTTCGGGAGGGCGAATCCGTTCGATATCTCTGTCAGATCACACAGATCCGAAGCGCCAGCACACCTCTTCGGTGGTGGGAATTGCGCCAGTACCTTGAGGATTTCCGTTCTGGAAACGTTGGATTGTGGCGAATCGTATGCGGCGCTGCGACTGCAATCTGCCTTGCGCTGGGCCACGCCGGAATGGGGATTGGACATGTCGTGCGCTGGGCTCACGATCATCTCCACTTTCGTTGGAGGGGGCGGCCGTTTCCGCGCAGAGTAGGGACAATTCCCAGAGGTCAACGTACGCCGCTTGCGGTCCTCAATCTGCAGCCCGGTGAACTTGTCCGTGTGCGATCAATCAAGGAGATTGAACAGACATTGGACACCGCGGGTCAGAACAGGGGCTTGTACTTCGATCCTGAGCAAGTGCCATACGTGAACCGTACTTTTCGCGTGGCGTTTCGTGTGGAAAGGATCATCAGCGAAGAAACCGGGCAAATGATCGAACTCAAGACGCCGAGCGTGGCGCTGGAGTCAGTCGTGTGCCAGGGACGATATAGTGCGTGCCGCATGTTCTGCCCCAAGAGTTCGTTTGTGCTCTGGCGCGAGGGGTGGCTGGAGCGCCGGTAAGGACGGAGTCATCCAATCCGCCAGCCGAGGGCGCGCCTCGCACATGCTGGATCGCGCAGCCGAGCATCCGCAGTCCGTTGCCGGGCCGTTGTCGGGTCTAAAACCCGACCATGCCCACGGCCACCCTCAAGATTCGCTTCAACGGGCCATCGACTCCTGCTGGCTCCGCCGCCCTGCCGCTCTCGGCCCGACCGGCGGCGTCAAGGCCGGCGACCCGGCCTTCAAGGATCGCATTTCAGGGAACATCCGCATAGATCCCGCCGGCGAAGACTACGCCTTCGAGATCCGCATCGCGGACGGCGCGTCCACCTGCCAGCCAGCCGGCCGGGACGGCGCCGACGCCCTGGCGAAGCTGTGCCGTATTGCCGTCCGGCTGGAGGCAATCAAGACCTCCGAGTCGCCGGGCGTGGTGGTGATCGACCCCGAGAAACAGGAGAAGAGAAGGGTCCGGCTTGAGGACTCTTTCGATGACTGCATCATCGACGCCGAGAAGCGCGGCGCCATGGAGGCGCGGGAAAGCGCCTTGCTGGTCAAAACGGAGCTCCTGAGCGCAGTGCCGGTCATCTACGCAGACGCGATGAGCCGCGACCGCCTTGCGTGACCGGCGGACAGCGCGAGGACGATGCGTCTGGCCCGAACACGGGCAACCAGGCGACCATTGAGGTGGTGTCCCCCGCATTCCAGAACAACTTCCGCGATGCGGTCTTCGCCGGATCGTTTTCGTTGTTCACTCTTCCGGCCAACGCCATCGACGCGAATACGCTGGGGCCAGGCAACACAGTCCGGGCGAGTTTGCATGGCGCACGATTCGATACGCCACCGGGCAAGGTGTTCGTCAAGATCGAGGCGTCGGAGTGGAACCGAGTTCACATCCTGAAGTTTCCTTCGCCTGAGGAATCGCTGCTGGATTCAGTGATCCGTCCTCCTGGCGGGTCAGGGTTTAGTTGATGCCTTCGGTATGCATCATTTCCATCAGTTTGTAGTTATCGCTGTAGTCGATCGGAACACCCACCACAACGGGACCTTCAAGTTCCAGCGCCTTCTTCAGAGTGGGCGCAATCTCTTCCGGACGACGGATCATCATACCGTGTGCGCCGCAGGCTTTTGCGATGCCGGTCACATCCACGGGCCCGAAATCCACGGCGGCCGAACGCCCGTACTTCGCCACCTGCTGGAACCGCACCATATCGTAGCCGCCGTCGATCCACACGATATGGACCAGGTTGCACTTGAGCCGGACTGCGGTTTCAAGCTCCATCGACGAGAACATGAATCCACCATCCCCGGAGATCGAGATCACCTTTTCCCCCGTCCGGACCAGCGATGCGGCAATGGCCCATGGCAGCCCGACCCCCATGGTCTGCTGGCCGTTCGTGATCAGCACCTGCCGCGCGCGGAAGCTGTAGAGGTAGCGAGCCAGCCAGATGTGGAATGATCCCATGTCGAGGCAAAGCGTCATGTCATCGCTCACAAATCCCTGCAACGCGTGAACGAAACGCATGGGATGAATCGGCGTGCCATTGAGAAGAAGGGCGCGCTCCGCAAACACACCGCGCTCCATCGCAATTTCGCTCAGAATTTCAAGATTCTTGCCGGCGACGACCGGATCGACCTTCAAGGTCAGGCGCCGCAGTGTCTCTTTCACGTTCCCGATCAGTTCGACAGCCGGTTTGTAGTGCTGGTCGGTATCGGGCCGGAGAACGTCAATGTGCACAACTTGATGGCGGCGGCCCTTGTTCCAGAGCGCGGCATCGTACTCGATGGGGTCGAAACCTATCGTGATCACCAGGTCCGCGGCATCAAGCAGTCTGTCACCCGGCTGATTGTGGAAGAGACCGACGCGCCCGCCGAACTGGGCGAACAGATCGCGCGACACCACGCCGGCTCCCTGGTACGTGTTCACTGCCGGCAATCCCGTGGTCCGAAGGAAGGCGCGAATGCTCTCAGCTGTCTCTTGCCGGCTGGATAGCATGCCCAGCAATACGACTGGGTTGCGTGCGTGATTGATAGCAAGCGCGGCCGCGTCGATGGCATTTTCGTCTGCGGCTCCCAGCAAGTCCGGCTGTACAGGCGTGAGAACTTCTCCCGTCGCGCTTTCCGCCATGATGTCCATCGGGAGACTGATGAAGGATGCCCCGGGACGCCCCGATTCTGCAGCGCGGAAAGCGTCCGCTACAACCTCGGAGATGGCCTCGCTGGAGTTCACTTCAACGCTGTACTTGGTGACGGGTCTGAACAGCGAGACAGTATCCATGGCCTGATGCACGCGCTTCAGACGATTCGCCACGGTTGTCGCTCCGCCCAGAGCCACCACCGGATCGCCTTCCGATGTTGCTGTGGCCAGACCAGTAACCAGGTTCGAGCATCCAGGACCGGAGGTCCCAATACAGACACCCGCTTTGCCGGTCATCCGGCCAATGCCGGCAGCGATAAACGCTGCGTTCTGCTCATGGCGGCAGACGACGGTCTTGATCTTCGCGTCCGCAAGGGCATCAAACACCTTGTCGATCTTCGCGCCCGGGATGCCAAAGACATACTCCACACCCTGCGCCTCAAGATTCTTCACCAGCAGTTCCGCTCCGGTCTGTGTGGCCTCTGCGGTTTGCTGGCTCGAAGACGTGTTCGTCACAACATTGCTCATGATTGCTTCACTCCTTCTCCCCGATACGTTTCGGCCTTCTCCAGGTCCTCAGACGGGTCGCGCCGCAGGTCAGCTTCGAGAAACGAACTGGTCTCGGGAAACACGAGGTTGAACCTGCTCCCGCGCTGCAGTCGAACCGTCAGATCGGCGCCTCGGCATTCGAGCAGGTGCCCGCCACC
>Ga0335082_10009562_pt1 | contig 10529 bp, 5 predicted proteins | sample Lox_Sample_41_FD_206718 | JGI IMG/M metagenome (GOLD analysis project Ga0335082, IMG submission 206718) | Soil microbial communities from Loxahatchee National Wildlife Refuge, Florida, United States - Lox_Sample_4.1 | ecosystem: Environmental > Terrestrial > Soil > Wetlands | place: USA: Florida...
CGTCCTGGAAACCGGCAGCAAAAGGTGAGTTGAACTGCTTTGCGAACGACGTGCGGATCGCCTACGGGAACAATCACGGCGCCGTGACGCTGGTCGTCAAGCGCGTCCAGTAAGGGGTCGCAAGGCCCACTACGGTGGCATTCCCCTGGCGCTGGAAAGCGCGACGCGAGCGAACTTGTTTAGATGCGGGGCCGACTTAGTCCTGGTTCACGAGTCTTCGGACCGTTCCGCTGCGCCCGTCGATCTCGACCCTTTGTCCGTTGACGATACGCCTCGTTGCGCCTTCGACGCCGACGATGGTGGGGACGCCGAGCTCTCTGCCGATGATGGCGGTGTGGGATAAAGGGCTTCCTTTTTCGCTCACCAAGCCGGCGGCCGTAACCATCAGGAATACCCAGCCCGGGTCGGTCGTCCGGGTGACGAGGATACGGCCGCATGCATCGAGGTCGTCTGTTGGGTCGTGAACGACCATGACGCGAGCGCTGACTTTTCCGGAGGCGCAGCCGATTCCGCGGAGGGTGTCTTCGCCGCAGTCCTCGGATTCGCATCGCAAGCTCGCATTTGCCGAGTCCTGCGCGTCGAGGAAAGAGGCCCCGCGCACGATGCCTCGAGTCGCGATGCGTGACGCCGGAGCCTCCGTCTCGTACTGCTCGTAGTCGCGTTTGCGTAGTGCGACGAGGTCATGAAGATCGTCGACGACATTTCCGCCGCGGATCGCTCCCTCGATCTCGTCCACGGTCAGGTAGAAGATGTCCTGCGCAGCGCCGATGAGTTTCTGGTCCGCGAAACGCTGTCCGATTTGACGGTAGATACGCTTGAAGAGCCCAATGGCACGGCTGCGCGCGAGCCGCAGAGCCTCGCGGTTCTTGATCGTGCGCCGCGCCTGCGACAGCACGAATCCGAAGACTCGCCGCCGCAGGGGGTGGCTACGGAGCCGCTCGGCGATCGCCGCCTCCGCCTGCTCCCGACTCTCGCGTTTACGCCCCTCCAGGACATCCGGCCGAGCCCCAGCACGGAGCTGGTTTCGGATCATGGCGATGAGCATGGACGGGTTGTCTTCCAACGTCGGCGTTTCGAGCTTGAGCTCGCACAGAACGCGATCTGCATAGAGCTCTATGTGCCGGGCGGCAAGCCGCCGGAAGTTTCCAAAGGCCGGTTCGGGATCCCGTTCGAGCGACTGCCAGACCACGGCGTCGCTCTGGCTCCCTTCTAGCAAAGAACTAAGTCGGGCGTCTTTCTGGACTGCCGCGGTGAGGTTAAGCAGCGAGCGCACCGGCTCCACGCTCTCCATGCCTCTCTCGCCGGAGATGAGATCGTTGCGCAGGTCGTCGCCCCCAAGGCTCCATCGCCTCATGAGTCTGCCCAGCAGAGCGAAGAACTGTTGGGCGGCGTCGTCGTTGGAATTCTGGACCGCATACGGCTCGAAGAGCCGGCGCATGAGCAACTCCGAAAGCTCGAGGAGCTCGTGAGCTCCCAGGGTCGCGAGATCCCGCGCGCGAAGGTCTGAGGTCGCTGCCCGGACGAGGCTCACCGCGTGCTCCACGTCGCGATCGAGCGCCAGAAGCTCAGAAAGGAAGCGACCTGCGACGCGAAGCCTGGAGAAAGCGACCGCAAGCCCCCGGGACAAAGAATGCTTCGCGGCCGGGCGCTTCGAAAGCGGAGCGATGCCGAGCGCTTCCTCCCAGCCGGGCAGCATCCACTCACAGCCGGGAAGGATCTCGATGAGGCGATACCAGTTGCCAAGGTTGTAATAAATCCGCCCGCGGATGAGAGCCACGAGATTCGCGTGCAGCGCGCGCCGGTTCGCCGTCAACACCTCTTCGGACACGCCGTAGCGACGGGAGGCCTGAACGAGCACCAGTTCATACGCGGCGCGAAAGAAAGAGAAGGTCAGCGGCAGCGAGAGACCCGGGAAGCTCTCGACGATGTTGGCGTTGTCGAAGATCGTCTCGCGGCCGTTCGCCGCGATCGTGGTGATGGGCCGTGTCTGAAGCAGGAAGAAGGCTCCGCGGCCATCCACGGCCCATTCAACGTCCTGCGGTGCTTCGAAGACGCGCTCCAGCCGCCGACCCGTCTCCACAATCGCGATGACCTCCTCCAACGTGAGGGTGGAAGTCCTCTGCTCTCTTGCCTCGACGCTTTCGATCCTCGTTCCGTGCCCGGAAGCCGCGTCGAAAACGACTCGAGAGCTCTTTTCGCGGATGTTCCGGGTCGTTACCGTGCCGGAGGCGGGGTCCACCAGGAACGTATCGCTCTCGACGGCGCCGGAAACGATCCCTTCGCCCAGCCCGAACGCAGCCGAGACCATCGCCTGCGTCGAGGCAACGGCGGTTGGGTCGCGTGTAAATAGAATTCCCGACACGTGGCTGTCGATCATCTTCTGAACGATCACGGCTACCCGGACGCCCGCGTTCGATCGTCTCCGCGCCTGCCGGTAAATCAAGGCGCGTTCCGAGTATGCCGAAGCGAAGCACGCCAGCACGCGATCGGCGACGTCGGTCCGCCTGACGAAAAGGAAGCTCTCCATCTGTCCGGCGAAGGAGTCGCAGGCCGAGTCCTCGCCGACGGCGGAAGAGCGCACGGCCACCCAGGATCCGGCCTCGAAGGTGGCGTCGAAACGTTCCAGGAGCTCCTGCTTGTCCTCCCGCGCCAGACGTCGCGCGCGAATCTCGGCCTGGATCTGCGTGGCGGCGGCGCGAACGGCGGCACGGTCGGAAAAGTCGACCCCCGCCAGCGTCGCCGCGAGCCCCGCTTCAAGATCGCCCAGTGCCCGCTGGTAGACGCTCGTTGTGACGCAAAACCACGGCGGTACGGGAAATCCAAGCTCGACGAGCCGGCCGAGCGCCTTGGCTTTTCCGCCGACGACAGACTCTGGGAGCGCGGCCGCGTCGTAAGCGTCCACGATGGGCTCGGTGTTGCCCCTCGCAGTTTCGGGAGATGCGTCTTGCAGCGGGTGAGGCTCGCGCCGGGATGGTGTACCCTCGATGCAATGTCTCTCGATGTGCCGATGTTCTGGGAAATTGTCCTGCGCCTGGGCGCCGCGTTCGTGATCATCGCGATGGCGCTCGTGATCCTTAGCAGTGTGCGGCGGTTGCCTTCGCAGACGCGGAATGGCCTCTGGCTCAAGCTCGGTGTGTACTACGCCGTCGTTCACGCGTTCTTGATCTTGCTCTGGTTGGGCGGCTGGTGGTTCCGCTCGGCCCTCACCGTGATCGCGGTCTTCGCCTGCCGCGAGCTGCTCTCCGCTCGGGTCCGACCTGAGCGGTCGAGCCCGTATCAGTACGTCGCGTATGCCGCAACCGCCGCGCTCGTCCTGTACGCTCCGCGCGCCGAGATCCGTTTCGGGATCCTCACCGCGACATTGCTCGCGCTGCTCTCCCTGCCGGTGCTCCTGCGCCAGACGACCAACGCCCTGGAGCGCATTGCGTCGGCGCTGCTCGCGATCCTCGTCGCGTCTGTACTCTCGCTGGTCTTGGCCGATTTGCGGGAAACCCACGCGACTGAGGCAGTCTTCTTCTATCTCATCGTCGTGCTCGAGGATGCTTTTGCGCAGGTGGGCGGAGAGCTTTTCGGCCGGCGGCCGTGGTTCCAGACGATCAGCCCGAAGAAGACCCTCGAGGGAACGCTTACAGGAATCGTCGCCTGTCTGGCCGGTGCGATCGTTTTCCGGACGCTGATGCCGATTCCCTTGGCCTGGACCGCGGCGCTTGCCGTCCTGATCGCTCTGTGCGGCAATCTCGGTGATCTGGCATTCTCGGCGCTGAAACGAAGCGCTGGCATCAAGGACTTCAGCGATCTCATTCCGGGTCATGGCGGCGTTCTGGATCGTTTCGACAGTCTTCTCTTCACCGGTCCGGTGTTTTACTTGGCCGTTCGCTTTCTCGGCGCCTGAGTCGAAGAACCTCCATGTGTGCAGCCGCGCGCCGCGCAGCACTCGCTCGACGAGATCCTCGTAGGAGAGGCCGGCGTGGCGGGCCATCTTGGTAACGAGTGATAGGCTTCCGCAGCCCGGAAGCGTGTTGACCTCCAGTACAAAAGGCCGGCCGTCGTCCCGGAGTCGAACGTCGATGCGCGAGAGGCCGCTGCAGCCCAGAGCCCTGTGGGCAGACAACGCGAGGTCGGTCACCGCGGCCTCCGTGGCGGGATCCAGAGGAGCCGGCACGATGTACTCGGTGCTGTTGGTCCGCGTGTTGTACTTAGCGTCGAAGTCGAAGAGACCGTTCCTAGCCTTGATTTCGACGGTCCCAAGCACCGCGTCATCGAGGACCCCGACTGAGAGCTCCCGCCCGGGCACGTACTGCTCGACGAGGGCGTCCGCGCTGAACCGGCGCGCAGCGTCCACTGCCGCCGCAAGCTCGCGTGCGTGGGACACTAGCGACAGGCCTACGGAGGATCCCTGACGGGAAGGCTTGACGATCAGCGGAAAACCGAGAGGTTCGACATCGGATTCCGCGCGGTAGACCGTCCATGCAGGAGTGGCGATATGGAGGCCGTCAAAGAGACGCTTGGACGCGATCTTGTCGATGCCGAGAGCGCTCGCCAGGACGCTCGATCCGGTATAGGGGATCCGCTCGCACTCCAGCAGGCCCTGCACGCTGCCGTCCTCACCCAGCGTGCCGTGGAGCGCAAGCCAGACTCTCCCGATCCGCGCCTCGCGTAGCAGGGAAGCGAGCGGACGACCATCCGTCCAATCCAGGGCCGTCACGTCGTAACCCCGCGAAATTAGCGCGGCGCAGGCGTGGCATCCGGTGTAGAGCGAGACCGGTCGCTCGGGTGAGGAACCGCCCATCAACACGCCAACACGATCGCTGGAAGCGGCCATTAGACGGTCCCTCGACCTGCAGCCAGCGCCGCATCAACCGCATCCGACGGTTTGTCTTGCCGCTGCACGGAGAGTAGAGTCCCGCCATGCCGAGGGCTCCAGGCGACGGCGGAATCATCGTGACGCTCACGCCGGCGTCGTGGCTCACGCTCTGCGGCGGTCTGCTCTCGTCGGTTTCGATTCTCATCTTCTTCGATGCGGCTTCTGCCCCCGGCGGCACGCGATGGTTCGCTCTGGGGGCCGCCTGCATGTTCGGAGGCCTCTTTTTCGACGCGCTCGACGGTCTGGTCGCTCGCCGGTTTCACTGGGAGAGCGAGCTCGGCAAGAGGCTCGACAGCCTGTGCGACGCGATCAGTTACCTGATTGCCCCTGCCGTGGCCCTGCGCGTGCTGGGCGCGAGCGGTTTCTGGCCGTCGCTCGCGGTGCTCGCCATGATCGCCACGGGCCTTCTGCGCCTTGCCCACTTCACGATCGCGGGCAACGTGCAGGCTGCAGGGCGTCTCGCCTACCTGGGGCTGCCGTCCTACTATTCGCATTTCGCCTTGGTGCTTCTCATTTTCGTGCACGCGCGTCTGTCGTGGCTGTTCGAGCCGCTGCTGATCGCAATCTTGTTTCCGATGAGCGCGCTGTTCATCTACAACCGCACCTTCACAAAGCCGATGAATCCCTTCGTCATGTTCCCGATCATCGGCGCGCTGATCCTCGGGTCTCTGCTGGTGTTTGTCTTCCAGGTGCCGGTCTGAGCGAGGAGCGACCGGGCGCGCGAAGCGATGGCGACGACCCAGTATCGCGATCGCAGCACCGGGCGACTCGAGACCGAACGCGTCTTTCACGGCAGCGTCCTTGGCTTCCTGTACGGACGTCGGGCGGGGCGCCTTCTCGGTGAGCTCCTGACCTCGGGCAGTCTGCTCAGCCGGTACTACGGCTGGCTGCAGCGGCGCCCATCGAGCAAACGAAGCATCCCGGAGTTCGCTAGTAGTCTGGGAGTCGCCGTCGATGAGGCCGAGCGCAAGCTCGATGAGTATGGCTCGCTCGACGATTTTTTTACGCGGAAGCTCAAGCCGGGCTCCAGACCCATTGATCGCGATGCGAACCGGCTCGTCAGTCCCGCCGACGGCCGAGTCCGCGTCTTTTCGCGGCTTCGCGATCCATGGCTGCAGGTCAAGGGGTCCAGAACTCGCCTCGAAGATCTGCTCGCGGACTGCGCCCTGGCGAAGCGCTATGCGGATGGCGCATTGCTGCTGATCCGGCTCGCTGCGGCGGACTACCACCGATTTCACTTCCCCGATTCCGGTGTGGCGTCGAAGGCCTGGGCCGTGGGACGCAGACTGCACTCGGTTCATCCGATCGCGCTCGACGCCGGCGCTCCCAGCTTCGAGAATCAGCGGATGCTGACCCGCATCGAGACGAGCGGATTTGGCGAGCTCCTCCAGATTGAGATCGGAGCTCTGACGGTGGGCACGATCGAGCAGACCTTCCGCCCGGGTCCGGTCGAGCGCGGCCAGGAGAAGGGTTTCTTTCGCTTCGGGGGCTCGGCGATCGTGCTGCTGGCTGAGCCCGAGCGGATCGAGTTCGACGAGGATCTCGTGCGCGACAGCGCCGCCGGAATCGAGACCCTCGTCAGGATGGGCGAGTCGATCGCTCGGCGAGCCGCCTCCTCGCACCACGCCTAGCATTGGCTCGGGCTCCCTGACCGCTTTGGCGCCGCCTCCTCGAGATCGAGCAGTCTTCTCAGAGTCGCAAACGACCGCTCGAGGAACCCGTAGTGGCGGAAGGCATGCGCCATCAAATACATCGCAAATCGATTGACCCAGAGATCCCGGAGCGACAGCTTGTAGCCCTGCCGCCACTGCGCGGAGTCGATGCTTCTTTCGCAGGCCCTCTCGAGGGCACGGCGGTGGAAATCGACGTAATGGTCGACGTCCTTCCTACTGGCGTTGCCGTCGAGGACGAAGCAAAGGAGCTCGGCCAGGTCGTGCGCTGGCGGGTACATCGCCGCGAGCTCCCAGTCGTAGGCGCAGAGCCGGAGTTCTTCTCCCTGGTGGCGCAGGGCGATATTGCGGGGGTTGAAGTCGTTGTGGACGAGCGTCCGCGGCAAGCGCTCGAGCTCGCTCCACCAGAAGTGTAGGCCGTGGATCAGCGCTCGCGAGCGTTCCAGATCCTCGGCGGTGAACCAGGCCGGGAATTCATCCCGCGCGTGAACGGCGAGCGCCTCCCAGAAAGGAGCCATCTTCACCATCTGCTCAGCCTTCATCACATTGCCGAGCCATGGCTTGGCGGCCAATTCGGCCTCACGCCCGTACCAGATCGCGTGCACTTCGGCGATCCCCGCGAGTGCCGCCTCGACGTGCCTCCGCCGCCAGCCGCGCGTATCGTCGGCCGTGTCGAGAAGGTCCACACCTTCGAGGCGTTCGAGAACCACGCCGTACACCTCCCGAACGTCGTCCCGACAAATCCCATAGACCTTCGGCGTGTGCCGCCGCAGGCGCACATCATCGATCTCATACAGCGCGAGCTCGCGCCGGTGACATCCCGCAAACCCGGTCAGGAGACGGTTCTCGGCGTACAACTGCGCTAGCTTTCCGCCGCACATGCCGGCAATCCCGTTCACCGTCAGCATGACTTCTTTGTCGGTGGGCTTGAGCTTCAGCATCACGTCGGCGGCTGCGGCCGTTCCGTTCGAGCGGTACTCCAGTCGGTACGGGAAGAGGCCGATCAGCTTGCTCACCTTCCTCGCGCTTAACTCGGTGAGGATGCTCTGCCCGTTGCCCGGGTTCGGCAGCGCACACGCCTCGGTCACCTCGAGGGCAGGATCGCCAAGCGTGGATCGTAGCGCGGCAGTAAAGAAGGCCGGGTCAAGATCCTCCTGTTTCAGCCACGAAATGGGCCGATTGCGGCCGAGCCGTTCGTGAGCGAGAGCGAACGCGCCGCTTGCGATGGACGCACACGTCGAGAGATCCAGTGCGAGGGCAAACCCCGCGACGATCTCGGCCAAGCGCTCGGCGGAGCCCTCTCCAACGCAGCCGAGCATCTGGAGGAGCTCGTTCTGGCGTTCTATGTGGGTGCCACCGCCGACGGTTCCGACGATGAGGCTGGGAAGCTGGAGATGAGCGTAGAGTCCATCGTTGGTCGTTCGAGTCTGCAAGAGCGCGACGCTCGATTCGTGCGTGCACGCGATGTCCTGTCCCGTGGCCGTGAAGATCGCCGCAACCGTGTTCGAGACATTGATGTTGAAGCCGACCGCGCCGCTTGCGATGGCGGCGTCTCGGCCGATGGCGATGAGTTCCTCCCACTCCTCAGGAGTGATCTTGAGCACTCGCTGGAGCGTCTTGCGCTGAATGAAGCATTCGGCGAAAACGCGCATCCCGCGGCCGTCCAGGTACGACCGGAACGAGACCTTCTTGTCCGTACTGCAGTTGGCCTCGACGAGGAACTTGCGGATGCGTATCCCCGGCTCTGCCCGGACGCGCTCGGCGATGTTCTGGCAGATGTGCCACGTCGCCGCCGTCGCCATGTTCTGTCCGGCGGCGTCTCCCGTCTTGTAGATACAGTGGACGTGAACGTGATCCGCCATGACGACTGGCTCGCATGAGAGCATTTCGGCGTGTGACGAAACCTGCTTCACCCAGGACTTCAACTCCTCGGCATGCGCGCGGATCCAGTCCGAAAAGCGCAGAGCCGACCCTAGCTCCGAGAACAAGAACACGGGGACGCGCGTCATCCGCTGGCCGAGGACACCGGTCGTGACGCCTCCGGAAAGGGAGATCGCCTTGGCCCCGCGCGTGGCGGAGAGGACCAGAGCCCCTTCCGTCGTGGCCATCGGCGCGTAGAGGAGTCCCCGGGCGCGTCGCCCCTGGAACAGAAGCGGTCCAGCGATGCCGACCGGCACCTCGACGGCCCCGATCATGTTCTCGATGTTCTTGGCCAGCTTTTCGGGCACGAGAGTCGTGTCCTGGAGCGAGAATAGCGGCGCTCCCGTCTGCTGCCGCAGGAACTCCAGGCGCTGAAGCCGCGCGTCCTCGTCGTAGTGGCCGCGCAGAGGTATCCGGGGGAGATCGCTGAAGCCCGCTGTGTCCCCGCCTTGGGAACCGGTCGCGGCGGGTCCAAGTCCTCGATACGTGGCCTTCCCTTCCATCTCCCAGGGGCTCGACTCGGAGGGGCTCGGTCGGGCAGACATGCTTCGGCTCTCCTTCTCCGGCTCGCTCAGAAAAAGCGCACGCCGTATTTGGCCGCCAGTCCGGCCACGATGCTGAAATTGACAGTGGCCCCATACGCGTCGACGAAGGGTCGTAGCCGCGCCCGCTCGCGGTTCGGCCGGAATCGAAAACGCAGGCATGCGAGGACGACGAGGAGGCAGCTCGACGCAACCAGCGCGATCGGCAGTGCTCCTAAACCGCCCGTCCGCAGCACGGGCAGCAGCAATGCGAGCGATGCCATGACGCAGGCCGCAGGCACCAACGCCGCGGCGCGCCAGCCCAGGATCTTCGAGTAGGTCTGGTACTCGGTCTCGTCGGCGGGGATCCGAATCTTGCGCGACGTCTCCCAGGCCGTCCACGGCAGCCACAGCCCCACGAGCAACGCGATCGAGCGCCCATCGAGCCCCGCGGTCCCGAAGTCCTGGGCATACACCGCGGCGACATAACCGAGCAGGACGAGGGGTAGCGGGTTGTGAGTGGCGAATGCGAGAAGCAGGTGCCGGGAGATCGCCGGCCAGAAAAACCATTTGGACGAGAGCCACACGATCCCGAGCGCGGCGACGAAGCCCGGCACGGCGTACGGAAAGCCGAGGGGCAGGTTCAGCGCGAGCAACCCGACGACGACGCCAATGCGCAGGACGCGCAAGTCCGCGAGCGTCACCTCTCCGGTAACGATAGGCCGGTCGCGATACCGGGGATCCCCGGCCGCGGCGAGAGCGCGGTCTGCCTCGGCGTCTTTGAACTCGTCGCAAACGCGCAGGAGCAGGCCGAAGAGAAAGAGGCTAAGGGCGGCGGCGCCCGCGCGCGATGTCAGCCGTAGTGGATGCTGGCCAGCCAGGGCTTGCAGGCAGAAGTTTGCGGCCAGCCCATACGCGATGAGGTAAGGAAGCGTCGCGGCGGGTGGAAACATTCGGCCGAGATAGAACGCGATCCTCCGGGCTTGCCCGTCGTGGTTGCACGCCGACGGCAATGCCGGGTTGCTTGGCAGCAGTCGCGCGGAGCGAAACGGGTTCATGAGTGGCTCTCCCTAGCGCGTCATGATGACGTTCATCCCCAGCCGAGGATAACGATTCTGCGAAACCTCCTCTGGCACCGACGGCAAGGTGTGAGTGGATGGTGCCCTAGGCCGAAATACGGACCACTTACAGATCCCTTAAAAGTGAATCACTCGCCGAAGAGGTTTATCACTGCCCGTCGATCGTGATTCATCCCCGCGATCCGCCGGCGATTTCGTCGTCATATGCGAGCGAACTCTCCGCGAATGCGTGCGCGGGTCAATGCCCTGGGTGTCCCCGCTACGTCCCCCACGATTCGCTAGCCAAATCATAAAGTTGCGGGGTTGTCTCCCCCGCAGAAAGGCGGTGGATTAGGGTCCGCGCACGCCCAGGCGTAGACTTCGACGAAGCCAATGAAGGGGTGGGCACAACCCCGATGCAAAAAGAGGCTTCCAGTTCAGGGATCCTTCGCTTCGGCACGTTCGAGGTGGACGTGCGCGCCGGAGAACTGCGCAA
>Ga0335082_10009563_pt1 | contig 10527 bp, 11 predicted proteins | sample Lox_Sample_41_FD_206718 | JGI IMG/M metagenome (GOLD analysis project Ga0335082, IMG submission 206718) | Soil microbial communities from Loxahatchee National Wildlife Refuge, Florida, United States - Lox_Sample_4.1 | ecosystem: Environmental > Terrestrial > Soil > Wetlands | place: USA...
ACCGCGACCGCGGTGAGCTGCGACACCTGGGTCCGGCCGCCCGCGCTGTCAACGATCTGGACCTTGGTCGGGCTGCCGTTGACCACGAACGTGCCGGTGAACGCGGCGGCGGCGTTGGCGGCGCCCAGGCCGACCAGGTCGGTGGCCTCGCTGAACTCCTCCTCGTACTTGGCGGCGTAGGCGCGGGAGGTGGCCGCGCTCTGCGCCAGGATGACCACGAACATCGAGGCCGCGGCGCCGGTCAGCGCTCCGGCCGCGTGCAGGCCGAGAGCGGGCAGCACCAGGCTCGGCAGCCCGCGCGGGACGGCCCCGACCACGGCCACGCCGTGCTGGGCCAAGTCCACGGCCCAGCTCACGACGATCGCGGCCGCCACCGCGATCAGCGCTCCCGGGATCCGGCGGTTGATCAGCCGGGCGCCGAGAACGATCACCATGACCGCGATGGAGATGACCACGTCGGCCCTTTGCACGTGCGGCAAGGCGCGCAGCGTGTGTAGCAGCTTGGGCACGGTGGATTGGCCCTTGGCGCTGACCCCGAGCATGTCCGGCAACTGCCCGGCCGCCACCTGGATGCCGACCCCGGTCAGGAAGCCGACCAGCACGGTGCGGGACAGGAAGTTGGCCAGGAAGGCGAGCCGGGCCAGCCGGGCCGCCAGCAGCATCCCGGCGGTTAGCAGCGCGGCCAGCCCGGCCAGCCTCACGTAGGCCGGCGAGCCCGCCACCGCCAGCGGGGCCAGCGCGGCGGCGAGGATCGCCGCGGTGGCCGAGTCCGCGGCGACGACGAGATGCCGCGACGAACCGAGGACGGCGAAGGCCGCCATCGGGAGGAGCATCGTGTATAGGCCGGTGACCAGCGGCATCCCGGCGATCTTGGCGTAGCCGAGGACCTCGGGCACGCCCAGGGCGGCCAGCGTGAGGCCCGCCAGCGCGTCGGCGGGCACCCGGGACCGCTCGACCGGCAGCAGCCCCTGCAGCACGGGCAGCCGCATCGCCTCACCTCCGCCGTCCAGGTCATGTTCATCATCTCGCCGCCAGGCGTTCATCCGGGCATCCTCGCGATCATGGACCCAGCCGGGAGCGGGCGCGGAAGGCGTGAGGGCGCGGAAGGCGTGAGGGCGCGGGCCCCACCGGGGGCCGGATATGGGCCGAACGGGCGGGTATGTGCCTTGACGGCGTCTCACGCGCACCACAGAATGACGACCGTCAGAAAAGGAGCCTCAGTGGAAGCCAGCACTGCCCCTCCGGCCGCCGGGGCGGCCGGGGCGATCGTGGCGGCGCTGGCCCGGGCGGGTACCCGGCTGGTGTTCGGCGTGCCGGGGGGCGGCCCCAACCTGGACGTGGTCGGGGCGGCGGAGGCGGCGGGGCTGCGCTTCGTCTTGGCGCACGGCGAGACGGCCGCGACGATCATGGCCGCTACCAGCGCGGACCTCACCGGTGTGCCCGGGGCGGTGGTAGTCACGCGGGGACCGGGGCTGGCCAGCGCGGTCAACGGGATCGCGCACGCGGCGCTCGACCGGCTGCCGGTGGTGGTGATCGCGGACACGGTGGCGTCCGCCGCCGCGGGCCGGATCAGCCACCAGCGCATCGACCAGGCGGCGCTGGGCCGGTCGGTGGCCAAGGCGGCGGTCACGGTGGGCGGTCCGCCGGCGGCCGCGGCGGCCGTCGCCGCGGGGGCCGTCGCCGCGGCGCTCGCGCCGCCGCCGGGACCGGTCATCGTGAACATGGACGACGGCGCGGCCGACCAGGACGGCCCGCCGCGGGCGGAGAACGGAGCCGGAGCCCGGACGCGCCGGGCGGCGGAAGAGACGGCGGCCCGGGCCGGGCGGACGATTCTGGCCGAGGCGGTGCGGGGAGCGCGACGGCCGCTGGTGCTGCTCGGCACGGGGGCGATCCCGCGGACCGCGGCGGTCAGGGACACGCTGAGCGGCCGCGGTATCCCTGCCCTGCACACCTACCGGGCCCGCGGCGTGCTGCCGGACTCCGGTGCCGAGGCGGCCGGGCTGGTCACCGGGGGCACGATGGAGTGGCCGCTGCTCAGCGCGGCCGACCTGATCGTCGGGCTGGGCGTAGACGAGGCCGAGATGATCCCGGCGCGGTGGGACTACGCGGCCCGGACGATCCTGGTCAGCGAGCCAGGAGCGCCGCCGTCCGGCGGGTGGTTCACCGGCGCCACCGAGCTGACCATGCCGATCGACGACGCGCTCGGCGTGCTGGCGGCCAGCCCTCAGCCGGACTGGCCGCCGGACGCGGGCCGGGCCGCCAAGGCGGACGCGGCCCGCAGGCTGGCCGCGGCCGCCACCGCCGCGCCCGGGCGGCTGGCCCCGCAGCAGGTCGTCGCGGCCGCGCGGGCCTGCGCGCCGCCGGAGACCATCGCTACCGTAGACGCGGGCGCGCACATGCTGGTGGCCATGCCGCTGTGGGAGGTGCCCGGGCCGCGCCTGCTGCTGACCTCCAGCGGCCTGGCCACCATGGGCTACGCGCTGCCCGCCGCGATCGCCGCCGCGCTCTGCTGCCTGCCGCAAGCACAGGGCCTGCCGCAAGCACAGGGCGCGCCGCGGGTGCCGGTGCTCGCGTTCACCGGCGACGGCGGGCTGGGCCTGACGCTGGCCGAGATCGAGACCGCGGTGCGGCTGTCGCTGCGGGTCATCGTGATCGTCTTCAACGACGCCGCGCTCAGCCTGATCAAGATCAAGCAGAAGCCGGCCGGCCACGGCGGCGACGAGGCGGTCCGGTACCGTCCGACCTCGTTCGCCGCCGCCGCGGCCGCGATGGGCGCGGCGGGCGCCGCGGTGACCAGCGAGCGGGAACTGACCGCCGCGCTGACGGACGCGCTGGCCCGGCCCGGTCCCACCGTGATCGACGCTCATGTCGACCCGGCCGGCTACCCCGCGGTCATGGACCTCAGCCGGGGCCAGGCCGGACGCAGATCGGTACCCGGCATCAGCCGGGCCAACCAGGTGACCCAGGTGAAGGAGCGTGTGCAGTGAGCATTACCGTGGCGAAGCTCAGGGACGTCGCCGACGGTCCCCAGCCCGGCCAGTTCATGGTCGCCGACCGGGAGCCGGTGGCCAGCCTGACCGACCTCGACCCGGTCTACAAGCGGCTGCTCGACGAGCCGGTGACCGCCATCGTCGCGGTCACCGGCTCGGACGGGCAGCCCAACCTCACCCCGGTCTGGTTCGACTACGAGGGCAACACGGTGCTGCTGAACCTGGCCACCCACCGCAAGAAAGTGGCCTGGCTGCGCAAGGCGCCGCACGCCACCTTCCTGCTGATGAACCCGGAGAACACCTACCACTGGCTCAGCCTCAAGACGGTGGTCAGGCGGGAGATACCAGAGGACGACCCGGCCGAGGGCCAGCGGGTCACCGACCAGCTGGACCGGGTCTGGGTGAAGTACAGCGGCAACGAGCCGCCCTACGCGCTGCGCGACCCGTCGATGGACGAGCGCCGGGTGCTGTTCGAGCTCGAGGTGGTCAGGGTGGCCACGTTCGGCCGCCCGTAGCCGACAGGGCCGTAGACGATGATGCCCCGCGTCGTGGTCACCGGCGGGTCGGTGGGCGGGCTCACCGCCGCGCTGGTGCTCCGCGACGCCGGGTGCGACGTGACGGTCTTCGAGCGCTCGTCGGCCGCGCTGCAGGCCCGCGGCGCGGGTATCGCCACCCTCGAGGCGACGCTGCGGTACCTGACCGAGCGGGGCGGCCGGCAGGTGGCCGACGTGTGCTCGTCCACGAACTGGATCCGGTTCCTGCGGGCCGACGGCAGCGTCCGGCACGAGCAGCGGCACCGGTACCTGTTCTCCTCCTGGAACACCATCTACCGGTCGCTGCTCGGCCTGTTCGACCCGGACCGCTACCTGCTCGGCCATGAGGTCACCGGGTTCAGCCAGTCGGCGGACTCGGTCCGGGTGACGCTGTCCGACGGCCAGGAGGCAAGGGCGGACCTGCTGGTGTGCGCGGACGGGGTGAGCTCGCCGGCCCGGGCCCGGCTGCTGCCCGAGGTCAGGCCGTCCTACGCGGGCTACGTGGCCTGGCGCGGCACGCTGCCGGAGCAGGCGCTGACCGCCGCCACCCGGGAGCGGTTCGGCGACGCGATCACCTACCAGGTGCTGAAGGACAGCCACATCCTGGTGTATCCGATCCCGGGTCTGGACGGTGCGCTCACCCCGGGCGAGCGGCTGGTCAACTTCGTCTGGTACGTCAACGTGGCCGAGGGCGGGGAACTCGACGAGCTGATGACCGGCCGGGACGGGATCCGCCGGGCGGTGTCGCTGCCGCCCGGCGCGGCCAGGGACGAGGCCGTCACCGTTATGCGGCACGCCGCCAGCAGGGAGCTCGCCCCGCCCATCACCGAGGTCGTGACCGGGGTGGCCGAGCCGTTCGTGCAGGTCGTCTACGACATCGCGGTGCCCCGGATGGCGTTCGGCCGGGTCTGCCTGATCGGCGACGCGGCGTTCGCGGTCCGCCCGCACGCGGCCGCGGGCACGGCCAAGGCCGCCGCCGACGGCTGGGCCCTCGCCGCCGGGCTCACCGCGGCCGGCGGGGACGTGCCGGCCGCGCTGGCCCGGTGGGAACGCGGCCAGCTCGCCCTGGGCCAGACACTGCTCGCCCGGTGCCGGGACATCGGTGACAGCTCGCAGGTTCACGGCACGTTCCGGCCCGGGGACCGGCGGCTCATCTTCGGGCTCTACGAGCCGGGCCACTAGCGCCCCGCCTCCTGTCACATTCGCCAGGGCGGGATCCGTCATCCCGGTGACCGAACACGACAGGGGACAATGGGACCAATGGACGTAGAAGACCGGCTGGCCGGGCGGTTCGAGGCGAGCCGCCCGCGGCTGCGGGCGATGGCGTACCGGATGCTCGGCTCGCTGAGCGACGCCGACGACGCGGTCCAGGAGGGCTGGCTGCACGTGGCCCGCGCCACGGCTCGGGGCGGCGCCGACGACGTGGCCAACCTGGAGGGGTGGTTCACCACCATCGTGGGCCGGGTGTGCCTGGACATGCTGCGCTCGCGCAAGTCCCGGCGGGAAGACCCGCTGGACCCGGACGAGGCGGCGGTGGCCGGGCCGGAGCAGGAGGCGATGCTGGCCGACTCGGTCGGGCTGGCGCTGCTGGTGGTGCTCGACACGCTGCCGCCCGCCGAACGGGTGGCGTTCGTGCTGCACGACACGTTCGGCCTGCCGTTCGGCGAGATCGCCTCCATCACCGGGCGGTCGCCGGCCGCGGCCCGCCAGCTGGCCAGCCGGGGCCGGCGCCGGATCCAGGGGACCGGCCCCGACGCCGACCCGGCCGCGGGCGCCCGCCTGGCCCGGCAGCGCAAGCTGACCGAGGCCTTCCTGGCCGCCGCCCGCGGCGGCGACCTGGCCGGGCTGATCTCCGTGCTGGACCCCGACGTGGTGCTGCACTCGGACGCGGCGACGTCGCCGTCCGGCGTCCCGATCACGGTCCGCGGCGCGGCCGCGGTGGCCGGCGGGGCCCGGGCCGCCTCGGCGCGCGCCAGGTACGGGTCGATCGCCCTGGTCAACGGGGCTCCCGGCCTGATCATGGCGCCGCGCGGACGGCTGCTGATCGCGCTCGCCTTCACCTTCTCCGGCGACAAGATCAGCCAGGTCGACGTCATCGGCGACCCGGACCGGCTGGCAGCACTCGACCTGGCCCTACTCGACTGACCGGGCTCGGCTGACGGTGACAGTGATCGGAGACGGCCTCGTCTACCGGTTGCTCGACGGCGGGCAGGCGGCCGCGGGCGCGGAGGAGTACCACGGGCTGCACGCCGAGGTGTACGCCGACCCCCCGTACCGGCAGGCCGGCGACGAGGATTACCCGCGCCGGCTCGCCGTCAAGCGGCGGCAGCCCGGCTTCGTCCTCGCCGAGGCCAGGAACGGCGGCTACCTGGTCGGATTCGCGGCCGGGATGCCGCTGCGGCCGTCCACGTCGTGGTGGCGGGAGGATGTGCTGGTTATCCCGCTCGGTTGAGCCGCACCGTGTCTCCCGGGGTCACGCGGGGTCCCTGAGCAGGCCGAGGATGCGGGTCAGCTCGGCTCGGTCGGCCGGGCCGAGGCGGCCGAAGACCCGGCCGGCCTCGGCGCCGCGGGTGTCGCGGATCGCGGCCAGCACGCCGGCGCCGTGCTCGGTCACCTCGACCAGGGTGGCGCGCCGGTCGCCCGGGTCGGCGCGCCGCCGGACCAGGTCCCTGGCCTCCAGGGCGTCCACCACCTCGGTGGTGGAGCGGGGCGCGATGTGCAGGTGATCGGAGAGCTCGGAGAGCCGCATGGTCCCGTGCCGCCGCAGCGTCCGCAGGGCGCGCAGGTGGGCCGGGGTGATATCCCAGGGCGCCAGCGTCTCCTGCGACCGCTCGCGGAGCTGGCGCGCTACCGCCCAGAAGGCTTCGGACAGCGCGTCGTCGCCCGCCTGTTCCGTGCTCGCGTCGTCGCGATCCTGGGTCACGGGGAATAGCGTACCAGCGGTTTCTGTTGTAGCCTCATATTGAGGTAACCTCAGCATTGTTAGGTAGCCGTCCAGGAAGGGAGTAGCTCTTGGCAGCCACTCAGGCGAACCGAGATACGCACGGCCGCGGTCGCAGGACCGTCACCGCGGCGGAAAAGGAGCAGGCCCGCGAGGTGTCGCTGCGCCGCATCGGCCGGTTGTTCGGCCCCTACCGGTGGCAGCTGGCCGTCGTCACCGCGATCATCGTGGCCTCCTCGCTGGTCGGGCTGGCCTCGCCGTTCCTGCTCCGCGCGATCATCGACACCGCGCTGCCGGACCGCAACGTCCGGCTGCTGGCCTGGCTCGTCCTCGCCATGGTCGCGGTGGCCGCGATCACCTCGGCGTTCGGCGTGGTGCAGACGTGGATCTCCACGAAGGTCGGGCAGCACGTCATGCACGGGCTGCGGACCAGCGTGTTCGCGCACCTGCAGCGGCAGTCGATCGCGTTCTTCACCCGCACCCGCACCGGCGAGGTGCAGTCCCGCATCACCAACGACATCGGCGGCATGGAGTCCGTGGTCACCTCGACCGCGACGTCCATCGCCTCGAACCTCACCACCGCCGTCGGCACCGCCGTGGCCATGGTCGCGCTGTCCTGGCGGCTTTCGGTGATCTCGCTGGTGGTCATGCCGCCCGCCATCTACCTGACCCGCAAGGTCGCCCGGATGCGCCGGGCCATCACCGCCGAACAGCAGCGCGAACTGGCCGACCTCAACGTCACCATCGAGGAAGGGCTGTCGGTCAACGGCGTGCAGCTGGCCAAGACGATGGGCGCCGGGCCCGCCCTGGTGCGCCGGTTCACCGCCTCCTCGGCCCGGCTGATCGACCTGGAGCTGCGCTCCCAGCTGGCCGGGCGCTGGCGGATGTCCTCGCTGACGATCATCTTCGCCGCCATCCCCGCGGTCATCTACCTCGCAGCCGGCCTGCCGGTGACCGCGGGCGCGGTCAGCATCGGCACCCTGATCGCCTTCACCACCCTGCAGGGCAGCCTGTTCCGGCCGATCACCGGCCTGCTCAGCACCAGCGTCTCGGTGATCAGCTCGCTGGCGCTGTTCGCGCGGATCTTCGAGTACCTGGACCTGCCGGTCGAGGTGGACGAGCCGGCCCGCCCGGCCGGCATCGACCCGGCCGCGGTCACCGGGCACGTCACCTTCGACGCCGTCGGCTTCACCTACCCCGGCGCCGACCGGCCCGCGCTGGCCGGCATCGACCTGGACGTCCCGGCCGGCAGCACGCTCGCGCTGGTCGGCGAGACCGGTTCGGGCAAGACAACCCTCGGCTCGCTGGTCGCGCGGCTCTACGACCCGAGCGCCGGCACCGTATCCATCGACGGTGTCGACGTCCGCGACATGCGGCTTGCCGACCTGGCTGCCATCGTCGGCGTGGTCAGCCAGGAGACCTACCTGCTGCACACCACCGTGCGGGAGAACCTGCGCTACGCCAGGCCCGGTGCCACCGACGCCGAGATCGAGGCGGCCGCGCGTGCGGCCCAGATCCACGACCTGATCGCCGGGCTGCCCGACGGCTACGACACCATGGTGGGGTCGCGCGGGCACCGTTTCTCCGGCGGGGAAAAGCAGCGCATCGCGATCGCCAGGACCCTGTTGCGCGATCCGCGCGTGCTCGTGCTCGACGAGGCCACCAGCGCGCTGGACACCGAGACCGAGCGGGCCGTGCAGAAGGCGTTCGACACCCTGGCCCGGGGCCGGACCACCATCACCATCGCGCACCGGCTCTCCACCGTCCGCGGCGCCGATCAGATCGTCGTGCTCGACCACGGCCGCGTCGTCGAGTCCGGCGACCACGGCAGCCTGCTGGCCAGCGACGGCCGCTACGCTGAGCTGGCCGCCGCCTAGCTTCAGGGCGCCTTGACGATGTTCTCCAGCGGCTGGCCCGCGATGAAGCGGCTGAGCTGCGCGGCCATCAGCCGGTCCGCGCGCGGGAAGAACGCCGAGCTGGCCCCGCCGACGTGCGGCGAGATCAGCGCTCCGGGCTGACGCCAGAGCGGATGATCCGAGGGCAGCGGCTCCGGGTCGGTCACGTCGAGCGCCGCCCGGATCCGTCCGGTGGACAGCGCGGCGACCAGCGCATCCGTGTTGACCAGCTTGCCGCGGGCCACGTTGACCAGCAGCGCGCCGTCCGGCAGCAGCGCCAGTTCGCGGGCGCCGATCAGGCCCTCGGTCTGCGGGGTGTACGGGGCGATGACGAACGTGACGTCGGCCTGCGGCAGCAGCCGGTGCAGCTCCTCGATCGGGTGCACCTCAGGCGGACCGGTCCGGCCCCGCCGGGCCACCCGGGTGACCGAGGCGACCTCGAACCCGTTCAGCCGGTACTCGATCGCCTGCCCGATGTGCCCGTACCCGATGATCAGGACCCGCTGGTCGGCCAGGGCCCGGCCGAAGGCGAACCGCCACGTGCCGCTGGGCTGGTTGCGGGCGAACTCGTCCAGGTGCCGGCCGCTGGCCAGGGCGAGCGCTATCGCGAGCTCGGCCGTGCTGGTGTCGTGCAGCCCGGCCGCGTTGCACAACGTCACCCCCTGCGGCACCAGCGGCAGGAATTCCTCGTAGCCGGCCGTGAGGGTCTGCACCACCTGCAGCTTGGGCATGTCGGCGGCCCGGTCGAGGACGGCCGTCCCCTTCATGTAGGGCAGGACGTAGAAGGCGACCTCGTCGAGGCTTCCGGGCAGCTCGTCCCCGTCCGCGCGGTAGAAGTCGAGCTCCAGGCCGGCCGGGATGCCGTTCAGGCGGCGTTCGGCTTCGGCGCGGTCGGTGTAGGGCACCCAGGCGAGCGGCATGGACCGGCCCCTTTCCCTCTGCTGGCGTGATTCTCATCAGTAACATAACCGGCCCTGGCGGCGCGGGCGCGTTCACGTCCCGGGGGGTCAAATATCGCGATTTGGTCTCAGTGCCTACGGAGCGGTCATTTCTCCCAATACGATGCTTTCGCAATACGGGGACGCCAGAGGGCCTGGCTGGAAAGCCGCAGATCGGGGATTGCGTCAATGTCGTTGCGGGCCAGGTTCGCCGCTGCCGCTGCTCTCGCCACCGCTAGTTCCCTGCCCACGCCGTCCGCGCTGGCTGCCTCGCACCCGGGCCTGCTCGTCAACCGGGTCTCCGAGCTCCGCTAAGCCTTCCCCCCAAGGCCGTCTGGCCAGAGCGGTCGCAGGGTCCGCTCTGGCCAGCCGGCGGATCCGGGGCTCACCGCAGCAGCGCCGCGTCCCGCGCGGCGCTGCTCGCCTGTCCGGCGAAAACTAGGGAACCGGCACGAAAAACTGGGTAATGCTCCCGATCCTGAACGCGGTGGCCGCGCCGTAGCGTCGCAGTGTAAGGAAGGCAAGCGGTCCGGGCTGGGTCCCGCGGCCGCGTCCCGGGGAGCCGGGGGAGGGAGAACCAATTCAATGAGCACCATCAAGAGCCTGAGCCGGCTGGGAGCCGTGCTGGCGAGCCTGGCGGTCGTCGCGGTGAGCTTCGCCAGCAGCGCCATGGCGTCGACGTCGGTGATCCCGGTCGGGGGCAGCGGCAGCCAGGACGGGGCCACCGCTCCGGCCACCGTGGTCCGCACCGTGGTCGTGGGGGGCATGCCGGGCTGGCAGATCGCCGCGATCGCGGCCGCGGCCGCGCTGGTCACGGCGGTTGCGGCGGTACTGGTCGAGCGGGGCCGCACGGCCCGCCGCCGGCCGGTCCGCCCGCTGACTCAGCCGACTTCCGGCGCCAGCCTGTAGCCCGCCGACCTGGGAAAGGAGAACTGACATGCCCAGGTTCATGGATTTCCACGCCGATCTCAAGCTGCCGCCAGAAGCCGTCGCGCAGATCGCCGACGACACCCGCCACGAGCGGGCGGACGATTTCGGCGTGCGCCAGGTCGAGCTGTACCACAACGCCGACGGCCAGGTGTACTGCCTGCTCGACGGGCCGGACGAGGACGCGATCCGCAAGCACCACGCCGCTCTCGGGGTGGACTGCGGGGCCGTCCACCGGGTGGACGGCATCACCTGACGGCCTGACCCGCACGACGTGTGCCCGGGGCCGGGGAACCGGGCCCG
>Ga0335082_10009564_pt1 | contig 10527 bp, 9 predicted proteins | sample Lox_Sample_41_FD_206718 | JGI IMG/M metagenome (GOLD analysis project Ga0335082, IMG submission 206718) | Soil microbial communities from Loxahatchee National Wildlife Refuge, Florida, United States - Lox_Sample_4.1 | ecosystem: Environmental > Terrestrial > Soil > Wetlands | place: USA: Florida...
GCCAGCCCGGTATCCTCAAATCGATCGCCGAGAAGGGCGAGCTGAAGCCGGAGACCGAGAAGCAGCTCATGGAATTCCTGGACGCCTTCGCAAAGACCTTCGCCTGAGGCAGCGGGTCTTCGGTCATGGCCAGCCTCAAAGCCCTACGGGTCCGCATCCGCAGCGTCAAATCGACGCAAAAGATCACCTCCGCGATGAAGGTGGTGGCGGCCTCGCGGTTGCGTCGCGCGCAGGAGCAGGCCGAGGCGGCGCGGCCATACGCCGAGCGGATGGCGCGGATGCTTGGCTCGCTGGCGACGGGCGCCGCCAACATGGGTAACGCGCCGAGGCTCCTCGCCGGTTCTGGGAAGGAGGATACGCACCTCCTCATCGTCGCGACCTCCGACCGCGGCCTCGCCGGCGGCTTCAACGCGACCATCCTCCGCGAGACGCGGCGCACGATCCGCGAGTTGCAGGGGCAAGGGAAGGCAGTCAAGCTCTATACGATCGGCCGCAAGGGCCGCGACGGACTCCGGCGCGAGTACAGCAAGCTCTTCGTCGACGGCATCACCGAGATCGACAAGCCCCGGCTCGACTTCGCCAAGGCCGACACGATCGCGCGGCGGCTCCTCGTCCTTTTCGAGGAGGGCGAGTTCGACGTCGCGAGCATCGTCTACAACCGATTCAAGTCAGCGATGACGCAGATCGTGACGAAGCAGCGCCTCGTCCCCTTCGAGGTGAGGGAGGATGCGAGCCCACCGGATCCGAAGGTGGAGGGCGTCTACGAGTTCGAGCCCGAGGAGGCGGAACTCCTGGCGAGCCTCCTGCCGCGCAACCTCGCTGTACAGCTCTTCACAGCGCTCCTCGAGAACGCCGCGAGCGAGCAGGGCGCGCGCATGACCGCGATGGACAACGCAACGCGGAACGCGGGCGACATGATCGACCGCCTCACGATTATCTACAACCGCTCGCGGCAAGCTGCCATCACCAAGGAACTCATCGAGATCATCTCGGGCGCCGAGGCACTCTAAGCGCGCCGCGACAGGAAGAGGGAATTCGCGACCATGGCAAAGAACGCAATCGGCACCATCACCCAGGTCATCGGCGCCGTCGTCGACGTGAAATTCGAGGGCGAGCTCCCGGCGATCCTGAGCGCGCTCCGCGTCCAGAATCAGGGCAAGACCCTGGTGCTCGAAGTGGCGCAGCAGCTCGGCGAGAACACCGTGCGCACCGTCGCGATGGACACGACCGACGGCCTCGTCCGCGGCGCCGAGGTCGAGGCGACGGGACAACCGATCACCGTGCCCGTGGGTCCCGAGACGCTCGGCCGCATCATCAACGTGATCGGCGAGCCCGTCGACGAGCGCGGCCCCGTCAACGCGAAACACAGCTCCCCCATCCACAAGCCCGCGCCGGATTTCGTGGACCAGTCGACCGAGGCCGAGATCCTGGTAACGGGGATCAAGGTCGTGGACCTGCTCGCCCCCTACGCCAAGGGCGGCAAGATCGGGCTCTTCGGCGGCGCCGGCGTCGGCAAGACCGTCATCATCATGGAGCTCATCAACAACATCGCGAAGGCGCATGGCGGATACTCCGTCTTCGCCGGCGTCGGCGAGCGCACCCGCGAGGGCAACGACCTCTATCACGAGATGATGGAGTCGAAGGTCATCATCCCCGACGGACCGGGCTCGAAGGCGGCGCTCGTCTACGGGCAGATGAACGAGCCGCCGGGCGCTCGCGCCCGCGTCGGCCTCACCGGCCTCACGCTGGCGGAATACTTCCGCGACGAGGAAGGCCAGGATGTGCTCTTCTTCGTCGACAACATCTTCCGCTTCACCCAGGCGGGCTCCGAGGTGTCGGCGCTCTTGGGCCGCATGCCCTCGGCGGTCGGATATCAGCCGACGCTCGCGACCGACATGGGCCAGCTCCAGGAGCGCATCACCACTACGAAGAAGGGCTCGATCACCTCGGTGCAGGCGATCTACGTGCCCGCGGACGATTTGACCGATCCGGCACCTGCGACCTCCTTCGCGCACTTGGACGCTACTACCGTGCTCTCGCGCCAGATCGCGGAGCTCGGCATCTATCCCGCGGTCGATCCGCTCGACAGCACCTCGCGCATGCTCGACCCCCGCGTCGTCGGCGAGGACCACTACCAGGTCGCGCGCGACGTGCAGCGCGTGCTGCAGACCTACAAGTCGCTCCAGGACATCATCGCGATCCTGGGCATGGATGAGCTCTCCGAGGAGGACAAGCTCACCGTCGCCCGCGCGCGAAAGATCCAGCGCTTCCTCTCGCAGCCTTTCCACGTCGCGGAAGTGTTCACCGGCACGCCCGGCGTCTTCGTGAAGCTCGAGGACACCATTAAGGGCTTCAAGGCGATTGTCGCGGGCGACTACGACGACCTCCCGGAGGCGTCCTTCTACATGGTCGGCACCATCGAGGAGGCCGTGGAGAAGGCGCGCAAGATGGCGGCCGAGGCGGCCTGAGCGAGGAAAGAGCCGCGCCATGGCGGACAAGGTCCAATTCGAGCTGGTCTCGCCGGAGAAGCTGCTGCTCTCCGTCGCGGTCGAGATGGTGGTGGTGCCGGGGGTCGAGGGGAATTTCGGTGTCCTGCCGGGACACGCGCTCTTCATCTCGGGCGTTCGTCCCGGCGTGATCGATGTCTATAACGGCGGCCAGGTGACGGACCGGCTCTTCGTTTCCGGCGGCTTTGCGGAAGTGACGGCCGAGCGCTGCACGGTGCTCGCAGACGAGGCGATGCCGCTCGCCGCGATCGACCGCGGCGCGACCGAAGGCGAGTTCAAATCCGCCGAGGCCGAAATCGCGAGCATCGGTGATCGAATCGGCAAGATGCAGGGCGCCGAGCGCGACCAGGCCGCGAGCGAGCTCGCCGCTGCAACTTCCCGCCGGGGCATCGCCGAGGCCAAGCTTGCTGCCCTAGGTGCCTCTCCCCACTAGCCAAATCGGCTTGGCCGCCTATAATTATCTGCGGTCGCGTCTGCCGGCGGGGGTCAGTGGCGGCGACCGTCCGGGAGGGGCGTTGCCCCTTGCACGTTGAACGTTGCAGGCGGAACGGAACGGCCATGGGAGTCTGGACGCTCGACGATATCCCCTGGGACGAGTTCGACCGATCCAAGGTCGACTCCGAAGTCTTGCGCACGGTCAAGGCCGCGAGTCTGGTCGAGCAGAACGGCGCCGACTACGCGCAGTACCTCTGCAATGTCTTCCACGACGATCCCGAGTTCCAGCGAGTCGCGCGGCGCTGGGGCGACGAGGAGATCCAGCACGGCCAGGCGCTGGGACGCTGGGCGATGCTGGTCGATCCGGAATTCGATCACGCCCTGGCTTCCGAGCGGTTCACTCGGGGATTCCGCGTGAACCTCGACGTGCGTCACTCCGTGCGCGGCACGCGCTCGGGCGAACTCATTGCACGCTGCATCGTCGAGACCGCCACCAGCTCCTACTACACCGCACTCGCTGAGGCGACCGACGAGCCCGTGCTGAAGGCGATCTGTCAGCACATCGCCGCCGACGAGTTTCGCCACTACAAGCTCTTCTACTCGTATCTCAAACGCTATCTCCATCGCGAGCGCATTGGCTTCTGGAAGCGCCTGCGCGTCGCTGCCGGCCGCGTCGTCGAATCCGAGGACGATGAGCTTTCTTACGCCTATTACGCCGCCAATGAGAATGCCGCCGCCTTCGACCGTCGGCGCTACAGCAACGCCTACGCGAGCCGCGTCTACGTGCTCTATCGTAAGCATCACATCGAGCGCAGCATGGCCATGATCTTCAAGGCCGTCGGGCTCAAGCCCAATGGGCGCCTCAATTTCCTGGCTGCGCGCATCGCCTGGACCTTCATGCACCTCCGCGCCGAGCGCCTAAGCCGCCGCCACGCCGCGTAGCTCCGCGCTAACCAAAAACTCGAACCGGCAAGACGCCAAGTTCTTTCTCGCAGCGAAGCCGCAATCACTACTGATGGGACAACGCGCCCTGCGTCGAAGGGCGCACGGCAAGTCAGGTGCCGAGCTCCGCCGCGAATTCCTGCAGCAAATCTAGGTAGAGCTGGCGCTTAAAGGGAACGATGAGGCGCGGCAGCTCCGCGGGGGGAACCCATTTCCAGGCGCGGAATTCCGGATGCTCCGTCGCGATGTCGATGTCGGTGTCGCGGCCGGTAAAGCGCATCAGGAACCATTTCTGGCGCTGCCCGCGAAAGCGACCCTTCCACCTCCGCCCCGCGAGCTCCGTCGGGAGATCGTAGCTGAGCCACCCCTTGCTCTCGGCGATCGGCGCTGCCTTGTCGGTGCCGATCTCCTCCTTGAGCTCGCGGAGCGCAGCCCGCAGCGGGGACTCGCCGGCGTCGATCCCGCCCTGCGGCATCTGCCAGGCATCGCCGGTGAAGTCGACGCGCTGGGCGACGAAGACACGTCCCTGCGGATCGAGCAGCATGATGCCAACGCCTTTGCGATAGGCACCTCCGTCGGGCACGCCCCTCGCATCCTTGGTCATCGCTGCGCTTCCGTCCGCTCGGTCTGGAGGTCCGCCACGGCGGAGACGGGCGCGAGCGCGATTCCTTTTTGCTCGAGACCGGCGGCCCAGCGCGCGATCCGCTCGATGGTGACGGGATAGCTGTCGCCCGCGGCGACGGCGATGCCGTTTTGCCGCGCGAGCGCCTCGAGGTCCGCAAGGCGCCCGTCGATCGCGTCGCGCGAGGCCTGCTGGTCGAGCGTGAGGTCGCAATAGGCGCGCGGCAGGCCGATCGCTCTCGCGAGCGCGGCGGCGACGCTCCGGTCGGTGACGCGCCGGTCAACGAACATGAGGCCGCGCGATTTGAGCTCATCGAGCACGGGCAAGAGGTCGCTTTTCGAGGTGGTGAAGCGCGAGCCTGCGGCGCTGATCGTCCCGACATAGCCGGTGACGCGGCTCAGCACCCATTGCGTCCGCTCGAGATTCTGCTTCGCCTCGAGCGCCACCAGGAGAGTATGCGGCCCGGGGTCGATGCGGGGATACTCGACCGGCTCCATTGCCAGCGACAGCAGCACCTCGTGCCCGGCCGCACGCGCGCGCTCGATCCACTCCTCGAGCCGCGGCGCATAGGGGTTGAAGGCGAGGGTGATGCCGCCGGGGAGGTCGTCGATCGCGGTCTCGGTCGCGGCGCTCGATTGCCCGAGCCCCGTCAGGATCACGACGGCGCGCGGCCGACGGTCGCCGCGGTCGAAGGGGCGGGCATAGACCTGCCACGCCTTGCGCCCATCGGGGGCAATGACCGGGAGCGGGCCCTGCGTCCCGCGCTCGACGAGCGCGGGATCGGGGGCAGGCGTGAGCCCTTGGCCCTTGCTCGCGGGCGGCCGCGGCGAGGGTGGCACAGGGACTGCGGCTTGCTGCTGGGGCACGGGCGGCGCTGGGGCCGCTCCCAGCTGTGGTGTCGAGGCGGCTGGCGACGCAGCCGCGGGCGGAGTCGTCGGCGGGCTAGTGGGCGAGTTGGCAGGCGGAGCGGACGCCGGCCCGCTCGGGGAGGCAGCGGGGGGAGGTGCCGGCGCGGCGGGCGTCGGCGCGCTCTCGGCAGGGGGCTGCGGCGCGGGCGGAACCGGATCCGGTGCCGGCGGAGGCTTCGGCGGGGGCGGCACCGGGAGCGGCATGCTGAACGCCGGCCGGTGCCGCGCCGGCGACGCGTTCCGCGAAGCCCAATCGGCCCACCAGGCGAGGGCCGCGATGCAGGCGACAGCCGCAATCGCGGAGAGCGCGAGCCAGCGCGCGCTGCGCCCTCCGGACCGCTCAGCCGCGCCGCGTCGTGCCACCGCGATCCCGCCTCACCGGGTGCCGCTCACTTCGGCGGGGTGCGGTTGCCGAACATCGCAAGCCCGCGCAGCAGATCGACCGCACGCTCGAGCTGGTAGTCCTGCTCGGAGCCGGTGACGTCGGCGTTTGTGCCCGCAGGCTTCGAGCCGCCGCCCTGGCCGCTCTGATCGGCCGGGGGCGTTTGCGCCGGCGGCTTGTTGGCCTCGGGCTTTGGTGCGTCGGGCTTGTTGGCGTCGGGCTTGGGCGCGTCGGGGTTCGGCAGCGCGCCCTTGAGGTCCGCCTCGTGCCGGCCGTCGCCGGCGTCGACCTTCTCGATCTTGGCGGCCTCGACGACGATGTCGGGCTCGATCCCCTTGGCCTGGATCGAGCGGCCGGAGGGCGTGTAGTAGCGCGCGGTGGTAAGGCGCATGGCGCTGTGGTCGGAAAGCTCGATGATCGTCTGCACCGAGCCCTTGCCGAAGGTACGCGTCCCCATCAGCACCGCGCGATGGTGATCCTGGAGCGCGCCCGCCACGATCTCCGAGGCCGAGGCGGAGCCGCCATTGATCAGCACCACGACCGGAAGCCCGCCCGAAATCTCCTTGTCGGGCTGCGCGTTGTAGCGCTGCGCGCTCTGCGGCTTGCGGCCGCGGATCGAGACTATCTCGCCCTTGTCGATGAAGGCATTGGCGACGGCCACCGCCTGGTCGAGGAGCCCGCCGGGGTCGTTGCGCAGATCGAGGACGATGCCCGAGAGCTTGTTGCCGGACTGCTGCCGCAGGCTCTTGAAGGCCGCGACGAGGCCGACGTCGGTCTGCTCGGTGAAGCTGGTGATGCGGATGTAGCCGATGTCGTTGCCGATCATGCGGAACTTGACGGACTGCACCGTGATCTTCGCGCGCGTCAGCGTCACGTCAAAGGGATCGCGGCCCTCGCGGCGTATCGTGAGCTTGATCGAGCTCCCGACGGGCCCGCGCATCTTCTCGACGGCCTCGCTCAGGGTGAGGCCCATGACGGGCTCGTTGTCGATCTGGACGATGAGGTCGTTGGTCTTGATGCCCGCGCGCGCCGCGGGCGTGTCGTCTATGGGTGCCACCACCTTGACGAGGCCGCCTTCCATCGTGACCTCGATACCGAGCCCGCCGAACTCGCCGCGCATGCTCGTCTGCAAGTCGCGGAAGTTGCGTGCGTTCAAGTAGCTCGAATGCGGATCGAGCGAGCTCAGCATGCCGTTGATCGCGGCTTCGATGAGCTGCTGATCGTTCACCTCCTCGACGTAGTCGGAGCGGATGCGCTCCAGCACCTGACCGAAGAGATCGAGCTCGCGGTAGATGTCCTGCTTCTGCGGCGCAGCCGCGGAGGCGGAAGATTGTGCGAGAGCGTCGCCCATGGGCGACAGGAGGCAGAGGAAAGTTGCGGCGATTGCCGCTACCAGACCTTGACGCATCATCCACTTACCTTTTGTTCGCGGGTCGCCAACCATGGCAACGGGTTTATCGGCTGGCCGTCATGGCGCAGTTCGAGGTAGAGACGGGGCTTCGGCTCACCTGAGGCCATGGTTCCGACCGGCTCTCCCGCCACCAGCCAGTCGCCCACCGCCCCGTCGATCCGATCGAGACCCGCTAACAGGGAATGATATCCGTCGCCGTGCAGGATGATCAAGATTTGCCCGTAGCCCTTGAAAGGCCCGGCAAATTCGATGCGGCCGTCGAAGGGCGCCACCACCACGGCCCCAGGCCGCGTCACCAGGGTCAGGCCCTTGTTCGAGACGCCGAATTCGTTGAGCTCGCCATAGCGGACCGTAAGCGTGCCGCTCACGGGAAAGACCATCGCCCCCCGCGCCTTGGCGAAGGACCGGATGGTCTTGGGCTTGGTGGGATCGACCTCGACCGGCGCTGGGGCGCGCACGTCCTCGCCGCGGCTTGGCGCTTCCGCCCGGGGTATGGCGGCAAGCCGCGCTTTCTCCTCGGCCTCGCGCTGCTCCGTCTCCTTGCGCTCGGCTTCGAGGCGGTCGATCAGTTCCTTGAGATCCTTTGCCTGCCCGGAGAGCTGGTCAAGCCGTTGGCGCGTCTGCTCCGCGCTTTTGAGCGCCTGCTCCCGGAGCTGGGTCTTGCGCTGGATCAGGGTCTCGATCCGCGCCCGTTGCATCGCGAGGCCTTGGCGCTCCTGGTCTAGGGCCAGCCGCTTCTGTCCGATCTCCGAGCGGAGCCGCTTGAGCTCGGCCAAGTCCCGGCTCAGCACCTGCGCCTCGGCTTGGAGCCGCGGCACGGTCGCGCCGAGGAGGAGGCCGCTGCGGATCGCGTCCTCCGGCGCCATGGGGCCGAGCGCCAGCGCTTCCGGCGGATTGCGCGCGAGCCGCGCGAGCGAGGCCAGAAGCTCAGCCTCATGCGCGCGGTCACGGGCGAGCGCGGCGGCCTTCGCAGCCTCGTCCGCGCTCAAGCTCTTGAGCTGACCTTCGATCTCCGTCGCCGCAGTCTCGTGGGCCTGCGCCTCCCCGGCCGCCTGTACGCCGTCGGCGCGGAGATTGGCAAGCTCCTCCGCGAGCGCCTCGGCGGTCTGCTCGAGCTGCTGCTGCTGCGCGCGGCCCTGGTCGAGCTGCTGCTCGACGGATTTGAGCTTCTCCTGCGGCTTCTCTTCAGCGGCGGCAGGCGTGAACGCGAGCAGGGCGCCCGCGAGCGCGAGGCAGGCGAGGAAAGGGCGGTCAGACTGAGGCACGGGCTTCGACGCGCGGCGCCGCCGCGCGCGAGATCAGCGGGTGCCCCGTCATCGCCTTGGGCTGCGGCAGTGCCAGCAGCGCGAGCAAGGTCGGCGCGATGTCCGCGAGCCTTCCGTCCTCGATCGCGGTGACGCCCGCGGGAGGGTTCACCAGCAAGAGCGGCACGGGATTGAGCGTGTGCGCGGTGTGCCGCTCGCCGGTCTCGGGATCGCGCATGGTCTCGGCATTGCCGTGATCGGCCGTGATGAGGAGCGTGCCCCCCGCGCGCGCGACCGCATCGGCGAGGCGTGCAAGGCAATGATCGACGGCCTCGACGGCCTTGATGGCGGCGGCGAGGTCGCCCGTGTGCCCGACCATGTCGGTGTTGGCGTAGTTGACGATGATGACGTCGAAGCGCTTGGCGTCGATCGCCTCGACGAGCTTGTCGGTCACCTCGTAGGCGGACATCTCCGGCTTCAGGTCGTAGGTCGCGACCTTGGGCGAGGGCACGAGAATGCGGGTCTCGCCCGGAAACTCCGTCTCGCGCCCGCCGTTGAAGAAGAAGGTGACGTGGGCATACTTCTCGGTCTCCGCGATGCGGAGCTGCGTCAAGCCCGCGCGCGAGATGACCTCGGCGAAGGTGTCGCTGAGATCGTCCGGTGGGAAGATCGTCGCGATGAAGGGATTGAGGGCGGTCGAGTACTCCGTCATGCCCAGCGCCGCCGCGGTCTTGACCACGCGCTTCCGCGCGAAGCCTGCAAAGCCGGGATCGAGCAGCGCCGCCAGAATCTCGCGCACGCGGTCTGCGCGGAAATTCGCCATCAATAGGCCGTCGCCGTCCCGCATCCCGGCATAGCCACCGACGGCGGTCGGGAGCACGAACTCGTCGCTCTCGCCCGCGTCGTAGCCCTGCTGGACCGCGGCGGGACCGTTGGGCGCTTGCCGGCCTTCGCCATCGACAAGGCAGCGATAGGCCTTCTCGACCCGGTCCCAGCGCTTGTCGCGGTCCATCGCAAAGTAGCGTCCGGAGACCGTCGCGATCTCGACGCTCCGGAGATGCGCGATGTCCGCGACGAAGGAGGCCATGTAGGAATGTCCGGCCTTGGGCGGCGTGTCGCGCCCATCGAGGAAGGCATGCACACGAACCGCAAGCCCTGCCTCCGAGAGGAGGCGCGCCAGCGCTGCCATGTGATCCTGATGCGAATGCACACCACCCGGGGAGAGCAACCCCATCAGATGCACGGCGCCGCCGCTATTCTTAATGGCGGCGATGAAATCGAGGAGGCGTGGAGTGCGCGCGAGCGAGCCGTCGGCGATCGCCTGGTCGATTCGCGGGAGGTCCTGCATTACCACCCGGCCGGCACCGATATTCGTATGCCCGACCTCGGAATTTCCCATCTGCCCGCGCGGCAGCCCCACATAGAGCTCGCTCGCCTGCAGGAAGGCGTGCGGGGAGGTCGCCATGAACCGATGCCAGGCCGGCGTCTTCGCCTCGCAGATGGCGTTGTCGGTGCATTCCGCGCGATGACCCCAACCATCGAGGATGCAAAGCACGACCGGGCGCGGCCGGGACGGGGCTGTCATGAGGCCGTTATATAAAGGAAACCGCTCTGTCGTTAAAGGCACGCTCGCGTGAGAGACGCCGAACAGCGACTCGCCGGATTTTCCGGGCGTGCGTGGCAGCTCCGGCTCGGTCGCGGCGCGCGTTCTAGTCCAAGACCTTATCCGCGCGCGTGAGGACGGTGGTTGGTATCTGAAGTCCGAGCGATCGCGCGGTTTTGAGATTGACGATGAGTTCGAGTTTGGTCGGTTGCTGCACGGGAAGGTCGGCGGGACTGGTCCCCTTGAAGATTTTATCGACGTATCCGGCGGCGCTGCGGTACTGGCCCGGCAAATCCGACCCGTAGGAAATGAGGCCGCCCACCTCCGCAAACTCCCCGAAGCCATAGATCGCCGGAAGCCGCTCCTTCGCCGCCAGCTCGACGATTTGGCTCCGGTAGGTCGTGAAGAGGACGTCGTCGAGCTGAATGACGCCCCCTGCGCCGCGCATTTCCCGGAACGCGCCCTCGAAGTCG
>Ga0335082_10009566_pt1 | contig 10526 bp, 12 predicted proteins | sample Lox_Sample_41_FD_206718 | JGI IMG/M metagenome (GOLD analysis project Ga0335082, IMG submission 206718) | Soil microbial communities from Loxahatchee National Wildlife Refuge, Florida, United States - Lox_Sample_4.1 | ecosystem: Environmental > Terrestrial > Soil > Wetlands | place: USA...
CGGTTTGGGTTGCTGGAATCGAGGCAAGGGCTTAGCTTCGTTTGCCTCGTGGAGGCGGGAATTGGAGTCCCGCATGCTGACCAGACGCAAGTTGCCGAGAGTCTATGTTCGCCGGAACCGGCACCTTTGTGCCGGCGCGGCTACCGCGCGCGCATCGACCGAGCCGATGCCAGTCGACGTGGCTGCGGCCGACGCGCTTCACTGCCTTGCCAATGTCGCCGGCCGTGCCGCCTTTGTGGCGCCTACATTGCAGGAGGGCGACATAACCACGATCTGAAGCCCGCCGGCGCTCAGGAGACCGTTGGCGGCCCGATCTGCGGCTACCGCAGCATAGCTTCCGCCGACTTCAGCGTCTAACCGGTGTCTCGCTGGTTCGGTGTGATCCTGGCCGTGCCCTTCCTCATCGCTTTTGCTCGAACGGCATCAGCGCATCCCCATGTATTCATCGAGGATCGGGTGGTCTTTATGTTCGCCGGCGAAAAGATCATCGCACTGACCCAATCCTGGACATTCGACGAGGTCTTCAGCGACACCTTGATTCAACAGTTCGATGCTAACGGTGACGGCGCGTTTGATTCGCTCGAGAGCAAAGCCGTGGCCAAGGGTACGCTGCCGAACCTGAAGAAGTTCCGCTACTTCAATTACGTGTGGGTGGACGGAAAGGATATCGGTGCGGTCGACCCTGTCGACTTCGTCGCCGTCGCCAAGAACAAGAAAGTGACGTTCGTCTTCACCGTGAAGCTCCCCAAGCCGGTTGACCCGAAAACCCAGAAGCTGAAGGTCGAGATCAACGACCGCGAGTTCTATGTCGAGGTCGATCTCGCCAAGGATCAGCCGGTTCTTTTCAACGGCAACGACGGCGTCACCTGCATGCCCAAGATACGCGACGATACTGAGAACGCCTATTACGGCGGGTTCGTGTATCCACAGGAGATCACCCTTTCATGTCACTGACCTTGCGCCTGCTGTTTGTTCTGCTCGTCGCGTTCTTCGTGCTGGCGCCGCTCCCGGCGTCGTACGCTGATTCCGCTTCTCCCTTCGGGGTGGGTGGCGGCTCGAACGATACGAATGCGACGCCGTCGTCCGCGGAAACGGAAGCATCGCCCGTTCGGCCTTCGTGGCCGCGCAGCGTTGGTGTCACGGTCGTCATGCTGCAGGCCCGGATCAACCGCGCGATCAACGGCCAGCTCATGGCGATCAAGGCAGGCGACCAGCCCTGGGCCCTCTGGGGCGGGTTGCTGATTGGCTTCCTCTACGGCGTGTTCCACGCTCTGGGGCCGGGCCACGGCAAGACGGTGATCGTCGGCTATTTCCTCGGCCGCCACGCCCATCCCTGGCGCGGCGTCGCCATGGCGAGCTGGATCTCCTTGAGCCACGTGATCGGCGCCATCGTCATCGTCGTTGTCGTACACATGATCCTGGCGGAGAGCCTGGCCTCGCCCGTTGACGAGGTAGATGGTTTGCGCGTGTTCAGCTATGCCGCGATTCTGTTGATCGGCATCGGCATGTTGGTTTCAGCGCTCCGGGGCGGCCGTGCACATGCCCATAGCCCCGGACATGTCCACGGGCATGTCCACGAGCATGTCCACGAGCATGATCATCATCACACACATGGCGCTCATTGCGCCCATGTTCCGGGCAGCCACAGAGAGCAGGGAATCCTCGGCTTCGCCGCCGGATTCATCCCCTGCTCCGGCGCAATCCTGATCCTGGTCTTCGCGCTGACCAATGGCATCATCTTGAGCGGCATCGCCATGACCTTGGCAATCGCCGTGGGCATGGCGATCACGCTGTCGGCGATGGGGGTGACCAGCATCCTGATCCGGCACCAGCTCGTCCTGCGCCTACCCCAGAGTACGATCGCCAGCCGGGCCTTCAGCTTGACCGGCCCGATCCTGGTGACCCTGATCGGGGCCGTCCTGCTGAGCGGTGCGCTGCTCTTGCCATCGTTGTCCTAGCGGCGGCCGGTGTTGTCGACCGAGCCGCCGCAGGGGCCGCCTTGTTTGATCGCGGAAGAACTACCCTAAGCCTTCGAGGTAAATGGGAGTACATAAGGGCCGTTGAGCTCCGGCGTATGTAGCGCCATCTTCTTCCGTACATAGCCGAAGCCGCTCACGCTGATCTGCTGTTTCGCGCAAGTCCTACAACGCACCGGGCTCGCGTCGAGGCAGTGAGGAACTGACCAGTCATTTTGAAAACTGGAGCGGGCGAAGGGATTCGAACCCTCGACCCCAACCTTGGCAAGGTTGTGCTCTACCCCTGAGCTACGCCCGCGCTCCGGCTGCCGAATCAAGGACTTGCGCCGGGAAGGGTGCCCCGGCCGGGCAGCGGCGCGCATCATAGCGACCGGCGATCCATTTGCAAGCGGGCTGTGATGATCGGCGGATCAAGGGGTTAGGCTGATTCCGTGGGGCTTCCGGACGCGTCGGACTCGCGCAGGCTGACCGCCAGCCGGTCGAGCTGGCCGAGCAGCTTCACCACCTGGTCGAGGCTCATGCCCGAGGCGCAGAGCAGCTGCTTTGGGATTCCCCGGGCCTTGGCCTTGAGGGCGCGGCCGGCGGGGGTGAGGCCGATGCGGACCCGGCGTTCGTCCGCGGCGTCCCTCAGACGCGTGGCCAGACCTGCGCCTTCGAGGCGTTTCAGGAGCGGCGTCAGCGTACCGGAATCGAGGCCGAGCCTGTCGCCGATTGCCGTCACGGTCACGCCGTCCCCCTGCCAGAGCACCAGCATGACCAGATATTGCGGATAGGTGAGACCCAATGGCTCCAGGAGCGTTTTGTAGGTCGCGTTGAAGGCATGCGAGGCGGCATAGACCGCGAAGCAGAGCTGGTTGTCGAGGCGGAGGGCCGCATCGCCGCCGTTCTCGCCTGCCGCGCTGTGCCGCCTGGTTCCTGTGCTCCGCGCCATCTCGCCTCCTTCGCCGGTTGCCGTGACCGGCGTCACAAGATTTTAATTGTGCACAATTCAATTGCCAACTATATATTCCTCCTCGACGCCGTTTTCAACACCTTCCCACCGAAACCCAGACCGCAAAGGAGATCCAGAATGTCCGTCAACGTGCTCTACACCACTGCCGCCACCGCGACCGGCGGGCGCGACGGCGAGGCCGCCACCAAGGACGGCAGCTTCAAGGTGAAGCTCTCGACCCCGAAGGAGCTCGGCGGCGCCGGCGGGCCCGGCAACAATCCGGAGCAGCTCTTTGCCTCGGGCTATTCCGCGTGCTTCATCGGCGCGATGAAGTTCGTCGCGTCGCAGAGGAAGCAGACGGTCCCGGCGAACACCTCGGTCACCGCGACGGTCGGCATTGGCCCGCGCTCGGAAGGCGGCTTCGGCCTCACCGTGGCGCTCGCGGTCTCGCTGCCGGGCATGGCGAAGGATGTGGCCCAGAAGCTGGTCAATGACGCCCACCAGGTCTGCCCCTATTCCAACGCGACCCGCAACAACATCGACGTGAAGCTCAGCGTGGTCTGAGCGGCCGCAACTGTTCGCAGTTGCCTGAAGACGGGCCGGCCGATACGTTGCCGGCCCGTTTGTCTTTGGAATCTGCCGATGTCTGACACGCCGTCCGGTACCCCTGTGACCGATCCTTACGAGATGCAGAAGAACCTGCCGACCAGCCCGGACCAGCTTCTGGCGCGGCTGAAGGAGCTCGGCATCGAGAGCCACACCATCGACCATGCCCCGGTCTTCACCGTCGAGGAATCCAAGGACCTGCGCGGCCAGCTCCCGGGCGGCCATGTGAAGAACCTCTTTTTGCGCAACCGCAAGGAGGAGATGTGGCTGGTGACGGTCGAGGAAACGAAGCGGGTCGATCTCAAAGCCCTGGGCGAGAAGCTGACCGGGGCGACCGGCGGGGCCGCAAAGCTCTCCTTCGGTTCGGCGGACCGGCTGATGAAGCATCTCGGCGTGATCCCAGGTGCGGTGACGCCCTTCGCCGTCATCAACGACAAGGAGCGGCTGGTCCGCATGGTGCTCGACCGCGACCTCCTCAAGTATGACGTGGTGCACGCCCATCCGTTGGTGAACTTCAAGGCCACGGCCTTGATGGCGAATGACCTGCTCAGGTTCCTGGAGGCGGAGGGGCACAAGCCCGAGGTTATCGACATCCCCACATCCCAATGATAAAGCGGGGAAATTTCCCAGCGAATACGGGCACTTGATCGGAATGGCGGGACGCGCCATCTATAGGGCCATTCGCGCAATCGGAGCACTTGGATCATGGATCAGTTGATCGGCGGCGCGCCCAAAGGGGCACCCGGCGGAAACCCTGGCGGAACCGTCGGCGGCAGCCTCGCCGGCGCGCCGGGGACCGGCGCCAACGCCGCGGAGCTCATCAAGGACAGCAGCCAGCAGGCGTTCGCCCAGGACGTGATCGACGCCTCGATGCAGGTGCCGGTGATCGTCGATTTCTGGGCGGAATGGTGCGGTCCCTGCAAGCAGCTCGGTCCGGTGATCGAGAAGCTGGTGAAGGAAGCCCGTGGCGCCGTCCGCCTGGTGAAGATCGACGTCGACAAGAACCAGGCGCTCGCCGGCCAGCTCCGCATCCAGTCCATCCCGGCGGTCTATGCCTTCTATCAGGGCCGCCCGGTGGATGGCTTCGTCGGCGTGCAGCCGGAGAGCCAGCTCCGCCAGTTCGTGCAGCATCTCGCCAAGATGGGCGCCGCCGGCGCGGGCCCGTCGCCGATCGACGAGGCGCTGGAGCAGGCGGAAGCCGCGCTCGCCCATGGCGATCACGGTGCCGCCAATGCGATCTTCGGCCAGATCCTGGCCCACGAGCCGGACAACGCCAAGGCCATCGCCGGCCTGCTGCGCTCGGCGATCGCGACCGGCGATCTGAAGCACGCCCGTGAGATGCTGGCGGAGGTGCCGGCGGAGCTCTTGAAGAATCCGGCGATCGCCTCCGTCGTCTCGCAGCTCGACCTCGCCGAGGCCGGCCAGAAGGCTGCGGGCCAGACCGATCAGCTCCGCGCCCGGGTTGAGGCCGACCCGAACGACTTCGAGGCTCGCTACGAGCTTGCGGTGGCGGAGTTCGCTGCCGGCGAGCGCGAGGCGGCGATCGACCAGCTGCTGGCGATATTCAAGACGAACCGCGCCTGGAACGAAGAGGCGGCGCGGAAGCAGCTTTTGAAGTTCTTCGAGGCCATGGGGCCAACCGACCCGCTGACCCTCGCCGGGCGGCGGAAGCTCTCCTCCCTGATGTTCTCCTAAGGCAGGTCGCCCATGGCGTCCGATCCGGCGGGCAAGGGCGAGGGGGTGCAAGCAGCATCGCGGGCGGGATCGTCCCGCGGCTTCGAGCCCGGCTTCGCCGAGCTGCCGCGGACGTTGCCGATCTTCCCGCTGACCGGCGCCTTGCTGGTGCCGGGCGGGCGGATGCCCCTGAACATCTTCGAGCCGCGCTATCTCGCGATGACCCGCCACGCGCTCGCGCAGCCCGACCGCCTCATCGGCATGGTGCAGCCGAAGCAGCGCGGCGCCGAACGCAAGCTCGATCCGGAGTTCCGGCCCGACGTCGAGTCGGTCGGCTGCGCCGGCCGCATCATCGCATTCGAGGAGACCGATGACGGGCGCTACCAGATCACGCTCTCGGGCCTCATTCGCTTCCGCAGCATCGAGGAGCTTGCTCCCGCGCCGGACGGCTTTCGACTGGTGAAGCCGGATTTCGCCGTCTTCGCCGGCGATCTCACGGCCGGCGACTTCCATCTGGCGGGCCGCCCGCGCTTCATCGCCACCTTGAAGGGCTATTTCGAGACCCGCAGCGCCACGGTAGACTGGAAGGCGATCGACGCCATGCCGGACCGCCAGCTCGTCATCTCGCTCGCCATGCTCTGCCCGTTCTCGCCGGACGAGAAGCAGACCCTGCTGGAATGCCGCGACCTCCCCGAGCTGGGCGAGATGCTGCTCGCCTTGTTCGAGCTTGCGGTCCGCGGCCGCGCCGACGACAGCCGGCCCCTGCATTGAGGTGACCATGTCCGAAAGCGCCGCCGTCGATCCGAAGCTGCTTGAGATCCTGGTCTGCCCGCTGACCAAGGGCCCGCTGATCTACGATTCGCAGAAGCAGGAATTGCTGAGCCGCCGCGCCGGCCTCGCCTATCCGATCCGCGACGGCATCCCGATCATGCTGGCCGACGAGGCGCGGCCGCTGACCGACGACGAGATGCGGGGATGACGGCACCCTGGCCCGTGGAGATCCGCCTCAATCAGGCGGAGAAGGCGCTGGAGATCGAATTCGACGACGGCGCGAAGTTCCATTATCCGGCGGAGCTGCTGCGGGTCGAGAGTCCGTCTGCCGAGGTACAGGGCCACGGCCTCGACCAGAAGACCATCGTCGCCGGCCGGCGCCATGTCGGCATCATGGGCGTCGAGCCGGTCGGAAACTACGCGATCCGCATCAAGTTCGACGATCTCCACGACACTGGCATCTTCACCTGGCGCTATCTCTATGGCCTCGGCAAGCATGCCGACGAAATCTTCGCCGCCTATCTCCAGGCGCTGGAAGCGAAAGGGTTGAAGCGCGAACCGCGCTAGAGCGGCAGCCCGCGGACCAGTCGCGGCAGATCGCCGACCACGCCCATGGCATGGCGCATGGCGAGACGCTTCAGCGGCTTCGTCAGATTGAAGGCGTAGAAGCCGAGGTCACGCGCGAGGCGCAGCGGCGGTACATCGTTGGAGAAGAGCCGCACCAGGCCGTCGGTGAAGCCGGTCAGGAACAGATTGTCGAAGCGCCGCCAGCGCGCGTAGTTCTCCAGCACGGAAAGGCTGCCGGGATCGAGGCCGAGGCGATGGCCGTCCACCAGCGCCTCCGCGAGGGCGGCGACGTCGCGGACGCCGAGGTTGAAGCCCTGGCCCGCCACCGGATGGATCGCATGCGCGGCGTCGCCGACCAGCGCGACGCCCTCCTTGGCATAGGCATCGGCGAGCAGCAGCCGCATCGGATAGGAGAAGCGCGGCCCGATCGGCCGGAGCTTGCCGAGCGTCGGGCCGAAGCGGCGTTCGATCTCGGCGGCGAAGTCCTCGTCGCCGAGCGTGAGGAGCCAAGGAACGATGCGCGGGTCCTCGGTCCAGACGATCGACGACCGGTGCGCACCATCGGCATCGGTCATCGGCAGCATGGCGAACGGGCCTGCGGGCAGGAAGTTCTCATGCGCGGTGCCGTGATGCGGGCGCTCGTGGGCAACGGTGCAGACGATCGCCGTCTGGTTATAGCCGAACTCCTTGAAGCCGATCCCAGCGAGGCGGCGCACCAGCGAATGCCGGCCGTCGGCGGCGACCACCAGCCGCGCCTCGACCTGGCGCCCATCCTGGAGCTGCAGGCGCGCATCGCCGTTGCCGAAGTCGATCGCCGTCACCCGCGCCGAGGCGATATGAGTGAGGTTCGCGGCACCCGCGAGCCGCTTCAGCAGGCCGCGGCGGATCGCGCGGTTCTCGACGATCCAGCCGAAGGGCGGCTGCGAGTCCGGCTCGATCGCGCCCGCCGGGAGGTCGCGGTGGCTGTAATGGACGAAGAACGGGCTCTCATGGGCGAAATGATTCAAAGCCTGCCGCCAGCCGCCGTCGGAAACGCGGATCTCGCGGATCGGCTCGGCGTCATCCGCCATGAAGTCCCAGGCGCCGACTGCGGCCAGCACCTGTTGCGAGCCGTAAGCGATCGCCGAGGAGCGGCCATCGAACGTGGCGGCCGCGAAATTCTCCAGCGGCTCCGCCTCGATCAAGGTCGTCGGGATCCCGGCGCCCGCGGTCGCCGCAGCCAGGGTCATGCCGACCAGGCCGCCGCCGACGATGGCGATTTCGGGAGGTGCATTGCGGAGCGTCATGATCGGCACCTTGCCCGCCTTGCATTTCCCGTGTCCAGAGGCAAGATGGCCGCATGGCTGTGGGACTGAAATTCAAGACCGACTGGAATCACGCGGCGGGCGACTACGCCAGGCATCGCGCCGGCTTTCCCGACTGGTTCTTCGATCGCGTGGCGACAGCCGGACTGTTCCGGCCCGGCATGCGCGTGCTCGACCTTGCGACCGGCACCGGCACACTTGCCCGGGGCTTTGCCCGGCGCGGCGGCGCGGTGACCGGCATCGACATCGCGCCTGCCATGATGGCCGAGGCCAAGGCGCTCGATGCGCAATCCGGCGTCTCGGTCAAATACGTGGTGGCGAAGGCCGAGGAAACCGGCCAGGCAGAAGGGGGCTTCGATCTCGTCAGCGCCGGAACCTGCTGGTTCTGGTTCGACGGCGCGCTGGCGGCCGCCGAAGCCTCGCGCGTGCTGAAGCCCGGCGGCCATCTGCTCATCGCGATGCTCGCTTGGCTGCCGCTGCGGGACAACGTGGTCGCCGCGACCGAGCGGCTGATCGAGCAGCACAACCCCGCCTGGACGTACGGCAATTACGAGCCCGGCGGCGTGCGCTACATGCGCGATCTCGCGAACGGCGGCTTCGTCGACCGCGAGAGCTTCTCGGTCGATTTCGACATTCCCTACAGTCACGAGGCCTGGCGCGGCCGCATCCGCGCCTCGGCGGGGATCAGCGCCAGCCTCGGCCCGGACGCCGTCGCCGCCTTCGACCGCGACCATGCCGCCATGCTGGCGCAGGACTATCCTGCGGATACCTTCCCGGTCCCGCACCGCATTGTCGCGGCGTGGGGCCGGAAGGTTTAGCGCGTCTTCGCGTCACGCTCCTCGATCAGAACTGCATCCGGACGCGATAGGTGAGGGTGGTGGAGCCCTCGGCGGGGACGTCGACGAGCCAGCCCGCGGTCGAGGCGTCGAGCTTCTTGTGCTGCTGGCTCTCCTTGATCATCTTCCAGTCACCGGGGATCGCCTCCCGGAGGTCGACCGTCACCTTGTCCTTCTTCGCGTTCTTGATCTCGACCTCGTACTCGTTCTCATAGATGCGGTCGCTGATCTGCTCGAAGTCGGTCTGCTTCGCCCGCGCGGTGATGTCGAAGGCCTGGCCGAGGGTGAGGTCCACGGTTTCGTTCTTCGGCGTGTGGTCGATCTGGTCCTCGCCGACGAAGACCGCCTCGCCCTGGCTGTCCGCCTTGTAGACCCGGACGACGCCCTTCGGCAGCGGCATGCCCATCTTCGACTTCTCGTCGTTGACGAATTTCAGCTTCACCGTGGCGTTGACCCGCTCGCCCTCGCCGAAGCTCGAGGAGTAGCGACCCCAGACATTGGCAGCGTCAGTGATCAGGTACTGCTTGGTGACCGGCACGGACGCTGCCGCCATCAACGCCACCTGCTTGGTCTGGTTTTCCTTGATGGTGGTCGGCTGGTCGAGGCGATAGAGGTGATACTCGAAGGCCGCCTCCTCGACCATCTTGGGCGCTGCCGGCATCGCGGTCGCCATCTGCGCCACGCCGACGTCGCGCTTCATCATCTCCTGCACCTGGTTCACCTGCCCGGCGACCAGCTGCAGCTTGGCGTTGTTGTAGGTGACGCCGCTCTGGTTGGTCAGCGTCACCCAGCCGTTCAGGTCGATGGTCCTCTCGTCGGCCGAGAGCGAGGCGACGTAATCCGCCTGCCAGGAGAGGCCGTGGGTCAGATAGGAGAGGGCGACGTCGGTGCTGCCGCCTTTGTCGCTGATCGCCTTGGTGACCAGCGTCGGCCGCGCACGGAGATTGGGCGGCACCGCGCTGTAGACGAGACGCCCCGGGATCGCGGTCTCGATCCGGTCCCCGATCTGCAGGACCGCCATGCCTTCCGCGACCGAGAGCACCTTCGCCTCCTCCGAGCTGTCGGCGCCGGTCGTCGGGTTGGTGCGGAAGACGCGGATCGTCGTGCCGACGGACTTCTCCAGCAGCTTCTGCGGCGTCAGGAGGTCGAAGTCGAAATTCTGCTCGGTGACGGTCAAGCCGCCACCGGTCGCGGTCAAGAGCGCGGTTTCCGGCCGGATGCCGGCGGACACATCGATGAAGGCGATGTCGTTCAAACCCTGCTGCAGATCGATCCTCCGTGCGTCGCGGATCAGCGCCAGGTCCTGGTTGTAGATCGTGACTGCAATCGAGGTCTGTTTGTCGGTGCCGACCGAGATCTCGTCCGCGACCGAAGCCGCACCCGCCGCGCCGCTGAACACCGCCGCCAGCAATGCCGCGCGGGCGATTTTTGTTCTCATCGTCATCTTGCCTCCGGTTAGCCCCACTCGTACACCATCCCCACGGTGCCGCTCGATCCGGGCAAGACTATGGCGCGCCCAAGGCAGCGGCAAGGTGAGAGGTTAAGAGCACACACCGGGCAGTGAAGTCACGAGCAAATCGCACCGAAGGATCCGTTGATCATCGTGATCTTCCCGTCCTGATCGGCCGACCAAAGGACGCGCCAGTCGTTGCGGCACACCAACTGGCTCGCGGTGAAGACCGCGATGCGTGTCTGCTTGGGCAATATCCACTCCGGCCGAAATTTCTCCGCACTGAGCTCTTGAATGAGGACCGATTCCGCCGAGCCGACCGGAAAACGCGCTCTCAGTCGCTCTGTGAATGCAGGCGTGATCTGATCGGTTTGGGTCGGCAGATCACGAATGAGTGCCGGCTGCTGCTCG
>Ga0335082_10009567_pt1 | contig 10526 bp, 8 predicted proteins | sample Lox_Sample_41_FD_206718 | JGI IMG/M metagenome (GOLD analysis project Ga0335082, IMG submission 206718) | Soil microbial communities from Loxahatchee National Wildlife Refuge, Florida, United States - Lox_Sample_4.1 | ecosystem: Environmental > Terrestrial > Soil > Wetlands | place: USA: Florida...
CCACCAGACAAAGCCCATTGCCGTCACGCCTGGCATCTGTATTCGCTGCGCCTGAACCTGGGCACACTCGAGATCACCCGCGACGAGTTTATCGAACGGCTCACCAAGCGCGGCATCGGCACGAGCGTGCATTTCATTCCAATCCCCTTGCATCCCGCGTATAAGGCGATTGCGGAGAGACCGGAAAACCGGTGTCCGGTGGCGATGAAGCTGTATCCACGGCTGATTTCTCTGCCCCTGTATCCCGGCATGACGATCGCGCAGGTGGAGTATGTAGCCGACGCCGTGAAGCAAGTGGTGTTTGAGGCGCGAAAAAAAGCGGCGGTCTGCGCGTAGAAACAATTCATACCAGAGGACATTCGGGAATGCGGCGACTCATTGACATTTGCGTGGCGACGGTCGTGCTGATTCTGCTCAGCCCACTATTTGCGCTGATCAGCCTGGTGGTTGTTCTGGATTCATGGGGTAACCCGTTCTACGGGGGATGGAGAGCCGGTAAAGACGGCTGCCGTTTTCGCATGTGGAAATTCCGCACCATGGTGAAGAATGCGGACCAACTGGGCAGCGCTATCACCACCAAACGCGATCCGCGCATCACGCGCGTCGGCGGATTCCTTCGCAAATCAAAACTGGACGAACTGCCGCAATTCTTCAATCTGCTCGCCGGCGATCTGACTCTCGTCGGCCCTCGTCCAGAAGATCCCGGCATTACCGAGCAGTACACGGTTGAACAACGGGAGATTTTCAGCGTGAAGCCCGGGATCACCGGTCCGACCCAGCTCCGCTACACGGTGCTCGAGGCCGAAACAATTCCGGACGGCGCTGACGCTCAGCAGTACTACATCAATCACATTCTCGATCAGAAACTTCGACTTGACCTCGACTACTTGAAGAGACGAACGATCTTCACTGATGTTCAGGTGGTTTCACAAACGGTCCTTCTAATGGCCCGGTCGCTCACACAGCCGGGAGCCTGACACTGTAACCCTACCCTATCGTTTCTGGTGATTCACAGCGCACGGAACTCCCGCACTGGAGTTTGCCGCGCATTTCCCAGGAGATCAGCATGAATCGCAGTTTAAGCTGGCAAGAGGCAGTCCCTCGAATAATCGCAGACTTTCTGGTAGTCCACTTCAGCATGATCGGCGCGCTCGCCGTCTCAGTCATTTATCAGGCGGCCACCGGCCCTGCCGGCGAAGCTCACCAGCTGATCGTCAATTTCGAGCGCTATTACGCGCGTTTCTTCTGGCTTCTGTCGCCGATATTCCCTCTGACTTTTGCTCTTCACGGGTTCTACAGCCATACACGAAGCTACTCCGGCAGACGCAAGGGCTGGGCAATCCTGCAGGGCGTGGGACTGGCAGTCCTGCTGTTCCTGGGAGCCAATGATTTGGTCCAGGACGCGAGTGTGGGACGAAGCGTGGCGGTTTCGTTTGCAGCTCTGGCGAGCGCAGGCCTGATCCTCTCCCGATATCTGAAGAACTATCTCGCCAGTCGTTTTGAAGTAAGGGCGAAGGACTCTCCGGCGACCCTCACACGGAAAGGCCGCGTTCTGGTCGTCGGTGGCGCCGGATACATAGGCTCCCTCCTCGCCGAGCGACTGCTTCAGTTGGGATATAAGGTCCGCGTCTTGGACGCATTGCTCTACGGAAGGGAGCCGCTGCGGGCCGTGGAGAAGCACCCTAACTTTCAACTGATGGTCGGTGACTGCCGCAATATCCGGGACGTCGTGGGCGCGGTGAAGGACGTCGACGCCATCATAGACCTGGCGGCAATCGTAGGCGACCCAGCATGCGAGCAGGATCAGGGCGCCGCACGTGAGATCAATTACGGCGCGACCCGCATGTTGATCGAAGTCGCCAAAGGGCACGGCGTGGGCCGCTTCCTATTCGCCTCAAGCTGCAGCGTGTACGGAGCCACCGATCACGAGATGCACGAGCTGTCCGAAGTGCACCCCATCTCCCTCTACGCTCAGACCAAAGTGGACTCCGAGCGGGCGTTGCTCGCGGCACAGAGTGAAGACTTCCACCCCACCATTCTCCGCTTTGCAACCGTGTTCGGACTCGGCTACCGGCCCCGATTTGATCTGGTCGTGAACCTCCTGACCGCTCGCGCCTACCAGGACGGCAAGATAACCATCTTCAATGGCCAGCAGTGGCGGCCATTCATTCATGTCCGCGACGTCGTGGAGGCAATCGTGCGCGCCGCGGAAGCTCCAGTGCGGCTGGTGAGTGGAGAAATCTTCAACGTTGGAGATTCCAGCCTGAACCATACCCTTCAGCAGGTGGCCGAAACCATCGAACGGGTGTTCCCCGGCACCGCAGTCGAGCATGTTGCAAACTCCGACCGACGGAACTACCGGGTCAACTTTGACAAGATTCGTAACCGCCTGGGCTTCACTGCTTCGTATTCGTTGAAGTACGGAGTAGAAGATTTGAAAGCTGCCTTCGACAAGCAAGTCATCCGTGACTATAAGGACTTGCGATATCACAACCAGCGCTTCCTCGAAGTCGCGGGAGTCGTGAAGAACAAAGACGAAGTGGATGCCTTGGTGATGGCCGCATTTGATGGATGCCTGCCCGAATATTCGGTTCTGGCATCACCGCGTGCTGCGTAGTGATCGGGCCCCGGATTGCGTTCCACGTCTTTTCAATCGCATTGCGTGAGGTTCGCCATGAAACTCGCCGTAGCAGTTGCCCTGATAGCGGCATTTGCAGTCCCTGCTCGATGTCAAAACAGCACTCCCTCCAACCCTTCTGCAGACGCACCGGCAACGGCGCCAGCTGTTCTCCTCGGCCAGAGCTCCGCAGCTCGGCTTCTGGGCGAACAACCTCCAAACTACATGGCCGGTGGCATCGCGATTTCCCAGATGTTCTCTGACAATGTTGAACTGGCAACCGCGAATCAGATTAGCGACCTCAGTTACGACATCATGCCGCATTTCACCATAAGTTCATCCACCACTCGGCTGACTTATAGCGCCGGGGTGGCGGCCGGTTTTCTGGTGAATCGAACGCTCAGCGACCGAAATCAAGCGAGTCAAAGTGCGAGCCTGGATATCTCAGGCCGACCTTCGCAGTTCGTAACCCTCCGGGTTAGCGATCGCTTCATGAATACCACCGGCTTGTGGTCGGATGCGGGCGCCGCGAACAACAGCGCTGGTCCCGGACTTGGAGAATTGCAGCAACCAAACACTTCTCTGCTTACTTATGGGAAGTTTCGGGCGAACAGCGTACTGGCAGAACTCACCGCTCAACTCGCGGCAGGTAGCTTCGCCGGCGTCCGCGCCACACAGTCTTATCTTTGGTTCCCTTCGGGCGCCAGCGACCCTGTGCTTGGGCCGCTATACGGTGGGAACTCCTATTCCGCTGAGGCCTTCTTCAATCGCCGCTTTACTGACCGTAACTGGGGCGGGATCGCCGTCCGGGCGCAGAGGTTCGATGTCAACCGTTTAGTGGGCGCAACCGACGCTGCAAGCTTGCTGTTCCTTTATGCGGTGAATATCCGTCCTAACACAAGCGTTTCGTTTTTTGGCGGGCCGGAACTCTCGGTCACGTCGGTTCCGCAGGGGCTTCCCGTTCCGCCTCCGGCCTTCCAGCGTCGGTTGTGGTCCCCGGTTGCTGGAGCGGTATTCAGTTGGCAAGGCCGGCGGACCAGTGCCATGGCTTCCTTTGACCGTCAAATCAGCAATGGGGGCGGCCTGTTTGCGGCAGTTACTTTGAGCAGCGCTGAAGGCCAGATTCTTCGGCAAGTCGGGCGAAGGTTCGAGATCGGACCGGGATTTGCCTTCGCGCAAAATGTCCCGATCGTCACCAGTCCGACGATTCGCTCATACTCTGGCCAGGTTCAAGCCGCCTATCACATCTCCAACTATTCTTTGAGCGGCGGATACGCTCGCGACAACCGCAGCGCCCCTGACATCAATTCCAGCGCCTCAGCCAATCGCGTCTGGGTAGCGTTCTCTCTTGACTTCGTAAGGCCATTGGGCAGGTAGCTGCCCGGCCCGCATTAGATTGGAAAAAAATCATGACGACAGAGCATCTCCAAGAACCTCTCGAAAGACTGCTGGGCTACTGGCGGGTGATTACCCGCCATTGGTGGCAGGCACTGATCGGAGCATCATTTTGCCTCCTTCTGTTCACCGTGATTATCTGGAAGCTCCGGAACGAGTACGAAGCGAGCACGACCATCCTGGTAGATCCCCAGCAGGTGCCGGAAAAATATGTCAGCGCCGCCGTCAATTCCGACCCCAGCGAGCGTCTTAACACCCTGACGCAGCAAGTGCTTAGCACTACGCGCCTGCACGAGATCAAAGACAAGTTCAATCTGTACGCCGATCGCACAAACAAAGTGTCAGACGAGGAACTCGTTCAGGAAATGCGCGACCACATCCGGATTCAGGTGAGACAGGGTTCCGGAGCACAACTGAGCACGTTTTCCATCTCGTTCGAGGCGAGGGAACCTAAAATCGCTGCGGACGTGGCGAATGAGCTCGCCGCCAGTTTTATTCGATGGAACATCAGCAGTCGAGAACAACAAGTGGAAGGAACGCAATCGTTCCTCGCAGGAGAACTGGAATCTGCGAAACAGAATCTGCAAGAGCAGGAAGACAAGCTGCGCCTATTCAAGATGAGTCATCTCGGAGAAACACCGGACCAGACTCAAACCAATATTGCGGCCATGACCACGCTGCGTACCGCGTTGCAGGCTAATCGGGATACCGAAAATCGGCTGGAACAGGAAAAGCTGCTGCTCACGCGCTTGCCGCAGGCCGCCCCCTCGACGGGAGTACCGGTCCCCATTCAGAGCAAGCGCGACAGGCTGGAGACCGAGCGCCGGCAGGTGGAGAGCGACCTGCGGCGAATGCGGGAGAGTTATTCGGAGCGCTATCCGGATGTGATCAAGCTCAACCGGCGACTGGGAGAACTTACCACCGAATTGAGCTCGCTGCCCGCCGATCCTCTCAAGACCACTGATGAACGGAGCCAGGAAGTTTCTTCCACAAGCGTCCGGCTGGAACTGATCGACAAGGAACTGAACCGCCTGAAAGAAGAACAGTCGCGGCTGCAAAACCAGATTGCCGCCTACCAGTCAAAAATCGATGCCACTCCTTTGCGCGAGCAACAACTCGTCGAACTCTCGCGCAACTACGATGTCTCCAAACAGCACTACCAGGCTCTTCTGGACAAGAGTTTCAACATCGAAATGGCGGCAAGTTTGGAACAGAAGCAAAAGGCTGAACGATTCACGGTCCTCGACCCCGCCCAGGTACCAGAAAAGCCTGTGAAACCAAGGCGCCGTCTCCTGCTCGCCCTCGCCTTTCTTGCTTCTGTGGCGCTTCCGTGCGTTTTCGTCGTGGGCAGGGAAATACTGGGAGCCAAGGTCACTACAGAGGTAGAGCTTAAGTCCTTGCTCCCGAATGGAACACGAATCATCGGGCGTATTCCTCGCATTGAGACTCCAGCCGATGGGCGGCGAGCGGCGTGGGCAGGAGCCGGGGCGATCCTGGCATGTCTTCTTTGTTGGGCCTCGGCCCTATGGGTCGTTTGGCAGATGCGCCCCCTGCTGTAACAGTTTCCGTCATTCAAAAGAGGCAACCACATGAGTAAGGTGTACGAAGCTCTGAGACAGAAAGAACGAGAAATCTCCACGGATGTGGAAGGTTATATCCCTCCCTGTGGGGAGTCGCTGGAAGATGTGGTTTCAAGACGCGCCGACTCCGAGTCAGGTATTCCTGATCGAATCCTCGAGGCGGCACTGGCGATTGCGGCAGAGGAGCAGGGACCGCAGCGCGAATCGGCTCCGCAGTTTCGTGCTCCCTCAGTATCAGACTTGCACTCTCAGGTTCCGCCAGATGGATACCGCCGATTGAGACTGGGCGAAGTTGAGAATCCTCGCTTGATCTTTCGGACCGATCCGCATGGCTTGGCCGCAGAGCAGTTTCGTTTTCTGCGGCGAACGCTGGAGCAGAAGTTTCCCAAAGGTGCGGTTTTGCTGATTACGAGCGCCGCTCCTCAAGATGGCAAGACTCTGACCACTGTTAATCTGTGCGCTTGCCTGGCCGACTCCGGGCGTTCGACGTTGCTACTGGAAGGTGACATCCGGCAGCCGTCCATCCACAAACTACTCGGTGGCACAAATACCGCACCGGGCATTGAACACGTCCTCGCTGGCAAAGCCGATCCCTTGGAGGCTATTCACCATGTCGAGGAACTTATGCTGCACGTTGCCATGGTGGCTGCCCCTCCTGCAGATCCTTCCCATCTAGTCAGCGGCATTGGGGTCAAGAACCTGCTTGCTTGGGCCCGTGCACGCGTCGACTGGGTGGTGATCGACTCTCCCCCGGTGCTTCCCGCGGCGGACGTTACGCACTTCGCCAGTCTGGCGGACGCAACTCTGCTGGTGGTCCGCGCCCAGAGCACGCCCCGCGATCTGGTGACACGAGCTTGCGAGCTACTGGGCGATCATCTATTCGGCGTTGTGTTGAATGAGGCGAACCTCGAGTCCAATCCTTACTATCGACACCTGACTGCGTATCGTCAGAGTGCCACCGTATCCAGCCGTCGCAGTTTTTCAAAGGGAAATGGAGACAAGACCCCACCAGGATCCGTCGTCGACTTAGATCGCGCTCCCTCGAAGGTGCAATGAAGCGTATCTCAGCTTATCTCCGGTTGCTGGCGCGGTGCCTATGGGTTCAAGCGCTGGCTTGGTCTGGCTGCCTACGTTGGGCAGAGCGGCGACTCCGCGACAGCGGCGCCATCGTGCCGCTGACTTTCCATCGCGTTCTTGACGACGACTCGTACCTAAGGACGAACAGTCTGCCGGGTATCGTAATTCGCGAGAGCACGTTCCGAGAACTGGTCAAGTACGTAGTCGACCACTGTGAATCCGTGGCCTTTGGCGACGCAACTCCGGGCCGTCCCTGTCAGATGATTCGAATCGCGTTCACCTTTGACGATGGGTGGCGTGACAACTACACCACGGCATTCCCCATCGTCAGATCCTTTAAGGTGCCGGCTACGATCTTCGTCTGTCCGGGAGTCCTGGGACGAACGACGCCCTTCTGGCCCGAACACATCTTGGCTTTGCTGAGAGCAACGCGGCCAAACGGTGGGGTCAATCAATTTATGGAAGTGATCGAGTCGCTCAAGCGCCGGACTCCGGAACAACGCGAGCAATATATCGCCGAATTGAGTGCGCGGACTCCCAACCCAATCCAAGCTTCGCCCGTGGACAGGACCTTGTCGTGGGACGAAATAGTCGAGATGGACAAATCCGGCATCTGCTTTGGTTCCCACACCGATACACATCAGATTCTGACAGCTATTCCAGCCAACGTGGCCCACGAAGAGATGCGCCACTCCAAGGCCATACTGGAGCAGATGCTCGGCAAACCCTGTCGAACTTTCGCTTACCCCAACGGCAACTGGTCACCGGAGGCACAGCAAGTTGTGCAGAGGGTAGGATTCACGAGAGCTGTGACAACACAGCGTGGCATTTGGACCTCGGTCACCGATCCCCTCGCCATCCCGCGATCAAATGTCTGCGAGAACAATGTAGTGGGCATCACAGGCCGATTCTGGCCAGCCATGTTTACATACAACGTCCTCTGGAAGGCATGGCTCGCGAGCCGACGGTGTCGTGCTGGCCTCAAACTTGAGAACGTGCGCGTTCCCATCGCGCCCCCGGCCAAGAATGAAAGTCCCGTTGGTACCGCGAGTTCGCTGAAGTGATCTTCGACCACTTCTTTCAAATCGAGATTGTGTGACGATACTCTCCCTTATCAGCAGTGAAGGCCACTACGGCGTCGAGAACATGCTGGTGACACTCGACCGCAGTCTGTCTCGACGGGGGTGTCGCTGCATCGTTGGCGTCTTCGACGATTCTCGCTTTCCGCACAAGGAAGTTGCCCAACGAGCCGAATGCCAGGGACTTCCGGTCGAGATCATTCCTTGCCGCGGAAGGTTGGATTATCGAGCTGTAAAACACATTCGCAAGCTCATTGCTCATCACGACGTCGACGTTCTGCACCCGCATGGGTACAAGGCCGACCTTTACGCGTATGCAGCCAACCGGCCAGGTCGCGTACCCCTGGTTGCCACCGTTCACAATTGGCCGAGCAGGCTTCCCTCCATGCGCCTATACGCCGCCCTTGATCGACTGGTGTTGAGAAGGTTCGACAAGGTCGCCGCTGTTTCAGATCCTGCGGCACGAATTTTGGCGCGATGGGGTGTAGCGGGCGACAAGCTCTGCACGATTCTCAATGCAGTAGACATCGAGCGTTACCGCAACGCCACTCCCACGCTTTCCAGCGAGATCGGACAAGCCTGCCACGCGCTTGTCGGATTCGTTGGCAGACTCGTGCCGAGCAAGGGCGGCTCGTCCCTGTTACGTGCAGCACAGCGGGTGCTTTCCCGGAATCCTGAAGTTACGTTCGTGCTGGTTGGCGACGGTCCATCGCGAAAAGACTGGGAAACGCTTGCCGCAGAATTGGGAATCAGTGGGCGCGTCCGATTCACCGGCACCAGGAACGATATGCCCGGAGTTTACGCATCTCTGGACGTAGTGGTCTTACCGTCTGAGATTGAGTCCATGCCGATGTGTGTATTGGAGGCGATGGCTGCGGGCAAGCCGGTGATTGCAACTCCGGTCGGCGCAGTGCCGCAACTCGTTGCTTCCGAAGAAACCGGGTTACTGGTGGAGACTGGGAGTGTGGACGCACTGGCAAACGCAATCCTCAGATTGGTGGATGATCGCGACTTTGCGCGTCAGCTTGGAGAAAACGGGTACCAACGCGCAGCCAAGCAATTCTCGGCGGACACAATGGCGGAGAGTTATCTCAGCCTATACCGCCAGCTTTTCAAAAGTCCGATTGCGACGGCTCCCTTGGCAAATGTCAATGAATAAGCCTGTCATTTCCGTAGTCATCCCGGCCTTGAACGAAGAAAAGGTCATCGGACGGTGTCTGGCGTCTTTGGCTGCTCAGCACATTGGTCCCGATCAGTTCGAGGTGATCGTCGTCGACAACGGCTCGCTTGATTCCACCGTGGCAATCGCACGCAAGTTCAAGAGCTCTCTCAACCTCTCGGTGCTCGAAAAGAAAGGCAGTCACGTTTCTGCAGTACGAAATCTGGGTGCGGCTACGGCTCGAGGCCAGTTCCTCGCCTTCCTCGACGCCGACTGTTGCGCTCCTCCAGACTGGCTGGGGCAGGCGATCACACTCCTGCAAGCCGGCGACGGCGGTGTGATGGGAGGATATCATTCCATCCCGAATCCATCCTCATGGCTGGCCCGGGCCTGGTACGGAGATCTCAGCAAGCGGAAACAAGGACCGGTGTCGTACATTCCGTGCGGGACTTTGCTGATAAGTCGCTCCGTGTTCAACAAGGTGGGTGGCTTTGACGAGACACTTCAAACCAGCGAGGATTTCGATTTGTGTCAACGGATCGGAGCTGCCGGATATCAGGTGTTGGCATACCCCGCCTTGAGCACAGTGCACCTGGGAACGCCTCAAACGCTCAGGACGTTCTACCGACAACAACAATGGCACGGACGGGGCGTTCGCACCGTGTTCCTGAGAGACATGTTGCATCCTGGATTTGTCAAAACATTCTTACTCACCGGTTACACCTTGTTTTGGACAATAGCATCCCTACTCGCAATCCCGATCGCCATCACAGCTTACAATTTCTACCTGCTTGTAGTCGGCCCGGCATTTCTCTTGTTTGGTGCCACGGCAATGGCGTTGCGCGACGCTGCACAGCGCAGAAGATTCGGGCTGGTATTTCCGTTAACCATTCTGTACCTCGTCTATGGATTGGCGCGCTGCGTTTCCTTACTTGGTCGCGGCCGTGGGCGGAATGCACGCTCTGTTGCTCCTTCCCTCACCGGTGTTCATGCGACAACCGCCCCTGGCTGTCGCTCGGTAAATGCGCCTCTTTCTTAACCTTAAGATAAATCGCTACCTATGCACCTCGGCCTAGAACCGTACATTCCGTACCTCGAGTATTCAGCCTTGGCAGTGAGTTTCTTGTTGACGCTCTTCTGGAGGCCTATCGTCGGGATCTTTGTATTGCTTCCGATGATCCCGCTGCAAACGTTCCGCTATCGTCTCAACGATTTGCCTTTGGGATCGAGCGTGATGGGAGTGATGCTCTTGGCGGTCTTCATCGGTCTGCTCTTGAAAGGCAAGCCGATTCTCCCCAAGACCCCATGGACCAAGCTGCTGTGTGTCTACGGCATCTTCACCTTCGGATCGCTCTGCCTGGGGTCGATCTACCTCGGTCGCCCTTTTCCGTGGCCGGGAGATCCGCGATTCGAAGTGTGGCAGGGCTACATGATCATGCCGGCGCTTCTCCTGCTGGTCGCGGCTGTTGAGCCCAGCAGGCGACAGATCAAGGCGATTGTCATCGTGATGTGCCTGTCTACCCTTGCCCTCGACTATTCGTTCTGGAACAACATGTCAGGTCGAGACTACTCCTCTTACACGAATGATCTGCGTGGAGTAGAGAGCAGTATTGGCTATG
>Ga0335082_10009568_pt1 | contig 10526 bp, 6 predicted proteins | sample Lox_Sample_41_FD_206718 | JGI IMG/M metagenome (GOLD analysis project Ga0335082, IMG submission 206718) | Soil microbial communities from Loxahatchee National Wildlife Refuge, Florida, United States - Lox_Sample_4.1 | ecosystem: Environmental > Terrestrial > Soil > Wetlands | place: USA: Florida...
GATCGCCGGCCGACTCTGCAGCGTCGCGGCCGATCTACTCGGTCGCGTCGTCTCGCGATCGCGGGCTGCGGCGCGTGCCGCGCTTGCGCGCAGCGGCCGCGGAAGAGCGAGGGCGCGGACGCGTTCGCGCGGACGGGGCGGCCGTCTCCCGGGAGGCGGCCGGCTTGCGGGCCGAGGATGCGGCAGGAGCGCGGCGCGCCGGTCTTACCCGCCCCGCCTTCGCGGCCACCGGCTCGGCCGCCGCGGGCGTCGCGTCGATCGCCGCCGCCGGCGGCGCAGGCCGCCTGCGACCGCCCCGCGCGCCGCGGCGCGTCGTCGCGGTCGAAGCGCCCGCGGTCTCATCGGCCGCAGTCGCATTGGCGGCATCGGCTTCCTGTCCGCGGCGGCCCGCCCGCGGCGGGAACTCGAAGCCGTGGCGCCCGTTCTTCTTGAGCACGAGGGTGGCAGAGAACGGCCGCCCGTAGCGGGACGTGAAGTCGGTGAGCAGCTCGCTGCGTCCCTGCGTCAGGTAGACCACCGCCTCCTCGCGCGTGACCTCGCGCTTGCAGACCGTCCGCGGGAGCGCGAAGCCGCAGCTCTTGGGTCGCTCGACGGGCGCCTCCGCGCCCTTCTCGCCGGCGCCGAGCTCGGCCTCCTTCAGCTTGCGCTCGCAGCTGAAGTACGTGGGCGTCTCGACGACCTGGCACTCCTCCTCGAACGGGCAGCTGCCGAGCGGCTCGGGATTCACCTCGTACTCGGGATCGTCGCGCACCGTGCCGTCTTCCCAGGCCACCGGGCGCACGCGCACCGCCCACTCCTCGCGGTCGATCTCGAGCGCGGCCTGGTAGGTGCGGCCGTTGCGCGCGGTGAAGCCCTCGAGCGGGCCGGTCCTTCCGTCGCGCAGCAGCGCCTCGACGGTGGCGCGATCCAGGTAGCGGCCGGAGGTGTCCTTCCAGATCCGGAGCGGGCAGTCCTCGTCGCGCGGCGGCTGCTCCTCGCAGCGGTAGAACCAGGGACGCTCGACGACGGGGCGATCGCAGCGCGGGCAGCGCCCGAGCGGCGGGTCCGTGGCGTAGAGGTCCTCGTACTCGAAGGACTTCCCGTGCTCCACGATCTCGCGGGTGTAGTCCTTCATCTCGGCCATAAAGTCGTCCCGGGACCGCTGGCCGTGCTCGACCTGGTTTAGGTGGAACTCGATCTCGCCGGTGAGCCGGGCCGACGCGAGCCGGTCGATGTGTACGCGGCGCAGGATGTCGATCAGGCGGATGCCCTTCGCGGTGGGCCGCAGCACGCGGCCGATGCGCACCACGTAGCCCTTCGCGATCAGGTTCTCGATCACCTCGGCGCGCGTCGCCGGGGTTCCGAGCCCGCGCTCGTTCATGGCCGCGGCGTGGTCCTCGTCCTCGACCTGCTCGCCCGCGTTCTCCATCAGCGAGAGCAGGCGCGCCTCGGTGATGCGCGGGGGCGGCTTGGTGTGCTCCGCGACGAGCTCCGCGGCAGTCGCCGCCACCGGCACGTCGGACGCCTCGCTGGCGCCCGCGCGCAGCGGCGGCAGCGACTGCTCCTCGTCGGAGCGCTCGCCGTCGGCGATCGCGCGCCAGCCGGGCTCGACGAGCGTGCGCGCGCGGCTGCGGAAGCGGTGGCCGGCCACCGTCGTCACGCGCTCGACGCGCTCCCAGGTCGCCGCCGGGTGGAAGTTCGCCAGGAAGCGGCGCGTCACCAGGTCGAAGATCTTGCGGTCGTCGCCGGAGAGGCCCGGGCCCGGCAGCCGCCCGGTCGGGATGATCGCGAAGTGGTCCGACACCTTGGAGTCGTCGAAGGTGCGGCCCTCGTTCTCGAGCCCGGTCTCGAGGAGCCGCGCCGCGGCGGTGCCGTACTCGCCGATCGGATCATCGCCGCCGGATCGCCGGAGCGCGTCGGCGAAGGTGCGCAGCACGTTTCGCACCGTCTCGCGGTAGCCGTCGGGCAGGCAGCGCGAATCGGTGCGCGGATAGGTGAGCACCTTGTGGGCCTCGTAGCAGCGCTGCGCGGCGGAGAGCGTGCGGCGCGCCGTCCAGCCGAAGCGGCGGATCGCCTCGCGCTGCAGGCTCGTCAGGTCGAAGAGCGTCGGCGCAGACTCGCGCGAGGGCTTGCGCGTCTCCTCGGCGGCGCCGCGCTGGCCGGCGACGGCCGCGACGATCGCCTGCGCGCGGGTCTCGTCGAAGAGGCGGTCGTCGCGCGCCTCCTCCTCGTCGCCCGCGCCTGCGGCAGGATCGAACCACCCGCCGGTGTAGGAATGGGTCTCGTGCGCGAAGGTCCCGACGACGCGCCAGTAGCTCTTCGGGACGTGGACCAGCACCTCGAGCTCGCGCTCCACCAGCAGTGCGAGCGTGGGGGTCTGCACCCGCCCTGCCGACCAGGCGCCCTTCTCGCGGCGGCCCTTGAGGCGCTTGGTGAGCACCCGCGTCGCATTCATCCCGATCAGCCAGTCGGTCAAGGCGCGGCACTCGGCGGCGGCGGCCAGCCCCTCGAGCTCCTCCCCCGGCCGCAGGCGCGCGAAGCCCTCGCGGATCGCCTCTTCGGTCATCGACTGCAACCAGAGCCGGTGGATCGGCTTGCGGCTGTCGAAGTGCTCGACGATCTCCCGGAAGATCAGCTCGCCCTCGCGCCCGGCGTCGCAGGCGTTGATTACCCGATCGACCTCCGGGTCTTCAAGCAGCCGCTTGATGAGGCGCACGCGCGCCGTCTGGCCTTGCTTGGGCTTGGTATGGAACTCGTCGGGGATGATGGGGAGGGTGTCGAGCGTCCAGCGCTTGTAGGCGTCGTCGATCTCCTCCGGCTCGAGGAGCTCGAAGAGGTGGCCGACCGCCCAGGTCAGGTAGCTGTCGTCGCTCTCGAAGTAGCCGTCCTGCTCGCGGAAGCCCCTGAGCGCGCTCGCAATGTCACGAGCGACGCTCGGCTTCTCGGTGATGATCAGGCGCTTTGCCACGAGCTTTCCCTGGGGGATCGAGGTTGGGGCGGGACGGGCGTCCGGATCTCGAGAGCGGGCATCCTTAGCCGCTCGCCTGGAGACTGACAACTCGGCGCCCCCCGCGTGCGTCCGCCGCAAGGTCATACGCCCGTGCGGCGGATCCCGGACGAAACTTGAGCCGACGCGGGGATGCGCGGGGCGATCTGCGCGCGAGCTGCCGTTGCGAGGGCCCGGCTGCTGCCCTACCTCGCCGACCGTGGACGACCGCGAAACCGAGCGAGCGCAGCCGATCACCGGCCTGCGCCGGGCCGACGTGGCCGAGCGCGCCTTCCTGTGCGGCGACCCGACGCGCGTGGCGCGAATCGCCGCGGGCTGGTCGGGCTCCCGCGAGGTCTGCTGCGTGCGCGAGTTCCGCGCGTTCACGGGGGAGTGGCGGGGCCTGCGCCTCACCGCCGCCTCCACTGGAGTGGGAGCGCCGGGCACGGCGCTCCTCGTCGAGGAGCTCGCCAAGCTCGGCGTCCACACGCTGGTCCGGATCGGCAACAGCGGTGGCCTCGACCCGAGCCTCGCGCTCGGCGACCTGGTCGTCACCACGGCCGCCGTGCGCGACGACGGCACCACGGCGAGCTACGTGCGCCCCGAGTATCCCGCCGCCGCCGACTGGCGGGTCGTGGCGGCGCTCGTCGCGGCCGCGCGGGCCGCCGGGGCGCCGTTTCGCGCGGGCGTCACCTGGTCCCTCGACGCCTTCTACGTGCGCAACGCCGTGCTCGCCCCGGATGGCTCGCTCCGCTCGATGAGCCACCGCGGCTACTGGACGCGTGCCCACGCCGAGCGGATCCGCGAGATGCAGGCGGCCGGGGTGCTCAACTGCGAGATGGAGGCGGGCGCGCTGCTCACGCTCGCGGGCCTCTTCGGCCTGCGCGCCGGATGTCTCTGCGTGGTGTCGGACCGCACGCCCTGGCAGGGGCCCTCCGCGCTCGACCTCGACCGCAACATGGCCGCCGCCATCGAGGTCGCGCACGGCGCGATGGAGCACCTCGCCGCAGGGGATGCGTCCGATCCTTGATGGCGCGTGGATGGCGCGGCCGGGGCTTGGCTGAGCGACCAAATCTGAGGCCCCGGGAATGAGCGATCGGAGCGCACGCGATCGCGCCCGAAGCGGCGAGCGAACCCCCTCGAAGCTCGGGCCGGCAGGTCAGCGCAAGAGCTCGACCGGAACCGGCTCGATGTTGAAGGTGAACGCGGAGCCGGGGACGGCGCGGCGGTGGATCACCTCCTTGTCGAAGCGCCCGTCGCGCCACACGTAGCGCCGCACCTCGCCCTGGTCGTCGCTCGCCACGTAGAGCTCGTCCCGGCCGTCGCCGTCGAGATCCGCGAGCTTGGCGGCGTGCTCGAACCCCGACGAGTTGTGGTCGATCGAGGTCACGGACCACGGAGCGTGCGGATCGGCGCCCGGCCGCAGGAGCCAGAGCCCGCTGCGGAAGGCCGCGGCCACGATCTCTCGCTTTCCGTCCCCATCGACGTCGCCGACGGTGAGGAAGCGGCACAGGCGGTCGTCGATCGTCGCGATCACCTGGCCCTGCCTCGGGTCGGTCCCGGCGTCGTAGCGGCGGATCTCGACCGGCTCGACCAGCGAGATCTGGTCCCCGCTGCCCGCCGTCTTCGCCTCGACGGAGACGTAGAGCTCGTCGCGTCCGTCGCCGTCCACGTCGGCGACCAGGATCTCCTTGGCGTGTCGGTCGCCGAGGTCGGCCACGACCTTTCGCCCCTCGCCCTTGGCCGGCACGTAGCGCGTCACCACGCCCTTCTGCTCGGAGCCGTCGAGCTTGTTGGGCTCGCTCGGCGTCGCGTAGACCTCGAGCACGCCGTCGCCGTCGAGATCGCCGATCTCGATCTCGTGGACGAAGGTGTCCTTCTCGCGGTCGATCTCCTGGACGTCGTAGCCTCCGCCCGGCTTCGGGCGCACGGTCGCGACGACGCCCTGGTCATGCGTCGCGACCGCGAGCGCGGCGCGCTTGTCGCCGAACAGGTCGCCCGCCTCGGCGTCGCGCATGCGGCTGAACTTGCCGCCGAAGTCCTTCTCCCAGAGCGTCTCCGCCTGCCACTTCCTCGACTGATCCAGCGGGCTGGCGCTCGACTGATCCAGCGGGCTGGCGCTCGACTGATCCAGCGGGCTGGCGCCGTCGCGCTTGCGCCAGAGCTTGAGCTTCGCGGCCGAGCCGCCGAGCGTGAGGATGCCGGGCGCCGGGGCGCCGGGCGGCCCCGGGTCGTAGACCATCGCCTTGTGGAAGACGTTGCTCTCGGGATCCTCGAGGGCCTCGACCTCCCACTGGCCGCCGCGGCGCACCAGGATCTCGACGCGCGCGGGGCCGGGCTTCGGCAGCACCTTGCCCTCCGGCGAGACCTCGAACTGCGAGAGCGCGAGGAGGAGCCCGCGCGGGAGATCCGCAGGCGTGGAGGGAGCGGCTGGTGCCGCGGACGCCGGGGGCGGGACCGGCGCGGGGGCGGGCGGCGCGCCGCCCGCGGTGCGCGATCCCTCGCGCCCGCACCCGAGCGCGACCACGAGCAACAGGACCGGGGCGATGCGCACGACGGGGCCTCCTTGGCGAAGCCGGTCTTTGTAGCGTGCTCGACCCCGGAGCGGTAACGGTCCTCCCAATGACGCTCCAGGCGCCGCGCGGGACGCGCGATTTCTATCCCGACGAGCTCCGGCTGCGGGCCTGGCTCTTCGCCCACTTCCGCGAGGTCGCGCGCCGCTTCGCCTTCGAAGAGGTCGACGCGCCGATCGTCGAGCACGCCGAGCTCTTCACGCGCAAGGCCGGCGAGGAGATCGTGGAGCAGCTCTACCACTTCACGATGCACGATCGGCACCTGGCGCTCCGGCCGGAGATGACGCCGTCGATCGCCCGCATGGTGATGGCGCGCGCCGGGTCGCTGCGGCTCCCGTTGCGCTGGTTCACGATCACCCAGAACTGGCGCTACGAGCGCATGACCCGCGGCCGCCGCCGCGAGCACTACCAGTGGAACATGGACGTCTGGGGCGAGCCCGGCGTCGGGGCCGAGGCGGAGCTCCTCGCCGCGCTCTTCGCGCTGCTCGCGCGGATCGGGCTCGGCGCGGGCGAGGTGCGCGTGGCGGTGAACAGCCGCGCTCTCCTCGAGGAGACGCTGCGGGCCGGGGTCCTGCGCGCGCGGCCGGCCGCCTTCGAACCTCTCTGCGTTACCGTCGACAAGCTCGCGAAGATCGGCTCCGACGCGGTCGTGGACCTGCTCTCCGACCCGGCGGGCCCGGTGGGCCTCGCGCACGCCGAGGCGCGGGACGTGGTCGGCCTGCTCTCGCTCGCGAGCCTTGAGGACGCCGCCGCGGCCGCCCCGGCCGGCTCGAAGGCTGTAGCGGAGCTGCGCCGGCTCTTCGAGCTGCTCGGCGCCTACGGCGTGGCGGACCGCGTCGACTTCGACGCCTCGGTGGTGCGCGGCCTCGCCTACTACACCGGGATCGTGTTCGAGGCCTTCGACGCCGGCCGCAAGCTCCGCGCGGTCTGCGGTGGCGGCCGCTACGACCGGCTCCTCGAGGCGCTCGGCGGGCCCAGCGTCCCGGCCGTGGGCTTCGGCTTCGGCGACGTCGTGGTGGCCGAGCTGCTCGCCGACCTCGGCCGCCTGCCGGCGCTCCCGCGCGGCGTCGACGACCTCGTCTGCGCGCTCGGCGAGCCCCAGCGCCCGGCGGCGATCCGGCTGGCGGAGCGGCTGCGCGGCGCGGGTCGCGCCGTGCTGCTCCTGCTCGGCGAGAGCCGCCCCAAGCGCGCGCTCGAGGAGGCCGACCGCGCGGGCGCCGCCCGCGCGCTCTTCCTCGGGCCTGCCGAGGCGGAGCGCGGCGTCGCGCGCGTGCGCGAGCTCGCCACCGGGCAGGAGCGCGAGGAGCCCCTCGAAAGCTAAGCCGCGGATCTACCGAAGCGGCCCGAAAACGCTATTCAACGCTCCAGCATTGGGGGCAGTGCCGATGCAGACCTGGACGCTCAAGGACAGCAACGAGCTCTATCAGGTTCCCAACTGGGGCGCCGGCTTCTTCGCGATCAACGAGAAGGGTCACCTGTCGGTGACGCCGCACGGACCCGAAGGTCCCGGCGTGGACCTCTACGAGCTGCTCCCCGCCCTGCGCGAGCGCGGGCTGCGCCTGCCGCTCCTGGTGCGCTTCTCGGACATCCTGGCCGCGCGCGTGCGAGGCCTCTCCAAGACCTTCGCGAAGGCGATGTCCGAGTACGGCTACGAGGGCCGCTACCGCGGCGTCTACCCGATCAAGGTCAACCAGCAGCGCCACGTGGTGGAGGAGATCGTCCGCTACGGCGCCCCCCACCGGATCGGCCTCGAGGCCGGCTCGAAGCCCGAGCTCCTCGTGGCGCTCGCGCTGCTCGACACGCCCGGCGCGCTGCTGATCTGCAACGGCTACAAGGACCGCGCCTACATCGAGACCGCCCTGCTGGCGCAGCGCATCGGCCGCACGCCGATCATCGTGATCGACCGCTTCGAGGAGCTCGAGCTCGCGCTGCGCGTGGCGCGCGACGTCGGCATCCGCCCGCACCTCGGCGTGCGCGTGCGGCTCACCAGCAAGGGCACCGGCAAGTGGGTCGAGTCCACCGGTGAGCGCTCGAAGTTCGGGCTCTCGGCGGCGGAGATCGTCGAGGCGGTCGACCGGCTGCGCGAGGAGCGGATGCTCGACTGCCTCGAGCTCCTGCACTTCCACATCGGGTCGCAGGTCAGCGCGATCCGCGCCCACAAGGACGCCCTGCGCGAGGCGAGCCGGATCTTCGTGGGCCTGCACGCGATGGGGGCGCGCCCGCACCTGCTCGACGTGGGCGGCGGGCTCGGCGTCGACTACGACGGCTCCTCGACGCACTTCCACTCGTCAATGAACTACTCGCAGCAGGAGTACGCCAACGACGTGGTCTCCTCGGTGCAGGAGGCCTGTGACGAGACCGGCGTGCCGCACCCCGACCTGATCACCGAGGCCGGCCGCGCGATGGTGGCGCACCACTCGGTGCTGGTCTTCGACGTGCTCGGCGTCTCCGAGCTACGCGACGCGGTGACCCCGGAGCCGGTTTCGGAATCCGACCCGCGCGTCCTCCAGGACCTGCTCGAGCTCTGGAACAACCTCTCGCGCAAGAACGCCCAGGAGTCGTGGCACGACCTCTTGCAGGTGAAGGAGGAGGCCGCGACGCTCTTCGCGCTCGGCTATCTCGACCTGCGCGCGCGGGCGCGCGTCGAGAAGCTCTTCCAGGCCAACTGCGAGAAGCTGCTGCGCATCGTCCGCGAGCTGCCGCAGGTGCCCGAGGACCTCGAGGACCTCGAGAAGACGCTCGCCGACACCTACCTGGGTAACTTCTCGGTGTTCCAGTCGCTCCCCGACCACTGGGGCTTCAAGCAGCTCTTCCCAGTGATGCCGATCCACCGGCTGCTCGAGAAGCCGACCCGGCGCGGCATCTTCGCGGACCTGACGTGCGACAGCGACGGCAAGATCGGCCAGTTCATCGACCAGCACGACGTGCGCGACGCGCTCGAGCTGCACGCCTGGAACGGCGAGCCCTACTACATCGGCGTCTTCCTGGTGGGCGCCTACCAGGAGATCCTCGGCGACCTCCACAACCTCTTCGGCGACACCGACGCCGTGCACGTGCGGGTGGACGAGAAGACCGGCAAGGCGGCCGTCGACCACGTCGTCGAGGGCGACCGCGTGCGCGAGGTGCTCGACTACGTGGAGTACAACCGCGACAACCTGGTCGCTGGTGTGGAGAGCGCGATCGCGGCGGCCCTCGAGCGCGGCGACCTCGGCCACGAGGAGTCGACCCAGCTGCTCAAACGCTACGAGCAGGCGCTCGAGGAGACGACCTACCTCTCGCGCGAGTCCTAGCGTCGCATCCGCGCGAGACGCCCCGCGTGCGGACGTGCGCCGGTTCTAGGCGGTCGCGAGCGCCTCGCAGGTCTCCCAGAGCCGCGCCGCCGCGCGGCCGTCGCGCGCCGGATCCTCCTCGCCGAGCCGCATCCTTCCCAGCGCGTTGTGGTAGTAGGCCCCGTTCACGAGCCCCGGCTGGGTGCTGCAGACGAGCGGCATCTGCGCGCCGAGCTCGGGATCGATCATCAGGAGCCGCTTCAGGCGGTTGCCGAGCGCGCCCGCGTCGCCGCCGAGGTTCGTCGCCACCACGCCGGGATGGACGACGTAGACGGAGAGCTGCGGCGATCGGCGGAGGAGCTCTTCGGCCATCCACAGGTTCCCGAGCTTCGAGCGGCAGTAGGCGCGCATCCCTCCGAGGCGCCCGCGCCAGGTGAAGTCGGGCGTGCACTCCGATTCCAGGACGTAGATGTCGCCGGTGAGGATGACGACGCGGGCGCGCGACAAGAGCCCGCTCTCCTCGAGGCTTCGGCGCAGCGCGAAGTGCGCCAGCACGTTCACTCCGAACGCGATCTCGTATCCCTGTCGGGTCCGGGCGTAGCGCCCGGGCCAGACGCCGGCATTCTCCACCAGGAGATCCACCGGTCTCCCGGCGACCGACCGCGCGATGGCGCGCCCGCCCTCGCGCACGCTCTCGAGGTCCTCGAGGTCCATCGGAACGAGGTCGACGGACGCTCGGCCTGCGGCTTCCGAGCGGAGCGCGTCGCGGACCGCGGCTCCCTTCGCAGGGTTGCGACACGGGAGGACCAGCGCTGCGCCCCGCCGCGCGAGGCCCCGCGCGATCTCGAGGCCGATGCCGCCCGTGGCGCCCGTCACCACGGCGAGGCGGCCGTCCAGGCGGGGGGCGTCGGGGCAGCGCGGCGTGCGGCGTGCCTGCCCGAAGCTCGCGGCGAGCATGCGCCGAAGCGTTGTACGCGGAACGGTGTATTCGGGGAGCGGGACCATCCCGACGAGCATACCGTCGCGGCGATCGAGGGCCCGCTGGTCCGCCTATCCGCACGCGGGAGCCGCGTCCCTCGGGATCTCGTGATAGAGTGGACTCGATGAGGGCGGAGCTGCGCCCCGACCCGCTGCGCATCCCGCCGAACGCCGCGACGCGCGCCTCGGAGCGGGTCGAGGAGGGGTTCGCAGCGCGCGGCTGGTCGGCGCTGCGCTGCCTGGCGGCTCCCGACTTCCGCTTCGATGATCGCGGGAGGCGCGCCCTCGTCGCCGGGGACGTCGAGACCTGGATCCAGAACGGCCAGGTCATCCGCGAGTGGCCCGGCCTCCGCCAGGAGATCACGGTCCTCGCGACGGCCGGCGAACGCCTCGCGCTCGAGCGCTTCCTCATTGCGACCGACTCCGGAGAGGGCGAGTACCTGCGCATCCTAGAGGTCGATGCCGCCGGGCGGCTCTGCGCCGTGATTCGCTTCGACCCCGACGACCGGCGCGCGGCGAGCGTCGAGATGAGCGATCGCTTCCGGCGCGGCGAGGGCCAGCGCATCCCGGCCGCCGCGCGCGAAGCGCTGGACGCGTTGCTGCGCCACGACTTCGCGCGACTCCGCGCCGCGCTGCCCGACGACTTCGCGTTCCGCGACCACCGCCGGACGGGGCTGGGCCGGATCGAAGAGCCCGACTCGTTCATACGCTCGCTCGCGCCGATCGCCGAGCAGGCACCGG
>Ga0335082_10009569_pt1 | contig 10526 bp, 12 predicted proteins | sample Lox_Sample_41_FD_206718 | JGI IMG/M metagenome (GOLD analysis project Ga0335082, IMG submission 206718) | Soil microbial communities from Loxahatchee National Wildlife Refuge, Florida, United States - Lox_Sample_4.1 | ecosystem: Environmental > Terrestrial > Soil > Wetlands | place: USA...
AAATCGATGGGATTGACGAGGAGCGGCGGGAAGCCGCCGTCGCGCGTGGCATTGGCGATGATCGCGCGCGCGAAAGGAAAGACGAGCCGCGGCGTCTCCACGAAGACCAGCAGCGGCACCAGCTCCGGCGCCGCATTCTGGATCGTCACCACGGAGCCATAGGAGATCTCGATGAGGAACACCGGCTCCTCGCCCTGCCGCGCCTCGGCGCCGACGGTGAGGATGACCTCGAAGGTATCGGGCCCGAGATTGCGCGCCTTTACGTCGACGCTCAGATTGACCTCGGGCTGCTGCTGTTGCTGGATCAGCAGCGTCTGCGGCGCGCGCGGGCTCTCGAAGGAGAGATCCTTGAGGTATTGCGCGCGGATGATGAGCTGGTGCGCAATGTTCGTGTCGGCGGGCCGCGCTGCCTCGCCCGAATTCGTCTCTGCCATGTGATGCCTGCTCCTTGACCGGCGAGGCTCCTAGCACGGAACCCGCGGAGGGTACAACCTCCGGACCTACCGCGGCGGCGCCGGCATGTGCAGCGGCTCGGGCTCGAGCTCCGGGCGGTGCGGATCGACGCGGATCGCTGCGGCATTGGGGACGGTGAGGCCCGTGAGGCCGCGGATGAAGCCCCAATGCGTCACGACCGCGACCCGCCGCCAATCCGCCTGCGTCGTCATGTGCTCGCGAAAGCGCGCGCAGCGCCGATGAAGCTGCGGCTCGCTCTCCTCGAAATCTGGCCACCACTGCTCCGGCAGATGCGCGAGGTCGAGGTGCGGCCAGCGCTCGCGAAGCTCTGCGGGCGAGGAGCCGATGTCGCAAGTGAAGGCCGCGCGCTCACCCACCACCGCCTGCACTTCGATCGCGAGCGCGAGCCGCGTCGCCAAGATCTCCGCGGTCTCGAGCGCGCGGCGATAGGGGCTCGCGATGAGCCGCGCGAGGCCGTGCTCGGCAAGCTCTTCCGCGAGCGCCTCGGCCTGGCGGCGGCCTTCCTCCGTAAGTTTCGGATCGCGAATGCCGGGATCGCGGCGCGTTGCGCCGAAGACGACGTTGAACTCCGATTGGCCGTGCCGGATCAGGATCATGCTTGCCCGGATATTGAGCAGAGCCGGCGACGGCCGCAACCCCCTTCGCCTTGCCCTTTCTCGTCAAAGTGCTTATCTAGCTCAACAGCACTAAAGGGATGCTCCGCCATGGGCGGCGAGTTCCAGATCATTTCCATCGTGGTGTCCGCCGCCGTCGCGGTGTTCCTGCTGTTCCGGCTGCGCGGCGTGCTCGGCCGGCGCACGGGGCAGGAGCGCTATCGCGATCCCTTCGCCCGCGGTCCGGGAGCGCCGGTACCGGGAGCGCCGCCGCCGAGCGGGCCCATCATCGATGCGACCGCGACGCCGGCTCCTGCGCCCTCGCAGGCGGCCCCGCTCGCGAGCGGCATTGCCGCTGTCAAGGGAGCCGACCGCAATTTCGACGAGCGTGGGTTCCTGCAGGGCGCGCGCGGCGCCTTCGAGATCATCGTCAATGCCTTTGCGCACGGCGACACCGCCGCGCTCAAGCCGCTGCTCAGCGATGACGTCTACGCGGCCTTCTCGCACGAGATCGAGGAGCGCCAGTCTCGCAAGGAGACGCACGAGACGACCCTCGTGAGCGTCAAGGGCTGCGACCTCACAGAGGCGCGTCTTGAAGGCAGCACTGCGCATGTGACGGTGAGGTTCGTCTCCGATCAGGTGAACGTCACCCGCGCCGCCGACGGGAGCGTCGTCGATGGCGAGCCCGACCGCGTCGTCGAGAAGACGGACCTCTGGACCTTCGCCCGAGACACCCGCTCGCGCGACCCCAACTGGCGCCTCGTCGCGACCCGCAGCGCGTGAGCCGCGCTGCAGAACCGGCACGGCGTCGATCCAACGCATCCATAATCAGCGCCACCCTTCTGTCGGTGGTTGTGCTTTCCGCCTGTGCCGGGAAGCCGCCGCCCCCGAAGCTCGTGTTGACGCCCGCGACCTACGCCGATCTCGCGGGCTGGCAGGCGGACGACCAGGGCGAGGCGCTTTCCGCCCTCGTCAAATCCTGCGCGAGCCGACTCAAATTTGCGGACAACGACCCCGTGGGGCCCGAGGGGGTCGGCGGGAAGGTCTCGGACTGGCGGCAACCCTGCATCGCAGCCGCCGCCGTCGACGCCCGCGATGCGTCGGCCGCGCGGGCCTATTTCCAGACGTGGTTCCAACCCTATCGCGTCGCCGACAATTCGGAGACGGAGGGGCTCTTCACGGGCTATTACGAGCCCGAGCTTCCGGGCGCGCGCAGCAAGGGCGGCGAGTTCCAGACGCCGCTCCTCAAGCGACCTCCCGACCTCGTCATGGCGGAGCTCGGCGACTTCAAGCCGGACCTCCGTGGCGAGCGGATCGCGGGCCGCGTCACGAATGGCCGGCTCCGGCCGTACGAAAAGCGCAAGGAAATCGAGGCCGGCGCGCTCGACGGCATGAATCTCGCCTTCCTTTGGGTCGGCGATCCCGTGGCGGCGTTCTTCCTGCAGATCCAGGGCTCGGGCCGCGTCGTTCTCCCCGACGGCAGCGTCGTGCGCGTCGGCTATGACGGGCAGAACGGCTGGCCCTATGTCGCGATCGGGCGCGTGATGGTGGAGCGCGGGCTCCTTACGAGCGAGGACGCGACCATGCTGGGGATCCGCGCCTGGCTTGCCGCGCATCCCGCAGCGACACCCGAAATTCTCGACGCCAACCCCTCCTACGTCTTCTTCCGCGAGGTCAAGGGCGACGGGCCCGTCGGAAGCGAGGGGGTGGTGCTAACGCCGGGGCGGAGCCTCGCGGTCGACCGCGCCTTCCTGCCGCTGGGCGCGCCATTCTGGGTCGATGCCGATCTCGGAGACGAGCGCCTGCGCCGCCTCCTCGTCGCGCAAGACACCGGCGGCGCGATCCGCGGCCCCGTCCGCGGCGACGTCTTCTGGGGCCACGGGGCCGAGGCCGAGCGCCGCGCGGGAACCATGCGCGCTCGCGGCGGATATTTCCTGCTGCTGCCAAAGACGGTGCCGCCCAAGACTTGAGCAGCCCGCAAGGGTAGGAATTTTGCGCGCCGTGGTTCAAAATCCGTCCGCCGGACCGCTGGAGGGATGCTGAGTCATGAAAGCCGTCGGCTATTACCGCTCGCTGCCGATCGCGGAGGCGGAGTCACTCCTCGATCTCGAGCTGGAGACACCCTCGCCCGCAGGCCGCGATCTCCTCGTCAAGATCGAGGCGATCTCGGTCAATCCCGTCGACACGAAAGTACGCATGCGCGCCGCGGGCGAACGCGGCAAGCCGAAGATTCTCGGCTATGACGCTGCGGGGACCGTGGCGGCGGTGGGGTCGGAGTGCCAGCTCTTCAGGCCCGGCGATACCGTCTGGTACGCCGGCAGCATTCTCCGCCAGGGCACCAACGCCGAATTCCATCTCGTCGACGAGCGCATCGTCGGCACGAAGCCCAAATCGCTCTCCTTCGCGCAGGCCGCGGCGCTGCCGCTCACGGCGATTACCGCATGGGAGATGCTTTTCGACCGGTTCGGCATCCGGATCGGAAAACCGCCGGAAGCGGGAAGCCTGCTCATCATCGGCGGTGCGGGCGGCGTCGGCTCGATCGCGATCCAGCTCGCGCGACGCCTCACCGGCCTCACGGTGATCGCGACTGCCTCGCGGCCGGAGACGCGGCAATGGTGCCTCGAGCACGGCGCGCACCACGTGATCGATCACCGCGAGGCCTTCGGGCCGCAGCTCGCCGCGATCGGGCTGCCAGGGGTCGACTATGTCTTCGGCGTTACAGAGAGTGGCCGGCATCTGCCGGCGATCGTCGAGGCGATTGCGCCGCAGGGGAAGTTCGGCCTCATCGACGATCCCAAAGCACTCGATGTTCTTCCGTTCAAGCGGAAATGCGTCTCCATCCATTGGGAGGCGATGTTCGCTCGCTCGATGTTCGGCACGCCTGACATGATCCTCCAGCACGTGCTCCTCACGGAGGTCGCATCCCTCGTCGACGAGGGCCTCATTCGCACGACCATGGGCGAAACCCTCGGCCGCATCGACGCCGCAACCCTAAAGACCGCCCACGCGCGCATCGAAAGCGGCCGCACAGTCGGGAAGATCGTGTTGGCGGGGTTTTGAAGAAGCCGACGGCAATCAGCCGTCAGCCCAACGGCGTCATGGCCGACAGGCAGGCGGAGCACTGCTGACACGCCCTGCGTCCTTCGACGCGCTCCCTTCGGTCGCTTGCTCAGGATGAGGGGGAACGGAGGAAGGCATGCTCAATGGTCCTCATCCTGAGCAAGCGTAGCGCGTCGAAGGACGCAGGGCGCGTTGTCCCGTCCCTATCGAGGTCACTTGCCCTCTGCTTGCCATCCTCCCCTAGCGCGTTCATTCTCAGCCGATTCCCGTGCTTCCAAGGAGATGTCGGGCGATGTCCGAGCAGCCCGTGCGTGTCGGTCTCTTCGTCACCTGCCTCGTCGATCTCTTCCGCCCCACGGTGGGATTCGCGGCGGTGAAGCTCCTGGAGGCGGCGGGGTGCACGGTGGAGGTGCCGCGGCTACAAACCTGCTGCGGCCAGCCCGCCTTCAATTCCGGCGATCGGGAAGACGCGAAGGCGCTCGCGCGTCAGGTGATCGCCGCTTTCGAGGGGTTCGACTATCTCGTCGCGCCGTCGGGCTCCTGCGCGGGCCAGATCCGTCTGCACTATCCCGAGCTCTTCGCGGAGGAGCCCGCTTGGTTCCAGCGCGCGCAGCAGCTCGCGATGCGCAGCTACGAGCTCGTCTCGTTCTTGGTGGATGTCCGCGGCATGAACGAGGTCGCCGCGCGCTACGAGGGGGCGGCCACATATCACGATAGCTGCTCGGGGTTGCGCGAGCTCGGGGTCAAGTCGCAGCCGCGCTGGCTCCTGCGCTCGGTCGCGGGCCTCACACTGAAGGAGTTGCCGGGCGCGGAGATCTGCTGCGGCTTCGGTGGCACCTTCTGCATCAAATATCCGGAAATCTCCGACAAGATGGTGCGCGAGAAGACCGCCGACATCGCCACGACCGGCGCCGACACGTTGCTCGCGGGCGATTTGGGCTGCCTCCTCAACATGGCCGGAAAGCTGCAGCGCCAGGGCTCGCGCGTCCGCGTGCGCCACGTCGCCGAGGTGCTCGCGGACATGACGGACGAGGCGGCGCCGATCGGTGCTGCCGCGGAGACGCGCTGATGCTCGCGACCAGCCATGCCTTCAAATCGAACGTGCACGACGCGCTCGTCGACGCGACGCTCCAGAAAGCGCTGGGAACGGTGAAGCGCGGCTTCCAGGCGCGGCGCGCGGAGGCAGTGGCGAAGCTTCCGGAATTCGAGGCGCTGCGCGATGCCGGCCGCGCGATTAAAAACCACACGCTCGCGAACCTGGATTTCTACCTCGAGCGTTTCGAGGCGAAGGTTATGGAGCGCGGCGGCCATGTGCATTGGTGCCGCACGCCCGCAGAGGCGCGCGAGACCATCTTGCAGATCTGCCGCCGCCTCGGTGCCAAGACCGTCACCAAGGGCAAGTCGATGATCGGCGAGGAGATCGAGATCAACGACTATCTCGAGGCGAACGGCATCGTGCCCGTGGAGACCGATCTCGGCGAATACATCATCCAGCTCCGCCACGAGCCGCCAAGCCACATTATCGCCCCCGCTGTGCATCTCGTGAAGGAGCAGGTGGCGGAGACATTCCGCGAGAGTCACAAGCAGCTCGACCCCGCGCGCCAGCTCGAGGACGCGCGCCAGCTCTGCGACGAGGCGCGGGCGGTGCTGCGGCAGAAATTCCTCGCGGCCGATGTCGGCATCACCGGCGCCAATTTCCTCATCGCTGAGACCGGCTCCAGCGTCATCGTGACGAACGAGGGGAACGGCGACCTCACGCAGACGCTGACCCAGGCGCACATCGCGCTCGCGAGCATCGAGAAGGCGGTGCCGACGCTCGAGGACGCCGCCACGATCCTTCGACTTCTCGCGCGCTCCGCGACCGGGCAGGAGTTCTCGACCTACACGACCTTCTCGACCGGTCCGCGCCGGAGCGAGGACACCGACGGGCCCGGCGAGTATCATGTGGTGCTGCTCGACAACGGGCGGAGCGCCATGCTCGGGACCGAGTTCCAGGACATGCTCCGCTGCATCCGCTGCAGCGCCTGCCTCAATCATTGCCCTGTCTATTCCGCGATCGGCGGCCACGCCTATGGCTGGGTTTATCCGGGGCCCATGGGCTCGGTACTGACGCCGAGTCTCATCGGCATCGAGGAGGCCGGCAATCTCCCGAACGCCTCCACCTTCTGCGGGCGCTGCGAGAGCGTCTGCCCCATGAAGATCCCGTTGCCGAAGATGATGCGCCACTGGCGCGAGCGCGAGTTCGAAAAGAAGCTGTCGCCCCCCGCCTACCGCATGGGACTCTCGGTCTGGGCCTTTTTCGCGCGGCGCCCCGCGCTCTATCACGCGCTTTCGGGAATGGCGGCGCGTGTCCTCGGCTGGGCCGGCAAACGCCGCGGCCGTTTCCGCACTTTGCCGCTCGCCGGCGGCTGGACGAGCGTCCGCGACATGCCCGCACCGGAAGGCCGAAGCTTTCAAAGCCTCTGGGCTGAACGTCGTGGGAGAAAACGCTGATGCGCTGGGTTGCGGCCCCGCGTCCTTCGACGCGCTCCCCTCGGTCGCTTGCTCAGGATGAGGACAATTGAGCATGACGTCCTCCATTCTTCCTCATCATGAGCAAGCGAAGCGCGTCGAAGGATGCGGGATCGCGGTGCGGGCAGCATGACCTCCGGTCGCGAGCAAATCCTCGGGAGCATCCGGCAATCCCTGAAGCGCGGGCCGCTCGATGAGAGCCAGAGCGCGGAGCTGACCGCGCGCGTCGACGCGCATGCGCGTAATCTGATTCCGAAACGCGCGGCGAGTCTCGACCGACGCGGACGGATCGAGCTCTTCGTGCGCATGGCCGAGGAGGTGCAGACCTCGGTGGTGCGTGTGAAATCCGCATCGGAAGTGCCGAGCGCGGTCGCGGACTATCTAGCGGAGAAGAATCTTCCAGCGAAGCTCGTGATGACGCCGGATCCGCGCCTCGACGGGATTCCCTGGAGCGACCGGCCGCTCCTCGATATCCGCCGCGGGCGCGCGGAGGACGGCGACTTGACGGGCGTCACCGCCTGCTTCGCCGCAGTCGCAGAAACCGGCACGCTCATGCTGACCTCGGGGCCGGACTCGCCGACGCGCAACAATTTTCTCCCGGATCATCACCTCGTGGTGCTGCGCGCGGACCAGGTGGTGGCAACTTACGAGGACGGGTTCGACAAGCTGCGCGAGGCGGCCGCGGTGCCGCCGCGCACCATCAATTTCATCACGGGACCCTCTCGCACCGGCGATATCGAGCAGAAGATCGAGCTCGGTGCGCACGGGCCGCGCTGCCTCCACATCGTCCTCATCGACGAGGACGGCACGGGGCGCTGACGCAATGCCGCGTCACCCGAGCCGCGACGAGCGCGACCTCTGGCGCCGCGCGACCGGCGACGTGAAGCCGCTCGCGGCGCGGCCGGCGCGCGCCCTTGCGGAGACCGCCGAGGAACCTCCCGCGACAAAGCCCGCGCACCGCACGCCGCCAGCGGCAGCGAAGCCCGTGGCTCATCTGCCGAGCCTCGAGCCCGGGGATTCGCCTGGCCTCGACCGCCGCTCCGCGGAAAGGCTCCGCCGGGGACGGGTGGGGATCGAGGCGCGGCTCGACCTCCACGGCATGACGCAGGAGGAGGCGCACCGCGCGCTCGCGCGCTTCATCCGCCACGCGGCGGAGGAGGGCCGGCGCCTCGTTCTCGTCATCACCGGCAAGGGCTCGCTTACGGGCGAGCGCGGGGTGCTCCGGGCAGCGGTGCCGCGTTGGCTCAACGAGGCTGCGCTCCGGCCGAGCATCCTCTCCTTCACCTGGGCGCAGCCCAAGGATGGCGGCAGCGGCGCACTCTACGTGCTGCTGAGGCGGCGGCGATGACGCCTTTCGGCGTGAAGCTCCGGCAGATCCGCGCGGAACGCGGCATGACCTTGAAGGAGATGGCGGAGTCGCTGGGAGTTTCCTCCGCCTATCTTTCGGCGCTCGAGCATGGCCGGCGCGGCAGGCCCGCGCACCCGATGGTGGTGGCGCTTTGCGCGCAGCTCAACATCATCTGGGACGAGGCGGACGAGCTGGTGGCGCTCGCGCGACGCTCGCATCCCCGCGTCACCGTCGACACCGCGGGCTTGGCACCGCAAGCAACCGAGCTCGCGAACCTCCTTGCCGAGCGCATCCGCAAGCTCTCGCCCGCGGAGATCGAACGCATGCTCGCGATCCTCCGGGCCGCTCCGGGCATACCGTCGCGCCGTCGGCGCCGCTAACCGCTCCTTAAGCATTCCCGGCGAGGCTCGTCCGATAGCGTGCCGGAGCCCCTCCCCATGTCCAACGACGACCTCCGCCAAGCCGATCTCTCGCATCTCACCGTCCGCGAGATGAGCCCCGCCCAGCGCGCCGAATTGAAGCGCCGCTACGCCATTTTCATTGCCAACTTCGGCCCCGCCAGCACCAAGCTCCCGCGGGCAAGGCGCACGGGCAAGCCGAAGAAATGGGTGCCGGGCAAGGCCCAGTAGCGTCGCCGCGAGAGGGGTCTATTCCATCCCCTTCAGCAGCCGCTTCGGTGCGGTGAGCTTGTAGCTGCGTCGCACGACCACGTCCACCTCCGGCCATTTGACGCGGCGGTCTAGGTGCATGCCGATCCAACCCTTGTGGCCGACATAGGGCGGGACGAAGAAGCGGGCGGGGTCGGCCTCGACGAGAATGATCTGGCTGCCCGGCGGCGCCTTGCACCAGATGCCGGGACGATCGTCATCGTCGTCAACATACATCGCGAAGATCTTGTCGCGCACGCGGAAGGTCGGGAGCTCCCAGGTCTCGCGCTCCTCGGCTTCTGGAAGCACGAGGCAGATCTTTCTAAGACGGGTCAGTGGGGAGAGGGGCATGGGGTGGGGCTATCCTGCGTCCTTCGACGCGCTTCGCTTGCTCAGGATGAGGAAGAATGGAGGATGGTATGCTCAATGCTCCTCATCCTGAGCAAGCGAAGCGCGTCGAAGGACGCACGGGCACTGCTCCAGCCTCACCCTACAGAATGAACCTCGAGAGATCCGCGTTTCTCGCGAGCGGAGCGACGCGGCTGTTCACGTAATTCCGGTCGATCGCGACGATCGAGCCCTTGGGCTGGTCGGAGGCGCTGAAGCTCACCTCCTCCAGGAGTTTCTCCAGCACGGTGTGCAAGCGCCGCGCGCCGATGTTCTCGACGGAGGTGTTGATCTCCTCGGCGAGGCTCGCGATCTCGTCGATCGCGTCGGGGGTGAAGTCGAGCGTCACACCTTCGGTCTCGATCAGCGCCTTGTACTGCTTGATGAGGCTCGCTTCCGGCTCCGTAAGGATGCGGCGGAAGTCGTCGCGCGTCAGCGGCTTCAGCTCCACGCGGATCGGCAAGCGTCCCTGCAGCTCCGGGAGCAGGTCCGAGGGCTTCGCGAGATGGAAGGCGCCGGAGGCAATGAAGAGGATGTGGTCGGTCTTCACGGGCCCGTGCTTCGTCGGGACGGTCGTTCCCTCGATGAGCGGCAGCAGGTCGCGCTGCACGCCCTCGCGGCTAACGTCGGCGCCGAGGCGCTCGCTCCGCGCGCAGATTTTGTCGATCTCGTCGAGGAACACGATGCCGTTCTGCTCGACGGCGGCGATCGCCTCCTTCGTCACCTTCTCCTGGTCGAGGAGCTTGTCGCTCTCATCGTCGATGAGGACGCGGTGGCTCTCGGCGACCGTCATGCGCCGCGGCTTTGTGCGGCCGCCGAGCGCTTTGCCCAGGACCTCGCCGATGTTGATCATGCCCATTTGCGCGCCGGGCATGCCGGGGATCTCGAAGGTCGGGAGCCCGCCGCTGTCCTGCACCTGGATCTCGATTTCCTTGTCGTCGAGGGAGCCCTCGCGCAGCATCTTGCGGAATTTCTGCCGCGTCTCCTGCGAGGCATTGTTGCCCACGAGCGCGTCGAGGACGCGCTCCTCCGCCGCGAGCTCCGCGCGCGAGGCCACTTCCTTGCGGAGCCGCTCCCGCGTCATCGCGAGCGCGATCTCCAGGAGGTCGCGCGCGATCTGCTCGACGTCGCGGCCGACATAGCCCACCTCCGTGAACTTCGTCGCCTCGACCTTGAGGAAAGGCGCTTGCGCGAGCCGCGCGAGGCGGCGCGCGATCTCGGTCTTGCCGATGCCGGTCGGGCCGATCATCAGGATATTCTTGGGCAGCACTTCCTCGCGGAGTTCCGCGGGAAGCTGCTGGCGGCGCCAACGGTTGCGCAGCGCGATCGCGACCGCGCGCTTGGCATCGCCTTGGCCCACGATGTGGCGGTCGAGCTCGGAGACGATCTCGCGGGGAGAGAAGGAGGTGCTCATAGGATGTCGAGGGTGATGTTCTCGTTGGTGTAGATGCAGATCTTGGCGGCGATCCCCATCGCCTTCCGCGCGACCGCCTCGGCATCGAGGCC
>Ga0335082_10009570_pt1 | contig 10526 bp, 7 predicted proteins | sample Lox_Sample_41_FD_206718 | JGI IMG/M metagenome (GOLD analysis project Ga0335082, IMG submission 206718) | Soil microbial communities from Loxahatchee National Wildlife Refuge, Florida, United States - Lox_Sample_4.1 | ecosystem: Environmental > Terrestrial > Soil > Wetlands | place: USA: Florida...
ATATTCAAATTAAACCTGACTCCTACTTTGATATTCGACGGATCAGTCAGGTCTACCAGCGGCGCCACATTATTGATCGAAACGGGGAAGCCCGACACTGTTTTCTGCGGGCTTGCGAATGCCCAGGTCCCCGGACTGAACCAGAATTTATTTGCTTTCGATTTCGGATCCCTGTTTGCGATTCCAAGACTATCGAATTTCAGTCCCGGGAAATTCATGCCCGGAGATCCACCGGAGATATTGATTCCAATCGTTCCACTCATCACAAAAGAAATGGCAGCGCCAAGACTATCTTTTTTCACCCGGAAAGCGGAATTAGAATCCAGTGTAAGTGTCGCCTGCCAGATATCGATCTTCATATTGCTCTGAGGCTTCACCACGAATTCGTATTGCAAAGACGAATCCTTACTCTTACTGGTCGAATCCGCTTTGCCCATATGCAGATCTCCAGAATAAATCAGAGGAGTTGTGCTGACAGGAAGCAAAATTTGCCCTTTGAGAGATCCCGACTGGAAAGTATTTTGCTGGATCACTACTTCTACGGTATCTAACGAGAATGCCCAACCGCCAAGATCTCCTGTTTTCAGATCGATGATCTTCGCTCCGAACAAATGCGCACTCACTCCTTTATCATCAATCACGAAATCCGTTGTCCCGAATGAGGTGCGGGTCTTTCCCTGGTTGAAGGTTTTAAAATCCGGCGGCAGAAATACTTTCAGCGATTTGATATATAAACCTTCAAAATTCCCCAGGCTGTCGCCGGTATAATCTTTTGGCAAATTGAAACCGGGAGCATCCTGTTTGGATGAATGATCATAATAAATTGTGTCGGGTTGAAATCCCAGTCCCTTCACTCCCGTCACCTGGAAATTGGAAAAAGAAATTGCGGCTATCCAGTCATCCCATTTATGAAATTTAAATAAGAGGCCTGCAACCACAGCACTATCCAATGGATTCCCGCTGCTGTCTTCCCGTACAATCGTATTTTTCGGGAAATCAATTTCACCATGAACAACAACGGCCGTAATGCTGTCTTTAGTCCAGCTGACATAAGTTCCCTTGGTAGAATCAGCACTTGGACAACCTTTGAATTTAAACACGAGGCTATCACCTCCATTTCCAAAATTGAAATACCTGTCGGATGGCAGCAATAAATTACCCTGTGTGAAAGAAACGCCGGTTGGCTGAAGACAGAATCCTGTTCCCGCGAGTGAAAGCCATCCGTTGAATTCAGGAAGGTTGATGCTTAGCAACACACTCATCGTTGCGCCTTTTGCAGAAAAAGACATACTCATGATCGCAACGGTTACCGGTGTGCCGCCAAAATTCTGGTTATCGAGACCGATGGGAACATTCACCGGAGTAGCTCCTGCAATCTGGCTGGCGATCTGAGTGCCTTTATTCGAATTGATGAAATTATCAACGCCGCTCGACAGCTGATCGAGTTGCGATCCTGTTTTCGATGCGACATCTTTCCAGGTTGAAAAACTGTCGAGCTTGAATTTCTGCGGATCAGTGGCCGAAGTAGCCAATCCGGCATAGACCTCCTTATTCTTATTTACTTTGATATTCTTAAAACCAATCGCCAGTTTAATCGTACTGACATAAGGTTTCCAATCAATGGTGCCTGTTCCTGTATAACTGCTGTCTTTGTTTCTTTGAATGGTGATAACATTTAATTTAAAACTGCCGATCGTAAGCGTTGATCCCTGGAGACTGGTGTTTGCATCGATTGCCGTAGTATCAGAAGGAGGTTTGAGTCCACAGTCTGCCGTTGAATCAAATGCAGTCGTGGCGATAATTGATGAATCGATTTTTGCAGTATCCGTTACATTTTTTGTAGTATCATTTTTAGCGATCGCTGTCGTATCTCCATATTTAAATGCCTGTACCGAACTGTAGCCATTATTATCAAAGACGATAGCGTTGTTAATTGCGCCCGATGTATTGGCATGAACACGGATTGCGTATGTCTTGCCATTCTGCAAAACATTTTTGTAAAGCATCGTATCGAGCAGGAAAGTAGCGGAAGGAAGTCCCTGTTTGGTGAACACAGGAGCATTGTTGATGGCATCAGTCGGTGTTTGATTATTGAACAGCTCATGAATTTCCAGATCATAGGTTATGGGACCAAGAGCTAATCCGCAGGTTGAGTTCGGAGCCGTCCAGTTAAATGTCTGAGGATAAGTTGGCGTGATATCAGGAATGCTGCTGTTCAGATTCATGCTATTTACGGGCTGAACAAATTGCGGGGAGGATGCTTTGTAACAAATCGTGAATGTTGCGCAACCAGTATTAGGATCTGAAATGGGTTGAGTAAAACCGGGCAAATCATAATTATATGCTGTAAAACAAATGCGATAAGTTCCTTCCGGTAATTTAAAATTGATTCCCTGTTTGATATCACTAAGCGATACACTTTGTAAAGCGAGATTATTGTCGGCAAGATTTCCAAATGTCTGCTGCAACTGAAAACTGTTCAATGTAACGGGAGCTCCCAGGTTTAATATAACAGGCTGTAGCGGTTGGTAATTAGGGTTCAGAGAAATCGTGAATGGAGAGGGAGATAATCTTTCCAGTGTACCCGCGATTTTTACTCTGAGTGGCCCACCGGTGGGTGATCCGCCTGCTACAAATACAACGAATTTGCCGGCAGCGGTTTGTTGCAGCATCTGGTCAAAATACGGACTGACGGGTGGTATAACGGATACGCGTAGACTAACCTGGTAATTGACCTGTGCGCGAAGCGCTGAAAAGGACAGCGTCAAAAACAGGGATATGACGATGCTGAATATTTTGGATCTCCTTTTCATTTTTTATTTCATTAAAATGAATAATTATAAGCCAGGCCGCCTGCCACATTGGTAGTACTCACACTATAAGGCAGTTTTTGCTGCAGTATATTATTGCTGGTAGGAGGCGTGGATACGATATTGAAATAAGCCGAGAAACTATGTTTCTTCAGCAGCGTATAATGAATATTGAAGGAACCAGTAATATTATCTTTCACATTGACTAATGAATAATGGTTCCATAAATAACCCAATGATATTTGTAAACCCAGGTTTTTATCTTTTAATAATTGTGCGGCAGCGCCCGCATTGATTCCAAAAGAAGTATAGGTATTGGTATCCTGCTTATACTGGTTGTATAAAAGATTTCCATTTAGAGATAAGGACTTTTGCGTGAAGGAGCAACTATAGTTCAGTACTGCAGACAGCGTATTGCTTTGAGTCGTTGGGGAAGTAACCGGGTTATTATCATGCAGCATGGAATAATTCAGGCTTGGACTCAGCGTCTGGATAGCCGTTTGTTTACCAAAATTGAAACTCGGAGTGATGGAAAAATTAAACACCTGCTGGTCGAGGCGGATTGAATCACTGATATGTTGCGTCCCATCGCTTTGATTCAGGTCAACGACAGAAGCCGAAGCGCTGAGATTTGCATGCGTACTCAGCATGGCACCTAAACTCAAAGTTCCGGTGAGCGTGTGCAATTCACTCGCCATATTTTTAGATACATTATTATGTTGTGAATTCAGGTTCGCGTTCAGGTTCACTTTTCCTTTATCAAGCACGAGTCCCCCGTTCCACTGGAAAGCTTCCACGTCATTGAGCATGTAAGGAGTTCCCAGTGATTTGAAATCAGCCTGCACTCTTCTGTATCCGAACGTAGTTGTAAAATTTTTCAATAAGAAAGTAAGCATCGTCTGTCCTGCAACACTGGTAGTGGTGGTGTTTTTAAAATCGATAAAAGGATAAAAAATTTTGTCGAGCGTTTTATACAAGGTATCCTTATTTACTTTTTGGGCAGCCTGGTCCTGGGTAAGAGCACTGATCGCAAGATCTGTCGACCAGATAATTTTTTTGATGAAAGTAAATTTCATGGAAGCGCCGATGACTGAATTTTCCTGGGGACGAAGAATTTCAGTCTGGTTGATCAGCTTGATGGAACCGCTGTCATCTTTGGCATGAAAATAAATCAGGTCGAAATGATTGGCATCATTACCAACTCCGACTTTGAATCCATATCCCTTTCGTCCATATTGTGGCATGGCCAGATGTCCGCTGGTCGTATCTTCACTGATTGCTTTATTAAGACTTCCATAAAAAGCAGCAAAGCGAAACATTTTTGGAGTGAGTTCAATCCCCACACCCTTGAAACTTTGTCCGTCGAGTGTGAATGGCGAAAAGGGAATCACCCGGTATCCAAGATGTAGTTTGATCCATTTGTAAGTCGGGCTGATCCCGAATTGTGCAAAGGGAGTTGCATAACTCTTACTGTATTGAGTGATGACAAAGGAGAAAGGCAATGCGACGCTGTAAATAGACGGAGTAAAATTTCCATAGAGATTCCAGGTGAAAGGATCGCGGGTATAAGAAGTTTCATTCGAATTGTAAAAATTCAGCCCTCCGCCAATACTTCCGTGGAATGTGAAGGGTTTTTGTTTTCCGATATGTTCCAGGTTTTGTGAATAGACAGCAACTGGCACCTCAACAAGAAAAATAACCAGTAAAAAAAATAATATGGGCGGGGGCCTCTTCATGGTTGGGATTGATAATTTTCCATCTGGTTAAATCGAGTTCTGAATAGAGCCGCGCTGATCGCAATTTTTTCTAAACTATTATTTCGTATAATCATTACCGAGGAGTATTCAGCAGATGGCAGGATTGATTCAATAATTGGCCTTATTTTAAAATATCCGGGACTTTTTTATTTTGAAATATGACTGAAACCAATATCCACGAGTCCGTTAATCACATCCTGGTAAATGATCAGGTTATCCGGAAATGCCGGCGTATAAGTTGTTTTATTGTACTGGTGTTCATAAGTAATATAGCTTTCAGTCAATGGGAATATATCTTTATCATCGCTTCGCCTGGCATCATAATAATTCGCCGGGCCTGCGCCTGCCATATTAAGAGGGTTCAGATTTACGCTAATCACATATTCATGATTCGCCTGAATTTCAAAAGCCTCATTGGTCGAACTAAGATCATCGTAACTGAACCCTGTATTCGTTGTACAGAGTACGGGTTTTTGAATTAATATCGCTTGAGTCACCGCATCCCAAACCGTCATCATGAAGGATTCGCTGCTGTCGGGTAACCTGAGACCGATCTCATAAATAGTACCCGTATCCGAAGCTGTGAATGTATAACCGATTTCAAGCGGGTAAATATTACTGTGAAGTGTGATATTGACAGTATTGTTGGCGAGGTATTGTGAAAAAGGATTGACTTTAGTAATTCTTCCCCCTGAGTTATTATTTTTTTTAGTGCATCCGGATAGAATCAGGATGAATGCAAGCCATGCAATTTTTTTCATACAGATTGTTTTTAAAGTCACAGATTAGAGAAATCGTCTCCTAAAATATTGTAGAAAGCTTTGGAGAGTTAGATGAATTCAATAAGTGGCGTAGTTGAATCTGTATCTGGCGGTTCGGAAGAATATTCGGTTTGGTTTTGAAAATGCAAACAACAATTCTAAAAATATCGAAATACCGGGCAATTTTTTTCATTGGTTTCTTTATTTGTACCGGAAATATATAAGCCCTGATCCATCTATTTTTCAAGCTTGCCAGTTATTAAACAAATACCGCCATTTACTGAGTGATTGTATCAGATTTATTTTTCAAATGGTAGTTTAGGCAGCTATTATATCATTATACAATCAACACTTTCATATGAAAAAAACAATTTTGCTGGCAGCCATGCTGATTTCTTTTCGTTTTTCTTTCGCCCAATTCGAAGGAGTGCTGACTTACGACTGTACACACACAAATAAAGTTGTAATGACGATATACGAATCGCCGTCCAAAGCAAGGGTCGAGACACAGATTTATCCTCTTAAAAACGGAGTTCCGGATATGGCCAATGTAAATAACCAGAATGTGGTCATATTTGATTTTGCAAAAAAAACAGAAATGCATTTGCTTTCCTATAGAAATACGGCAACGATTACACAATACACGGCTGTGATTGGGGAGCAGGCTATGAAACTGAGTGATGCGGACATAGAAGTGCAGACTGTCGGTCCCGAAAAAATCGGCCAGTTCAATTGCACTCATTTTATTTTGAAAATTAAAAAAGCTAAGAAAGATCTTTGGATAACAAATGATCTGGGGAATTCCAATCTTCTCGTGGCATCTGAATTCCTTTATTATCCTGCAGGATGCATGATTGCAGATAAATTAATCAAAGCCGGTGCAAATGGAGTCGTTGTAAAAGCACAGGGAGATCTACTGATCACCAATCTTGTCAAATATGAGAAAAAAAGCGTTGCTTCATCCAGTTTCCAGCCGCCATCCAATTATTCGACAGTCGATAATTCGGCATTTATGCCGAAAGGAAAATGAGTTCTTCCTGATTTATTTTTAAAAATTCAGCATGGAGTTTGATTGACATAACTTAGCTTAAAATCCGTCTGGGTTATTCAATGCAACTGCCGCTTAATTCCGACGATCCTTTTCAGAAAGCTGGGCGACCAACATACTGGCTCACCCGCTTTCTCATGCTTCGCCTGCTGGGGGCCATCTATGCAGTTGGTTTTCTTGTAGCAATCAACCAAATCATTCCTCTTATAGGAAGTAATGGACTTTTACCTGTCGGAATTTTTATACAAAGAATTGGGGATGCACTCGGATCGAAGACCGCAGCCTTCGAGCGGTTGCCATCGATTTTTTGGTTTGCTCATTCAGATACAACACTTGTAATTTTTGCATGGATCGGATTTTTATTTTCATGTATAGTCATTGCAGGTTATGCCAATTCGATTTTGCTTTCTGTACTTTGGATTTTGTATATGTCCTTCGTGCATATAGGACAAGACTGGTATGGATATGGATGGGAAATACAATTACTCGAGACGGGATTTCTCGCGATCTTTCTTTGTCCTTTACTCGATCTTCGTCCTTTTCCAAAACGCGCGCCCCCGTTTCAAATTATTGTTCTCTTTCGCTGGCTGATTTTCCGAATCATGTTCGGCTCAGGAATGATAAAAATCAGGGGAGATGAAGTGTGGAGAAACGGAACCGCACTCTATTATCATTTCGAAACACAGCCGATTCCGGGCCCCTTGAGCCGATGGTTTCATTTTCTGCCAAGATTTATTTTAAAATTTGGAGTCTGGTATAATTTCCTGGCTGAGCTCATTGCACCCTGGTTTATTTTTTGGCCAAGACTCGCCCGTCATATCGCCGGTTGCGTGATCGTCGGCTTACAAATCATTTTAATTTTTAGCGGCAACCTTTCATTTCTCAACTGGCTGACCATTCTTCCTGCATTGGCCTGTTTCGATGATGGCTTCTGGTCTAAAATTCTTCCACGTTCACTGGTGCAACAAGCGGAAACTGCTTCCGCAAATGCAGAGGAATCGAGACCGATGACGATCACAGCTTGGATCATCACTGTGCTGATTGCATTGCTCAGCATACAACCCGCACTCAATATGCTCTCACCCCGACAGATCATGAATACTTCTTTCGATCCACTCGAACTGGTCAATACTTATGGTGCTTTCGGATCCGTTGGACAGGAACGTTTGAATGTAATCTTTGAAGGAACAATGGATTCTATCCCGGATGATAGTGCTAACTGGAAGGCATATCCGTACAAAGGCCTCCCTGTTGCATTGGATAAAAATTCACCACAGATTGCTCCTTACCAGCTTCGGCTGGATTGGCAAATGTGGTTTGCAGCCATGTCTACCGCGAATGAATATCCCTGGACAATCAATCTTGTTTCAAAATTACTGCATAATGATACGGATGCTGTCGGGCTTTTTGCTTCCAATCCTTTTCCCGGAAAACCTCCGCGATATATCCGGGCAGTCCTGTATCAATATCATTTCGCAAAACCTGGAAATGCAAAAGGGCTTTATTGGGAGCGCGAAAAAATTGATGTCTGGCTTCCTGCTTTGTCGGCTGAGGATCCGCAACTCATCGATTTCCTGAAACGCGAAGAGTGGATTCATTAAATCAATAATGGAAATTGAGCCAGTTTCACCAAACCATAATTCAGCATGTTCAAAAGAATTGGTATATTAGGTATAATTCCGCGCTCAGGTCACACAGTTATTCACCTCAAAAAACCCTTTTATGCAACCAACACCAAAAAGGAAATATTTCCAGATACTGAAAATATCAAACTATTTATTGGCAATAGGAGGAATTATGTTTCTGATGATAATGGTTTCTTGCAATTCATCAAACCAGGGAAATAAAACATCTCCGGCAAGTTCTGAAGATCAGGATTTGACAACATGTGTAATACGATTTAAATATTTGCGTATGAAGGCAGATACCTTCTGCAAATACTTTCAATACAATCAGGGCGCAACTTTCAAGAAATTTGTTTTTCAGGTTGGTATAAGTGATCTTACACAAAATAAAAAAGATATGGGCTTATATTGTTTTGCAGTCGGTAGAGATGATCCCGCAGATCCCGGAAATCACAGAGTATTGGGCTCTTTTTGGTTGGAGGACGATACAACCACGCCAAAAAAATTTTCCAGTACCATGCAGATATATCCTGATTTAGAACTGGATAGTGCAAAAGCGGCAAACTTCGATTGTCTCAAGTGTGATAGTATAAATAATTATTTGCTGTTTACTCCAAAGCAAAAACCAAATAACCAGATTTATTATCAGATAAGTATAGTAGTAACTACCCCATGCAAATCTTTATTGACAAGCGTGCCGGCAAATCCTTCACCTCCTGCAAAACCAGGTTCCACAGGCCCATAACACAAAAAGTTAATGCTCTAATCTGTCAACGAGATTCACAAAACAGGGTTTATATTCATGATCCGACTATATCATTCACTGATGGACTGGTCAGAGGTATGGGCCCTGCTAATTCCTCTTTCCATTTTTTTGTGGAAAAGGAATTTAAATTTTATAATGAGACCTGTGTTATGGTATGTCTGCATCGCTCTTTTTTTAAACATCGTTCAGGATATTATCTGGAAGTTTAAAGACGAATTTCATTTCAAAGGAATTTTTTATAATAATCCTTTCGTTTATAACACACATTCCATCGTACGCTTTTTTATGTTCAGCATTTTTTTTCTCCGGCTGCAACCATCACGTTTCAAATCGCTGAAAATAATCCTGGCAGTTCTGTTCCTGGCTTTTATTATCATTAATTTTTCCATCTACCAGTCGTTTACCGACTTCAGCAGCCTGTTATTCGGAGTGGAAACAGCCCTGTTGCTTCTCTATTGTTTGTTGTACTACCTGACTCTCCTGCAGCAGGAGGACTACGATTCTTACGGACGATTGCCGGAGTTTTGGGTGGTTACCGGTCTCAGTATTTATGTAGTCATTAATTTTCCCATATTTTTATTTTATAGAACTTTAACAGTGCAGTTTGAGAATTTTGCGATTGATATCTGGGACGTTCACAATCTGTCCTATATAATTTTTTGCCTTTTTTTGGCTAAAGCATTTTATGTTTCAGAAAACGGATGATATCAGGTTTTTAGTGATTGGGGCCATTCTGGTCATGCTATTGCTGTTTATCAGCTTCCTCATTTCCTTTCTCATCAGTCAAAAAAAGAAATTAAAATATCACAAAGAGCTGCAGGCACTCCATGATGAACAGAAGAATATTTTGACGCAACAAAATGCTCTTCTTGAAAAAAAAGTAGAAGAAAGAACTACTCAATTAAGAGAACAAAAGGAAGCATTGCAGCGATCCTTGTCCGAGCTTAAACTGGCACAGGCCCAATTGATACAGCGGGAAAAAATGGCGTCATTGGGCGAGTTGACCGCAGGTATTGCACACGAAATTCAAAACCCGCTAAACTTTGTCAATAATTTCTCAGAAATCAATGCGGAACTATTTTCTGAAATGAAGGATCATCTTGCAAAGGAAAAATTATCAGAATCAGGACAGTTGCATATCGATAACCTCGCGCGGGATGTGACCCAGAACCTGGAAAAAATTGTTCATCATGGCAAACGCGCTGATGCAATTGTCAAGGGAATGTTGCAACATTCCCGCAATAGCACAGGCATGAAGGAATTAACGGATATCAATACACTGTGTGCAGAATACCTAAAGCTGAGTTACCAGGGAATCAGGGCCAGGGATAAATCTTTCAATGCGACTGTTGAAACTCATTTTGATGATAGTCTTGAAAAAATAAATATCAATCCGCAGGATATGTCCCGTGTTTTACTGAACATTTTCAATAATGCTTTTTATGCAGTAGGAGATAAAAAAAGAAAAGCCGGAGCAAATTTTGAACCAACAGTTTGGGTATCTACCATCAAACAAAATGGAAAACTTGTTATAGCCATCAGGGACAATGGAAATGGCATTCCCGAAAAAATACTGGATAAAATCCTTCATCCTTTTTTTACTACAAAGCCCGCAGGAGAAGGATCAGGACTTGGGCTGTCTATCAGTTATGATCTCATCAAGATGGCAGACGGTGAACTAAAAGTAGAATCCAGGGAAGGAGAATTTGCTGAATTCAGAATATTGCTGCCTTATTCCTAAGAATGATAAAGCGAAAAC
>Ga0335082_10009573_pt1 | contig 10524 bp, 6 predicted proteins | sample Lox_Sample_41_FD_206718 | JGI IMG/M metagenome (GOLD analysis project Ga0335082, IMG submission 206718) | Soil microbial communities from Loxahatchee National Wildlife Refuge, Florida, United States - Lox_Sample_4.1 | ecosystem: Environmental > Terrestrial > Soil > Wetlands | place: USA: Florida...
GATGTCATTACGCTATATCTCGCCAGGGCGGAGGCACAAAAAGCAGCGGATGCGTCGGCTCTGGCAGCGGGTCGTATTCTTTCCATGTCGGGAATTACGGGCGATCCTCAGAATGTCACTGGAAACTGGAACATGATTTGTGGGGCCGACGACGGCACCCATGGCTTGGCAACGCGAGTCGCCAAGGCGGTTGCTAATCAGAACACAATCGGTGGCGCGCCGGCCACGCCGAGTATTTTGTATTCAGGTGGCGGAGCACCTTCGTCAGACTGTACGTCTTTAGTCAGCACTCCGTTCGCGGTGAATCCGATTGTCACGGTGCAGGTGACGCGAGCAAGCTTGCCGTCGTTCTTTTCGCGGCTTTGGGGAAATGCCGGAAACACGATCAGTGCCACCGCGACGGCTGAAGCTTTCAATCCCTCGAATTCCGGCAATGCGGGTATAACCCCCGGCACAATTACTCCGGTGCAGCCACGGTGCGTGAAGCCATGGGTCGTACCCAATATTGATCCGCTAAATTCCGGGCTCTCATTCGTAGACCTGACGACGGGTGACATTACACACAAGGGAATTTCGATAGGCGGGACGGCTGCTGGCGGGGTTATTGGCGAGACATTTTGGTTAGTTCCGGACTGTGGCCTTGGCGGAGGCAGTTGCACGCCAATAGATAAACCTCCGAAATACACTGCCAGCGGCGGCCCATTGGGATTGCCCACTCTCGAATATCTTCCTGGAGAAGTTGGAACAACCTCCGTCATTGGCGTTCCCGGTTGTACTTCGGGCGGCACGTTCGAAGTTGCTATCGAAGGTTGTGATCAGCCGACGAATTATTCGTGCGGAGTACCAAACGGGAACATTATTGATCTCGCCGAAAATCCAATTCTCCCAACCGTCGCTGGAGTGAAATGCCTGATTCACCAGACGGACGAGACAAACTTCACGTCAGCGACTGGTCAAGATTCTTTCGATACCTTCGCAGCTCCGAGCACTTACCCGTTTCAGATTTCCGCCGGCGGCGGCAGCAATGCTGTAGTTGCGGGTCTCACTGCAGGTATTGTGGTCACCACCAGTTCTTCCATTGTCTCTCTGCCGATCTATGACCAGTCTGCGACCATTCTCGGCGGGCAGACTTCTGTGACCTATGTGGGTTTTCTGCAGGTGTTCATCAACGCAGTCGACGCAAACGGAAACATCCTCGTTACAGTTTTGAACGTCTCCGGCTGCAGCAATGGCAGCGGTTCCACAGTAGGTAATCCCGTGATCGCAAACTCCCCCGTGCCTGTCCGGCTGATCACGCCGCCGTAGACAAGAGCCCACCAAAGCTAATTCGATCTCTGACGGGAACGTTTATTGCTCGGGAGAATTTTCTTCTGCTACAGGATGGGGCTCTGCGTCCGGTCCCGGTGGAGGTTGCGGCTGGGCGGCAGGCTGGGGCCGTGGTGGCTGGGGATCGTCGTCGGCTTCAACATCGTTATTTTGGGTAGGAGGCGCCTGGATCGGCATAAAGCCACCGCCGTCGCCGCGCGCGCTCAGAATCACCCGATCCAGCTGCCGCGGATCATCCGCTCCATTGAGAATCAGAAAATTGAACCTGGACCCATTCAGCAGGTGAGCCAGCACTTCTGCGGCTGGCGCCGGTGCAATGTCGGCTACCACCTTCTCCTGTTCCGCTCCTGCGGCAATCGAGATGTCGGCGCCCGTGTGCTGCTGCACGGCGTAGAGAACTTCAGAAAGCGTGGCCTTGTTGGAACGGATTCCCAGTAGTCCGTCGCGATAGGTCACCTGCAGCGGCGGCTGCGGCGGAGTCTCGATCGTTACGGGCTCGGCGCCAGTTGTGTAGTTGGCCGCTACGAGCCCCGGACGCCTGCCGGAGTCTTCCGCATACTGCACTGCTGCGTCGCCGTTCGAGGCAACGGTGCTGCCCAGCACTTTGATCATCACGGTGCGGCCATTGGGAAACACCTGAAACGACCGGGCCGTATTCAGATCGAGCACGACTCGGGTCACCGGTGGCTTTGACTGGAAAAGGCCGACGCGAACATCTTTCACATCCCCGCGATCAATCGACTGGTTGCGCACCTGGGCGCCGGGAACGGCATTGGGAAAATCGATCACCAATCGGTCTGGCCCTGTCAGGACGCGCGTCTGAGGAACCAGGCGGTCGCTGGCTTCGACCTCGACTTCAACGGTGTCCTTGTGGCCAAGAACTTTCACCGAACGGACTGAGATTTGTGCCAGAGAGGAAGAACCAACACCCGCGCAAAGTGCGGCCGTGGCCAACCAACTCGCACGAATTCGCGCAATTCTGCGCATGAAAACCTGCACCCGGGTGATTTTTTGGTGGTTCTAGCGCGATTGTAGCAGCGAATCTTGCTGGTCCGGGTTACGAAAGTACTTAGACCTCTGGTTCGTACTAGTGCGTCAGCGGCTTTAGGATCTCGCCCAGGATGTCTGGTTGTCCGGACACTCTTTCCAGATGCGGATTCTTTTCCCCGTCGTGATATTGAATCGAATACTCTTTGAAAAATTGCGCGTTCTCGACCAGCAACACAATCGGCTGGGTACTTCCCTGCGCCGCCTTGATGCCATCATGCAAAACCGATAACGACCACTTCCGTCCATTGACCGCCATCAGTTTCATGCCCGGACCGAGGCCCGCCTTATAGGCAGGGGAACCCACGATCACGTCGTCGAGTTTGCCATCCTCTCCCACCGTAAAACCGAGCGAGTACGAAAAGTCGGAGCTTTTGAAGATCTTCTCTGCAGCCTGACTAAACGCATTGGGTTTGTCGTTGTACACCAGCTTCCATCCGCCGCGCTCGATGCCGCCCAATGGCGCGTGAGTCGATGTCGCCTTCACGCGGTCGTTCAACAGTTGTGCCCAGTCGTAGGGCGCAATTTCATTCAACGTGCGGACGACGTCGTCGAATGTATAGGGGACAACTTTAGGCGGACCACTCTCTCCACCATGGAATCGTTTGCAGAAGTCGTTGAGTGATCGCTGTCCGTGAGTCTGCTGCCGGATAATCGAATCCACCTCCAGCCAGACCAGTTCTCCCTCAGGATAGTAGTCCAGGCTGCGGCGCCAGTTCTGCCACTGTGATCCCATCATGCGCAGCGTCTGCACGGATCGCGCCGTGTCCTCGAGTGGACGCCACGTTCTCCCGGCACGGTGATCAAGCATCGCCGCTGTTCCGGCCAGAGCTTCGCGATATTGTTCGTCAGTCAGCAATCCACTGCGCTCGCCGAGCAAGTTTCCGAGATAGTCTGTGAGCCCTTCATACACCCACAGAAGATCGCCCAGCATAGGCTCCTGATAGTTGGGCGTCGCCAGTCCTGCCGGACGCCGATACTTCCCGTTCCACGAATGAACGAATTCGTGCGGCACCAGCGTCGCATAGAGCATGTGCACGTCAGGATCCAGGAACATGCGCTCACCCGCCACGCTGTCGTTCGACTCGTGATGTTCCAGTCCGTGACCGCCGACCTCTTCACTCAACGTCAGCAGAAAATCGTAGTGGCGATAATGCCGGGCTCCGAACAGCGCGCCGGTTTCCGCGACCAGCTTCTGAAATGCCATCAAATCCTTGTCAGTCATCGCCAGGTCAGCGTTGGTCTCTGCTACAAGATCCATCACGTGCGTTGGTGTCTCTCCAGGTTTGCTCAGGTCGACCTTCCGAAAGTGATCTCCTGCAATCAGCGGAGAATCGACCAACGTTGTCAGCGCAACTGTTGAGAATTCCACCTCATCACCCGCTGCACGCGCGACCGTCAGTGCCGAGCCAAACTTCCATCCCGCGGGCAGCGTCACCGAGGGCGAGAACATTACGTCGTCCGAGCGCGTTCCCTTCGGATACAGAACCACCGCGTTCCAGTTCAGGTCGAGCAGATTGGCAGATGCGGCCGGACCGCCCCCTCCGGCACTGTCTTGGGCCGTAATCGCATCCAGTGACACTTCGAGCGTGTCGACTCCGCTCGGCACAGTCACATGCAGTTGGTACATGTCGATCGAATCGCGTTGCCACGTCACCGCACGCCCTCCGCCTTCCATGCGAATGCCCGTCAGAGCTCCAATCGGACCGCTGGGCCGGTGATTGCCGGGAATCCACTTGGGAAAGACCAAAGAGAGGTCGCCCGTGCGCACAGGGATCTGCAATTGCGCGTGATAAATGTTGCGGGGCGCGTCAGTCAGGTCGACGTGGAGACGAATCGATGGCGTCGAACTCTGTGCGTTTGAAAGGGATGAGACGAGCACCAATACCCACGACGACAGCATGCGTGCTGCGAAACGCACTATCAGCCTCCTGATGAGAGCAAGTTCTGCAGGCTATCGGAAGAGGCGCGACGAATGCAAGAAGACAGACTCAGGCGGTAAGAATCGCTGCATCTCAGGTTCGGGCGAACCTGTGACGAGCCATCCAATAAATTGCAGCGAGCCCGGATATCATCAGCACCCATGTTCCTGGTTCCGGCACAATGCCGCCTCCGCCATTGCCGCATGGGTCGCCTTTCTTTTTCTTCTGTCCTGATCCGGCGATTTCGCCGGTTGGATGCTTCTTGGTGGGTCCAACTCCGCACACGCCCGGCAACGGCGGGGGTAGGATCGGGACCAAGGTTCCGCCCGGAAAAGTATCGACCACGGTAAGCGGAGGAGCCGGACCCAATCCCGGCGCCGGTTGACTCAACGAGGACACGAATGGAACGGGCGGAGTGCTGGAAGCCGTTCCCAGCGCGGGCATGGCCGGTTCATCGAACTCTACGGCAGGAGGCTCAACCACCGACGTCAGTTGCTGAGGCATCTCTTCGACGCGGTTTCCGCACCGGGTGCGGGCCGTGATCTTGCCATCGGTGATCAGCGTTTCGCCCTTCTTTAATTTGATGCGGCGTCGCGTCCAGTAGACCTTGTTGCCGATGCGATACGAAATATAGGCAGTCCGCTCCAGCACCAGACGGACGACGCGCGCGTGGTCGTAGTCAAATCCACGGTAGTGGTCCCGGACCACCGGGTCATGTTCCGCCGCCCACTTCAATTCACGGGCATCGCGGACACCGCCAGGCACTACCGAATAGCGATAGAACCGGCGGTTTTGCAGCTGTCGCAAGCCCTCTTCCTGAACCGCGATCGCCCGCTCGCGGCTCGCCTCGGCGGATTGGCGATCGGGTTCTACGGTGCGGGCGGTCCGGAACAGTGAGGGGCTTAGATATTTGAGGGCAACAAAAGCAGACACCGCGGTCAGCGTGATGCAGACCGCAACAAGCAATCCACGCCGCAGGAAACGATTTCGGCGATGGCGACGGCCCCGGCGACGCCGGATCACCGTGCGACTCTCCGGTGAATTCAACAACTAAAGGTCCCTACCTTCCGGCCAAAATCTGGGCTCCGGCCGAAACTTGTCCCTCGCAAACCAAGCAGTTTAAGTGCCATCACCGAGCTCTCAAGACGCACAAAACGCTATGCTTGCGGGATTTTTTTGCGATCAGCCTAACATACAGTGCAGCCGTTTGCACACGCGTGCCACCACTGTACACGCTCTTCTGCTCGCAAGTAACACCACGGATGTGCCATTTGCACACTTCACCACCGTTGGTACCATGGCCTTGATTACGGGAGTAAGTCCTGTAAGAGTTTCCGCTGTTCCCTGAAAACAGCGCTACCATCGAGACTGATTTTCTTCAGTCTGAGCGTCCCCCAGGTAGAACAAATTGAAGATCCTGTCCTAAGGCAGAGATTTTGGTTTGCTTGGAGGCAGACAGTAATGAAGCATTTCGCTCTGGCCCTGTTCGTCATACTCACCACGTTGGCACTGACCAGTCCCGCAGCCGCCCATTCTGTGACCCTCACGTACGAGTATCAGAATCAGAGCTTTTACGTCTCGGTGAACGGCAGCAGCCACTTTACCACCTTGATGTGCGATAGCTTCGATAACAACATCCACCGCGGCGAGACATGGACGGCGACCAAGACACCGTTCCTGCAAGGCATTGCAAACAGCATGTTCGGGTCATCCATGACATTGGATTACAAAGCTGCAGGTCTGATCTACAAGAGCATGCTCGCGGGGACGCTGACAACTCTGGAAGCGCAGTGGGCAGTTTGGGGACTGTTCTCGACGAATGCGCAGAACAACTCCACGTTCAACTTCTACAATGGGGCTGCTACCGACGCGACCTATCTCGCTCTGGCACAAACAGCGTCCAACAGTTCCTTCTCTGGTCTATTTCTCTACACTCCGTCGAACGCGCAGCCTGGACTCGGTCCGCAGGAATTCATCGGCTACAGCGCCGTGCCGGAGCCTGGCAGTCTCACGCTTCTTGGCACGGGCCTGATTGGACTCGCCACTGCACTCCGCCGGAGGTTGAACCAGGCTTAAGCTTCGATTTTTCCTGCATTCCCTTCTGAACGCATCTCACCCTCGCCGCACAGCTTAGGCTGTGCGGCTTTTTTTGTCAGGCAGCTCTTACTCCATTGCGTATTCGATCTTGATTCCCCGCTTCTCCATCTCATCGAGGAACAAGTCAGCAGGAACATCGAGTTCCTGCAGCACGCCTCCGCGCTTGCTGATTGATCCCGAAGCCAGCATCTGCACGACGATCGAGGCCGGCAATGCCGTCGTCCGCATCATTGCGCTCATGTCAGTCTTGGGGTCGTAGTGATCGACCATCGTGAAGGAAGCGACGCGGCCCTTCAGTCTCCCGCCGAGCAAGCCCCGGACACCGGCACGATTTACCGACTCATGAGCTTCCAGACGCATGATGCAAACGTCAGGGCCTTTCGACGCGAATTTACCTTCGAAGACTTTCGACATCATCGCTCTCGGAGAAACCTCAGCCTTTCCGAACTTCATCTTCTCGCTGGAAAATAGCCCGAGTTCCTTGAGTTCGCAGAGCAGGTCGTAGTGCCCGGGATAGCGCAACGTCTTTTCGAAGCACTCTCCGACGCGACCTTCAAACGTCTCCGGCAAGGTTGATGTTCCGCCCGAGGTGTGGAACGCGACCAGAGGAGAAAATCCGGCGATGTGGAAATCTTCCGGCTCCGTCAGCGGATCGATGGTTGTCAGCTTTCCTTTCCGAAGGATGCGCGCGGGTTCCACATACTCGTTGATCAGGCCTTCTACGGAAAACACGAGTTGATAGTGAAACGGTGGTGTGGGCTGCTCGGGTAAGCCGCCGACATAGAGGCGCAGTGCATCGGCACGACCTCCCAATCTACGGACCAGCTCCCCACCGAGGATGGAAGCCATTCCGGGCGAGAGCCCGCAATCCGGCGCCAATGCTACCCCACGCTTTTCAGCCTTTTTGGACAGCGCGAGTTCTTGACGAACCACAGTATTGTTGCCGCCGAGATCGGCAAAGTGACAGTGCGCTTCCACAGCCGCCCGCGCCAAGCCCAGATTTAGGAAGTACGGAACCGCCGAGAGAGCCGCATCGTGACCGCGCATCAGTTTTGCCGCCGCTTTTTCGTCGCTGGCGTCGAGTGCGACCGCTCGAACCTTGCGGTCGCCGGTAATTCGATTGACGCGCGCAGCGACATCTCGCGCACGCTTCGTATCGCTATCGGCCAGCGTCACCGAATTAACTTGCGCAGTGCGCGCCATGTCGAAGGCTGCCGCCGAACCCATCATGCCTGAACCGATTACCAAAAGCTTCATATGAGTCCTTTCATTACGATGAATGTGTAATTAGCCATGGGATTACAGAGCTCCGCTCACACTCTGTATGGGAATTAAGAACAACTACCGACAACTGCGGGGTATTGCGAGGGATTAGAGCCCTGACGGAGCCAGGCGCTCACAAATGTAACGTCGAAGATCGAGCCTCAATGGATTCACATTCGATCATATCATTTGATTCGGGCTGTTTCGATCATGTTCGATGCTTGCATGACCATCCGTAATAAACCCTATAACGTTCGCGCGGAAAATTAATTCGTCACCCTCCAACATTTCACCTGCTTCGTGTACTCCAAAGCCCATGTCGTCATCGACCAGCGTTGCAGACTCCCAACTTGCACCGGGGTCGACCACGCAACGTTTTTGGGATCGTGGATGGCGCAAGCCGATCCTTATTACCGCCATTGCTACAGTCCTCGTTATCGCCTTAGGCACGATCCTCGGCATCAAGTATTGGCCGTTCTCTGAGGCCTCGGTCATCAAGAATCTCTCCGAGGTCGCCGACAGCACAGTTACCGTGCGCAGCTACCACCCCACCTACTTTCCTCCCGGATGCACTGTGGAGGGAGTAGAGTTCCATCACGATCGGTTTAAGCTGATTACGATTGAGCGTCTCGTGATCCAAGGCAGCTACCCCGGCATCCTCGTACGGCACATACCTCGTATCACGGCCGAGGGGACACGGGTCTTCATTCCGGTTTTGGGCTCTCATATCGAATTTCACTCTCAGCACTCGAACCTGGCGGTGGAGGAACTTATCGCCAATGGCACGGTGGTCGAGTTAATGTCTGATGATCTTCGCAATGTTTCTCTGCAGTTCGACGTTCACGAAGCGCAACTGAACAGCGTGCGCTGGGGCAAACCCATCGCCTATCGACTCAAGTTCCACAATCCCAATCCGCCCGGTGAAATTGCCGTGAGTGGGAAGTTTGGAGCCTGGGCCGACGGTCATCCGCAGAATACCCCCCTGTCAGGCGACTATTCTTTCGATCGCGCCGACCTTGGAGTGTACGGCGGAATCGCCGGAATGCTGTCGTCGACGGGAAAGTTCGATGGCGTCTTCAAGCACATCGACATTCATGGTACGACCGACACTCCTGACTTTGAAGTCACATCCGGCGGGCACAAAGTGAAACTCACCACAAAATTCGATGCCTACGTTGATGTGACACGTGGTGATACTTTCCTCAATCGCGTCGAAGCGAAGTTTCGGCGGACCCTCGTGATCGCAACAGGCAGCATCGCTGGGTCCCAGGGACAAGACGGAAAATCCGCGAAGCTCCGCCTCTCGACTCGTATTGGTCGAATCGAAGACATACTGGGCCTCTTCGTGACGGCGCCACACTCCCCTATGTCTGGCGCAGTCTCCCTTGCCGCTCGTGCGGAAATTCCTCCTGGTGATCGACCATTTCTCGAGCGCGTCAGACTCAACGGATCGTTTGGCGTCGACGACGGCAGTTTCTCCACTCCTGAAACGCAACGAGATGTCGACGCACTCAGCGCCGGAGCGCGCGGCAGGAACAAGGAAGATCCGGAGACTGTGCTCACCGATCTGAAGGGGAACGTCGATCTTTCAGACGGAGTCGCGAAGTTTTCAGATCTCGCCTTCGGAGTTCCCGGAGCTAACTCCCGGATGCAGGGAACGTACAACATTGTGAACCACAAAATAGATCTCCATGGTCAAATGCGTATCGATACGAGGATTTCCCAAACTTCGAGCGGCATGAAATCCTTCTTCTTAAAGGTCATGGATTCCTTCTTCAAGAAAAAGAACAAGGGAGAAATCGTTCCGGTTCACATTCTCGGCACGTACGAGAAGCCTTTGTTCGGACTCGATCTGATGAACGATCAAGCGAAACCCAAGTGAGACGGGAGCTTTGGCGTAAACACTTGTGCATCTTTTCACATCTGAACAGTGTGAAGTCAGTACTTTTCTTTTCCAAACCTCGCACGTCGCTCCCCGCGGTCTCAACTTTCATCGCACTCTTAGCGCTAGCCATGCTGGAAATTGCGTGCGGAGGAGGCAGTAACGGCGTCGGCCCCTCGCCGGTGCAAACCCCGGTTCCTGCGGGCCAGCCGACTTTCAGCCATGTAGTGTTGGTTGTCGAGGAGAATCACAGCTTCTCTGAAGTCATTGGCAACTCTGCGATGCCCTATCTAAATGGCCTCGCGTCGCAGTACGGCCTTGCTACAAAGTATTACGCCAACGCGCACCCATCGCTGCCCAACTATCTAATGCTCACCACAGGCCTGACGGAGACTCTGGAGAACGAATTTTCTGGAGTCATCAAAGACGATAACGTCGTGCGGGAATTGGTGAAGGCCGGAAAATCGTGGAAGGCCTATCAGGAATCGATTCCCTCGGTCGGATATCTCGGCACTGATTCTGGGCTCTATGTGCGGCACCACAATCCGTTTTCATATCTTTCGGATGTGCAGGACGACCCAACGCAAGCCGCCAATATAGTGCCCTTCACGCAGTTTGGCACTGACGTTGCCAACAACAATCTTCCGCAATTCTCCTTCATCACGCCGAACCTGAACGACGACGCCCACGACGGGAATCCCGCTGCCGCTGACGCCTGGCTCGCCAATAGTATCGGCCCCTTTCTGGACAGTTCCTCATTCAAGGATGGAGGACTGCTCATTATCACATTCGACGAGGGGAACGAAGCGGACGTCGATCACGGTGGCGGACACATCGCCACTGTGATCGTCAGTTCCAAGAGCAAACCGAACTATCAATCCACCAACGTCTACTTTCACCAAAGCGCGTTGCGCCTCGCCCTCGCTGCCTCTGGTGTCAGGATCTTCCCGGGGCTAGCAGGAAATGCACCTGACATGACGGAATTCT
>Ga0335082_10009574_pt1 | contig 10524 bp, 5 predicted proteins | sample Lox_Sample_41_FD_206718 | JGI IMG/M metagenome (GOLD analysis project Ga0335082, IMG submission 206718) | Soil microbial communities from Loxahatchee National Wildlife Refuge, Florida, United States - Lox_Sample_4.1 | ecosystem: Environmental > Terrestrial > Soil > Wetlands | place: USA: Florida...
CGTCGGCTTGTGACGCGGTTGGTGGTCGAGCCCGACGCATCCGCGTCACCGGTTGGCTGCACGCACCGATGCCGCGCTGGCCGGCTGTGGGGCACCGCATGGTTGGTCCTCCTCACCTGGTCGGCGACCGCGCCTGCGCAACAGAATCAATTCGGCGGCCAGGATCGCGCCGACGCGGCGCGGCGCATGATCGTCCTGGGCGTCCAGCAAGGGATCGACGCGCTGCCGCCACCGTCGGGCCAAGCCTTCACCTACGAGTTCGATCCGGCGAAGGACACCTTCGTCCGCGGCCAACGCATGGGCCCGACTGCCTTCCGAGCCGTGGAGCCCGTCGGAGCGGGCCGCTTCAGCTTCCGCCTGTCCGCCTCGTACTTCGAGCTGAGCGACTCCTTCGGTCCGATCACGTACTTCATCGAGCCGACCAACCCCGCGTTGTCGAGCCCGAAGGGATATGCGCAGTTCGGCTTGAGTGCCGACGCCAAGGTTGAGGTGACCAGCTTCACGCTGAACTACGGCATCGGCAATCGCTTCGAAGTGATCTTCAATCTCCCGATCGTCGTGGTGGATGCGCAAGCCTCGCAGTCCTACACGACGCGCGCCGACAACGCCGATCCGAAAAAGGTGCCGCCGAAGCAGGCCGTGCTCAGCGGTGGCCGGACCGTGGCCGAGCTCGACAGCCTGCTCAAGAGCGGCAGGGTCGTCTTTCGCAGTGACCGATTCTCCGACCTCGGCTTTCAGTTCAACGATGGGACGCACGTCGGCGTTGGCCGCATCAGTTTGGGCGCCAAAGGGGTGGCGTACAAAGCGAAGTATCTGCAGCTGGCGTTGTCAACCGAGTTGTTCATGCCCAGCCCCAACGAGGATGAGTTCGCGGGCTCGGCCACCGGAGCGATCCTACCGCGTGCCATCGCCGCGGTTCCGGTTGCGCCGCTCCTCAAACTGCGACTCGATGCGGGGTACGACTACGACTTCGATTCGGCGGAGCTGCGGCGCTTCGTGTGGAACGCCGGCGCGTCGGTGCCGATGCAGCGCGCCAGCTTCGACGTCGGCGTCGGCGGATCGGACTACGACCAGGCCATTCGCTGGACGCCGTCGGTTGCGCATGGCATCGCCAACTCCACGTTCCCCGCCACGACCCTCACCGCGCAGAACGACAACCGCCTCGAGACCGACTTCGTGGACTTCCTGTTTGGCGTCAAGGTTCGCATCACCGGTCCGTGGGTGTTGAGTGGCGCGGTGACCGTACCCCTGAACGGTGGAGGCTTTCGCCCGGCCGCGGCAGGCACGGGCGCGGTCGAGGTGTACTTCTGAGTATGGTGTGCGGCCTTGGTGTAAGTCGCCGTCTCTGTTCGTTCCTCCGGTGCGTCGGGTTCATCAGCGCTACCGCCGCCGCTATCGCGTTGGGTAGGCCCGTGGTCGCCGAGCAACCTCTGGTCGCGTACGTTGCCAACGAACTGTCAGGGACGGTGTCGATAGTCGACCTGAACACCAATTCGGTGACCCGAACGTTCCTCCTTTCCGCGACGCCGCGCCACGTAGCGGTGTCGCCGGATGGCCGCAGGCTCTACGTGACCGTCCGTTCGCCGGACGGTGTCTTGGTGATGGATGCGTTGAGCGGATCGATCGTGGATCTCGTGACGGACGATGCGCTCGATGCGCCCGAAGGGATCCTGCTCGCCAGCACCGCGACGGGCGTCTTCGCGTACGTCGCGAACCTGGGTTCCAACACGGTGTCCGTCATCGACGCGCAGACCGGTGCGGTCGTGAGCAATGTGCCGGTCGGTATGTCTCCCACTGCGGTTGCGGTCAATCCGGGCGGCAATGAGGTCTATGCAACGAATTCAGCATCGGGCACGGTGTCGGTGATCGAGACCGCGACCAACCAGGTTGCAAGCACGATAGCCGTCGGTCCGGCTCCGGTCGCGGTGAGCGTCCGTGCCGATGGACGTTCGCTGTACGTCGCCGATTTCCAGAGCGCCGATGTGTCGCTGGTCGACCTCGCCACGGGCGCGACGGAAGTGGTGGCACATGTCGGCGGCTCGCCGGTCGACATCGCGCTCAGCCCGTCAGGCACACTCGCGTATGTGACGACGCTCGCACAACAGACGCTGGCCGTCATCGGCCTGGATACCGTCCAGGTCGACGTCGGTGCCTTGACCGCCGCACTTGCCATCACTCCGGACGGAAGTGCGGCGTACGTCACCACGTTCAACTCACATCCGGGCGGGACGGAGACCAGTGACGTGGTCGCGGTGATCAACACCGCCGACAACACTCTCCGCACGTCGATTCCAGTAGGGCGCTTGCCCACCGGCATCACCATCGCGGTGGCGCCGGTTGCGCCGACCGATACACCGAGCCCCACCTTGCTGCCAACCTCGAGCCCGACCGCGACGCCAACGGTCACTCTCACGGGGAGCCCAACCACGACTCCCACCATCACGGAGACACCCACCATCACGGACACGCCGACCAGCACCGCAACCGCAACCGAGACACCGACGCCGATTCCTTGCGGCGTCGGGCAATCTTGCCCGAACGACTTGCGCTGTATCGGAAGCCGCTGCGTCCGGGCGGGTGACTGCGACAACAGCGGGATCATCAGCGTCGAAGACTTCGTCACCGCGCTGGACGTTTTTCTTGGCACTTTCGATTTTTCCAGGTGTGAAGCTGGCGACTTCGACCTCAGCGGCGACGTGACACTGGCGGATGTCGTCCACCTCTCCCAGCTGGTGTTGGCGAGCCACGGTCCGGTCGGAGAGACCAACCGAACCCCGATCCCATCGAACGCGTCGGTGATCATCGGGTCGGTGAGCGCCGTCCCTGGCGAGGCCGTGCAGGTCGCGGTGACGATCACCACCGCCGGGGCATCCATCGCGGCAATCGTGAACGACATCGTCTTCGCGGCCGATACACCGATTCTGGCGCGGGAAGACGGTCAGCCTGACTGTACGGTGAATCCAGCCGTCCACTCGTTTGGTACCTTCGGCTTCTTGCCGTTCGGGTGCGTCGGGTCGACCTGTACGTCGGTGCGGGCGTTGGTTGGTGCCGAGATCGGCGCCGACGGGAGCATCGGTCCGATCGCTGACGGGTCTGGGCTCTACACCTGCACCTTCGCGGTTTCTCCCTCGGCCTTCCAGGGGTCGTTAGGCTTGGTAAACGCCGATGTCGCGGCCAGCGATTCGCAAGGCAACCCCGTATCCGTTGGCGCTGAAGACGGCCGGATCACAGTTGGTGGTGGAATTGAGTCAACCGCAACGCCGACCACAACCGTCGCCGCATTCTACACGCCAACACCGACGCCCACATCGCCGGGCTGTTCGAACGACGCGCAGTGTGCGCCGGGTTACGAATGCGCCGCGTCCTGCGTGCCGACCAACTGCGGTGCGATCGTCTGCCCGGAGGGCGGGGAGTGCGCGGAAGACTTCGGCTGTCATGCGATCGGCGGGAACTGTAAACGGCACGACGAGTGTTACCCGCGCGCGTGCATCGGCGATTGTGACGCCGACGGGCATGTCGACGTGGAGGAGCTGCTCGAGGAGGTCAATCTCGCACTCGGCCGCCTCCCCCATCCGCGCTGCGGTGACCTCCGCTTGGGAATTGCCGATATCATCGCGGCGCTGCGCAACGCACCGCAGGGGTGCCGATGAAGCCGCGTGTCCGTCGCCGCGTTTTGACTCGTCGGCGCAAGCCAATTTGCTCCCGTTGACGTATACGAATCCGTGAAGATCACGATGACCGAGCAGACGCACGGACCGAGGCGCACCGGGGGTGCGGGCGCGCAGCGCAATTTCTCACGACGGTGCCGCCCCCTCCTGTTGATCGCATTGTTCGCGGCCGTCGTGGTTGGGATCACCTGGTTTGCCGCTCCCGCGGGCGCCCAGACCGACACGTGCGTCGGTGACTGCGACGAGAACCACCACGTCACAATCACCGACCTGCTGCGGGACGTGCGCATCGCGCTCGGGCGTTCCGATACGACACAGTGCGCGCTGGCGGATCCCCAATGCTGATGGTTGGGTGACGGTCGATGAGCTGCTCCGCGCCGTGAAGAGCGCCGTGGTAGGTTGTGGCCCCGTGCCGACCGCCACACCGCCGTCCGACACGGAACTGACGATGGAGTCGGCGCGGGTGCCGATCGACACGATGCAAGCGATGGATGGCGCCGACTTTGGCTGCGTGGCAGCTGGTGGCTGCGCCACCCAGGCGTCCCATTTCGTCGCTCCGCTGCGACGGGCCATTGCGGCGCGAGAGGGAGCGGGGCGGCTTGCCGCCAGTGGCCTCCAGGCCGCCCAGTGCGACGCCGGCACCGCCACCATGACGCCTTGCGTGGTGACGGACGGGACCGGCAGGGTCAGCATCACCTACGACCAGTCCGAGACACGCACCGCGTCGGGCCATACGGTGGTGCGCACCGGTAGCGTGACGCAGACCGTTGCCTCCCCTGACTTCTGCAACAACACCACAACTATCCCGCCGGATGTCGCCAGCACGCTGACGCTCGTCGACTTCAGCCTCGTGGAATCCGATGCGCTGGGAGCACCGCTGGCGGACGTGACCGCAACCATCACCGCCCGGCCGCCACTGGACCGGCGACGTTCCCTCAGCGCATCCCGTGAGCGTGGCAGTCGACCCCAACGATCCGACAAAGGTCTATGCCGGCACTCAGGGCGGAGGAGTCTTCGTTCTCCAGCAACCTGCGTCAGAGTGAATCTCGGAGCCGGTCCGGGTGCCGCGGAGCGGTTCACATCGCCTCCGCCGTCATCCCCCCTCCGCAAACTTCCAGGTATTCCCCTCTGGCACCAAAAACTTCGTGACCCGCACCTCGAGGGACACCGGCTCGCCCGTTTCCTTGTCGACGAAGTTGTCGCGGCGCGTGTAGGACACCGCGGCGTCGTGGTCGCGGAGCTGGACCTTCACGTCGGCGAGCTCGACGTGCAGCTGCTTGATGCCTTTGAGATACTGGCTCAGCGACTCGCGCTGGCTGGCCGGAAAGGTGACATACAACGCCGCGAGGGCGTCCAGGTCACCCTTCTCGTGGGCGACACGGTACTCGTCGAGCACCTTGCGGACCGCCGCCTCGCGATCGTCGGGCGGTGCCTGCGCATACGCGGGGTGGCTCCACAACCACGACAATGCCGACGCCGGATTGTCTGAGCCGAGGGCTTGCGGGCCGGCAGGCGTGTTCGGCGGCGGTGCGGCATTTTCGGTTACCCCTTCGGCGCCGAGCAGCATGCGATACTTGTCGAGGCGCGCGTTCGTGGGCTTGTTCAGCGTCGCCTGCTCGGCCGCGGTCAGTTGCACCTTGAAGTGATCCAGTGTCGCTCGTGTCAGCTGCTTCTGCAGCGAGAAAAACTCGCTCTGCTCGCCCTCGACGTTTTCCGCCGCCTCCTGCACGCCGCCGTGCGCGGTGTCGACAATGCGTGCGTCGATCCGCAGGATGTTGCCCATCACCGCGAACGAACCGGTGACGAAGCGCGTGGCGCCCAGCTGCCGCGCCGCGGTCATCGGATCGAGGTTGCTCTCCTTCGCGGTGCGCTGAATGATCTCCGGCGCCACTACGGAAACCTGCGGGATGTGGCTCAACTCGGTGTTGAATGCGGTCTGCAGCGCCTTGCAGAACCAGTCGTTCTTGGTGTCGTCACCGCGTTGGTTCTCGAACTCCATGACGGCGATCATGCCGATGTCGTCCTTCGGCGAGGCGGTCGGCAGAATGGGCGGATGGCGCGAATCGGGGGGCCACGGCCAGACGTGAAAGTGGGCGAGCGTACCGCCTGTCACGACGACGAGGAGAACGACAGCACCGGCGAGCCACAGACTCCAGCGTCGACCAGGAGGGTTCATGGCCGTCGCGGTGACAGTCGGCAACGTCCGCTGGGTTCGGGTAAGCGGCTCCTGTGTCAGGTCCTCCGCCGTTACTGGCTGTTCCGCGTCGGCCGGCAGCACCTCGAAGACCTCGAGCGCCTCGGACACGCCCTTTGCCGCAACCGGCGGATGCGGCTCGAAGCGGACGTCGCGCAAGCGGTTGCGCACGATGGCCTTGACCGCATCGGAGACGAGGAACTGTCCGCGCGACGCGTCGGCGGCCGACTGAATGCGCGCCGCCCGATTCACGTCGGCGCCGAACGCGTCGCCGGAGGGGTTACGGTAGACCTCGCCGTAGTGGCCGCCGAGGCGCACCTGCCAGCCGCGCTGCCGAAACTCCCGCTGCACCGCGAAGCCACACTCCACCATGGCGTGCGCGGTGGCGAAGGTGGCCATGAAGCCGTCGCCCTCGGTCTTGACCTTGTAGAAGTTCGGCCCGAAGCTCGCCGCGGTTTGGTTGACGATGCGTTCGTACTCCCGCAGCTTGTCGACGCTGGCGCGTTCATCCAGCTCGGCCTCTTCGGTGGACCCCTTCATGTCGCCGAAGAGAATGCCGGCCGGGACGCGTGCGTCACTGCCGGGTGCCTCAACCTTGCCGGATGTGCGCGTCGTGCGCGGCGTCGATGGCTCGCGTGTCGGCACGTCGGCTGTCGTCGCGGCAGGCGCCGCCGTCGGCTCGAACGTCTCCAAGCTGCTGCCGGTCAGCGCGGCGATGAAGCTGGCGATGTCCGGAAAGCGGCGCGTCGCATCCTTCTCGAGGGCGCGGTCGATCGTCGTGACGATGTGCGGCGGCAGCTCCGGGGCCAGCTCTCCGAGTGGCTCGGGTTTGCCATGCACGACCTGCATGAGGATCTCGGCGACACCTTCACCGGTGAATGCCGGTCGTCCCGAGAGCATTTCGTAGACGATGGCGCCCAGCGCGAACTCGTCGGTGCGCTGGTCGACGAGCTCATTCTTCCCCCACGCCTGCTCCGGCGCCATGTAGCGCGGTGTCCCCATCAAGACGTCGGCTTGGGTGTGCACCGATTCGGAGTCGCGGATCTTCGAGATGCCGAAATCCAGCACCTTGACGTGGTCGCGCAGCACACCGTCGGCGTCGTAGGGGCACAAGAAGATGTTGGCCGGCTTCAGATCGCGGTGCACGATGTGTTGCTTGTGCGCGGCGTGCAAGGCCGAACCGATCTGGCGGGCAATGGACATCGCCAAGGCGAGGGGGAGCGGGCCGCGCTGCAGGCGGTCGCGCAGACTCTCACCCTTGAGCAGCTCCATGACCATGTACGGGGTGCCGCTCGGCAGCTCGTTGAAGTCGAGCACCTCGACGATGTTGGGATGTCCGAGCCGCGAGGCGATCTCCGCCTCGTGCCGGAACCGGGCGTAGGTCTCGGCGCCGAGCTCGGTGCTGCCGAGCAGGACCTTTACCGCCACCTGCTTCCCGGGCAAACGCAGATGCCGCGCCGCCCACACGGCCCCGGCGCCGCCCCTGCCGATCAGCCCGGTCAGCTCGTACGTGTTGGCGATGACGGTGCCGACGTCGATGTGCTCTAGGCTAGTCTCGGCCATGGTCGTAGGCTGCCGCTGGCGAGTATATACAACGTCGGACCGCGGCGACAAAGGGAATGCCCGCGCGGGTACTGTCCGCTTCGGGCAGTACCTGCGCGCGACAATGGTGCACACCGGGATCTGTCCGAGACCCACAAGGGGCTCGGAGGTTCAGACCTCAGGTATGTGGGGCACCCCCTGATGTGACGGTCGTCACGGACGCGATCGTCGTGCGTTGCCGATGAGTTCGATCACGCCAACCACATCTACGGCGTGGACTTCGGTGCTTACGCAACCGGACGTGCCATCGAATATGCGGTGGATGAGTGTCTTTAGATCAGCTTCGTCGACCATTCCGTCGCAGTTGACATCGCCTGGAAAGCCGGCCGTCGGCGTCGGCGTTGGTGACGGCATATGAGTCGGTGTCCGGCTTGGTGTCGGCGTGCTGGTTGGCAACGGGGTTGGCGTCACCGTGCGACTTGGTGTGGGGGTAACGGTATGCGTTGAGGTGTTGCGGACCGTTGCCGTTGGCGTCGCGGTGTCAGTCGGTACAAGCGGAAACGTCTCGGTCTGCGAGGCGGTGTTCGTCGGAGTCTGCGTGAGCGTCAACGTGGCGGTCTGAGTTGGGATCGGGGTTGAGGTGCTTGTCGGGGTGTGCGTGGGCGTCGGCGTAAGGGTCCTCATGGTGGTTGGAGTCACGGTGGCGGTGTTCGTACTCGTCGGAGAGTGTGTGGGTGTCGGCGTCAGTGTCGGGGCATTGGTCGGTGTCAGAGTGACAGTGGCGGTGTTGGTTAGGGTGTAGGTAGCTGTCGCTGCGGGCGATTGAGTTGGCGTCAGGGTTGGAATTCTTGTCGACGTAGATGTGGCAGTCGCGGTGTTCGTCGGTATCGGCGTTGCAGTGTCTGTCGGGCTCCGTGTCGGCGTCGCTGTGGCGGAGGGCGTGGTCGTTGGACTAGGCGTCGCTGTCGGTGTTGTGGTGCTCGTTGGTGTCTGGGTTACCGTCCGGGTGGCCGTTGGGGTCGCTGTAGCGGTCGAAGTGGGAAGCGACGTCAAGGTCGAGGTGAGGGTGCTCGATGGGGTGTAGGTCAGGGTTAGCGTCGGTGTGAACGTGACCGTTGGGGTGGCCGTCAACGTTTGGGTCGGCGTCGAGGTGTGCGTCGAGGTGAGCGTCCAAGTTGGCGTGAGCGTGCTTGACGAGGTGTAACTGGGAGTCGCGGTTGGGGTGGATGTCACCGTCAGGGTGGACGTGGAAGTCCGTGTGGAGGTGAGTGTGCGTGTCGGCGTAACGGTGATCGAAGGTGTGGCGGTCTGCGTGGATGTGTCGGTGGTCGTAGCCGTGAGGGACAAGGTAGGGGTTGAAGTTGCAGAAGGCGAAAGTGTTGTGGTTACGCTCGGTGTCGCACTGCTCGTCGTCGTGCTGGTCGATGTGGGAACGGGCGGGACCTTTCCATACAAACAGGTGATGTCGTTCTGACCACAGCATCGATCCGGTCCGCCGCACCGGTTGGCGGAGATGTAGCAGAGGTCCGTTGCCTTGGAGCAGAAGAGCGGTGGAAGGCAGAGAGCACCGTCGCACAGGATTGGTGTAACCGTTGGGGTGTTGGTCCGCGTGTTAGTGGGCGTATTCGTCGGCGTGCGCACCGCGGTGTTGGTGGCGGTCGGGATGCTCACGCAGATTCCGCCGGAGCACGTGAACCCAAAGGGGCATTGGGAGGGATCGCCGCATGACACCGGGGTCTGCGTCCGAGTGGGTGTCAGCGAGAACGTGCCAGTCGGAGTGCGCGTTGCCGTAGTCGTTGGCGAGCTCGTGATTGTCGGGGTGCCCGTGCGAGTCGAGGTTCCTGACGGCGAGCTGGTGACCGTTTTGGTTGGCGTAGTCGTTGGGCTGTCTGTTGGCGTGCCTGAAGGAACTGCCGTCGGGCTCGATGTCGGCACCGGCGTGCAAGTACCCAGCGCGCAAGGTGTAAACGTGCCGGTTGCGGTCACGGTCGGCGTCGTAGACGGAGTCGGAGTTCGAGTCGGCTTTCTCGTGGGTGTGCACGTACCTTGATCGCAAGGGGTTTCAGTTGGTGTCAGCGTTGGCGTAACCGTCCGCGTCGGCGTATACGAGGCGATCGGCGTGGAGAGCACGGGTGCCGGTGCGATGGCAATGGCGATTGGTAGCACTCCCACCGGGATGCTGGTGGGAGCCACCTGGTCCGTCAAGGTGTCAATGACCGAAACCGCCCCTGTGAGCGCGCTACCGTTCTGGTCCGTTACGACGTTGGTCACAAGAGCGAACCGACCGTCTGGTGTGATGGCTACCGCTGCAGGCTGACCACTGGTGTCTTGGATCGTCGCCACGACGAGATTACTCGACGTGTCGATGACGGAAACGGTCCCATCGGTGAAACTCGTCACGTAGGCGATTTGTCCCGCGCTCGGAACGTTCGAAATGGCTATGGCGCCGGGAGACTGCCCAACAACGACCGGCGGGGGTGTGGGTTGACCGAGGAGTGTGCCGTCGATCACGGAGACCGTATTGCTGCCGAAGTCGGCGGCGTATACGCGCCCATTCAGGACGGCGAGGCCACGCGGATTTGCCCCAACAGGAATAACTCCAAGCACGGTATTAGCCGTCGGTGATCCTACAGCCGTGTCAATCACCGCGACTGCGCTTCCAGCGAATTCCGTTACGTATGCCCGTGTACTGTCTCCAGGAGAAAACGCGACCTTGGATGGTGCAGCCCCGACGACCAGTTGGATCGAAGTCGTGACAACATTCGAGGCAGCATCGATCACCATGACCGTGTCGTTGCCGCTGTTCGCAACATAGACGAGTGCGCCGTTCGGGCTGATGGCCACCCCTTCCGGGCTGGATCCGTCCGCGATGTTGGGCACGGGGTTGAAGGTGTTGTTGGAGAGATCGAGGATGCGAACGCCGTCAGGCGACTGGATGGGGATGTAGGCAAACCGGCCATCTGCGGTGACCGCGATGTCTCGGGGCGCCCCGTCAAGCGGTACGCCACCGTTCACGACGGCTAGCGACTTGGTGTCGATGATCGAGATGCTCTTCGACAAAGCGTTGGCGACATAGGCGCGCGCAGCGGGTGTCGGTGTTAGGGTTGGTGTGGGTGGCGG
>Ga0335082_10009575_pt1 | contig 10524 bp, 7 predicted proteins | sample Lox_Sample_41_FD_206718 | JGI IMG/M metagenome (GOLD analysis project Ga0335082, IMG submission 206718) | Soil microbial communities from Loxahatchee National Wildlife Refuge, Florida, United States - Lox_Sample_4.1 | ecosystem: Environmental > Terrestrial > Soil > Wetlands | place: USA: Florida...
TTCGTGTCGCTCCGCCGCCAGAGACGAAAGAATCGGTTCTTCGGTTGCCGTGCGTCGGCCATCTCAACCCTCCGCCACGGTCCAGCGCGCGCCGCGCAAGCTCGCGAACGTCGCCGCGAGGTCGAGCGAGCGCGCGGGCTGTCCGCGAGCCATCACCGCGCCCTCGGCGCTCGGGTCGGCGTCGAAGAGCCCGGTCTGCACCACCTCGCACCCGACGATGCCGACCGGCTCGCCGAGGTACCTGCACACGATGAGCGTCTTGCGCGCGCCTCCGTCCTCGTCGAGGGCGATGACCGGAACGATCTCGCCCTCGTCGTACGCGATGCCGAGCATCGGCTTCGGCGCGCCCGGCACGCGCGAGATCGGCGGGCACGGCGCGATGCGCGCCACGACCGACGCCGGCAAGAAGCGCAACGCCCCGCCGTGCCGGACGACCACGCCGCCGCGCTTGGGCGCCGTCATCGTCACGCCGCCTTCCGTCGCACGAGCCGCGCCTCGAGGAGCTGGAACAGAATTCGACACGCGTCGAAGCTCGAGAGGTGCGACGCCGCGATCACCTCGCGCACGGTGCGCTCGCCGTCGATCGCCTCGAGCACGGCCTGTTCGGCGCGCGCGAGCTTCGTGTCGCCGCCCATCGAGTCGACGGACGCCGGGTCCGGCAAGAGCACCTGATCGAAGCTCCCGAGCCGCGCCTCGATGACGCGCCACTCGTCCACGCGCCGAAACCCCTCCATCACGACCGACGCGACCGGCATCGCGAGGCGCGCGCGCTCGGCGACCGACGACGTCGCGCGCTGTCGGAACTCGAACTGCCCGGCCTGCCAGCGGAGCACCTCGTAGATGAGCTCGCTCGACTGTCGCGTGAGCGCGTCCTTCAGCTGCGCTTCGGTCACTTGTCCCGCTTCGACCAGCATGTCACCGAGGAGCCGCGGCGGCGGAATCGAAGGCGACGTCCCGCTCGACGGCGGCGCGGAGACGGGCGGGTTCTGCGAGCTCCGCACCATGTCGTCGAGCTGCTCCTCGGTGACGAGACCCTCTTCGAGGAAGAACCTCCCGAGCCGGAACTCGTCGCCCGCGCCGCGCGACTGCACGAGGTCGACGAGCCCGCCGCGCATGTGCACGGTGACCTCGCTCTCCGTGTTCCAGATCGCGAGCGTGCCCGTCTGCGCTTCCATCTGGAGGAGCTGGAGCACCGCGCCGATGGGGATCGCGCCGAGGTTCCCGCCGAGCACGACCGCGTGCTTCTCGGCGAGGTCCACGCCGCGCAGCGCGCGACCGAGCCGCGCGATCTCGTCGGGCCCGATCTTCGCGGCGAGCGCCTCCATGATGCGCCCTTCGTCGCCGAACGCGCTCTGGGGGAGCTTCGCGACGAGCGGCGCGAGCACGTTGCCGAGCTGCGCCGCGAAATCCGCCGCGGCGCGCGCGCGCATCGCGGTCTCCTGCCGCGCGGCGGGCGAGCGCGTCGAGAGCGGGATGTCGGTGTCGTCGAGCACGAGCGGCGGCACGTTCGCCGTCTGCCCTTGCGACACGCGCCGGAGCGCGTTCTCCACCACGGCGACGAGCGCCTGCGCGTCGAACGGCTTCGTGATCGCGTCGAGCGCGCCGGTCTGCTGCACGAACTGATCGCGGATGCGGTCGGTCTTCGCGCTCATCAAGAGCACGGGCAGTCGCTTCCACTCTTCGCGCGAGCGGATCGCGCGACAGAACTGGAAGCCGTTCATCTTCGGCATCACGAAGTCGAGCAGCACGAGGTCGTACGGCGTCTCCGACGCGGTGAGCATCTCGACGGCGCGCTGTCCGTCGGACGCGGCGTCGGGCTCGAAGCCGTGACGCTCGAGGATCCCGCACACGACGCGGCGGATCGTGTTGCTGTCGTCGACGACGAGGATTCGCGCGCCCATAAGGATGCCCCGCCCATCGAAGGGTAGGCCGAAATCGTGCCCGATGGGCGCCATTCTGTTACTGGCTTGCCTCGTGGACGTTCTCCTTCGAGGCGGGACGCTCGTCACCTGCGACGCGAGAAACGCCGTGATCGAGGGGGATTTGCTCGTTCGCGGCGGCCGCATCGCCGCCCTCGGGAGCCGCGCCGAGCGCGCCGCGCTCACCCCGGCGCGCGTCCTCGACGCGCGGGGCTGCGCCGTCATCCCCGGCATCGTCCAGGCGCACGTGCACCTCTGCCAGGTGCTCTTCCGCGGCATGGCCGACGATCTCCCGCTCCTCGACTGGCTCCGCCGCCGCATCTGGCCGCTCGAGGCCGCGCACGACGAGAAGAGCGCCCGCGCGAGCGCCGAGCTCGGCCTCCTCGAGGCGATGCGAGCGGGCACGACCACGATCCTCGACATGGGCACCGTGCGCGAGCACGACGCGATCTTCGACGCGTGCCTGCGCTCCGGCATCCGCGCCATCTCCGGCAAGGCGATGATGGACGTCGGCGACGGCGTACCGAACGGGCTCCGCGAGTCTACGCGCGAGAGCCTCGACGAGTCCGACCGCCTCCTCCGGGACTGGAGCGGACGCGGCGGCCGGCTCGGCTACGCCTACGCGCCGCGCTTCATCCTCTCGTGCAGCGAGGCGCTCGTTCGCGGCGCGGTCGAGCGCGCGCAGGCGCACGGCGCGCTCTTCCACTCGCACGTCGCCGAGCACCCGAGCGAGCGCGCCGCGGTGCGCGCGGCGCTCGGACGCGACGACGTCGAAGTGCTCCGCGCGTGGGGCGCGGCAGGTCCCCGCACGATCCTCGCGCACGGGGTCCAGCTCGGCGACGACGAGGCGCGCGAGGTCGCGCGCGACGGCACGCGCATCGTCCACTGCCCGAGCGCGAACCTGAAGCTCGGCTCGGGCATCGCTCGCGTCGCCGACCTCGACGCGCTCGGCGTCCAGCTCGCGCTCGGCTGCGACGGCGCGCCCTGCAACAACAACCTCGACCCGTGGCAAGAGCTCCGCCACGCCGCCCTCCTCGCGAAGGTGCGCACGTCGCCCACCGCGCTACCGGCCGCGCGCGCCCTCCGCCTCGCGACCATCGACGGCGCGCGCGCGCTGGGCCTCGACGCCGAGATCGGCTCGCTCGAGGTCGGCAAGCGCGCCGACCTCGTCGTCGTCCGCCTCGACGCCGCGCACGAGGAGCCCGGCGGCGACGTCTTCTCGCGCCTCGTCTACGCCGCGAAGTCGAGCGACGTCGCGCACGTCATGGTGGACGGCGAGCTCGTCGTGAAAAACGGGGAACATACACGCTTCGACGGAGAGCGCGTCGTCGCCTCGGCGCGCGCCGAAGCGCGAAAGCTCACGAAGCGCGCGCGCCTCAGCTGATCGAGCGCCCCTCGGCGTCCTCGATCTGCCCGAGCACGACCGCGAGCGCGTCCTTCGCCTTCTCGAGCGCGGCGCGATCGGCTTCCCATTTGGCGTACGCCTTGTCGGCCCGCGCGGCCTCGCGCGCGCGCGCGTTCTTCTCGTCCAAGAGCTCGGTGCGGAGCGCGGCGGTCTCGGCCTCGAGCACCACGATGCGGTCCTTCGCCGTCGCGACGTCGCGTTCGAGCCGCCCGCGCGTCTCGTGGAGATCGGTGACCTCTTGCTCGAGCTCCGCGATGCGCGCCGCGTTCTTCGCGGCCTCCGCCTCTTTGGCCTCGCCGAGCTTCGCGAGCTCGGCCCGCATCATCCCGACCATCTCGTCTCGCGAGCGCTCGAGGTCGGCGATCTTCTGATCGCGATCGCGCTGCGCCGCCGCCACTTTTTCGTCGCGATCGCGCTCCGCGGAGGCCACCGCTTCGCGCGCCGCGCTCTCCGTCGCCGCCACCTTCTCGTCGCGGTCGCGCTCGGCCGCCGCGACGCGCTCGTCGCGCTCCCGCTCGGCCGCCCCGACGCGCTCGTCACGCTCGCGCTCGGCCGCCCCGACGCGCTCGTCGCGATCGCGCTCGGCCGCCGCGACCTCGCTCGCCCGCCGCTGCTCGGCCTCGCCGAGCTCCGCAGCGCGCTTCGCCTCGAGCTCCGCCTCGCGCGCCGCGAGCCGCGCGTCGGCTTCGCGCTTCGCCTCTTCGAGCTGCTCTTCGTGCTTGGCCTGCGCGAGCGCCGTCTCGTTTCCGTGCCGCGCCGCGATGGCTTCCTTCTCCTGCTCGTGCTCGGCGCGCACCTTCGCGACCTCGTCTTGGTGCGCGCGGTGCAGCGCCCCGAGCCGCCCGTCGCTCTCGGCCTTGAGCTCGCTCTCGCGCACGGCGATCGCCTCGGCGAGGTCCGACACCGCCCTCTTCTGAGCCTCTTCCAGCGCCGCGGTCTTCTCGGCCTGCGCCGCCTCGATCGCCGCCGCGCGCTCGGCCCTCTCCTTCGCGAGCGTGCTCTCGAAGTCGGCGCGCGCCGCCGCGTCCTTCGCCTCGAACGCCGCCGCGTCCTCCGCGGCCTTCACGCGCGCCTCTTCGAGCTCCTTCGAGCGCGCCGCGAGCTCGCCCTCGACGGTCGCGAGCCGCGCCTTCGTCTCGTTCAGGTCGTTGATGCGCGTCTCGAGCTCGCTCTGTCGCTTCTCGAGCCGGTTCTTGAAGTCCTCGGCCGCCTTCTTCGCCTGATCCTTGTCGCGCGTGAGGGCGTCGGCCTTCTCCCTGGCCTCTTCCACCTCGCGCATCGTGGCGATCATCTTCTCGTCGAGATCGGCCTTGCTCCGCTCGAACCCGATCGCCCGCTCGCGGACCTCGACGATCTCTTTGTCCTTCTTCGCGAGCTGCTCGCGCATGCCGAGGATCTCTTTGTCCTTCTTGTTGAGCGCCTCGCGGAGCTCGAGGAACTCTCGGCTCGACACGCCGCCCTTGCCCGCGGTCGCGAGCTTGCTGCGGAGATCCTCCATCTCCGCGTCCATCTTCTTCTGCTCGGCCTCGATGCGCGCGTCGAAATCGGCGCGGAGCTGCGCGGCTTCCTCGCGCGCGGCCTGGAGCTCCTTCTCGAGCTCGGCGACGCGGCCGTCGTCGACCGGAGGGGCCGGCGGCGGCGCGACGCTCGCCTTCTTGGCTTCGACCGCCGCGGTCTGCTGCGCGCCGTTCGTCGGCGCGGGGCCGCCGGTCATCTTGCCGAACCCGCCCTCGACGAACGCGTCGATGTCGTCGTCGACGTGCATCTTCACGGGCGGCTCGCTCGGCGCGCGCGCTGGCGCGCGGGAACGCTTGGCCGGCGCGGGCGGAGGCGCGGCCGGCGCTGCGACCGCCACGGGGCTCGGCGCGACGAGCGTCCCCTCTTCCTCGATGTCGATGCTCGAGATCTCGTCGTCGATGACGATCGCGTCGCCCTCGCCGTCGGCCTGCGCGGGCGCCTGGAGCTGCACGAACTGGTTGATGTGCTGGAGGAGCTCGCCGAACGCGATCGGCTTGTGGACGTAATCCTCGGCGCGCGTGCGGAGCTTCTTGTGCTGGTCGAACGTCTCGTCGCTCGACTCCGTCGACATGATGATGAGCGGGACGTCCTTGAGCTTGGCGTCCTTCTTCAGCTTGTTGCAGACCGAGAAGCCGTTCATGCGCGGCAGCTCGATCGACAGGAGGATCAGGTCGGGTTTGTCGGACGCCGCTTGTTGCAGACCGGCGTTGCCGTCGTCGACGACGTTCGTCACGCACCCGAGCTTCTGCAACTCGGTTCTCAGCTCGGCGGCGAACGCCGCGTCACTCTCGAACACGAGCACTTTGGTCGACATGAGCGGCGACCAAGCCTACATAAGGCCCAGAAAAAAGGCCACAAGTCAGGTCACGCCGATCGCGAGGCTTTTTCTTCGTGGCCGCTCCGACCGGAGCGCCGGTCGAGCTCCGCGAGCACGTCGCGCAGGGCGACGCCGCGGTGACGCAGGGCCACCATCAGGTGATAGAGGACGTCCGCCGCCTCGCTGACCACGCGCGAGTCGGCCTCGCCGTCGATCGCGCGCGCGAGCTCGTCGGCTTCTTCGCGGAGCTTGCCGCCGATGCGGAGCGCGCCGCCCTCGTAGAGGCTCTTCGTGTAGCTCTTCTCCGCCGTGCTCGCCTTGCGCGACTCGAGCTCCGCCTCGAGCGCGAGCAGCAGCGGCGTGCGCGTCCCCGAAAAGCACGTCTCGGCGCCGGTATGGCAAGTCGGGCCGGTCGCCCGCCCGAGGTAGAGCACCGCGTCCTCGTCGCAGTCGAGCCGCACTTCGCGCACGTCGATCACGTGGCCGCTCGTCTCGCCCTTCACCCAGCGCCCTTTGCGCGAGCGCGAGTAGAACGTCGCCCGCTTCGTCTCGCGCGTCTCGTCGACGGCGGCCGGGTCGGCGTACGCGAGCATGCGCACCTCGCCCGTGAGATTGTCCTGCACCACGACCGGCACGAGGCCTTCGGAATCGAGCTTCATCGGTGCGGGACATGCTACACCGCGCACGATGCCCACGCCGTCGCTCGCCTTCGCCACGCCGCGCAAGCTCCCGCGCGCGGCCGACGTGCACGGTCGCGTCGTCGTGCTCGACGTCGCGTTCGCGTCCGAGGCTTCCGGCGGCGGCTTCGAGAAGCTCACCAAGCCCTTCATCGACGGCCTCGGCCCGCGCCTCGCCGCGTGGATCGACCACCACGACCACGTGCTCCACGCGAAATACGCCGCGGACCCGCGCTTCGTCCTCGCGACCAAGGCCGAGCACGGCGCGTGCCCCGAGATGGTGACGCCCGAGATCGTCGCGCGCGCCGGCGCCGTCGACACGATCGTCTGCCACACCGACTTCGACGGCCTCTGCAGCGCCGCGAAATGGATGTGCGACGGGCGCGAGCCGTACCCCGGCGCCGACGACGACGCGCGCGCGATCGACACCCGCATCGGCAAGCCGAGCGCGATCGCCGAGCGAATCGATCGCGCCATCCGCGCGCGCCCTCGCGACGTCGCCCTGCTCGGTCTCATCGTGCGTCACCTCGCGTCCGGCGTTCGCGACGCGTCGCTCTGGCGCTCGATCGACGACGCCGGCGCGCAGCTCGTCGCCCTCGAGACCGAAGCGCGCCGCGTGGCCGAGCGCTTCACGCGCCTCGAGCTCTCGGGCGGGCGGACGCTGATGTTCGTCGACGCGACGGCCTCGCACGGTCGCTACGACAAGACCCTCCTGCTCCTCCTCGGTCAGCAGCGCGCCGACCTCGCCGCCGTCATCGACCGGGACACCGCGACGTTCGCCGCGCCGTTCGACAGCGGCGTCAACTTTCTCAAGCTTCTCGGGCTCTCAGGTGGGATGCCGACGCTCGTCTCGGTCCCGAAATCGACGCTTCATGACGCGCTGCGTCGACTCGGTGTGGGCACCGATGATCTGATGAAGCTCGCGTAGTTGCGACTCAAACCCAACCGCGCGGCAGTCGCCGTCACTCCAAAGATCCAAGCTAACGTGTCGAATTGTCACCGATTCCCGGTTGACCGCGTCGGTTCGACCATGGTACTCGCGGACCTCCGTTTGGAAGCCCGCTCGCACACCGGAGCAGCTTTCACGACCAGTGAATTTTCAGGGGTGAACAATCGATGGCCGCTAAAGCCTGGGGTGGTGCGCAGCAGAAGAGCGTCGAAGAAGTTTTTTTCCAGAACGACGCGGTTTCACTCTGCCTGATGATTCATCGACGCGCGAAGACGATGCGCGTCATCGACTTCCGAGCCGGCCCGAGCAACGCCAAGCGCATGTTCGTGCTCGCCCTCGCGCAGCGTGAAGGGGTCGAGAAGGTCTACACGCTCGTCGAACGCGACGAGGTCTCGACGTGGATCAAGCTCGGCTTCGCGCGCGAAGGGAACATCCCCGGCTTCTACAAGCGGAGCGACGCGTTTCTCCTCGGGTGCAACGTCGCGACGGCGGGCCGGCCGCAGAGCCAGATGCGCATCGCCGTCCGCGATCCGTCGTTGCCGGAGGTCGAGGTCGAGGAGGTCGTCGAAGAAGAAGAGACGCCGCTCGACGCGCGCGCCGTCGAGCTCTCCGAGCGCACCATCGTCGCCGGCAAGAAGGCGGCGAAGGCGCTGACGGGCAAGGCACTCCCGAACGTGAAGATCTCGCCGATGACGGAGGCCGAAGCGAAGAAGCAGGTCGCCGCGGCGGTGAAGGCGAATCGCGCGCTCACCGGCTTCGAGCCGTTCGGGCGCGACGTGGAGCGCGCCTACTTCTCGCTCACCGGGCGCGGCGGCTACGAGCTCGTCGTCTCGACCGAGTCGCAGGCGTGCTTCGGCAACGCGTTCCTCGAGATGCTGACGGGGCCGAAATCGGACGGCGAGCGTCTCGCGGTCGTCGGCGCGCTCCGCGCGCTCTGCGAGAAGATGATCGCCGCGGGCGTCGTGAGCTGCTTCGCGCTCGCTCCGTCGGACGACGTGGCGCTCGCGACGGCCTTCTCGTTCAACGGCTTCCGCCGCACCGGCTTGCTGCAGAATCACCTGCAAGTGGGCGCGGTGCGCAAGGACGCGATCATCTGGTCGCGCCGTCTCGCGAACCCCGCCGACATCACCTGAAGGAACGGCCGCCTTGCGGCCATACAGTATCGTTGAGATACTTCAACGACACTGGAGGCCTCATCGTGAAGCGCGCGCCGGTTTGGGTTCTTCTCGTCGCCCTGGTCGTCGCGATCGCGTGCGGGAGCACTTCGGGCGACGACAACAACGGAAACCCCGACGGCTCGGGTCCGGACGGGACGGTCACGTTCCCCGACGGCGGCTTCGGCGACGGGCAATCGGGCGTGCTGACGATTTCGCCGGCGGACGCGACGGTGAACGTCGCGTATGGGACGCCGCAGCCGTTTCCGTACACGGCCTACTTCAACAACGCGCCGATCAGCGCGACGTGGGACATCGATCGCGGCGAGCTCGGGTCGATCGACGGCTCGGGCGTGCTGACGACGTCGAGCACGCTCGGCGGCAAAGCGACGATCACGGCGACCGCCGGAAACGGCGCGAAGGGATCGACGACGGTGACGATCGTCGTGTCCTACGTGCAAAACGGCGATCCGAACGCGGGTGACGCGGGCGGCGGCTCGGGCGGCGTCGGCGGCGTCGGCGGGGAAGGACCCGGCGGCGCGGTGTCGAATCAGACGCTCACCGTGCTCAACGGAACGCCGACGACGGACAACGGGCTCGCGTGGCTCTATCCGTACGACGCGACGGTGTGGCCGCGCGGTCTCCTCGCGCCGCTCCTCCAGTGGAACGTGGGGGCGCAAGGCGACTACGACGCGATCTACATCCACGCCCACGAGACGGCGTTCGACTACAAGGGCTACTTCGCGAAGACGAAGACGCCGTTCACGCATCACCCGATCGAGCAGGCCGCGTGGCAGGCGATGACGTACTCGAACCAGGGCGAGGACCTCCAGGTCGACCTCGTGTTCGCGAAGGGGAACGCAGCGTACGGCCCCATCACCGAGAAGTGGAAGGTCGCGAGCGGGTCGCTGAAGGGCACGGTCTATTACAACTCGTACGGCACGGCGCTCGCGAAGAACTATTGCTGCGCGTACAACGGCTCGAGCTTCGGCGGGGCGACGCTCGCGATCCAGGGCGGGTCGACGTCGCCCGTGCTCGTCGCGGGATCGAACAGCGCGTGCCGCGTCTGCCACTCGGTGAGCGCGGACGGGTCCACGCTCGTCACGCAGCACGGCGACAGCTACGCGACGACGAGCCAGTACGACTTGAAGAACGCGTACGCCGAGACGCCGATGACGCCGGCGGATTATCGCTACGCGTTCCCGGCGCTCGCGCCGGACGGGACGTTCCTCTTCACGAACTCGGCGCCGCTCCCCGGCGTGAACAACACGTCGGCGAGCGCGCTCTTCGCGGTGCCGTCGGGCAACGCGATCACCGCGAACAACCTCCCGGCGGGCCTCCGCGCGGCGACGCCGGTCTTCTCGCCGGACGGAAAGCACGTCGCGTACATGGCCTACGCGGGGACGGGGACCGACGGGAAATCCCTCGCGATGATGGACTTCGCGAACAACTCGTTCAACGCGCCGGTCGTGCTCGACACGCCCACGGGGACGCTGCCGGACTTGTTCCCGTCGTTTCTTCCGACGAACGACGCGGTCGTCTACGAGCGCGAGACGGCGAGCGACGGCGAGCTCGGCGCGACGCGTGACGGGTCGCGCGGCGAGCTCTGGTGGGTGACGACGGCGAGCCCGCAGCCGGTGCGCCTCGACAAGCTGAACGGCCTCGGTTACGTGCCGAACGTCGGGACGAACCACGCAGACGACACGACGCTCAACTACGAGCCGACCGTGAACCCCGTGCCCTCGGGCGGCTACGCGTGGGTCGTCTTCACGAGCCGGCGCGCGTACGGAAACATCGCGACCATCGACCCGTTCTGGAGCGACCCGCGCGACCACGACATCAGCCAGACGCCCACGACGAAGAAGCTGTGGGTCGCCGCCATCGACCTCAACGCGACGCCGGGCACCGACCCGAGCCATCCGGCGTTCTATCTGCCGGCGCAGGAGCTCCTCGCCGGCAACTCGCGCGGATACTGGGTCGTCGACCCGTGCAAGGTCGACGGAACGACGTGCGAGACGGGCGACGAGTGCTGCAACGGCTATTGCCGCTCGGACGACGGCGGGCTCGTCTGCTCGCCGAACACGG
>Ga0335082_10009576_pt1 | contig 10523 bp, 9 predicted proteins | sample Lox_Sample_41_FD_206718 | JGI IMG/M metagenome (GOLD analysis project Ga0335082, IMG submission 206718) | Soil microbial communities from Loxahatchee National Wildlife Refuge, Florida, United States - Lox_Sample_4.1 | ecosystem: Environmental > Terrestrial > Soil > Wetlands | place: USA: Florida...
TGTAAGTGAGTGAGCCGAACTCCTGGTCGGCTGGCGCGGTCTGGTGCGTCCCGCTACTGTCGATACGCCCGGTGGTCACCACGTCGAACAGGTAGGGTTCGATCAGCGCATGTCCCGGCGGCAGTGTGACCGGCGAGGGCGCCAGCAGCGGCCCGGTCCACCAGGCGTCCTCGCGCGATTGCAGGTTTTCGGCGTGCGCCGCCGCGGCGGCCAGCAGTGCCAACAATGTGAGCCACCGCAGCGCCCTGCTCCGCATGCCTCAACTCCCTGCGCCTCGCCAGCCATCGGGCCGCCATGATCGCCTGCCTGCAGGGGCTGCGCACTCCGAATCCTGCGCTGCGGCGCGCAGATTCGGACCGAACGTCTAGGCCTGCAGCGAGAAGGGCGTGAAGTTGGTGCCGCGGTCGTAGTAGTCCTCCCGCTCCGCGCGCTTCAGGAACCCGACCAGCCAGTAAGTCAGCGGGGTGGCGATGACCTCCCACAGCGACTTGAGCACGTACTGCGTCGCCGTCACCTGCAGCAGGTGCTCCGCCGGCCACAGGCCCGCGAAGGCGATGCTGTAGAACAGCCCGGAATCCACCAGCTCGCCACACAGCGTCGAGCCGATCGTGCGCGTCCACAGCCAGCGGCCGGCGGTGAAGAGCTTCATCTTGGCCAGCACGTAGCTGTTGACGAAGGAGCCGCACCAGAACGCGATGATGGAAGCGCACACGATGCGCGGCGTGTTGCCGAAGATCGTCTCGACCGCCGGCTGCTTGTCGCGGTAGAAGTCCGAGGGCGGCAGGTGCACGATCACCGCAGACATGACGGCGGCGAACACCAGCGCCGCAAACCCGCTCCAGACCACGCGCCGGTCGCGCGCGTAGCCGTAGACCTCGGTGAGGATGTCACCGAAGAAATAGGAGATGGGGAAGAACAGTACGCCCGAAAGGAAGGTGACCTGGCCGATCAGGGGCAGCGGCAGCGTGGTTTCCTTGGCGGCGCCGATGAGGTTCGCACACAGCAGCACGCACACGTAGGCGCCGAGGATCAGATCGTAGTAGCGGTAGGTGCGCAGAGGTGCCGCCATGATCAGGGTTCGCGCGCGGGCAGCACCGTGCCCACCGCCTCACCGAAGCCGATGCGCGCAAAGCCCGCGCGCTCACAGTAGCCGCGCAGCCGCACCCGGTCGCCATCCTCAAGAAAGGTACGCTCCTCGCCCGAGGGCAGGCTCAGCGGTGTGCGCCCGCCGGCGGTGAGCTCGAGCAGCGAGCCGGCTTCCTGTGGCAGCGGGCCCGACTGCGTCCCGGTGCCGATCAGGTCGCCGGGGCAGAGATTGCAACCGTTGACGCTGTGGTGGGTGAGCATCTGCGCCACCGTCCACCAGGAGTCGCGAAAGCTCGAGGCCGACAGCCGCTGCGCTGGCATGCCGGCCGCACGCATGCGTTCACTCTGCAGCCACACCTCGAGGCGGATGTCGATGCCCCCGTGCGCGCGCAGCTCAGGCGCGTCCAGGTACGGCAGCGGTGCGGGCTCCGCGGCCGCGCGCGCGAATGGTACCCGGAACGGCGCCAGCGCCTCGAGCGTCACCACCCACGGCGAGACCGTGGTGGCGAAGTTCTTGGCGAGGAATGGCCCGAGCGGCTGGTATTCCCAGGCCTGCACGTCGCGGGCCGACCAGTCATTCAGCAGCACCAGCCCGAAGATGTGCTCCTCCGCCGCGCCGATGGGCACGCGCGTGCCGAGGGCGTTACCGCGTCCGACGAAGACGCCGAGCTCGAGCTCATAGTCCAGGCGCCGCGCCGGCGCGAGCCGCGGCTCCGAGGCCCCGGCGGGCATCAGCTGCCCGAGCGGCCGGTGGAAGTCAAAGCCCGACACGCGCACGGAGGAGGCGCGTCCGTGGTAGGCGATCGGCACCCACTTGTAGTTCGGCAGCAGCGGGTTGTCGGGCCGGAACAGCCGTCCCACGGCGGTGGCATGGTGGATGGAGGCGTAGAAATCGGTGAAGTCGCCGATATCGGCGGCCACCCGGTATTCGGCCGCGCTCTGCGGCACGAGCAGTCCCTGCAGCAGGCGCTGCTGCGGCGAGCCGCTGCGCAGGGCCGCCGAGAGCGCCGCACGCAGCGCGCCGCTGGCCGCAGGTCCAAGCGCCATGAGGGCATTCAGGGCCGGGCCGGTGGCGGCCGCGAGTGCCGCCGCCGCCGTCCCGTCGAGCCCGCCACGTTCCTGCAGGGCCGCGAGGTCGAGCACCTGGTCGCCGATCGCCACCCCGCCGCGGAAACCCTCAGCGCTGCCGGCGCGGCGGAAGGAGGCGAACGGCAGGTTCTGGATGGGGAAGTCCGCCTCGGGGGCATTGGCCGCGGCGACCCAGCTCTGCAGCTGCGGATCGTGGGTGGGGTTAAGTCCCGCGGGACTGCTCACGGGCGCCGCCGCCGCGGGCGGCGCGGCTGCCGGGCCTGCGGGTCGAAATGCTTCCTGAGATCGCCCCACACCGCGTCGTAGTTCTTCTGCAGCTGCGCACTCTTGAGCGCGTAGCGCGTCGGCCGCAGCAGGCTGCGCGTCTCGAACATGAACGCCATGGTGTCCCGCAGCCGCTGTGGCCGCGTGGTGTCGGCGCGGCTCGCCTTGGCGAAGCTCGCGGCATCCGGTCCGTGCCCGCTCATGCAGTTGTGGAGCGAGGCTCCGCCGGGCTCGAAGCCGTGCGCCTTGGCATCATAGACCCCGGTGATCAGACCCATGAACTCGCTGGCGACGTTGCGGTGAAACCAGGGCGGCCGGAAGGTGTCCTCCATGACCAGCCAGCGCGGCGGAAAGATCACGAAGTCGAGGTTGTCGACCCCGGGCGTATCACTCACCGAGTGCAGCACCAGGAAGATCGAGGGGTCGGGGTGGTCGTAGCTGACCGAGCCGATGGTGTTGAAGCGGCGCAGGTCGTACTTGTACGGCGCATAGTTGCCGTGCCAGGCGACCACGTCCAGCGGCGAGTGCCCGATCGGGGCGCTCCAGAGCGCGCCGGCGAACTTCGCCACCAGCTCGAACTTGCCCTCGCGCTCCTCGTACCAGGCCAGCGGCGTCTGGAAGTCGCGCGGATTGGCGAGAGCGTTGGCGCCGATCGGACCCAGGTCCGGCAGCTTCAGCGGCGCGCCGAAGTTCTCGCACACGTAGCCCCGTGCCTGCGCCCCGCGCAGCTCCACGCGGAAGCGCAGGCCCCGCGGGATGACGGCGATCTCGAGCGGCTCGACCTCCAGCACCCCGAGCTCGGTCAGCAGCCGCAGGCCGCCTGACTGCGGCACGATGAGCAGCTCGCCGTCGGCATCGTAGAAGAAGCGCTCCTGCATGGAGCGATTGGCGACGTACCAGTGAATGCCACAGCCGCTGTGCAGCTCGGGCGCGCCGTTGCCGGCGAGCGTGCTCAGCCCGTCGAGGAAGTCGGTGCCGCGGCGCGGCACGGGGGGCGCGCTCCAGCGCAGCCGGTTCGGCGGCGCCGGCAGCCCATCAAAGCTGCTCGTGAACTCGCCCGCGGGCAGCGGCGTGAACCTGCCGTACATGGCCGCAGGGCGGATGCGGTACAGCCAGCTGCGCCGATTGGCGTGGCGCGGGGCGGTGAAGGCGGTGCCGGAGAACTGCTCCGCGTACAGACCGTAGGGGCAGCGTTGCGGCGCGTTGCGGCCCACGGGCAGTGCCCCGGGAAGCGCCTCGGTGGCGAACTCATTGCCGAAGCCGCTCTGATAGCCGGCTGCCGGCGTGACTGGTGCGGTGTCGCTCTCGGCAGCGCCCTGCATGGTGCGGCCCTCCCATTGGCGGTCCGGGCGCATTATACTGTGGCCATACGGTTGCACGCGCAACTTTATGGAGGGGCTGCCACATTGAGCACGCGCGCCGCACGGCCGGTCCTGCAGCTCGCGGCCTTCGTGCCGTTCCGCCTCAATCGCCTGGCGGAGGCGGTGAGCGAGCACCTCGCCTCCGCCTACCGCGGCCGCTTCCGCCTCGAGGTCCCCGAGTGGCGTGTCATCGCCACCGTGGGCGAGCAGCGCTCCTGCACCGCGCAGTTCATCGCCGAGCGCACCCGTATGCACAAGACGCGCGTCAGCCGCGCCATCGCCCAGCTGCGCCGGCGCGGCCTGATCGAGCGCGCCACCAGCACCCGCGACCGCCGCGAGTTGCAGCTGCGTCTGAGCGCCTCGGGACGGCGGCTGTACACGCAGCTCGTGCCACTGGCTCTGGCGCGCGAGGCGGAGCTGCTTGCCTGCCTGAGCGCCGCCGAGCGGCGCGCCCTGGCACTGGCCCTCGAGCATCTCGAGCTGCACCTGCGGCTGCCGGGGCCTGCATGAGGGCACTGGCGGCCCTTCGATCCAGGCCGCTGCGCATCGGCGCGCTCATCCTCGTGTTCGCGGCCGCCGCGGCGCATGCGGCGGGCGATGCACCCCTTACGCCGTTGGCGCATTCGGCCACGCTGACGCTCGAGGGAGCGCACGTGCCGGGGGCGCTGCTGGTGCGGGTGCGCGCCAGCGACCCGGCCAGGCCGCTCTCGATCAGCGCCCTCGGCGCCACCCTCGATGCGCAGCCGCTCGCGGCCAGTGGCCGGGCGGACGGCACCTGGCAGCTCGCACTGCCAGCCACGCCGGCGCCGGGCCCGGGGCTGCTCGAGGTGCGCGTCAGCCACGATGGGATCACCGAGCTCTTGAGCGCCAAGCTGCCCCAGGCCGCGCGCGGCGAATCCACCGGCGCCGGGATCCACAATCAGCTGTTCTGGTGGGTCCTCAACATCGCCATCGTGCTGATTGCCGCGCTCGCCATCTCGCGCCGCACTTCCTGACCGGCCAGCGCGCGAAGGGCGCGCTAGGGGCCGGTGAGGGCCTTCAGGTAGCGGTAGAAGAACAGGTTCCCGTTGTAGAAGGAGTTCACCGGCACGCGCTCGTCGCGCCCGTGCGCGCGCACGTCGTCGACGTCGATCATGATGCCGGTGATGCCGTAGGTCGGGATGCCGGCGGCGTTGGTATAGATCGCATCCGAGGCGCCGGCGGCCATGAACGGCACCACCGGGATGCCGGGCCACATCTCGGCCGCCACCTTCTCCAGCGGCTTGACCACCTCCGGGTTCAGCGGCGGCGGCGGCAGTGACTTGCGGTTCGGCACCACTTCGGCGACCTGGCCGTTGTCGGCCACGTAGCGCACCGTGATCTGCTGATCGGCGATCACCTTGATGAGCTGCTGACGGATGTCCTCGAGCGAGTGCCCGGGGAAGATGCGGCAATTCACGTTCGCCTGCGCGCGCTGCGGCAGCGCGTTGTTCGCATGCCCGCCATCCAGGCGCGTCGCCACGCAGTTGGTGCGCATCACGGAGTTCACGCTCGGGTCCTGCGAGAGGCGCTGCACCGCCGTCTCATCGGGGGGATTCTTCAGAATCGCCCGCAGGTCGCTGGCGCGCTGGCCGGAGGCCTCTTTCGCCAGCTGCTCGAAGTACGGCCGCGTCACGTTGTTGAGCTCGAACGGGAACTGGTACTTGGAGAGGTTGATGAGCGCCTGGGAGAGCTCGTAGATCGCGTTGTCGGCACGCGGCTCGGAGCTGTGGCCACCGCGGTTGGTGACGGTGAGCTGGTAATCCCCGTAGAGCTTCTCGGTCGCACCCAGCCGGAACATCTTGGCCACGCCCTTCTCGCTCGCCACCGACCAGCCGTCGGTGTTGATCGCGAACTCCGCGTCCACCAGGTCGCGGCGGTTCTTCAGCAGCCAGTCCGGCCCGTTGCAGCAGCCGCCCTCCTCGTCCGCGGTCAGCGCCAGGATGAGGTCGCGGTTGGGCTTGAAGCCCTCCTGCTTCATGCGCAGCAGGCTCGCCACCATGATGGCATCGTCCTCCTTCATGTCGCTCGAGCCACGCCCGTAGAAGTAGCCGTCCTTCTCCACCAGCTTGAACGGGTCGACCGTCCAGTCCTCGCGATGCGCCTCGACCACGTCGAGGTGACCCATGAGCAGCAGCGGCTTGTGCTGCCCGGTGCCGCGCAGGCGCACCACCAGATTCTTCTTCTTTTCGTTCGGACCGCCCACGATCACGATGTCCGCGGCCGGGAAGCCGGCGGCGCGGAAGCGCTGCGCCATGGCCTCGGCGGCAGCGGTGACGTTGCCGACGGAGTCGGTGGTGTTGATCTCGATCAGCTGCTGCAGGAGCTCCCGCGCCAGCTTGTTGGAGGCGGCGTCCGCCGCACTGTCGGCGGCGAGCGCGTGGCCGCCGGCCAGCGCTGCCAGAACGGTGGTGAGGATTCTGCTGCGTGTCGTCATGAACTGTCCCCTCATGCGGGCCGGCGGTGCCGGCCCTTTGATCATAGCCCCATCAATGCCCTCATCTGCCGCGTGCCTCAGCGCGCGGTCAGCGCCCGCAGGTAGCGGCGGAAGAACTCATTGTCCTGGTAGAAGGAGTTCACTGCCACGCGCTCATCGCGCCCGTGCGCACGGTCATCGTCCGGATCGAACGGCACCGCGCCGAAGGTGTAGGTCGGTACCCCGGCCGCCATCGAGTACTCCGAATCCGACGTGCCCACCTCCATGAACGGGATGACCACGATCTGCGGCCAGATCTGCTGCGCCACCTGCTGCAGCAGGTTGAGCATTTCGGGCGTGACCTCGGTCGGCGGCAGCGCGCGTGCCTGCGGCGCCTGCTCGAGCGCCCGGCCATCGCTGCCGAGGTAACGCACGCGCACCTGCGCATTGGCCACCACCTGCTGCAGCTGCTGGCGGATCTCCTCGGCCGAGTGTCCGGGCAGGATGCGGCAGTTGACCACGGCCTGCGCACGTTGCGGCAGGGCGTTGTTGGCATGGCCGGCCTCGAGGCGGGTCGGGACGCACGTGGTGTGGGTGGTCGAGCGGTCGCGGATGTCCTGCGACAGGCGCCGGATGGCCTGCGGATCCGGGGGCTCTCGCACGATGGCGCGCATGTCGGCGGCGCGCTGTCCGCTCTCGAGCGCCGCGCGCCGCTGGTAATAGGCGCGCGTCACGGCGTTCAGCTCGAAGGGGAACTGGTACGCGGCCAGGCGGTCGAGCGCCTGGGTGAGGGTGTAGATGGCATTCTCCGGTCCGGGCTCGGAGCTGTGGCCGCCCGGATTGCTGACCGAGAGCTCGAAGTCCGCATACAGCTTCTCGCTCGCGGCCAGGTTGAACACCACCGCCCGGCCGTTCTCGGTCGGGATCGACCAGTCATCCTGGTTGATGGCCAGTTCGGCAGCGATGAGCTCGGGACGGTTCTGGTAGAGCCACTGCACGCCGTTGGCGGTGCCGCCCTCCTCGTCCGCGGTGAGCGCGAGGATGATGTCGCGCGCCGGCCGGAACCCCTCGCGCTTCATCTCGAGCAGGGTGGTCACCATGACCGCCACGCCGTTTTTCATGTCCAGCGTGCCGCGACCGTAGAAGTAGCCATCCTTCTCCACCAGGCGGAACGGATCGGTCGCCCAGTCCTCGCGCGGCGCCTCCACCACGTCGAGGTGGCCGAGCAGCAGCAGCGGCTGGTGCGCGCCGCTGCCGCGCAGCCGTACCACCAGGTTCTGCTTCTTCGGGCTCGGTCCGAGCAATTGCACGTCCGCGGCGGCGAAGCCGGCGGCGCGGAAGCGCTGCGCCATGGCCTCCGCAGCCTCGCTGACGTTGCCGACCGAGTCGGTGGTGTTGATCTCGACCAGCTGCTGCAGCAACTCACGCGCCAGCTGCCGCGAGGCCGCACCGGTGCTCTCCCCGGCCTGCGCGCCGGCGAGGACCAGCGTCCCCGCCAGCAGAGCCGCGCACGCAGGCGCGCGCCTCATGGGGCGCGCCCCTCGGCGCTGGTGGTCATCTTCTCGCGCATGCGCGTCACCACCAGCAGCCGGAAGCTGCCCGCTTCGATGGCCGGCCGCGGGTGCGGCTGCTGCGGCGTGGCCGCCGGGGCGGCAGCGAAGCTCGCCGTCACCAGGTACAGCCGGTGGCGCCTGGGATCGAGGGCCATGGTACGCGCGCCGCGCTGTGTGGGAATGCTCTGCACCACGTGCGGCTTGCCGTCCGCACCCTGCGCGACGACGCTCACGACGCCCTCGCCGCAGGAGGCGAACGCCAGCCGCGCATCGGCATCGTAGGCCGCGTCATCGGCCCCCTTGCCGATGGGTGCGCTACCGAGCACGTGGCCATCGGCGGCGTCGAGGACCACCATGACCGCGTTGCCGCAGACGCTGTAGAGCTGGCGCGTCAATTCGCTATAGGCGATCCCGGTGGGCGCCTCACACCCGCTCAGCGGCCACACCGCGCGCACTGCGGACGTGCGCGCATCGAGCACGGCGACACTGTTCTTGTCCTCGAGGTTCACGAACACCTGACCGTGGGCATCGGCGACCGCCGCCTCGGGCTTGGCATCCAGTGCGATGGTGCCGAGCAGCTCGAGCGAGTGCGCGTCGAACACGCTGACGTTGCGGCCGCGGCCGTTGAAGGTCAGCACACGCTGCGTGCTCGGCTCGAAGACGATGGCATCGGGGCCGTCCCCGCTGGTGCGCACTTCGCGCAGCCGCGCGAGGCTCTCGAGGTCGAACTCGACGACACTGTTGGCGGCCCCGGCGCTGATGAAGCCGCGCGACAGCTCGGGGGCGAGCGCGATGCCGTGCACCCCCGCGGTTTCGGCGATCTCCCCGATCCGCTGCAGGCGCTGCGTATCGATCACGTCCACGCGGCTGCCATGGGCGATGAACAGCCGCCCCGCCTGCGCATCGAGCGCCAGGTAATCCCAGCCCCCGTCTCCCGGCAGCTTGACGACGTGCTCGAGAGCGTACTGCGGACGGGCCTGCACGGGGCTCCCGGTGCCGAGCGTGACGGTGGCGCACAGCGCCAGCAGCAGCGCGCGCTCGCGGCGCGTGGCCCGCGGTGCGAGCCAGCTCAGTGGATGACGCGCGCGCACAGGTTCAGCAGCGGGCCCGGCAGCACGCCCAGCAGCAGCACCGCCGCCGCATTCAGGCACAGCGCCAGGCGCGCCCCGCTGCCGCCAGCGCCCGGCAGCGCACCCGCCGGCTCATCGAAGTACATCAGCTTGATGACGCGCAGATAGTAGTAAGCGCCCACGACCGACATGGCCGCGGCGATGATCACCAGCCACAGGTGATCGGTCTCCCACAAGGCCTGGAAGATGCGCAGCTTCGCCCAGAACCCCACCAGCGGCGGCACGCCGGCGGTGGAGAACATGAGCAGCATCATGGCGAACGCGAGCAGCGGGTCGCGCTGGTGCAGGCCGCGGTAATCCTCCAGCCGGTCGGCCTCGAAGCCCTTGCGGCTGGCCAGCAGGATGACGCCGAAGGAGCCGAGCGCCATGAGCACGTAGACCAGGGTGTAGTAGAGGGCCGCGGCATAGCCATCGGGCGTGCCGGCGACGAACCCGAGCACGATGAAACCGACGTTGGCAATGGTGGAATAGGCCAGCATGCGCTTGAGGTTAGTCTGCACAATGGCCACAACGTTCCCTACCACCAGGGTGAGGACCGCCAGCACGGCGAGCATCTGGGTCCATTCCAGCGTGACCCCGCCGAGGCCCTGGGCCAGCAGCCGCAGCGCGAGGGCAAAGTAGGCGAGCTTGGGAACGGTGCCGATGAAGAGCGTGACGCTGGTGGGCGCGCCCTCGTAGACATCCGGCAGCCACATGTGGAACGGCACGGCGCCGAGCTTGAAGGCGACTGCCACCACGATGAAGACCAGTCCCATGACCACCCCGAGCGAGGTCGGAGAGCCCAGCCGCACCGCCAGTTCGCCCAGGTCCAGGGTGCCGGTCAGCCCGTAGATCAGCGACATGCCATACAGCAGCGCCCCGGAGGCTATGGCGCCCAGCACGAAGTACTTCATCGCCGACTCGGCGGCGATCCCCGAGTCGCGGTCGAAGGCCACCATGGCGTACACCGAGAGGGCGAGCAGTTCAACACCCAGGTACACCGTGAGCAGGCTGCCGGCGGAGACGAGCACGAAGATGCCCAGCAGCGCCGTGAGTGCCAGCACGTAGTACTCGCCACGCAGCATGTTGCGGTTGACCAGGTAGGCCCGCGAATACAGCAGCGCCACCGCCACCACCAGGAAGCCGGCGAGCTTGAGCACGAAGGCCAGCTCATCGGCCACGTACATCCCCTGCAGCAGCACCACGCGCTCGCTGACGTGCGCATACCGCACCGTGAACGCAGCGCTCACCGCCAGCGCCACGAGCGTCAGGGTCGCCGTCAGCTGCGTGCGCCGCGAGGCGAACACGTCGATGAGCAGCAGCGCGCACACCGCGACCAGCAGGCAGATCTCCGGCGTGGCGGGAGCGAGGCTCGACCAGCTGAAGGGGGTTTCGGGCATGGCGGTGTCTTCTGCGGCAGCTAGAGCTTGGAGGCGATCGCCTGGGTCACCAGGTGCTGGATGGTGGGCTGCATCACCTTCAGCAGCGGTGCCGGCCACACTCCCACCAGCAGCACGGCCGCGGCCAGCGCGCCGAGCACCACGAACTCGCGGCCGTTCAGGTCCTGAAGCGCGGCCACGCGCGGACTGGTGACCGGGCCGAACACCACGCGCTTGACCAGCCACAG
>Ga0335082_10009577_pt1 | contig 10523 bp, 5 predicted proteins | sample Lox_Sample_41_FD_206718 | JGI IMG/M metagenome (GOLD analysis project Ga0335082, IMG submission 206718) | Soil microbial communities from Loxahatchee National Wildlife Refuge, Florida, United States - Lox_Sample_4.1 | ecosystem: Environmental > Terrestrial > Soil > Wetlands | place: USA: Florida...
GGGCCCCGCGGGACCGCCGATCCCGACGCGCTGCACGTCGGGCGAGAGCGGATCGAGCCCGGCCACCAGCCGCATCTCCTCGTCCCGCCGCGAGATCACCGCCAGCGTGTCCGACAGCGCGCCCACCCGCGTATTCAGCCGCTGGACCTCGCTCGAGAGCGCCTGATTGGCGCGCTCGAGCCGCTGGCTCCGCGCCAGATCCACGGAATGCGAGACCACGCCGATCGTCGCCGCCAGCATGGACGCCGCCGCCACGGTCGCGATCCCGGCCACGAGCTTCACCACGGTCCCCGACAGCGAGAGGGCCTTGGATCCGTCCGAGCCGTGAGGCACGAGCATGACCGTCCAGCGGCGATTGGCCATCAGACTCCTTGGCTACAACGATACCAATCCCCGGCGCGACGCTCGCGCCGGTGGAGGGGGGCCTTCACAAGCAGAGCTACCATAGCACCCCGGCCCCCGTGGCGTCAAGGCAACAAGTTACTTTTCCTAAGACCATGTGCGGCATTGTGTTACGATGCTGCGGCGACGCTGTCGGCCTTCGGGAAGAGCGGTGGGATCCGCCGCGTCCTGGCTCCGGCGATGCTCGGGGAGAGAGCGAGCGCCCAGGCATCCGGGCCCGAATGGTCGCCCGCGACCCCCAGGGCATCCCAGAGGGTGCGGGCTGCTCCCGGGATGAACGGCCCCGCCAGAACGGCCAGGCGCGCCAGGGCGCGTGCGAGCGCGGCGAGGGTGGTGTCGAGCGCGGCGGCGTCGTTCGCCTTGGCCAGGGCCCAGGGGGCCTGGCGCTCGACGAACGCGTTGGCCTCGCTGACCAGGTCCCAGGCGGCTGCGGAGCCGCGGTGGAGCAGGAGGCCGTCCATGGCCTCGGCGTACCGGGTCATCACGGCCTCGCCCGCGCCGTCCAGCGCCGTCGGCTCGGCCGCGGCCGGGACGACGCCCGAGCGGTAGCGGTCGAGCATGGCCAGGACACGGGAGGCGAGGTTGCCGAACGCATCGGCCAGCTCGGCGACGTAGCGCTCGTCGAACCGCTCGAAGGAGAAGTTGCCGTCGGCGTCCCAGGGGACTTCCCGGAGCAGGAAGTAGCGGAAGGCGTCGGCCCCGTGGCGCTCCACCGCCTCCGCGAGGTCGAGGCGCACGCCGGCGGACTTGCTGAACCGCTCGCCGCCGACGCCGATGAAGCCGTGGGCCCAGACGCGCTCGGGGAGGGGGAGCCCGGCGGCTTCGAGCATGGCCGGCCAGACGACGCAGTGATGCCGGGTGATGTCCTTGCCGATGACGTGGAGCTGGGCGGGCCAGCGCGCCTCGAAGCCCGCGGCCGGAAAGCCCGTCGCCGTGAGATAGTTGGGGAGCGCGTCGAACCAGACCCAGGTGGCCTGCTGCTCGCCGTCGCTGGTCGGCCGCGGGAAGGGGATGCCCCACGCGAGCCGCGCGCGGCTCACCGGCACGTCCTCGAGCCCCCGCTCGAGCAGGCCGAGGATCTCGTTGCGGCGGGCCTCGGGCTGCAGGAATCCCGGCCGCTCCGCGAGCAGCCGCTTCAGGAACGGGGCGTAGCCGGCGAGGCGGAAGAACCAGTTCCGCTCCTCGCTCCAGTTGAGCGTCCGGGTCGGATGCAGGACGCACTTGCCGTCCACGATCTCGTCGTCGCGCTTGAAGGTCTCGCAGCCGACGCAGTACCACCCCTGATAGGCGTGCTCGTAGAGGTCGTCGGGGCGGCGCGCGAAGATCCGCTCGATCAGGGCGCGGACGCCCACCTTGTGCGCGGCGTCCGTGGTGCGGATGAACTGGTCGTAGGAGATGCCGAGGCGGCCCCACATGCCGCGGAACCGCTCGGCCAGCTCGTCGACGAGCTGCTGCGGCGGGATCCCGCGCTCCTGGGCCGCTTGCGCCACCTTCTGGCCGTGCTCGTCCATCCCGATGAGGAAGTGGACGGCGTCGCCGCGGAGGCGGCGGTACCGGGCGATGGCGTCGGCGCCGATCTTCTCGAGGGCGTGCCCGAAATGCGGGTCGCCGTTCGCGTAGTCGATCGCGGTGGTGAGGTAGAAGCGACTCACCGGCCGTGCCGCCGGCGGCGCCCGCCGCGGCGGCCGCGGCGATGCTCGCCCGGTGCGGGCGCTTCCGGTCCGGAAGGCGGCGCGGGCTGGGGGAGCTGCTCCACCGCGGGCGTCGTCGCCACGACCTCGCCTTTCAGGTCGGCGAGCGGCACGACGCGGGTCGTGGAGTCCTCCGAGCGCAGCGTGACCCGCTCGCGGAAGATGTCCACGCTGACGACCTTCTCGCTGCCCTTCGCCGTGACGAGGACCTTGCCTTCCTTCGGGAAGCGCTTGCGGCTCTGCACGTAGAACTCGTGCTCGTAGCGCAGGCAGCAGAGCAGCCGCCCGCAGGCGCCGGAGATCTGCGTGGGGTTGAGGCTCAGGCGCTGGTCCTTGGCGATCTGGAGCCCGATGGGGCGCAGCTCCGGGAGCCAGGTGCAGCACAGCTGGCGGCCGCAGCGCCCGATCCCGTCGACCCGCTTCGACTCGTCGCGGACGCCGATCTGGCGCAGCTCGATGCGCGTGCGGAACGCCGACGCGAGGTCGCGCACCAGGTTGCGGAAGTCCACGCGCCGCTCGGCGGTGAAGTAGACCGTGAGCCGGTTCTTGTCCCACTGCCACTCCGCGTCGCTCACCTTCATCTGGAGACGGTGGGACGCGACCTTCTCGCGCACCTTGCGGCGGACGTCGTCCTCGGTGCGCCGCAGCTCCTCGGCGACCTTCGTGTCGGCGGCGGTGGCGCGGCGCACGACGCGGCGCTCCGGCTCGGCAGGGGTGGGACTCGGGGCGGCCGCGGCCGGCTCGGCGGCGGCCGCGTCGGGTGCCTCGCTCTCGGAGTCCTCGCCGCCCCGTCTCGGCGCGCGCAGCCGCGCCGCGCAGCGCTCGCACTTGAGATGCGCCACGGCCCCCGTGGTCGCGACGCGGCCCCAGTCGAGGCCGCGGTCGGTCTCGACGATCACCGCCTCGTGGGGGGCGAGGGGCTCCGGCTCGCCCCAGCGGAAGAAGGCTTTGCGGTTCCCCTTGAACAGGACTTCGACCAGCTGACCGCTCACGTCTAGGCTTCCTCGTACCTGCCCATCTTCAGGTATTTCTCGGCGCGGCGCGCCTTGAGCGTCTCGGCCGGCTGGCCGTCGAGCTCGGCGAGGTGCTTCGCCAGCGCCTCGCCCAGGGTGACGGCGGCGGCGTCGGGATCGGCGTGCGCGCCGCCGGGGGGCTCGGGTACGATCTCGTCGATCAGCCCCAGCGCCAGGAGGTCGGGCGCCGTGAGCTTGAGGGCTTCGGCCGCCCGCTCCTTCTGGGTGGAGTCGCGCCACAGGATCGCCGCGCACCCTTCGGGCGAGATGACCGAGTAGATCGCGTTCTCCATCATCAGGACGCGGTCGCCGACCGCGATGGCCAGCGCGCCGCCGGAGCCGCCCTCGCCGATCACCACCGCCACCAGCGGCGTCTCGAGGGCGGCCATCGTCTCGATGTTGTGCGCGATGGCTTCGGCCTGCCCGCGCTCCTCCGCCCCGAGGCCGGGGTGCGCGCCGGGGGTGTCGATGAGGCAGACCACGGGGAGGCGGAAGCGCTCGGCGAGCCGCATCAGCCGCAGGGCCTTGCGGTAGCCCTCCGGGTGAGGCATCCCGAAGTTGCGCTTCAGGTTCTCCTTGATGTCGCGGCCCTTCTGCTGGGCGATGATCACGACGCTCCGGCCCGCCAGGCGGCCCATGCCGCCCACGATCGCCGGGTCGTCGCGGTAGAGGCGGTCGCCGTGCAGCTCGATGAAGTCGGTGACCAGCGCGTTGATGTAGTCGAGCGCGTAGGGGCGCCGCGGGTGGCGCGCCACCTGGACGCGCTGGTACGGCGTCAGGTTGCGGTAGATCTCGCTCCGGAGCTCCGCCAGCTTCGCCTCGAGCGGCGCGATCTCGCGCGCGACGTCGAGCGAACGCTGGGTGGCCAGCTTCTTGAGGTCGTCGATCTGGCGTTCCAGCTCGGCGATCGGCTTCTCGAAGTCCAGGGCCAGGGCTGTGGCCATTCGCTCACCCCGATTTCACGAGTGTGATCGCGTCGGCGCCCAGGATCCCGCGCAGCGCGTCCAGCAGCTCCTCGTCCAGTGTCACCGCCAGCGACCGCGACCGGAAGCGCGCCACGTCGCTGGTGTCCGCATCCTCGCTCCAGTCGAGGTAGACCGGGGCGCTGCCCTGGTGCGCGGAGCAGAGCGCCGCGACCGCCTTGGCGGTCTCGGGGGCGCGGCCCTGCGGCCCCCACCGCAGCGCGAGGCCGATGCGCCCCGCCTGGCGCAGCTCGGCCAGGGGCTGCGCGTCCTCGACGATGAACGGCACGTCGTCCTCGCCGCGGTCCCGCATCGAGTAGCCGCCGGTGAGGACGTAGGCGCCGTCGGGGACGATGATCCGGGCCAGCTTGGCCCACGCCTCCGGGAACGCCAGGCACTCGGCCGTGCCCTGGAAATCCTCGATCGTGAGCTTCGCCCACTCCGCGCCGCTCTTGCGCGCGATCTGCCGCCGCACCGCGGTCACCACCGCCGCCACCGCGAGCTTGCCATCGGTCCACTTGCCCAGATCGCGCGTGGTGTGCGTGCCGAACAGGGCGGCCTCGGTCGCGTACCGGTTGAGCGGGTGCCCCGACACAAAGAATCCCACCAATTCCTTTTCCCGCGCAAGCCGCTCGGCCTCGGTCCACTCCGGCACGGCCGGCAAGGCCGCGGGGGCCGGGTGTCCGCCGTTGCCGTGGGCGCCGTTTCCGCCCGCCTCGCCGAACAGCGTTCCCTGGCCGGAGGCCGTCTCGGCCTGCTTGAGGCTCGCCTCCTGCAGCGCCGCATCCACGGCGGCGAACAGCTGGGCGCGGTGGCCCCCCAGGCCGTCGGTCGCGCCGGAGGCCACCAGCGCCTCGAGCACCCGCTTGTTGCAGATCCGGTGGTCCACGCGCGTGGCCAGGTCGTGCAGCGACCGGAACGGCCCCTCGGCGACACGCGCGGCGATCACCGCGTCGATGGCGGTGCGGCCCACGTTCTTGATCGCGCCGAGGCCGAAGCGGATGCGCTTGTCGTCCACCACGGTGAAGTGCCACCCGGACTCGTTCACGTCCGGCGGGATGACCTCGATCCCGAGGGCCCGGCACTCGGCGATGTACGGCACGACCTTCTTGGTGTCGCCGATGGCCGAGGAAAGGAGCGCCGCCATGAACTCGGCGGGGTAGTGGGCCTTCAGCCACCCGGTCTGGTAGGACACGATCGTGTAGGCGACCGCGTGCGACTTGTTGAACCCGTAGCGGCCGAAGGTCTTGATCTGTCCCGCGATCTCCTCGATCACCTTCTTCTTGAAGCCTCGCTCGACGCAGCGCGTGACGAACCGCCCGAGCTCCTTGTCGATCAGCTCCTGGATCTTCTTGCCCACCGCCTTGCGCAGCACGTCGGCCTCGGCCAGCGAGAAGCCGGCGAGGACGTTGGCGATGCGCATCACCTGCTCCTGGTAGACGATCACGCCGTAGGTGGGCTCGAGGAGCTCCTTCAGCTCGGGGAGCGGGTAGCGCACCGGCTCCTCGCCGCGCTTGCGCCGGATGTAGACCAGGTGCATCCCGCTGTCGAGCGGCCCGGGGCGGAGCAGCGCGTTGGCGGCCACGATGTCGTCGAACCGGTCGCACCGCATGCGCTGGAGCGCGTCGGTGGCGAGGCTGGACTCGAACTGGAAGATGCCGGAGGTCCTGCCGTTGCGGAGCAGCTCGTAGACGGCCGGGTCCTCGAGGTCGAGCGTGTCGAGGTCCACGGTCACGCCGTGCCGCTCGCGGATCATCTCCACCGCCCGGTGCAGGACGGTGAGGGTGGTGAGGCCGAGGAAGTCCATCTTCAGCATCCCGACCTTCTCGAGGCCCACCATGTCGTACTGCGTGATGATGGCGTCGTCGCTCGCGCCGGAGCCGGTGCCCCGGCCCGGCATCGTGCACACCGGCACGTACTCGGTCAGGGGGCCCGGCGCGATCACGATCCCGGCGGCGTGCACCGAGATGTGGCGCGAGAGCCCCTCGATGCTGCTCCCGAACTCCACGACCTTCTGGTAGGTGGGGTTGTGCGCCACCAGCTCCCGCAGCTCCGGCACCTTCTCCGCGGCCTCGCGGAGCGTCAGCGCGTAGGCGGGGCCGCTGGGGATGAGCTTGGTGAGCCGGTCGGCGTCGCCGGGGAGGACGCCCAGGACGCGCGCCACGTCCTTCACCGCCGCGCGGGCCTTCATCGTGCCGAAGGTCACGATCTGGCCCACGGAGGCGCGCCCGTAGCGCTCGCGCACGTACTCGATCACCTCGCCGCGACGCTCCTCGCAGAAATCCACGTCGATGTCGGGGGGCGAGATGCGCTCGGGGTTGAGGAACCGCTCGAAGAGCAGGTCGAACTTCAGCGGGTCGACGTTGGTGATGCCCATCGCGAACGACACGAGCGAGCCGGCGGCGGAGCCGCGGCCGGGCCCGACCGGGATCCCGTGCTCGCGGGCCCACCGGATGAAGTCCGCGACGATGAGGAAGTAGCCGGCGTAGCCGACCTTGGTGATGACGCCGAGCTCGTAGTCGAGCCGCTCGCGCACCGCCGGCGGCAGCGGCTCGCCGTAGCGCCGCCGCGCGCCCGCCTCGGCCAGCGCCACCACCAGGTCGTTGTCGGTCGCGTACTCGGCCGGGCGCGGATACTCGGGGAGGAAGAAGCGCTTCTCGAAGTCGAACTCGCACCGCTCGGCGATCGCCTGCGTGTTGGCGAAGAGATCGTCGCGCGGGGGGAAGGCGCGCCGCATCTCCTCCTCCGACTTGACGTAGCTCTCGCTCCCCTCGAACCGGAACCGCTTCGGGTCGCTGAGGTCCTTCCCGGAGCGGATCGCCAGCAGCACGTCGTGCGCGGCCGCGTCCTCGCGGGTGAGGTAGTGCGCGTCGTTGGTCGCGACCACGCCGAGCCCCAGCTCCGTGGCGAGCCGCAGGACCCCTTCCTGGATCAGGGGTTCCTCGGCGAGGCCGTGGTTCTGCACCTCGAGCCAGTAGCGGCCGTCGTCGAAGGTCCGCGCGTGCCACTCGGCGGCCTCCCGGGCGCGGTCGTAGGCACCCTGCCGGAGCCACAGCGCCACCTCGCCGCTCATGCACGCGGACAGGCAGATCAGGCCTTCGGCGTACTGCGCCAGGGTCTCGCGGTCCACGCGCGGCCGGCGGTAGTACCCTTCCACGTACCCGATCGACGTGAGGCGGACGAGGTTCCGGTACCCGGCGCGGTTCTGCGCGAGCAGCACGAGGTGAGCGTAGGCGCCGGGCGCCTCCGGCGGCTTCTCCCGCGCCTGGCGCGGCCCGAAGGCCACGTAGGCCTCCATCCCGACGATGGGCCGCACGCCTGCGGCCCTGGCTTCCTGATGGAAGATCCATGCGCCGAACATGTTCCCATGGTCGGTGAGCGCGATGCTGTCCATCCCCAGCGCCTTCACCCGCGCGACCAGGTCCGGGATGCGGTTGGCGCCGTCGAGGAGGGAGTACTCGGAGTGGGTATGGAGGTGCGCAAAGGCCATCGGAAAACGCAAGCTAGCCCTGCATTCCGGGGCTGTCAAAGACGAGCGGGATTGTCCTTGACAGGCCGTGGCGCGGCCGCGAGCGTACGCCCAAGGTGAATCGGAGCAAGGCGGTCCGCGTGCGGCTCTTGGGCGTCCTGACGCCGCTGTTGGCGGCGGTCCTCGCCGCGGGATGCAATGACCAGCCCGCCGCCCCGAGGGCCGTCGTCGGCGACGTCACGCTCGCGCCGGGAGAGTACGCGATGTTCACCGGCAGCCGCGCGGCGGGACCGCTCCGGTTCCCGGCCGCCGGGCCGGCGGGAGCGGAGTACCTGGTGGTCGGGCAGTTCGCGACCGCGCGGGCCGACCTGAGCTCGACCTTCTCGCTCGCCGGCTCGCTTCCCGTGACGCCCGCCCCCCCCCAGCCGGCTCCCGCGCCCGCCGCGCTGCCGGCCGCGGTGCGGTTTCACGACGCGATCCGCCGGATGGACGAGGCCGCGGCCCGGGCCTCGCTGCGCCTGCCGCCGGAGCCGGCCGCGCCGGCGCGGACAAGCAGCCCGCCCGCGGTGGGCTCGCCGCGGACGTTCCGCGTGTGCGCGACCCTCGACTGCGCCTCCACCGTGAACGTCAGCGCGACCGCCCAGGTGGTGGGCGAGCACAGCGCCGTCTACCTGGATCAGGCGGCGCCGTCGGGCGGCGGCTTCACGAGCAACGACCTCCAGCAGCTCGCGACGCAGTTCGACACCGACCTCTATCCGCTGGACACTCTGGCGTTCGGGGCGCCGTCCGACGTCGACGGCAACGGGGTGGTGATCATCCTCCTGACGCCCCGCGTCAACGCGCTCGTGGGCCGGCCGGATTGCCAATCGTCGTTCGTGACCGGCTTCTTTCTCGCGTCCGACCTGGCCCCGGCGACGCGCGCGTCCTACAACGACGGAGAGGTGTTCTACGCGATGGTGCCGGATGCGAGCGGGTCGGTGTCGTGCCCGCACCCGGCCGCACAGGTCCGGCAGCTCATCGCCCCTACCTTCATCCACGAGTTCCAGCACATGATCTCGTTCAACCAGCACGTGCTGGTGCGGCGTGGGGCGATCGAGACGCTGTGGCTCAACGAGGCGATGTCGCACCTGGCCGAGGAGCTGGGTGGGCGGCACTACGACAGCCTGGCCCTGGATACGGCCACGGCGGCCCGGTTCATGTTCGGCGACCTCTACAACGCCTACTTGTACCTGCTGAATCCGGCGGCGAACGCGGTGATCACGACGGCGGGGACGGACGGGCTCGAGCAGCGCGGCGCCCAGTGGCTGTTCCTGCGCTATCTGGTGGACCGATACGGCGCCGCGACGACGCGCCGCCTGGAGCAGACCGCGCTCACCGGCGACGCGAACGTCGTCGCCGCCGCCGGGAACGTCAGTTTCGCGCGGCTGCTGGGCTGCTGGGCGCTGGCGCTGTACGTGTCGGATCTTCCGGCGTTCACCCCCGACTCGGAGCTGACGTACGCCAATTGGCGCTTCCGCGCGACCTACGACAGTCTCCACGTCCACGAGGGTGGCACGTTCGCCCGGGACTTCCCTCTGGAGCCCGCCGCGGCCGACAACGGCTCGTTCGCCCTGAGCGGCACGATCAGCTCGGGGTCCGCCTCGTATCTGGATCTCGTGCTGAGCGCGGGAGAGCCGTCCTTCGCGGTGACCTTCACGGAGCCGGGGGGGCTCGCGCTGAGCGGCCGCGGCAACCCCCAGCTGGCGATTGTCCGCCTTCGCTAGCAGGTGCCGGCCGTGACGTCGCACGGCCCGGTCTCGATGGCGCTGGCCGTCGCGGCCCTGTGGCCGGCCGCCGCGCCTGCCCAGGGGCGCCCGCTCGGCCCGACGGTGCGCGCGGTCGCGGCGCTGTCGCCGGCCGACCTCGCCCGGCTCTCGCGCGACACCGTCGCCTCGCGCATGGTCGCGGTCACGCGGGACGCCGACGGCGTGCCGGTGGCCCATCTTCTGATCCGTCTCAGGCAGACCGATCCCGGCCCGTTGCTGCGCGACGGGGCGCGCCTCGGTACCCAGGCGGGCACGCTGGTGAGCGCCCGCGTGCCGCTCGCGTCCCTCCCGGGCCTGCTCGCCGACGGTGCGGTCGCCGCGGTGTACGGGGCGCGACCGTGGGCTCCCACCAACGACGTGGGGACAACGGCGATCGGCGTGGCGAGTCTGCGCACGATGGTGGCGCCCGACAGCTTCACGGGCGCGGCAGGGCACGGGGTGATCGTGGGTCTGGTGGACACCGGGCTCGATTTCACCCACAGGGATTTCACGGTGGATGCGCTGGCCCGCTCGCGCGTCCTGTATCTGTGGGACCAGACGCTGACCGGGCCGGGGCCGGGCCTGGTCGGTGGCACGACCTTCAGCTACGGGGTGGAGTGCGGCCAGGCGGCGCTGAGCGCGGGCAGCTGCGCGTCGCGGGACTCGGTCGGGCACGGGACCCACGTGCTGGGGACGGCGGCCGGCGACGGGAGCGCGACGGGCGGCGGGATCCTCGCGGGGAAGTTCGCCGGGGTGGCGCCGGCGGCGGACCTCATCGTCGTGAAGACGACGTTCCTCTCCGACGCGGTGGTGGACGGCGTCAACTACATCTTCAGCCGCGCCGCCGAGCTCGGGCGGCCGGCGGTGGTGAACCTCAGCCTCGGGTCGCAGTGGGGCCCGCACGACGGGACGCTGCCGGAGGAGGAGGCGCTCGACTCGCTGTCGGGGCCGGGGCGGATCGTCGTCGCGGCGGCCGGCAACGACGGCTTCAACGGGAACGCGAACCCGACGCTCACGGGGCCGCCGCTCCACGGCGTGCTCGCGGTCCCGGCCCCCGGCGCGTCCGCGGACTTCGGCGTGTCCGTTCCGACCTACGTTACGCAGGCCGGGTCGACCAACGACTACGTCATCCTGCAGCTCTGGTACGCGGCGTCCGACACCGTGAACGTCACGGTGCTCAGGCCGGACGGAACGTCCGCGAC
>Ga0335082_10009580_pt1 | contig 10519 bp, 9 predicted proteins | sample Lox_Sample_41_FD_206718 | JGI IMG/M metagenome (GOLD analysis project Ga0335082, IMG submission 206718) | Soil microbial communities from Loxahatchee National Wildlife Refuge, Florida, United States - Lox_Sample_4.1 | ecosystem: Environmental > Terrestrial > Soil > Wetlands | place: USA: Florida...
GCAGCCGAACCGTCTTCCCCGTCAGGTCGGAAAGCTCGATCGCCGGCGCCGGCTCGCCGATGCCGGCCACGGGGGTCGGGCGAACCATTCCGTGCGCGTGCGTCTGCGCAGGCGACGGCTGCGCCATGAGAAGCTCGGCCGGCCGCGCCGGCCGCCACGCGCCGCCGCCCACGAGCGTCCGGATCGCCTCCGCCCCACGAGCGACGTCGGTCACGACGCGGCCGTCGGCGCCGACGACCACGGCCGCGGGCGTGCCGTTGGCCTTGTACTCGTCGGCGACCTCCCTCTTGTGCTGGACGAGCACGACGGGGAGCTCGTGTTCCTCGGCCTTGGCGAGGTTCGCTTCGGCGCTCCCCGTGCTCACGACGGCGACGGTAAGCTCCGCCGCGAGCGTCGTCGCCCAGCGGCCCACGTCCGGCATCAGCGCGTTGCACGGCCCGCAGCCGGGATCGGCGAAGACGAGGAGCGTCGGCTTGCCGGCCGCGCGCAGCGAGTCCAGGGTCACGACGTCTCCGCGCACGCCGTCCAGGCGAAACGCCGGAGCCGGCGCCCCGACGGGGAGCCCGGCGGGCGCCGCCGCGCCCGGTTGGGCCACGCCGGCCCTGCCCTCCAGCTCGTCGACTCGCAGGAGCAGCTCGCCGTGCCGGCGAAGCAGCAGCACCATGAACCAGAGCTGGATGCCCGCGAGCACGACCAGTGCGAGCCCGAGGAACAGTCCAACGCGGCCGGCCGGCGAGAGGCTCCGAACCCATGCGGCGACGCCCCAGCCGGCGTCGCTCCACCCCTCCGCGGCCACGAAGGCGGCCAGCGCCATCAGCACCGCGTTGCGGACGAGGGTTCCGGGGCCGATCGGCTTGCTGGACAGGCTTCCGAAGCAGTTGCACTCGGGGGTGCGGCCGCGGGCCAGGTTCACGACGACGCCAGCGGTGAACGCCGCGAGCATGAGGAACGCCAGGGCCGCGGCGGCAGCCGCGGTCGCCACCGGGACGAGCAGGACCGCGAGCACGAGCTCGGCGATGGGCACGGCCAGGGCGAACGCGGGCACGAGCGTGCGGGGAATGCCGAAGTGCCCCATCGCCTCGCGTGAAGCCTCGAGGTCGATCAGCTTCGCGACGCCGGCGACCGCGAGGACACACGCAAGGATCAGCCGGGCGAGCAGTAGCGCGAGATCCATCCTGAGTCCCCAACCGGGTCGAAGGAGGCCTGTTTATAGCAGCGGCCTCTTTCGTGAGTCAACGTGCCCGGTTTGCAGCCCTCGTTGGCAATTGCACGTGTGTCACCGAGTGATCGGCCGCGACGTACCAACCGGTGCTACTTGACCACGAACGTCCCGAACATCGTCGTCGGGTGCACGTCGCACCGGAAGAAGTACGTTCCGGGCTTCAGCGCCGGGACCTTGTACGTCACGGTCGCCGAACCGACGACAAGCGCACCCTTGAACAGGGCCGTCGAGGCCGTCGAGTCCGTGTAGATCGAGACGTTGTGCGGCACTCCGGGATCCATGTTCATGAACGCGATCTTGAACGGCGTGTCCGCCGGGGCCGCGAGGCAGGACTCGCTGAACGCCGAGTTCTGCGCCATGACCTTGACGAGGGACCCGTGAGGCGCGCACGTCGCGCTCGTCGACGAGCCCCCCGGCGCCGGCGAAGCGGTCACGCCGCCGCTTCCGTTGATCAGGGCCGCGACCGACGCCGGCGGCTGGAACGGCTTGACCCCTGCCGCGAACGGGTCCCCCATCGTCGGGTACGAGGCCGGCGGCGCCGGGGCGTTGGGATCGACCTTGATGAGGCCGACCGCCCCCAGCGCCGTGTAGGCGAACGCGTGCGTGACGAACGGATAGAGCCCCGCGTCGGGGATCTGCAGCTCGAACATCGCCGCGCCGCCCGGTGCGATGTTGTACGTCTGGTCGCCGTAGACCACGTTCACGGGATTCCCGTCGGCATAGGAGTTGAACATCGTCCCGATGACGTGGAACGCGCTCGTCAGCGTCGGCCCCGCGTTCACCACCCAGATGCGGAACTTCTCGTTGGGACGGACGGCGAGCGGGTTCGCCTTGTACTGGTCGGCCACCCCGTTCCACAGCACGTACGAGGGACGCCCGGACAGCATCTTCTCGTAATCGCCGACGTACGCGCCGTCGACCGGCGTGGCGGACGCGTAGAGCTCGCTGTTCACCAGGACGAACTCGCGCTCCTTGGGCAGGTTGTTGGGCTCGACCACGATGGCCCCGTACATGCCGTTCGAGATGTGCTCGAGCACCGGCACGACGCCGCAGTGGTACATGAACACACCGGGGAACATGGCGTCCCACGTGAAGGTCTTCGTCTCTCCGGGGTTCACGGGTTGGTAGTTGCCGGCGAGCGTCGTCGAACCCGCCGCCGGCAGGTTGGCCCACGGCGTCATCGCGGCGTGGAAGTCGATGGAGTGCTGCATGCCCATCGTGCTGGCGTTGCGCAGGGTGAACTTCACGGTGTCGCCGACGTGGACACGGATGACCGGCCCGGGCGTCGTTCCGTCGAACGTCCACACGTGGTAGACGACGGGTGCCACGCCGGGCGCGGCCGGCACGATCGTCTGATCGGTCTCCGTCGTGGTGAGCGTGATGTTCACGACGTGGCCGGTCGGCTTGTAGACCCGATAGCCGGCGGAGGCGGCCGGAGCGCCGGACGCGGGCTGGACCCGCAGCGTCCCGTTCGCGTAGAGAGCCGTGGCGATCAGCGCGATGACCGCCAGCGCGATCAGGTACCGGGGGAGCGACATGATGAACGCTTCCTTCCAATCGTCCCTCGGCGGCTGCGGCGGCCCACCGGGTGGGCGCGCCGGCGCCGTCTCCGGCGCGGCGGTCCTGCCGTTCTCTCTCGATCTCGTCTGCATGGCGGTCCTTCCTTTCCCTCCCGGTCGCCCGCTCTCCCCTGCCTATCGTGTAGTCTAGCGCTAATGATTAGTGATGTGCTAAAGATTGCGACCGGCGCTCATGCGCGGTCCCGGGCCGAACGGCCCTCCTCGAGCGGGACCCGCCCGTCCGCGGGGAGCACGTGCTCGACCGATAGGCTGGTCGAGCCGTGAACCTCTCCCTCAATCGCCGGGGCGACTACGCGCTTCGAGCCGCGCTGCACCTGGCGGAGGCGTGGGACGAGGGCGGCTGGGTCAAGATCCGCGAGGTCGCGAAGGCGATGGCGCTCCCGGTCTCCTACACGCCGCAGGTGCTCGGGCTGCTCGCCCGCGCCGGAATCGCGGAGGCGAAGGTCGGGCCGGGCGGCGGGTACCGGCTGGCCAAGCCCCCCGAGGAGATCTCTGTGCTGGACGTCGTCCAGGCGGCCGAAGGCGACCTGCGATCGACCACGTGCATCCTTCGTGGAGGTCCGTGCAGGTGGGAAGGCGTCTGCGCCGCGCACGAGTTCTGGGCGCGCGCGTCCGACGCCTTCATCGAGTCGCTCGCCGCCGCCTCCCTCCGCGACGTCGCGTCGGTCGACCGGCGGATGGCGTCGACGGACGCCGCCCCTGCCGGCCCACGCCGGGGGCGGCCGAGCCCCGCCCGGACCTGATCCGCAAGCTCAGACCCCTCGTCCCACCTTCCACAGCATGAAATTTCGCATTCCGGACCCATTGATTCCGGTAACGCGCTAAAGGGGGCGGGTGCAACAGGACGACCAAAGAAGGAGGCGTCGACCAAGGGGTGTTTTCGAGAATGCGAATCGCGACCGGCTTCCTCCACGGCGTCCCACCGCTGCACGGCAGGCCGCCATCGATGCTGACGGCCGGCATCGCGATCCTCCTGGTCATGCTGATGCTCGGCCTGGTCGTGCTGATCTCCGCGCTGCAGCCTCGGCGCGCCGGAGGCGGCGGATGGTGGCGGCGCTTCCCCGAGGATTCTCCCTCTCCGTGGCGCCCGATCCCCGGACTGGGGTCCTCGCCCTGGCCGAGGCGAACGGGTCTGCGGTCCTCGATCTGCCCGAGCGGACCCGTCGAGACCGCGCGCCCCGCCGCGCCGTCGCGCTCGACGATCACGGTCCGCGCCTGACCCGCCGACGCGCCCCGCGAACCACATCAAATAGATAGCTCTGCTATCTTTTAGGGGTGCCACCTGACCCAACGGCGAACGGCGACGGCGGGGCTCGCGAGGGCCGCGTCGCCTACAAGTGGATCGTCCTTTCCAACACCACGGTCGGCATCCTCATGGCGACGATCGACGCGTCGATCGTCATCATCGCCCTCCCCGCGATCTTCCGCGGGATCCATCTGAACCCCCTCGATCCCGGCAACTTCGCGTACCTGCTGTGGATCCTCATGGGCTATCTGCTGGTCACCGCGGTCCTGGTGGTCACGCTCGGCCGGATCGGCGACATCTTCGGCCGGGTCCGCATGTACAACCTGGGCTTCGCCGTGTTCACGGCGGCGTCGATCGCGCTGTCGCTCACGTGGAGCCAGGGTCCGGCCGGGGCGATCGAACTGATCGTGTTCCGCATGATCCAGGGCGTCGGCGGGGCCATGCTGATGGCGAACTCCGCGGCGATCCTCACCGACGCGTTCCCGCACGACCAGCGCGGCATGGCCATGGGCATCAACATGATCGCCGGGCTCGCCGGGTCGTTCGTCGGCCTCGTGCTCGGCGGCGTCCTGGCATCGATCGACTGGCGATGGGTCTTCTGGATCAACGTCCCGATCGGCATCTTCGGCACCATCTGGGCGTACCTGCAGTTGCACGACACCGGCGAGCGCCACCCCGCGAAGATCGACTGGCTGGGGAACGTGACGTTCGCGGCGGGGCTCGCGATGGTCCTGATCGGCATCACGTATGGAATCCGGCCGCACGGGACGTCCTCGATGGGCTGGAGCGATCCGTGGGTCATCGCGCTGGTCGCGGGAGGTTTCGCGCTCCTCGCGCTATTCGTGATGATCGAGCTGCGCGTCCCCGAGCCGATGTTCGAGATGCGGCTCTTCCGAATCCGTGCGTTCACCGCGGGCAACGTGGCCGGCCTCGCGTCGGCGATCGGCCGCGGGGGGCTCCAGTTCATGCTGATCATCTGGCTGCAGGGCATCTGGCTGCCGCTGCACGGGTACGCGTTCGAGCGCACGCCGCTCTGGGCGGGCATCTACCTCCTGCCGCTCACGGCAGGCTTCATGGTCGCCGGCCCCGTGTCGGGATGGCTCTCGGACCGGTACGGCGCGCGCCCGTTCGCCACCGGAGGGATGCTGCTCGCGGCGCTCACGTTCGGGTTGCTGACGTTCGTTCCCGCCGACTTCTTCTACCCCGAGTTCGCGGCGCTCCTGTTCCTGAACGGGGTCGCGTTCGGACTCTTCGCCGCGCCCAACACCACCGGAATCATGAACAGCGTGCCGGCGCGGTACCGTGGCGCCGCCTCCGGCATGCGCGCGACGTTCCAGAACACCGGCACCCCCTTGTCGATCGGAGTGTTCTTCTCGCTGATGATCGTCGGACTGTCCGCGACGGTGCCCTCGACGCTGTTCGCGGGACTGACGCACAGCGGGGTCTCGGCGCAGACGGCGACTGCGCTCTCTCACCTGCCGCCGGTCGGGTACCTCTTTGCCGCGTTCCTCGGGTACAACCCGCTGAGGACGCTCCTCGGTCCGGGCGTGCTCTCCCACCTGCCGCCCGCCGACGTTGCCCGGCTCACGGGCCACGCGTACTTCCCCTCGCTGATCTCCGATCCGTTCAAGCACGGCCTGGTCGTGGTGCTGTCGTTCTCGATCGTGATGTGCCTCGTCGCGGCCGCGGCGTCCTGGCTGCGCGGCGGCAAGTACGTGCACGAGACCGACGGGGAGTTCGACGAGACGAGCCGGCTGGAGCGCGACCTGGAGCGCGCCCGCGCGCGACGACCCACCTCCGAAACCACGCCCGAGACGTCACTCAGGGAGGCGGCCACGTGAACGACACCCTCTATCTGCTCGTCCAGTACACGGCCGGGGGCCGAGAGGAGACGGCCGACGAGATCGCGATCCTCGACGCCGTCCTCGCCGTCCTCGCCGTCCCGGGCATGCTGCACGTGGTCCCCGTGCGCGTGCCCCACCTCCTGCGAGAGGGGTGACGAATGGCATCGCGAGTCACGTCCGACGCGGTCGTCGACGGGATCCTGCAGACAGTCCCCCGGTGGGCCCGGTTCGTCGGACAGGAGCTCGAGCAGCTCGACCCTCCCCTGTCGGTCCGCCAGTTCCTGGTGCTGCAGCGCATCGACGCCGGCACCAGCAGGACGACGGACCTGGCGAAGACGGTCCGCGTGACGAGCCCGACGATGACCAGAGTCCTCGACCGCCTGGTCGAAACCGGGCTGGTCTCTCGGGAAGCGGATCCCGACGATCGGCGGGCGATCCGCCTCAGACTGACACCGTCGGGTCGCAGGATCCTCGCGCGTCATTCACGCACGCTGGCCGCGAGCATTCGCACGCTGCTGGACGAAGCCGGCGCGACGCACGAGGAGCTTTCCACGGTGAGGGCGGCGTGCGAGATCCTGTCGGGAGCCATCGACGTCCGCAGGGCCAAGGAATCGGCGGCGAAGCCGCCGCAGGAACACTCCCCGCAACGCGTCGGCTGAATCGTCGTAGGGTGACCCGAGGCGGCGGCGGCAGCCGGAATCCCGCGCACGAGAGGGGGAGACCATGGGCAACCCGATCGCATGGTTCGAGATCCTCGGCCCCGAACCCGAGAAGACGGCCGGCTTCTACTCGAACCTCCTGGGCTGGCACACCACGCCCGTCGAGGGCGGCTACACGCTCGTCGACACCAACGGTGGCGGGGGGATGAACGGCGGGATCAGCACTCCTCCGTCGGGTTGGGAGCCGGGGACGGTCTTCTACGTCGCGGACCCCGACATCCAGGCGGTGCTCGACCGGGCGGTGTCGATGGGCGCGACGACGCTGACGCCCGTCACCGAGATCCCCAACATGGTCACCTACGCAGCGTTTTCGAACACGTGGGGGAACCGGATCGGGCTGATGAAGGGCGACGCGACCGGCGCGGAGGTCTCCTCCGGGGACGGCGTGCCGGTCGACTGGGTCGAGATCGGGTGCTCCGAGCCACTGAGGGCTGCCGAGTTCTTCGCCGGCGTGTTCGGGTGGACGTTCAACACCGACATGACCGGCGAGGGCGGCGGCCCCGTCCACGCCGGGTTCCACACGGGCGCCGGAGACGTCCGCGGCGGCGTCGGCAGCTCGCAGGACGGGAATCCTCGCATCGACGTCTACGCACACGTGGACGACGTCGGTCGCTACCTGGCCGGCGTGGAGGAGTTGGGCGGTACGGTGGCCATGCCCGCGATGAAGGTGGACGAGCACACCGAGATCGGGCTCTTCATCGACCCGCAGGGAACGGGGTTCGGGCTCTACAGCGCCACGGGATAGCGGGCACGGCGTCCCGCGCGCGGGACCCCCGCACGGCGGCCTCACCCGAGCGTCACCTCGGTCGTCGTCGGCTGCCCGTCGCGCGTGTACGTGACCTTGACGGTGTCGCCCGCCTGGCGGGTGAGCGCCGCCTTCTCGAGAACCGCGACGCTGGCCGCCGCCTGTCCGTCGACCTCGGTGATCACGTCCCCGACGCGGATGCCCGCCTGCTCCGCGGGGCCGCCGGGGTCGACGACCGTGACGTACAGACCCGCGGGCGACCCGCCCTCGCTCCCCACCTGCGGGATCGTTTGCGCCTGCAGCCCGAACGTGGGGTGATCGACGTGTCCGTTCTCGATCAGCTGCTCGGCGAGCGGGTCCGCGAGGTCGACGGGGATCGCGAAGCCGAGGCCGACGCTCCCGCCGCCGCTGTGCCCGGCCGCGTTGGGAACGGTGGCGATTGCCGAGTTCACGCCGACCAGATGGCCGGCGCAGTTGACGAGCGCCCCGCCGCTGTTGCCGGGGTTGATCGCCGCGTCGGTCTGGACCGCGTCGATCAGATGCGCCGTGACGCCGTTGCCCGCAGGCACCGGCACGTAGCGATCGAGCGCGCTGACGATGCCGGCGGTCACCGTGCTGGTCAGGCCGATCGGCGCGCCGAGCGCGACGACGGGCTGCCCCACCTTGAGCGTCGACGAGGTGCCGGTGGCGATCAGCGGGCGCCCGTCCGCGCCGTCCGATGCCTTGATGACCGCCAGATCGGTCGCCGGGTCGCGCCCGACGATGGTCGCCGGAGTGTTCGTCCCGTCGCTGTACAGCACCGAGACCTCGCCGCCGTTCGCGGCCGAGGAGATGACGTGGTCGTTGGTGAGGATGTAGCCCCCGGTCTTGATGATCTCCCCCGACCCGTTGCCGCCCTCGCCTCCGCTGCTGCGCGTGAAGATCGTGACGACGGAGGGGAGGACCTTCTGGGCGACGCTCGCGGCGGCGCACGTCGCTTCCACGCCGTTCACGGTGACGGTCCGGGTCGTCGTGCTCGATCCTTCGAGAAGACGGACGACCAGCGCCCCGGCGACGCCGGCGATCAGGGCGACGACGACGATCACGACGATGCCCGGGCGGCGGCCGCCCGAACCCGACCGCGGCGCGCTCTCGGACGCGGAGGCGCCGCTCGCTCCCTGGTCGCTCATGATCTGCCCCACCCTATGCTCCCCGGAGGCAAACGTGATTGCGCAGGCGGCGGCGCCGGTCAGGCGACGAAGGATCCGACGCGCTCGCCCGGAACGTAGGAGTACGGCAACCGCGCGATGGCGTGCGGGACGGGCCGGCCGAGCGCGTGCAGGACCTCGATCGCCGCGCGCTGACCGCTCTCGCACCCGCCGTTCAGGTACCCCTGGCTGTACGTGGAGGTGTGCTCGCCGGCGAAGTGGACGTTGTCTTCCGGGATCCCGGCGTACCCCCAGTAGCGCGTCATCTGCCCCGGCCGGTAGGCGGCATACGACCCCAGGGTCCACGGATCGCCGGTCCAGTAGTCGAGCCACGCCGTCCCGTTGAACCGCGCTCCGGTGCCCGGGACCACCTGATCGATCTGCTTCACGATCTCGCTCGAGAGCGCCGCCGGCGCGGGCCCATGCGGCGTGTTGCTCACGAACGTCTCGCTGCCCGACCCCCCCGCGTACACCGTGATGAGGCCGGCGGAGCCCGGCTCCAGTGTCGAGCTCTCCCACGTGTCGTAGTTCGGATCGCTGTGGTTGAGGACGCCGGTCCACGCCGATCCGTCCCGGCCGGGAAGGTGGAAGGTCCACGGGCGGCGGTCGTATTGCAGAAGGAGCTTGACGTCCGTCCCCATGCCGAGCTCGCGAATCGCCTCGAGGCGGTAGGCGGGGAACCCCGCACCGGACAGGTCGACGGACCGAAGGGTCGTCCACGGCGTCGCCAGCACGACCGTGTCGGCGATCACGGCCCTCGACGACGCGCTTCCCCCGAAGCGGAGTTCGTAGGTCCCGTCGGGACGCTTGATCAGCTCCGTCAGGGGTGCCTCGAGCGTGACCGTTCCGTCGGGGAGGCGCTCCGCGGCCAGGTTGGGGACCTGGTCGTTTCCGCCGTGCACGTGCCAGCGCTCGTCCGCTCCCGGGTACGGCGTGACGAAGAAGTCGACCCAGTTGACGGCGGAGAGCGCGGCGAGATCGAGCCCGTACCACCCGGCCATGGACACGTTCCAGAAGCTCTCCACGACCGAAGGGGCGTCGGGAAACCGTTCGTGCAGCCAGTCCGACATGCTCATCGCGTCGAGCTCTCTCGCGGCGTCGGTGGCCGTCCCGTAGGAGTAGCAGCGGAACGTCGGACGGCCGCTCTCGAACTCGCCGATCCGGTGCGCGTCGGTCAGCGCCTCGGCGGCCATCCTCTTGTGCCATTCCCGCAGCACCGTTGGACCCAGGTAGCTCCCGTCGATCCAGTTCGGGGACACGGCGTGGCTCGGCCAGCCGGCGAACAGGTCGTCGAGCCGCAGGCCGAGCTCGGCCGCCAACCCGCGGATGTGCACGTGGCGTGTGTCGATGAACTCGCCGCCGTGCTCGGCGGTCTGGCCCTGCGCGAAGCCGTGCGCGGTCCAGCATCGTCCGCCCAAACGGTCACGGGCCTCGAAGAGCTGAACGTGAACTCCTTGCTGCGCAAGGCGATACGCGGCCGTGATTCCCGCGAGGCCGGCGCCGACCACGACGACGCGCGCGTCGTGCGCGGTCGGCGACGACGAGCCGGCCGGCTTGGTCTCGCCCGGCGACGGCGAGCGCGACGGCGCGCCCGTGCACGCCGCGAGCGCGACCGACGCACCGAACGCCCCGCCCAGCCTGAGCACCTCGCGGCGGGACAGCGCGCCCGGCAGCGAGTGGTTGACGGCCTCGTCGCGCAACTCCCGCGCGAGGGGATTCAGACGTCCTCCCGGCACCTGCCCTCACTTCCGACGCGTCGACGGACCGGCCGTGCTCATGATAGACACCACCCGCGCCTCGGAGCGGCATACGCCCACGGAGGGAGATGGGGATGCAGTTCGGCTCGATCGACGCGTACGTGGTCGTCGACACGTTCCTGCTCCTGCTGATCGGCATCGGACCGAAGATCGCTCTCGTCCCCTACCTCGAAGTGACCGCGGGGATGGACGAGAAGACCAAGGCCCGCGTCATCAGGA
>Ga0335082_10009582_pt1 | contig 10518 bp, 7 predicted proteins | sample Lox_Sample_41_FD_206718 | JGI IMG/M metagenome (GOLD analysis project Ga0335082, IMG submission 206718) | Soil microbial communities from Loxahatchee National Wildlife Refuge, Florida, United States - Lox_Sample_4.1 | ecosystem: Environmental > Terrestrial > Soil > Wetlands | place: USA: Florida...
ACATAACCGTCAGCGCCTCCTTCGGTACGGAGTCCATGTCCGGAAAATGGCCTTCGCCCACCTGTTGTCTGCGGCAACGCTCATCAAGAACGACACTCTTGACCGTCAGCGGGTCCTCGAAGTCGGCTACGGGTGGATCGTTAAAGGCGATATGGCCGTTCTCTCCGAAACCCACCAGCGCCAAATGAACCGGCGCGCTGTTGAGAAGACGCGCATAGCGATCCATCTCCGCATCGAGATCCACCGCGTCCGCAGCCAGATAATGCACGCGCGCGGGATGCGCAGCTTCCTGGACACGTGTACGAATCCAACGACGGAAGCTGGCAGGATGATCCGGCGAAATTCCCGCATATTCATCCATATGGAACACCTCGACGGCTTTCCAGTTCACGATTTCGCAGTGTGTCAATGCGTCGATCATCTCCAACTGCGAGTTTCCGGTGGCGACGATTACTCGAGCATGACCTGCTTTGCCGATCGCGGCTTGGATCAGACCTGCCGCTTCCGCCGCCGCGGCAGACCCGAGTGAATTCCTGGAATCATAGATCTGGACTCGCGCTTTTCCGAAGGACGCGCGCGGCACGAATTGTGGAGAGGACATAGGCTTCTTCCTAGTTTCCAATACGAAAGGGGCACACAGGATCTGCTAGGCTTTTTGTTAAGTGGGAGCCTTACAAGAACTGCGGAATATGTTCGGAGCCCGCAAGGAAGCAGCCGGTAGCAAGATCCTGATTCTGACGCCGGTCAAAGACGCCAAGGGATTGATCGAAGGCTACTGCGAGCGTGTGCAATCGCTCGATCACCCTCACGGCCTGATCTCGCTCGGTTTCCTTGAGAGCGACAGCTCGGATGGGACCTACGAGGAGTTGCGGCGCCATCTGCCGCGTCTGCAGCGGGAATTCCGGCGCGTCGCAATAGAGAAGCGCGACTTCGGATTCAAGGTTCCAATCGGAGTGCACAGGTCGGCCGGTCAGATTCAAGGCGCCAGACGCACAGTGCTGGCCAAGAGCCGGAACTACCTGCTATTCCGAACGCTCCAGGATGAGGATTGGGTGCTGTGGCTGGATGTCGATGTCATCGAATTTCCTGCAAACATCATCGCGCGGATGATGGAAACCGGCAAAGATATTGTCCAACCGCATTGCGTACTGGAATACGGCGGCCCCACCTACGACCAGAATGCGTGGCGTGACCACGGCCGGCTCCATCTTGATGACTTGCGCGGCGCCGGCGATCTGGTCGAACTGGATGCCGTTGGCGGAACCATGTTGCTGATTCGCGCCGACGTCCATCGCGAGGGCTTAATCTTCCCGCCGTTCCCATATGGCCGCGAAAATCCCAAAATTCGGCCGGACCATGAAGAGCTGGAGACGGAGGGACTCGGAATCATGGCCCAGGATATGGGTTATCAGTGTTGGGGAATGCCGAATCTGGAGATCCGGCATGGACGGTGGTGAACAAGCCGTCACTGTTGTATGTCTGTCCGGTGATTCCGGCGGTTACCGGGAACGGGTTGGCCATGCGCGCGGGCATGGTGCTGGAAGCGCTGGCAGATAGTTGTCGAGTGTCGCTGCTGCTTGTTCCGATGTTTGGCGCAGTTGATGCAAAGATGTCCGAACACTTTCGGAGAAAGTGCGAGCACGTCGTAACCGTCCCGTTCCACACTGACACGCAGAGAAGGATTCAAGAGGCCGGTGCTGCCTACTCCGGATCGAGCTTCGATATTATCCATGTTTTCCGCCTGGTGACGGTCCCTTTTGCGCGGCCGTATTTCACGAACGCCGAAGGGCGCGCGCGACGCTATCTCGATCTGGACGACATTGAGTCCAAGACGCACCGTCGCATTGCAGCGCTCTGCCGGATCACCGGGAACACTGCACTAGCCGAAAGCGAAGAGGCCGAAAGCAGGCGGGCGGCGTTTTTGGAAGGCGCGGCAGTTCGGATGTTCGACCGCATCTATGTCTGTTCGGAGACTGACCGGAATGAATTGAGCGAGCGAAGTCGCGCTGATGTTGTCGTACTCAGGAATGTCGTCCGTCTGCCTGAAACAGTGCCTCCGCCGAATTCGGCCCGCCCTTTCCGCTTTTTATTTCTTGGGACCTTGGGTTATTATCCGAACGCCGACGCGGTCCGTTACTTTTGCAGAGAGGTGCTGCCGCTGATTCCGCAGAGCGCCACCGACTTTGTGGTAGACATCGTAGGGGAAGGCAGATGCGAAGGGCTGCAGGAACTGGCCAGTGATGTCGTGCATCTGGTTGGGCCGGTTCCTGAGGTACGACCGTGGTATGAGCGTTGTTATGCATTGATCGTGCCGATTCGCGCGGCTGGCGGAACTCGTATCAAGATCCTGGAAGCATTCAGTTACGGCAGGCCCGTGATCACGACATCCGTCGGAGTGGAAGGCCTGGATGCTATATCCGGCACGCATCTTCTGGTCGCCGATACTCCGGAAGACTTCGCCGCGGCTTGCTTACGTCTAATGTCGGATCGGTCGCTTGCGGAGATGTTGGTGGAAAATGCAAGGGAGCTGCTTCATCGGTCGTACACAAGCGACCGGTTGAAGGAATCGATTGCGGCACTCATTCAGTAGCGCTCTGCTTCATCCGACTGACTGCATGCTTCACATTCAAAACGCGCTGCACTCTCTCCGCTTCCCGCTGCACGACTGGGTCATCATCGTTGAGCGCGATCATCACTGCCGGCAGAGCGTTGTTCCCCATCTTGAGCACTGAAGGCCAATCCCGGTCCGGCTGGCCGATATACACGTGGGCCATCAACACATCCCTCGGGACGGAAGTCGTGCCAGAGCGGTCGAGTAAAGTTCTTGCCACGCGGTAACGGACACCGCAGTCGTTGTCTTCCAGGAGTATGACGAGATCCCGGTCGACGGAAGCGCCGGAAAACTTCGATAACGCTTCGGCTGCGGCCCTGCGGATGCCGCGATCCTGACTTTGAATCGCCTTTCGCACCAAAGCGAGAGCTTGAACGTCGCCGGTATTACCGAATTCGCGGAGCAGAGCCATCAGCGTGAATCTCCGCGGTTGCTCCGGGAGCGGCGGCGGATCGCCTTCTCGAAACGTGCCATCCTGCCGCAGGTAAGAAGTCTGCACGTCCTGGCGGGTTGTGCGGGTGTAAGGGTGCCACTCCGTGGAATGGGAATAGGTCAGCATCAGAACCCGGTAAGGCTTGCCAAGATACCAGGCGACATGCATCATCCAGCCTTCCACCGTGACAATCAGATCCGCGAACCGTACAAACCATGTGAACTGGCGCATGACGTAATCGGCGTACGACATTTCGGGCGGAGCATGGTCCGGGGCGCCTGCGGGATCGGGTGCAATCTCAAGAAGAGCCCGGCTCGTCTCCTTGACCCTGCTCGCAAGCTCTCGTGCCTTGGCTGCGCTTCCCCAGGCGGTGCCATTGGGAATCAGGATCACGAAGTGCCCTTCCTCGATCAGTGCCTCGATCTCGGCCACCATCAAGTCGAGGTTCTGTTCGACGACTCCCTTCAACTTCTCGCCGCCTCCGAAGGGATTCAGCAATGCGACCGGACGCGAACCGGAGTTCCGCTGTTGCAGGGTCCGCCATTCACCTTCGGCATCTGACCACTCCATGCCTGCGATCAAGGATCCGTCACCGGGTGGGTCTTCTCCGCAACGTAGCGGCAATCCGAGTTCGGCAATGAGCCGGTAAGTTGTCTCGTAGATGTTCGAAATGCGTTGTTCGTTCAGGTTGAGCGATTCCGCCAAAGGCTGAGAATCCAGTTCCAGCCGTTCGAACAAAAACCGGTTGAAACCCTTCAATGAACTTGCAAACAAGAAAGGACGGCGCTGCCGCACGTAATCCTGGACCCGGTCCTCCAACGCGCCGTCGTAATTCAACTCGCGTATGTCAGGTTCGAAGAAATCGATGACGCCATCGAAAGTCTGATCGAGGGCCGCTTGCACTTGTTCGCGATCCGAAATGGGGATTACGGTGACACGAGGATTTGCGTAAAGATACGTGCGCCGAGCGATCAGCGTGACTTCGAGGCTGGGATTGAAATCGAGGAACGCGCCAATCAAGGGGACGCAGCGGATCATCTCGTCACCCTGTCCGTCCTTGATGTTATGGACGACGAGAAGACGCCGGCCCTGGCCGCTGAGCCGGCTTGCAACTTCGTCCCGCCAGATGAAGCGGCCTCTCACGAAGGACGCGGCGGTTTCTCGAACTGACGGCTGAAACTGCTTCCACTGGCTGATGTAATACAAGCAGTAGGGTAAGCGCGGATCGTCTTTATAGACATGAATCACTCTCTCGAGATAGGAGGGGGTCAGTGATCCCCCGGCGGCGTAGAGACACGGTTCGAGTATACGTACCAGAAAAGCGCCGCGATAACGTTGGAGGTGCTCGAACTCTACCAGCGGTATCATGTTTTGCGGATGGAGCGCCGCGCGCGCCCAAGATGCAGCGTACTCGAGCGCTTCCATCATCGCGTTCGCCGCGGATCGCGAAATGTCGGGCCGTCTGAGTAGCGTAGCGATCTCGTCGACCACAACTTTCGCTAATGAAGCCGCCAACAGCCCTTGGAGGACAGTCTTCGCAATTCGGCAGGTTTCGGCACGGACCTGCGCTCGTCCGAGAACAGCAATGATCTTGGATACAACCTGGGCAGGGACTCGCTCCGGATGAACGTAAGCCGCACAAGCAAGCACGAGCAACGCCCGATCATAGACCGGTTCGTCGAGATCGAGGCTCGCTAGTACAGATTCAGCGGTTGAAATTGTGTCTGCGGCCGCTCGTTCGTCGGAGATTTGAAGAATATCCAGCCCAAGTCTGGTAAAGCGTGAAGCATCGTTGAGTGGTTCGCCTGCGTCCCCAGACGCCATGATCACTCGCTCTTCGCCCGAGGGATCGAAAATGAACGGATCTTTTCCCGAAGCGACTGAACCTCATCCAGAATCTCGATCAGGCTTCGGGCCGCCTTCGCCCAGGTGAACTCGCGAACGATCCGTTCGCGCGCTGAAGAAGCTGTGTCATCGCGACCCTCGATCGCTGCGCGGATTAGCTCGATCGCGTGCTCCAGATCCGGTTCCCACCAATTCGCGCCCTGGAAAAGGTCAGCCGTTGCCGGATCGCCCTCATATGCGACGGGAATTTCTCGGGTTCGAATCAGACTGGCGATCGACGAATCCAGATAAGCCAGATACCCGCTGTGAGCCGGGGCAATCAGCTTCAGCCCGGACGCAGCGGCTTCCATCATTGCCTGATCCCAGCCCTCTCCGTGCGACATGCTGATGTAGTGCGTGGCGGCGGCGAAAAAGCGCGGCATGTCGGAGTCCGGAAAAAGGTCCAAAACAAATTTGACCGGCGCGGCATCAGTCAGACGCTTCGGCAGGCGTGGGCTCCACTCCTTGATATTGCGTTCGAAGCGCGCTATTGATTCCGCTTCATAGCATCCCAGTTTCACGATCAACACCGCATCGTCGGAGGGCGAGGTCGCTCGCACCCAAGCTTCCAGAAGGCCCAGCAGGTTCTTACGCGGGCTTTCGGCGGAAACATTCAAGAATCGCACTCTATGTTTCTCGGGCGACACGCCTTTTAACTCGAGTGGTTGGGCGTGACCGGTGAACACCTCGGGATTCACTCCCAGCGGGCAAAGACGGATGCGATGCTCCGGCATGCCGCTGGCCACCCACGCGCGTTTTGACGACTCTGTCGGGAGGATCAAGATGTCATGTTTCTTGTTGGCTTCCACCCAGGAGGCAGGCACGCGCGTGGCCTCAAACATCGTGTAATTGGCATTTGTTTTGTCGGGGTAGCGAAGCACTTGATGGGGCATCGAGAAGTGCAAAACTGTCCTGGCGCCGCAATCCTGATCCAGGGACTCAAGCCAGGTCTCTTGCATTTCAGAAGGCAGCCGGGCCGGGCTCCAATTGGGAAAATCAAGCAGTTCGATGGCGATTCCCTGGTTGCGAAATTCACGCACGAATTCGCGCACGTGATGATCGTAGCCGGTAGGACCACGGAATGGGCCGCGAACGGTAAGGGCCTTCAGCACGTCATCTCTCTCATTTGACCTTGCGCATGTCAGGAATTCTTGCTCTTCTGCTCGAGCCACCGCGCGACCTTATGAACCGGATCACGACTGACCGGCGCGGAGCACGCGCTCGCGCGCAACATTGCGCACAGCCGCTCGAATGGTGACTTGGATACCCGCTCCACCATGCTCAGGAATTTGTTCGACAGAGGCCGCTGCTTCCAAATGAAATAGGATTCGTACTCGGCTGGATCTGCGGCCGCGTACAGCAGATATTCCGCCAGTTCGCGAGGACCGTGAAACTGCTCGACATTCACAAATGAACGTTCGCCGGGCGCGAAATCGGCGATGTTCGGAGCCCCAAAATAGACGGGAACCGATCCTGCAGTCAGAGGATCGAAGAACTTCTCGGTGACGTAATCTCGCGAACGGGAATTCTCAATGGCGAGAGTGAATTTGTAGCGCGAGTAAATCTCCAACTTTGTCTCGACGCCACGGTCTTCGACCAATGGCCTGTTGTTTAAGGATCTTCCATACGAGTCGACCGGCAGATACAGCATGAGCTCGCGAACGTAAGCCAGTCTGCCGCTTCTGTCCCAGGAATTGGATGCGATATACACCAGGGGGGCTCGTTCGGTTTTGGGCAACGGGCGGCCAACGATCTGCTGCGGCGTATGGGCTCCGAAATACGCGCACGGAACATCCGAGTCGAAGCGATAGGTCATGGTCAGGTCGAACTGCTTCATGTAGTCGATGTTCGAGAGCTGCGGGTAATTGACGTCGCTCTCCATCGACCATGCGGCCCAAATTTGACCAGGGCGTTTGGGGATGTCTCGCAAATCGGGAACACTGGGCACATGGAATACCACCGCGTCCGCATCCGCCAGCAGCCTGCGATCGAAGGAAAGGCAGCACGACGATAGCTCCGGACCCACCACTGTAAATCCAGACTCGTAAACAAGGATCGTTGGCGATGTGACGCTCGGCACTATCGGAACCAGCCTACTTCACTTCATCGGCAGGTTTTGCGAATTTCTCGTCGTCCACCGCCTGGTTGGTCTTTACCTCAGCGATCTGAATCGTGAAACGTCCATTCGGACGCGAGAGCGTCCAACGATAGGGAATTCGCGCGCCGCCGGCGTCACGGTAGTCAGAGTAGTCGATCTGTGTGGGCATCCGGCCGACCGGCGTTTCAGCGTATCGAACCATGCGCATCAATAGGCCGGTATTCTTGTCGAAGTAAAGACGGACCGGCGGAGTGCCTTGCTTAACGCCCAGCAACTGGTTGCAATCGACGCCACCGATGGTCTCCGGCCGCCCTGCTCGCACCTGTGGAAAGATCTCCTTGATTCGCAACGCCAGATAAAATTCTGCGTCCAATCCCGAGGCCCAGGATTCTGAAGCGGACATTGACCGGGCGGGCCGGCCCGTGCTCCCCAACCAACCATTAGTCCCATCAAACGCGGTGATGCTCTCGCCACTAGCCATGTGGCTGATGGAGATTCGCTTGTTGGGAGCTTTTGTGATCACATCGATCGGCGTTTCGTTGCTGCCGACCAGTATGGAGCCCTTCATCACGCGGCTGGTAACTTTTCGCATCGCTTCGCTGCCGCCGAGGGCAGCCACATATTTGTTGATAATCTCGTCCGGCGTAGGGGCGCTCGATGCAGTAGCTGTCGGCCGGTTCTCCGGGCGCGCAGGCGCATCTGATTCGAGTACAGGCGGCACGCTCGCCGGATGCGCGGATCCGTGATGACAGGAGTAGCAGGTGACTTGCCGCTGTCCCCCGAATCCATCCTTGTTGATTGCGGCCATCATGACCATCATCTTCCGCGCGGACTTTTTCTCCGGCTTGTCGTCGGCTTCCATCTTGCCTTGCACGTGACAGAAGTTGCATTCGACCCCAAGAGATGTGGCGATGAACTGCATGCCCGGAACTAACTGATCGGCCGGCGTTCCCTTGAGCTCGGTAATGTTCTTATAAACTTGTTCGGCGGTCTTGGGTTCCGGTGCTTGACTCCAGGAAGTCTGCGCCCCGAGTGTGAGCCCCAGCGCCGCTGCAAGAATCAGAGTCCGGTGTTTTGCCTGCTGCATTCAGTTTTCCCCTCGCTTTTTGGATTGTACCGAATTGTCCGCGCGCGGACAGGGGACTGGGCTAGAGTCGGCAGCGAAGTAGGTTCCGATTCTCCCCAATAGCCCTTTCGAGCTAACCCGTTTGGGCTAGTCTGATAGGCTTAGTACGTTCATACTAAGCCATGTGAACTAGTCCTCCTGGATAGTTGACAGGCTAACAGATCCGCTGTTAGATTCGGGACTAATCCTTTTGGACTAGTTCGTTCGTACTAGTCTGAGGAACTAGTCCACTTGGATTAGGGCGAAGGCGCCGAATGCGTGTCCTAAGGAGTTGATAAATATGAAACTGCGTTTTTTAGGCCTCATCGGGTCGCTGACCCTTCTTGCCCTGAGTGCAGGTCTAGCGAGCGCTCAGCCCTTCACGTTTTCAAAGAATTACAAGGTACAGGCGGGTCCGACCTCAGTTGCCGCCGGCAGTCTAAAGAACGATGGTTATGCCGACATCGTGGTTGCCAATTACACCAAGGGAACGATTTCGGTGTTGCTGAACAACCGCGACGGGAGTGGGACCTTCGGAGCAGCCACGAATTACATCGTGGGCACTAATCCTCACGCAGTAGTGCTCGGAGATTTTACTGGTGACAACTTCAGCGATATCGCGGTCGCCAATGTCGGTGGTGGCGTGTCGATTCTGATCAACAACGGCAGTGGAGCCTTCACGCAACCGCACACCGCATTTGCGGCCGGATCCCAGCCATTCGCTCTGGCTGTCGGAGCTTTCAAAGATGGTGCGAAGGACCTGGTTGTCCTCAACGAAAACGCGGGCTATACGATACTCCTGGGCCACAAGACCAGTGGCATTCCGGACGGAACCTTCACCACATTGTCGTCGGTCGCACTAACCGGCAGGTCGCCAACGTCAGTTGCGGTGGGTCATTTCACTGCTACTGGCACACATCAGGATCTCGCCATTGCAGACATGAAGGGTGCGGTGATCACGTTGCAGGGAAGCGGCACTGGAACATTCGGCTCGCCTGTCACTATCGCGACCCCACCGCGTCCCTATGCGATCGTCGATCATGATTTTGGAAATGGCTTCGACAATCTGGTGGTCACCGATTACGGAAGCAACGTATATATCCTGAAGAACGTAGGCGGCGGAGTTTTCCAGCAATCGTCTTTCCCGGTAGGCCAGATTCCCAGCTCCGTGGACGTGGGGCGCTTCGATGGAGATAACAAACTGGACATCGTCGTTGCTAATTCCTTCGACGGAACTTTGACTTTCTTGCCCGGCGCCGGGATGGCGGTGTTCTCGCTCGGTGGGAACACGAAATCCCACGGAACACTACCGGGTTCGGTGGTGGCGGCGGGCAGCTTCCGGGGCCCCGGCTCCAAAGACGATATCGCTGTGGCCAACTACGGCGACAATAACGTCAGCGTATTCTTCGGGCAATAACGGCGCTCAGGGGATTGTGTAGAACTCGTACGCGATTGTCCAGCTCTGTTCGCTCCCCGGCTCGATGTGCAAGTGAATGTACGCCTCCGGGCAAACCGTTGTCCGGATCGACCAGAATGCCATGGTCTCGAGCGGGTGATCGCCGATCTGCCGCACGCCCGCGCCAGTTTTTCGATTTTCGACTTTGATGTCGTAGTCCTTTGAGGTTTCGCCGAACCCTTCGAAGTAAGTCATGATTGACTGCCCCTTATCGAGCGGCCTGAGATAGACAAGCTGCTTTCCTCGCGTATCCGCCAGGCCCTTCATATCTCGCGTGGAATGGATATCGAACGGAAACGTGACCACGAAATCGGGACCTGCCGGCTGATCGTCGATCATATAGAAATTGTGCTCATACACGCTGGTGTCGATCACTTTGCGGCCGGTGTTCCGCAGCGTGTGCTCGAGCACCAGCTCCGGCTTGTCCTTCGTTAGCCTGACCGTTTTACGGTAGACATAGGCATAACCATTTGTGTCCGTCAGCTCCTGAACAAATTCGACGGAATCGGGCCGGCGGTGAACGGTCCATTTGCCAGGATCGGCGATGTCGTAAGTGCTGAACTGTCGAAAGTTGGGCTCGTCCGGTCTTCGAATGGCGCCGACTCCGATCTTGACGAAGTTCTCGCCAGGCTTGGCCTCGTCGTAACCAAGACCAGTGTGGTTGGTCAGAAACTCCTCCACCGGGCCCATGATCGCGTCGTGAATTTTCGGATCGTAGCGATCGAACCATTTTCCGAAGAAGTTGTGGCCCTTGTATTCTAGGCTGGTCATCACGCCGGACCAGTCGAAGCGGGTCGCGCGATAGTAGCCACGCTCGGGATCCGGCAAGTAGAGATTCGCGCGGATCAGGCCGTTCGAGATCTGGGTTTGAGGGAACTCCGAGACCTGGCCCGGTGGCTGCGGATGGAGCCCGTCCCAGCGGGGATCGCCT
>Ga0335082_10009583_pt1 | contig 10518 bp, 10 predicted proteins | sample Lox_Sample_41_FD_206718 | JGI IMG/M metagenome (GOLD analysis project Ga0335082, IMG submission 206718) | Soil microbial communities from Loxahatchee National Wildlife Refuge, Florida, United States - Lox_Sample_4.1 | ecosystem: Environmental > Terrestrial > Soil > Wetlands | place: USA...
CCTGCGCCGCGCTGCCCGGCCAGCCCGGAACGCCGGGGAAGCCGGGAAGCCCCGGGATCGCCGGCAACATGATCGTGGCCTGCTGGGAGCTGCGGGCGTCGAGGACCGAGATGCCGCCGAAGACGGAGACCTCGTTCCGCGCGGGATCGAGCCCCGCGTCGTCGGCCCGGGCGGGCGCGGCGGCGCAGGCGACGGCGACGACGAGGGCCGGCGGAATCAACCGGTGGCGCTTCATGGCGTGCTCCTTCGTGCTCCTTCGTGTGGATTCCATTCCAGCACGGTGGAGCCGTTCGAGGTGTCAGCACCGTGTGAAACGATGTGGGACGGTCACCCGGGATCGGTGCCGGCGCCCGGCACCCGGCTCAGTACTTCCAGCCCCCGCCCCGCTCCATCGACAGCCGGAGGTCGATCGTCCGGTCCGCCTCGACCTCGATGTCCTTCTCGAGCGGCTGGAAGCCGGGACGGGCCAGCTCGACGCGATGGCGGCCGGCCGGCAGCCGGAGGCTGGGCAGGTCGCGGGCGCTCCCGCGGTACTCGCCGTCGACGTAGACCGTCGCGTCCCTCGGCTCGACGCGCAGCTTGACGCCGCCGCCCGGCGCGACTCCCGACGCCGGGGCCTCGACCCGCGGCTCGGGGCTCTCGGGACGCGGAGGCTCGCGCCGGACGTCGGAGGCTGCGCGCACCGGGGGCTGCGACTCGCCCTTCTCGAGCTTCACCTTGAGCTCACGGATCATCCCGGCGTTGACGTCGACGTCCTCGTCGAAGCTGCGGAAGCCCGCTTCGTAGAGGACGACGTGGTGCGAACCCTGCTTCAGCCAGAGATACGAGGGATCGCCGTCCAGGTCGCGAGCGTCGGCGACGTACTTGCCGTCGACCCAGACCTCGGCCTGCTTGGGCTTCACGTGGAGGTCGAGCGCGCCCATCCCGGACATCATCGCGTAGCCGAGGGCGAGGCCCTCCGGCGCACCGGAGTAGGGTCCAGGTCCCCAGGCCCAGTAGGGCCATCCCCACCAGGGCCCCCAACCGTAGAAGCCGCCGATGCCGAACCCGACGTAGACTCCGCCGTGGGGGCCGTGCGCCTCGGCCGCCGCGGGCCAGCCGAGGGGAGTCACGACCAGAGCCGTCGCCGCGAGGACCAGGGAACCGAACGTCCGGGTGCGCCGCATCGAAGACCTCCTGTCGCCTGCCGTTCGATCGTAGACCATCTCGGCTGCGGTCTTCGGCGACTTTCTGTGATTTCTTGCGGCCTCCGCCCCCACGGCGCCGTGGCGAAGACGACCTCGTTCTCGCGTCTGCTCATCCGTCCGGATCGTCCTCGCCTTCCTGGCGCGCGCGGGGCGAATCGACGCGCGGCGGCAGGGGCGTCAACGCGACGAGAGCCAGCCCGGCGAGAAGGAGCGACAGGAAGGCGACGGTGAAAGCGAGTGCCCTCCCTTGCCACAGCCCTTCGAACCACTCCCGGATCTCGCTGGCGAGAACGTTGGCCTGGCCGCCGTAGACCTCCATCTGCCGCAGGTACCGCTTCGAGTCCTCCGGCCGCTCGCCCGGAACGTCACGGACGGGAGCCGCGGCGAAGTAGACGAGCAGCGCCGTCGCGAGGCCGGCGAGCAGGATGGCGGCGGCCACGGCCTTCCGCCGCGCCTGAAGGAGCCGACCGAAACCCGCAACCGCTTGTGGCACTACCTGCCACGCAATTCGATCAACCACTTCCGGGCGATGAAGAAGACGACCGTCGAGGACACGAAAGACAAGACGAGCGTCACTCCGGCACCCAGGTAGGGCTGGGCCAGGTCGTCGATGATCCACCCGGCGAGCAGGGCCGCGACGGCCCCTCCCAGCGACGGCAAGGGCACCTCCTGAGGCCGTTGGTCCGCTCCGACCTCGTGCCTTGATGGTAACCTCCAGCCGCACCGCTGCGATTCGCCGTCGATCGCAACACCTGGCCCGAGCGGCGGGCTCGCCCGACTGTGACAGCACCGGAACTGTCACATCCCGCCGTCGCCGCCACCTTCCCCGGCCGTAGCCTCTCCACCATGGTCTACGCGGTCCTGCTCCGCCTCGACGCGTCGGGGGCCCGCCCGCTCGTCCTCCGGGAAGACTCCCCTCCCCTCGGCAGCGAGAAGGGAGTGCTCTATCGCTTCATCGCCCAGACGGACGATCATGGGGAGGCGGTGCGCGTCGCGCAGCAGCTGCAGCGACCACACCACGAGTACGCGAGCCCGGCCTGACACGAGCGGCCGCTCACGGGCGAGCGCGGCGAGCAGCTCCACTTGTGCACCCTTCGAGCGGGGCGTAGGCTGTTCTCGTCGACGCTCGTCGACAGGAGGTGGGCCATGAGCGCCCTCACCCGCATCGCGCTCGCCGGAGTTGCCGCCCTCGTCCTCGTCGGCCTCCGCGGACCGGCCGAGGCCGGGCCCCCCGCCCAACTCGCCCTCGCCCGCTACGTCGCCCTCGGCTACGACCAGGGTGACCGCTTCGTGAGCGAGACCGACGTCATGGCGGAAGTGTTCCCGGAGGAGCAGGCGGCCCTGCAGACGATCCGAGCGGGGATCGAGCAGTGGGGCAAGTACGTCCTCGTCGTCCGTCCGGCCGAGGCCGACCTGCTCATCGCCGTCCGCAAGGGGCGGCTCCTGAGCGTCGGCGGCGGCGTCCGGACCGGGGGTCCCTCGTCCGGGGGGACGCCCGGCACGCCCATCGGGATCGGACAGAGCGGAGCCGTCCAGGTCTCGTCCCCCGACGACATGATCGAGGTCTTCGACGCTCGCGGGGGTTCCCTGATCTGGCGGGGGTCGAAGCGCAACGGCCTCGCCGGCGTCGGGCCGCCTCTGTTCGAGTCCTTCCAGGCCGAGGTGGCGAAGGCGGAGAGGGCGGCCAAGAAGCCCTGAGGGACGGCCCGACGGACGATCGACCCGGACGGAGCTCGGCGATCACGGCCTCGGCAGGTCGAACGCGCGCGCGAGCACCTCCGTGCCGGCCTCGACCCCGCCCCAGGCCGGCCCTCCCGCGAAGGGGAGAGACAGCTTCGTGAGCGTCTCCTTCACCTGGCCCGCCTGGGAGAGGAGCTGGCCGACCTCGACCGAGGCCGGCCGGTCGTCCTTGATGCGCGAGCGGACCTCCTTCGCCTTCTCCTCGAGCTGCTGGATCGAGGCCTTCAGCGATTCGCGCGTCGCCTTGTCGATCGACTTGTTGGCCTTCGCGGCCTTCTCCGCCTCGTCCCGCAGCCGCTTCGCCGCGTTCTCCATCTGCTCGACCTTGCCCGCGAGCTCGGCGTCGTTCAGCCGGGCCGCCTGGACGCTCATGCTCTCCACGGGGAAGGCGACTCCGTAGGCGTGGGCCAGCGCGCCCAGCTTCGAGCCCAGCGCCGCCCACGCGCTGCCCGGCGCCTGGCCCTGGCGGCGGTTGCGGAGCTCGACGTCGCTCCCGCGCCGGATCAGGGCGAGGGCCTCGGGGCTCGCCGCGTAGTCGGGCTTGAAGCGGTCCTTCATGGAGTCGATCGACTTCTCGAAGTCCTCCAGGAAGTCCTTGACCTTGATCGTGCGCTCCGCGGACGTGATCACGGCGTCGTCGAGGTTCCTCTTCTCGAGGTCCTCCTTCCAGGTCCGGTATCCGTCGTCGATGTCCTGGATCAGCTTCTTCACCTGCTCGTCGGTCATCCGCTCGGCTCCCGCGGCGCAGAGGGGCAGGGCCAGGGCGATGGCGAGAGCGGCGCAGATTCGTCGGCACATGGGAGTCTCCTTTTCGGCGGTCGGAACGGCCCGACCTCGGAACCGGTATTGTAGGGTGCCCACCGGCGGGAGGAGGGAAGCTACGATGGTGCGGTGCGGCCCGCCCTCGTCCGCCTCACGGGCAGCTTCCGCGCCCTGCGGCACCGGAACTTCCGCCTGTTCCTGGGCGGGCAGGTGGTGTCGCTCACCGGGACCTGGATGCAGCAGGTCGCGCTGGGCTGGCTCGTCTACCGCCTGACCCGCTCCGCCTTCCTGCTCGGCCTCGTCGGTTTCGCCGGCCAGATTCCGAGTCTCTTCCTCGCCCCGTTCGCCGGCGTGTGGGCGGACCGCTGGAATCGCCACCGGATGATCGTCGCCACCCAGGCCCTCTCGATGCTGCAGGCCCTCGTCCTCGCCGGGCTGGTCCTCACCGGGGCGATCCAGGTCGGACACGTGCTCGCCCTGAGCCTGTTCCTCGGGGTGGTGAACGCGTTCGACATCCCCGCCCGGCAGTCCTTTCTCGTCGAGATGGTCGGCGGGCGGGAGGACCTCGCCAACGCGATCGCCCTCAACTCCTCCACCTTCAACGCCGCCCGCCTCGTGGGCCCCTCCATCGCGGGGACGATCATCGCCGTCGCCGGAGAGGGAGTGGTATTCCTGCTCAACGGGGTGAGCTACGCGGCCGTGATCGGAGCCCTGCTCGCGATGCGGCTCGCCCCGCACCCGCCCCGCCCCGGTCCCGTCGCCCCCGTGTGGCGCAGGCTGGAGGAGGGAGTGGCCTACGTCACCCACTCCGCTCCCATCCGGTCCATCCTGCTGCTTCTCTCCCTCGTCAGCCTCACCGGGGCTCCTTACGCGGTGCTGATGCCCGTCTTCGCCGCCGACGTCCTCCACGGCGACGCGCACACCCTCGGTTTCCTCGTAGGCTCGATCGGGGTCGGCGCCCTCTGCGGCGCGCTGCTCCTCGCCACGCGGCGGACGGTGCGCGGCCTCGGGCGCTTCATCGTGGCCTCGGTGACCGCCTTCGGAGCCTCCGTGATCGCCTTCTCCGTCTCCCGCAGCGTCTGGCTGTCGCTCGTCCTCGCCTTCCTGTGCGGCTTCGCCCTCATGGTGCACATGGCGGCGAGCAACACCATCGTCCAGACGATCGTCGACGACGACAAGCGCGGCCGGGTGATGAGCTTCTACGCGGCGGCGTTCCAGGGGACCATGCCGCTCGGGAGCCTCCTCGGCGGCGGGCTGGCCGGGCTCGTCGGCGCGCCCCGCACGTTGCAGCTCGGAGGGGCCGCCTGCCTGCTCGGGGCGCTCGTCTTTGCCCGGGCGCTCCCCGGCGTCCGGGCCGAGATCCGGCCGATCTACGTCCGGCTGGGTGTCATTCCCGAAACGGGGCACCCGATTTCCGCGGAACCCGAAGGGGGGAGTCGTGCGGCCGAGGCCGGCGGTCCCAATCAGTGACGGGGCGGAGTGAGATGGAACGGCCGGCCCCGCAGCCTCCGCTATACTCTCCTTGCTCGGGGGCCCGGTACCACAGGCCCGGGTTTCGGTCCGCGTCAACCGATCGAACGTCGCCGAGCGACCATCCCGAGAAAGGCGGCGAGCCATGCGGATCGAGACGACCGTCGTCCTCGCGGCGCTGCTGGGCGCCTCGGTTGCCTCCGCGTCGACCCCCGGCCGGGGAGCCCAGCCTGCCGCCGACGTCTTCGAGACGATGAGCCAGTCCTTCGAGCGCATCGCCGCCGAGGTTTCGCCGTCCGTCGTGCAGATCTTCACGAGCGGCTACGGGCTTGGCCCGCAGCACGGGGAAGTGCTCGCCAAGCAGCAGGGCACTGCTTCCGGCGTCGCGGTGGACCCCGAAGGCCTCATCGTGACCAACGCGCACGTCGTCACCGGGGCGGGACGGATCACGGTGCAGCTGGCGCCGCCGGCCGACCCCGCGCGCCCTGGCCGCTCGGTGCTGCGCGCCGCCCGGCCGAAGCTGGAGGCCAAGGTCGTCGGCGTCGACACCGCCACCGATCTCGCCCTGCTGCGGGTGGCGGCCAAGGACCTGCCGCCCTTGCGCCTCGCCGACTCGGACAAGCTCCGGCAGGGCCAGCTCGTGCTCGCCTTCGGCTCTCCCCTCGGCCTCGGCAACACCGTCACCATGGGGGTGGTCAGCGCGGTGACCCGGCAGCTCGGCCCCGACGAGTCCCTGGCCTACATCCAGACGGACGCCCCGATCAACCCCGGGAACTCCGGCGGGCCGCTCGTCGACTCGAACGGCGAGGTGGTCGGCCTCAACACCATGATCCTCAGCCAGTCCGGGGGCAGCGAGGGCGTCGGGCTCGCCATCCCCAGCAACACGGTTCGTGCCATCGTCGAGCAGCTCCGGCTGCACGGGCACGTGCACCGGGGAGTGATCGGCGTCCAGGTGCAGACCGTGACCCCGACGATGGTCGCCGCCCTGGGCCTGCCTCACACCTACGGCGTCATCGTAGCCGACATCGACCCCAGCGGGCCTGCGGCCCGGGCCGGCCTGCAGATCGGAGACGTGATCCTGTCCGCGGACCTCCGTCCGGTCCAGAACGTCCGGCAGTTCTCCCTGAGCCTCTACCGCCTCGCCGTCGATGCCACGGTCGATCTCGAGGTCCAGCGCGGCGAGCAGCTGCAGACGATCCGCGCGAGCATCATCGAGCGCCCGGACGACCCCTCGCGCTTCCTGGAGATGGTCCGGCCGGAGACCAACCTGGTGCCCCAGCTCGACCTCCTGGGGATCGATCTCGACGCGCCGCTCGTGGAGGCCCTCCGCACGCTCCGGCTGCCCACCGGCGTCCTCGTGGCCGCCATGTCGACGGAAGCCGCCCCGCCCGCGGACCGGTTCCAGCCGGGGGACGTCATCCACGCCGTGAACGGCGTCTCGGTCGACTCCCTGTCGGAGCTCAGACGGGCGGTCAAGGACATGAAGGACGGCGACCCCATCGTGGTCCAGATCGAGCGCGACGGGACCTTCCGCTACGTCGCGTTCGAGATCGACTAGAGCAAGCCCGCTCTCGCACCGCTCGCCTCCCATCAGGGCACGCGGCGGTATCATCCCGCCATGCGACCGCGCCCGCCGGCAACCCTGACCTCCGCCGTTCTCGCCACCTTCATGGGCGCCCCGGTCGCCGTGGCCCCGGCACACCCCCAGCTCGCCGCAAAGCCGCTGCCGCAGCTCGTGGCGAAGGACGCCCGGCACGCGCTGCTCGTGGACGGGGCGCCGTTTCTGATCCTCGGTGCACAGTGTCACAACTCGAGCGCCTGGCCGGCGCTGCTGCCCAAGGTCTGGCCCGCGGTCGAATACCTGCACGCCAACACTCTGGAGGCGCCGGTCTACTGGGAGCAGCTCGAGCCGGAGCCGGGGCGCTTCGACACCTCGGTCGTGGACGCGCTCGTCCGGCAGGCGCGCGAGCACCACGTGCGCCTAATCCTGCTGTGGTTCGGTACCTGGAAGAACGGCAGCTCCCACTACCTGCCGCTGTGGATGAAGCGGCAGCCGGAGCGCTACCCCCGCCTGATCGGCAAGGACGGCCGCCGGGTCGACTCGCCCTCGCCCCACGCGGCGGCGACTCTCGAGGCCGACGTCCGCGCCTTCCGGGCCCTCATGCGCCACCTGAAGGAGGTGGACGCCGAGCGCACGGTGATCCTGGTCCAGGTGGAGAACGAGCCCGGCACCTGGGGCAGCGTGCGCGATTACTCGCCGGCCGCGCAGGCGCTCTTCGAGGCGGCGGTGCCCGCCGAGCTGCTGAGGGCACTCGGCAAGACCGGCGCGACGGGCAGCTGGACGACGGTCTTCGGAGCGGATGCCGACGAGTTCTTCCACGCCTGGTCGGTGGCCCGCTTCGTCGGGCAGGTGGCCGCGGCCGGGAAGGCCGAGTACGCGCTGCCGCTCTACGCCAACGCGGCCCTGCGCGACCCGATCGACAAGCCCCCCGCCGGCAGCTACGAGAGCGGCGGACCGACCGACAACGTCCTCGCCGTCTGGAAGGCGGCGGCGCCGGCGATCGACATCCTCTCCCCCGACATCTACATGAGCGACGGCGCCCGCTACCGCAGGGTCCTCGAGCTGTATCGCCGCCCGGACAATCCTCTCTTCGTGCCGGAGAACGGCAGCACGCCGGAGTACGCGAGGTACTTCTTCGCCGCGCTCGGGCAGCAGGCCATCGGCTGGGCGCCGTTCGGCGTCGACTACACGTCCTACGCCCACGCACCGATCGGGGCGCCCCGACACGACGAGGAGACGCTCGCGCCGTTCGCGCTCAACTACCGGCTGGCCGGGCCGATCGCGCGCGAGCTCGCCCGGCTGAGCTTCGAGGGAAGGCTCCGCGCCGCGGTCGAGGAGAAGGAGGAGCACTCGCAGACGATCGACCTCGGCCGCTGGCAAGCCGTCGTCACGTACGGGGTGCCCGCCTTCGGGTTCGGCCGCGACCCCCGGGGCAACCCGGAACCCGTCGGCCGGGCGCTCGTCGGCGAGCTGGGCGAGGATCGGTTCCTGGTCGCCGGCTACTTCTGCCGCGTCGACTTCCGGGTAAAGGACGCCGCTTCGGGCGCACAGCGGGAGTTCGTGCGCGTGGAGGAGGGCCGCTACGAGGAAGGCGTCTTCCACCCCGTCCGCATCTGGAACGGCGACGAGACGGACTGGGGGCTCAACTTCAGCTCGGCGCCGCAGGTCCTGCAGGTCACGCTGGGGACCTACTGAGCCGGGCGGCGACCGCGGAGGCGGTGTAAGGGAGGTTCACCGGATCTTCAGAGCGAAGACGTCGTCGGTCGTGCCGGCGCCGAACCACGGCCGGAGGTAGACCCGGCCGCCCAGCGACTCGTGAAGCCAGCTCAGCAGGGACTCGCGCCCCTCCGCCGAGAACTGGCTCTCGTGGCAGGCGAAGGCCCTGCGGGTCGCGGCCAGGTCCGCCGCGTCGTAGGGGACCCGGACGGTCAGGAAGCGGGAGTCCGTGACCGCCCACCGTGGATCTCCCGGTCGCCGGCGGACGCGGTCTTCGGGCAGCCCGGGAAAGAAGAGGAGCCTCGGTGCCTCCTTCACGCCGGCCTGCACGAGCTCGGTGACCACCGCACCGACGAGCCGGTGATCCGGGTGTCCGTAGCCTCCCTCCGGGCCCCAGGTGATCACGACGTCGGGCCTCGATTGAGCCAGCAGCCGGCGGACTGCTCGCACGACCTCGGCGAGATACCCGCCGGGTGGGTCGTTCGCCCGTCCCAGCTCGTCGTCCCTGAAGCCGAGCAGGAGAGGCGGCTCGATGCCGAGCGCGCGGCACGAGCAACGCGCCTCCTCGGCCCGGACACGGGCGAGCTCGGGCCCGACCGGGCTGCCGGCGCCCGTCGGGCCTCCCTTTGCTCCATCGGTCACGATCGCCAGCTGGACTCTCACTCCCTGCCGGGCGTAGTGGGAGAGAAGGGGGCCGACGAAGACCTCGTCGTCCGGGTGGGCGAACACCGCGAGGAGGGTCCTCGCCGGCTTCGCGACGTTGGTGGAGGCACATCCGAGGGCCAGGAGCAGCACCGCGCAGGCGGCCGTCATCCACCCCGAAGAGCGCCCCCTCACCGTCGATCGCCCTCGACCACCGGTCCTGCCAAGGATCACGAACCGGCGCCGGCGGCGGACAGCCTGGACTGCAGGGCGGCGATGGCCTGCAGGGCCCGCGCCTGCAGCCGGGCGTTCGGCCGGCCCAGGTAGCCGTACAGCTCGTCCAGGTCGTCTTTCCCGCCCAGCTTGGCGATCAGGAGCAGCGCCTGCCCGCGCACCGTATCCGACCACGCGGCGTCGGCGGCGGTGCGGCGGGCGAAGGCCAGAAGATCGGCGTCCTGCTTGAGCCCCATCTGCAGGAGCGTCTGCAGGATGAAGGAGGGCAGGCGGCCGCCATCCGGATCGGCCAGGCGATCGGCCTCGAGGCCGCCCAGCGTCTCCTTCAGCTCGGCCGCCGCGGCCCGCAGGCGCTCCCGTTCCTTCGCCTGGACCGCAGGGTCGGGGCCGCGGTCATCGATCTCGCGGTCGAGACCCTCGAAGCCCGCGGAGAAATAGCGGTCGAACAGTTCCCCCGGGGGCCCGGTCTCGCGCTCGTGCCCGGCCGGGCTCAGCTGGCTGAAGCGCTCCATCAGCCTCCCCTTGGCCTGCACCCCGTAGGAGGCCAAGGCCCGGGCAAGGGCCGCGGCCTCGCCACCATTCTTCAGGGCCGTGGGGTCGTCGCTGAGGATGCGGAGCAGCTGGTCGAGGGCCTCGCTCGAGCCCGCCGACTGCAGGGCCAGGATCCCCTGCACGCGGGCCGCCGGGTCCTGGGCGCGACGCACCGCCTCGCCGAGCTGCGCCGCCCTCGCGACCTCGGGTCCGGCGAGAGTCGACCGGATGGCCAGCGACGCCTGGGCCATCGGGGTCTGGTGGCCGGGCAGCTCGAGCCCGCTCGCGGCGGCGAAGGCCGCGATCGGGATCACCAAACCGCCGAGGATCAGCTTGACGAGGCGGGGGCGCGGAGACGCGCGGTTGAGGAGCTGACGCTTGCCCATTCTGCGGCGTCGGGCCAGCGTGAGCGCGTCCAACCGATGGCTCAGGAACAGGCTCAGCGCCACCAGCAGGAACCCGAAGACCCCCGAGCCCACGGGGGTCCGGAGGTCCCAGCGGGAGGTGTAGCCGGCCAGGAGCAGCAGCAGCGCCGCCGAGACGGCCAGGGGCAGGACGAGCTCGATCAGCAAGCCGCCGAGCCCGAGCGTACGACCACCCGAGGGCTCCTCTCTCGGGGATCGTTCGTCCGTGGGTGTCGGCACGGGAATCGGCGCTTCCTTTCGACCTCGATGA
>Ga0335082_10009584_pt1 | contig 10517 bp, 6 predicted proteins | sample Lox_Sample_41_FD_206718 | JGI IMG/M metagenome (GOLD analysis project Ga0335082, IMG submission 206718) | Soil microbial communities from Loxahatchee National Wildlife Refuge, Florida, United States - Lox_Sample_4.1 | ecosystem: Environmental > Terrestrial > Soil > Wetlands | place: USA: Florida...
AAGATCGAGGTCACGAAAAAATGGCCGCCGGAATGAACCGGCGGCCTCGTGATTGGCTTAAGTTCAGCTAGAAGCTAACTTTCAATCCCCATTCAATCTGACGACCGGAGCCAACTGCATAGACGCCAGTACCGTTTCCAACGCGGAACTGCTCGTTGTCTAGCCCGGTGGTACCGTTGATCGTGCCCGGAACGCCGAACAACAGTCCGTTCATCGTGTTCGGCGGCAAGTTGAAGTTTGCGAAGTTGAGCAGGTTGAATACCGCGATGCTGGGTTCGATGCTGACCCGATCCTTGATCGTGTATCTCCAACCCAAATTCAAATCGAGGGACTTCATCCACGAGAAGTTGACCTGCCCAGGTGTTGGTGCGGCAATTTGCGGCGCTACTCCACCAAGACTTGCCAATTCGCCTGCCGAGAACAGACCATTCTGGATCAGAACCTGTCCAGCTGGGGTCGGCTGACCGGCAACCGTCGTATTGTAATTGCTGATCAGCGTGTTCAGGCCGGAGGCATTCGTACCCCGATCAAACTGACCGAAGTGCGTTCCGGGCATCGGGTCCTGCGTCGTGCCATCTCCAGTAAAATCTGAGCGATAGATTTCACCATTGCCTATCCCGAAATTGGGAACGGTAATTCCAGTCGAGAGCGGACTATAAAAGTGCCCGATCATGCCCAACCGGAATTTCATCGGGAGATCAGCATAACCGCCGAATGAAATCTGGTGGGTACGATCCAGAATGGAAGGACCGAAATACTTGCCAGGCTGATTGTAGTCCGCAGCTGCCAAGACGAAGTCCTGGTCATTGTCCGCAGTTGTTCCCGTTAATTGGGCGCCGCCGGTGTTTTCGAAGCGCGACAGGCTGTAGGCAACCTGGAAGTTCATCGCCTTGACGCCTCGGAATGGCGTTTGCACGTTCTGTACAAGTTTCACTTGCAGGGCGTTGTAAACTGAGCGCCCAATTGGTTGGAGGAAGAACGCTGCCCCTTGGGCGTCGTTAATGCCACCGAATGCGCAAGGACGCCCCAACGGAACCGGGTCGCCCTGGACCAAACTAAGCGGGGTGAAGGCATTCGTTCGGCAGTCCCCCCCAAAGTCGGCACTCGACGTTAGACCATAGCTGGCAAATGTGGTCATATCCGCACCCGCGCCGGGGCCGTTGATCGGGGCGCAGTCAGTCATTGTGCCAGCCAGATCACCGGGGTGTCCGCAGTCAGCTTCTGTCTGAGCAATGGCCGCCTGCGCAGCACCCAGATTGAAGTGGTTTGCATCCCCCACGTGGTTTACATCAACGCCAAGGAGTGTACGTGTCTCGATATTGCGGAGGTAATCAGCGCTCAAGATCATCCCATGTCGGATTTCGCGCTGGACCCCAAAATTAATTTGCACCGATCGTGGAGTCTTGTAATTGGGTGCAAATAGGGCTGGTCCCGGCACACCCAAACCAGCGTCAAGAAAGTTGCCGATATAGTTTGGATTCGCGGCCTGGAGATCAAGCGGATTTCCTGCCTCCACCTGCTGCCAGAATGCGAGGACATTGGGTGCAGCTACTCCTGCTGCTATGGGATTCCCGCCGGCGTCGGCACAAACTCCAGCACCCGGCTGAATAAAGCCATCGCTGACAGCAACAAATTGCGGCTGTCCTGAAAGACATGCGAAGGGTGTCTGGTTGAAAGCCCCAGTCGGTAAACGGAACGGGCGATCAAACAATACGTTATTGAAAATCACGTTCTCGTAGTACAGGCCAATGCCCCCGCGAATGACTGTCTTTCCATTGCTCGAAGGATCCCAGGCGATGCCCAATTGCGGAGCAAAGTTCGAGTTGGCCTGCTTTACAGGATTTCCGTATCCCGGAAAAGCCGCGTTGATCTCTGGAATGGCCGGCAAGTCGCTGTCAGTGCGTCCAGTATCGCGGTCATAGCGGAGTCCCGCGCTCAAAGTGAAGTTGCGGCGGATTTTCCAACTGTCGCCAACGTAGAGGCCCAAGCGATGATCGGGACCCAATCCACCAGCAGGAAATCCCAACGCCGGCTGGAGCGTGTTGAAGCCAAGACCGTTTCCTACGCGGAGATTATTGACCGGGTAATTTAGTGGATTCGTATCACCACCTTCAAAGGGACCGTTTTGGGCGAAGGCTGCAGTGGATCCGGGACACGGGTTCACAAAATCTCCGGAGCAATCACCGTTGTCAGCCGACGTGTTGAAATAAATCCGGGGAGCCGTGCCGTAGAAGTTTGCGAACCCGCCACCTTGAATGTCGTTATAGGAGATACCGTAACGCAGGATGTGCGAGTGAATCGACTTGCTGCCGTCGTACTTAATCTGAAAGTTTCGCTGTGGGGTACTCTGCGGTGCCAAGGGGCTCGGCCCAAGGAACAATCCAGTTCCGGGAGAGCTGAGGTCCACGCCGATGTCCGCACCTGGGAGATCGCTGCCCTTCACAGTATCGGCGATCTGGTTCTGGAACTTCAGGTACGAAAAACGAATCGTATGAGTGAATGTTCCCGTATTGAAGTCCACACCCGCCACATGTGTGCGCGCGACGTCCTTATTGACATACACACCATAGCCAAGACCGAAATCGGAGTTCAGTGAATTCTTGAAGTAATTGAAGCGGTAGAACAGACGAGCATTGTGTCCCAGGTTGTAGTCGAGTCGCCCCATCAACTCGTCCTCGCGGAACGGCACTGCAAAACCGCCGTTGAACGTGTCGAATGGTGACGCTACCTGAACCGGAGCAAACGAGTCCTGTTTGATGCGTTCGCCATCTGCGAAAAAGAACAACTTGTCCTTGATGATAGCGCCGCCGAAATTGCCGCCATATTGTGATCTCTGAAACGGAAGATCACCGCCGCCTGGGGTTGCGACGCCACCGACGGTCCGGTCGCGGAACAACCCAAACGCCTGGCCGTGATACGCGTTGGTTCCGGACTTGGTCGTTACGTTAACTGCTCCGGAAGACGTCAAATCGTTCGAGAGATCCAGCGAAGACTGCCCGAGCTGAAACTGATCGATACCGCTGGCCGGAATGTCTTGTGTAACTGTTCCTACAGTCTCGTCAGAAACGTCGACGCCGTCGACGTTCACTCGCGCCGTGCGCCCGAATCGCCCGCCGAATGAAATGGACGAATATCCTGCCTTCGTAGGATCGAAATTCTGGCCGTCCTGTATTTGTACCCCGGGCTCAAGCTGAGCAAGGTCGAGGAAGTTGCGGCCATTCACGGGAAGATTCTCAATCTGACTCGACGTCAAAACTCCCTGAACTTCCGACTGCTCAGTATTGACTGAGAGCGCCGAACCCTGCACTTCGACAACCGTGCTTTCCTGACCGACTTGCAGACTGGCATTCGCGGTGGCCGTGTTACCAACCTGCACCGTAATCACCTGACTGCTGCTGCTGAACCCCTTGGCAGCAATCTGGACCTTGTAGCTGCCGGGAGTGAGTGCACCGGAATTGTAGGAACCGGTTGCATTCGAGGTGAGCGCGATCACCTGATTCGTGCCCATATTCGTGATCGTAACTTTCGCTCCTTCAACCGCCGCACCCGTGGGATCGGTAACCGTCCCGACGATACTGCCGGTCGCGACTGTCGTCTGTGCGAATGAAGCAGGGGAAAGGGCAAGGGTGAGCGTGAACATCAGTGTCAAGAACGCGCACCATCGCGCGGCACATCGCAAAGGCGATTGAGGATTGAGCATCTTCCACCTTCCTTGTTCAAAAAACTGTTTCGATTGAAACCGGCTTGGGACGGCGACTTTCCAACTGACATCCAGCAACAAAACACAACAACGCGTTGTTCTGACCAACTTACAGAACTACGTGTTTCAGGTTCAGTCCCGCACAAGACCGTGATTCTCTGTAGAAGGACAGCAATTCATTCGCCAGCATTAGTGTGTTTCATTCAGAATCATTGAAGACCGACTCTCTTCAACGAGTTACGCTGCGATAACAAGTTGATAAACATGCAAAGATCACAGCCACTCTGTCCTGCTTTCTTCCAGAATGCATATGTGAAGTCCGCAAATGCGAAGAAACAAGGTGTTTACCCTATTGTTTACAAACATTTACAGACATTTGTTTGGATGACGCATGTACAGAGTTATGTGTACGAAACGAATCAGTAGAACCATGTAGGCTCAATCAGACGATTTCACCGTGTAATACCCGGCCCGGTGACGCACGTGATAACCCGAGGAATCGGGCGCGCCGAGAACTTTCACTTCGATACGGCGAAATTCAGAAGACGACGTATGCTGCGACGGATAGTATGCGAGCAGATATTGCGTGCGTAGTTCATCGCTGATCTTGTGGAACGCCTCATCGAGTTGGGCGATGGATGTTGCGTAATAATACTTCCCGCCGGTGTCCTCTGAGAGCTGAATCAAGGCGTGTTCCCCGCCAGTTTCACGGCCTGCGCTGCTCTCAATTGGAACGATGATGATGGAATACACCAACGCTTCAGCCTCTTCGGCGGCACGCAGAGCCTCCTTATAATCAACCGCGCTCACCGTGTCTCCGCCGTCGGTGATTAGCACAAGCACCTTCCGACCCTGGCGATGATCGAGCGCACGTGAAGCCAGGTACACAGCGTCAAAAAGCGCGGTAGCCGCACCCGGACGAATGTGATCGATGCTTTCATCAATGTGCTTCAGATCGGAGGTGTATCCGGGAGTGACCTCCCGTACTGTTTCGGCGAACGCATAAACCGAGAGCGTATCTTTCGGCCGAATGATTTCATGTACAAAACGCTTGGCCGATGTCCGTTCCAGAGGAAGGTCGTGCAGAGTACTCAGACTCGTATCGATGCCTAAAGCAATCGAAAGCGGCAAAGCCGATTCCCTGTCGAAAACCCGGATCGTTTGCTCACGATCGTCTTCCTTCAAATTGAAGTTTTCTTTGGTCAGGCCGCCGATCGGAGCGCCATGTTGATCGGTGACGGTCACGAACACGTTGACTAGGTTGACATCGACCTTGAGCGTGGTCGATGGTTGCGACTGTCGCTCCTCTTGACTTTGTGCGGGAGTCTGCGCGGTAGAACTGGCTCCCGGAGGCAACGCAGGCTGTTGTGCCCGCAAGCTGCAGATGGAGATCAGCAGGATCGCCGGAAGCACGCTCGGTGCGGGTTTTCTCATCGAATGACGGAATTATACCTAGGACGCGCCGTTCACTTAGATGCGGGGACAATGGCAGGGCTGCCTCTGGCTTAAGAATTCGCGCACTGAATCTCTGGGGGAAACGGTTCACCATCGGCCCACACCGCCCCGTCCTCGAAGTATTCCTTCTTCCAGATGGGCACTGTGCGCTTGAGCGTGTCGATGAGCCAGCGACAAGCGTCAAATGCGGGCGCGCGATGGGCCGATGCCACGACGATGAGTACACTGATCTCTCCGATTTCCAGCCGGCCCAACCTGTGGACGATTGCAACGTCACGAATCTGGAATTTTTCGATGGCATGAGCGGCAAGGGTCTCCATCTGCAGCACTGCCATCGCTTCGTATGCTTCGTAGTCGAGATAGAGCGTTCTGCGGCCACGCGTGTGATTCCGCACTACGCCTTCGAAAACCACAGCAGCGCCATCTTCCGCGCGCTTCAATTTTGAGAGCACATCCGCGGTGTCAATCGGTTCGCGAACAATGGAGGCGCGCCGCGACTGAGTGCCGCCGCTCACTGGCGGCAGCAGCGCAACTTCATCATCTGGGTTCAGCGGCCTATCGGGTCCGGCATATTGCTGATTCACCGCCAGCGCAATGGATGGAAGCAGGCTCTTCAAGGCGGGATATCGCGATTCGCAATAAGCGAGCAGATCGCGCACGGAAGCGCCAGACTGGAGTTCCACCACGTCAGAGGATTTCCCCGCCGAATCCTTCAACATGCCAAAGAAGAGCACGCGCACGCGCATAGGCAGCTAGTTTAACCGGGGTGTTGCGCATCGGAGACAGCGAAATAAAAGGCCAGCCCTATGAGGCTGACCTCTAAAACGGCAGAACACCATTACGCCCGCGTGAGCACCCGATCGTGAACCGGCTCTGGCTCTTTGATCGGTTCAGTCGGCCGATAATCCTGCTTTGGATCCTTCGGCGGAGCCGATGGAATGATCTTGGCTGCTGGGCTCTCCGCGACTTCAGGCAGAGAAACACGCAGCGCCTCATCGATCGTCTTGACGTAGTGCACTTGCAGGTTCTCGAGTTGCTCGGCCGTCAAGTCCTCATCGACGTTCATCTTGTTTTCTGCCGGCAGAATCACGTCGCGAACTCCAGCGCGCTTGGCTGCCAGCACCTTCTCCTTGATGCCCCCGACTGGAAGAACATTGCCGCTCAAAGTGATTTCGCCAGTCATGGCAATTAGCGGGGTAATACGCTGCTTGGTAAGCAACGAGACCAACGCCGTAGCCATAGTGACACCCGCCGACGGACCATCCTTCGGGATAGCGCCCGCTGGGACGTGAATGTGAATGTCGTGGTTGGCGAAGAAATCCTCCGCCACACCAAGCCGATCGGCGTTAGACCGCACCCACGTCAGTGCTGCCTGCATCGATTCCTGCATGACCTGGCCGATCTGGCCAGTCATGGTGAATCCGCCTTTGCCCTTCATGGCGTTCGCTTCGACGAACAGCACATCACCGCCCGACGGAGTCCACGCCAAACCCACCGCCACGCCTGGACGCTCCGTTCGCTCGGCAATTTCGCCTTCGCTACGAATCTTGATGCCGCCCAGGAACTCCTGCACGATCTCCTTGGTGACGACAAGCTTTTCGGTTTTGCCTTCTGCCAAACGTCGTGCCTGCTTGCGGCAAATGGTGCCAATCGTTCGTTCCAGACTGCGAACGCCCGCTTCCCGCGTGTAATGCCGAATCACGTAGCGCACAGCTTCGTCCGGAAACTCGATCTGATCGGACGTGATGCCGTTTTCGTCGATCTGCCGTGGAACCAGATATTGGAACGCAATATGGACCTTCTCTTCTTCCGTATAGCCCTGAAGTTCGATGATCTCCATGCGGTCGCGTAATGGTTCGGCGATCGGATCGAGCATATTCGCGGTCGTGATGAACAGTACCTTCGACAAATCGAACGTCACGTCGAGATAGTTATCGCGGAACGTCGAGTTCTGCTCGGGATCAAGCGCTTCAAGCAAAGCCGAAGCCGGATCGCCGCGGAAGTCCCGTCCTACTTTGTCGATTTCGTCGAGCATGAACACGGGATCTTTCGTCTCGGCTCGCCGTATACCTTGAATAATCTGTCCCGGGAGTGCGCCGATGTAAGTGCGCCGGTGCCCGCGAATCTCGGCCTCGTCGTGCACGCCGCCCAGTGACAGCCGGACGAACTTCCGACCCAGCGCGCGTGCGATGGATTTCCCCAAAGAGGTTTTCCCCACTCCGGGAGGCCCAACAAAGCAAAGAATCGGGCCCTTCATGTTTGGCTTCAGGCGCCGAACGGACAGGTAGTCGAGAATGCGGTCCTTCACCTTCTCGAGATCGTAGTGATCGTGATCGAGGATCTCCTTCGCCTTCGGGATTTCGATCTCCTGTCCCGAAGTCTTGGCCCATGGCAACACCGCCAGCCATTCGATGTAGTTTCGTGTCAGCGAATAATCTGCGGCCATCGGCGACATGCGTGAGAGGCGGCCCAATTCCTTGAGTGCCTCTTTCTTGACCTCGTCGGGCATGCCCGCCTCTTCAATCTTCTTTTTCAGATCTTCGACGTCACGCTGCCCTTCGTCCTGCTCGCCCAGTTCCTTCTGGATGGCCTTCATCTGCTCACGCAGGTAGTACTCACGCTGCGTCTGCTGCACACGATCTTGCACTTCGCTTTGGATCTTGTTCCGCAGTTGCTGGACTTCGAGTTCCTTCGCCAGGTGCTGATTAATCTTCTCCAACCGCACATGGACGTCGAGCGTCTCCAGAGTGTCCTGCTTATCGGGAGTTGAAAGGGACGGCAACGAGGACGCAATGAAGTCCACCAATCGTCCCGGTTCGTCGATGTTCATCGCCACCGTCGAGAGTTCATCGGACAACGTGGGCGAACCCGCGACAATCTGCTGAAACAACGTCAAAACATTGCGCTGCAAAGCTTCGATTTCAGATGTGGCGAGTGGTGCAGTGCCCTCCGGAAGCGCCGAATAGTACGCGCTCATGAACGGTGTGAGCTGGGTAAACTCACCAAGCCGGACTCGTTCCAGGCCCTCGGCAAACACAAAGAGGCTTTGGTTCGGCATCTTCACGACTTTATGAACCACTGCAGACGTGCCGACCGTATAGAGATCGGGGGGTTGGGGGGCATCGACGCGGGCTTCGCGTTGCGCGACCACGATAATGGTCTTGTCTTCCCCCAGAGAATTAATCAGTTGAACCGAGCTTTCCCGGCCTACTGTGAGGGGCAAAACGGCATGCGGGAACAATACCGTGTCCCTGACGGGGAGAACCGGGAGAGCCCTTTGGTCGTTTGTTTCCTGGACCTTAGGAGTGCGATCGTTCGACGGCTGCTGGCTCATGTTTCTCCTTGAGTGTAACTCGCTCAAGTTTAGATGATACTCCCATGGCAAAGGTTTCAGGACACGCCTGAATCCATAGCGTGAGGATGTGGGGCATTCTATTCCGATTTCAGCTTTTCGAAATGTGCCTAAGGTGCAGAGGCTAACTCGGAAATGTGACCTTGCCAAGGGCTATTTCGGTAGTACCTGCTAACGAACTGTATAAGGGAAAAGGGAGCACCCTCTAAACAGGCACTCCCTTGAAAAACACGCGAACTATTTTGAGTGGTCGGTCCCTATTTATTCGAAAACGTGCTTTGCAGTGTCACCCCGAACGACGAGCTCGTGCAGCACTCGCTCTTTCGACGCATTGACCTCATAGATCGTCATCGACTGGTCCGCTTTTCGTTCCAGCGGCACTAGCTTGCACTTTGCCTTTACTTCCGCCTTCTTGCTGTGCAGCGGCGCAAACACCATGACGTGGTCCTGCCCTTCCATAGTGTGTCGCACGACATACTCGCCAGCTGGCAACAGCGCCGTTCCCACGCGGGTCGGGGTCGAGAACGTGATGTTGCTAACCTCGTGAATCCCTAAATCGCTCTTTGGTGCAGCCAGGCAAGTTACTGCAAGCACACATACTAAAATGCCAATGCCCTTCAATGAACGCATAGACTCTCCTCTGAAAATTCGGTCGGGTCGAATGTCCCAACTCACCATGGTCAGTCTAGGCGTGTACTGTTTTGCGCGATGTGCTCCGCATCACAAGCTGGCGTGACGCCAGTGCCGGGGCTTATCTGGGCGTGAACTCGGCAAGTTCATAGATGCCGAGACGCTTCTCAAGTTGGGCCACCTGATCGACGACCTTGAAAAAGCCATCATCCCCGAACGATTCGTCTTCTTTTTTCTCGAAATCCTCGCCCAACGCGTCGTATTCGTGTGAAGAGACGATAGAACGAAAGGCTGGGAAGAGCACGGTATCTTCCCGCGCCTCATGAGGACGATACATTCTCAGGAACGAACGTAGAGCGTCGTCAAGTTTGTCGCTATCGGAGGAGACGTATTTCAGGGTTGCTGTACCGGCAAGTTCCCTGATCTTTGCGGTCAGATCGCGTCCGGCGTTGTGTTGTGCCAGCAGAGTGTCGACTAGCCTGACGTGCTGGTTCGCTTTGCGGAATCGCGGGAAGAGGAATTCTTCTTCCAACTTCTCGTGATACTCTTCGACAAATCGGCGAACAATGTCGGCGGCGCTAGCGAGAATGGAACCGTCAAAAGGATGCTTTTCGGTCAGCATCTTGAGATGTTCGTCATAAATCAGCAGGATCCGGTTTAGGACACCGTGCTCGCGCATCAGATCTTCGGCAGGCGAGATCTTCTCGTCACCCTTGTTTTGTTCCTTCTCCTCTGGTTTCTGTTGGGCCAGAGCGAACGGTGATACCAAGCTGGCGCCAGCGATCGAAGAAGTGCGCAGAAAGCCGCGGCGGCTTGAAGGATTCTCCAGCATGTTTGTCCCTCCCAAATGTTGCGATCCAGAATACTTGGACGCGCACTCGTGAAGAAAAGGTTCGCTGGCCTTAAGCTGACGGATAGACTCCTAAGACCTTCACAAACTCTGCGACTTCACCCAGATGCCGCAGTGCATTCCGAGCAGGTTCATCGTCGCCCCGAAGGAAGTCGACATAAAAAACATATTCCCACGGACGTCCGCGCATGGGACGCGACTCGATCTTGCTCAGGCTGATGTCGCGTAACGCAAACACGCTCAACGACTTGAAAAGTGCACCCGGAAGGTTCTTTACCTGGAATGCAATCGAAGTCTTGTTCGCCCTGGCAGGGATCATCCGCTGATATTCGTATTTGAAGGTGTTTGAGGAGTACCCTGCTTCTTCCTGATGTCTGGAAGACCTGGAATGTTTCTTTCCAGCTCGCGAACCCTTTCGAATCAAAAAAAAGCGCGTGAAGTTGCGCTTGTCATCTTCGATGCTTGCCTGAAGAATCTTGCCTGCATACTCTCGAGCCGCCTGCTTGCCCGCAATCCCTGCGGCATCGCTC
>Ga0335082_10009585_pt1 | contig 10517 bp, 7 predicted proteins | sample Lox_Sample_41_FD_206718 | JGI IMG/M metagenome (GOLD analysis project Ga0335082, IMG submission 206718) | Soil microbial communities from Loxahatchee National Wildlife Refuge, Florida, United States - Lox_Sample_4.1 | ecosystem: Environmental > Terrestrial > Soil > Wetlands | place: USA: Florida...
GTACGACGTGAGCCACGCGACTGGCGATCATGCGTTCAAGTTCGGCATCAACTTCATTCACGAGCCGGTGCTCAGCGGATCGTTCGCGGGGAATGCGGAGACGCTGTACTCATTTCCCGAAGATCCCAGTTTCTATGTGGCGAATCCGGACCAGTTTCCAATCGATTACGAGGACGGAGCGCAATTCACGCCGGCGGGAGATGGCAGTTTCTCGCAGAACGTTCAGCGGCTTGCTCTCTATGCGCAAGATTCGTGGCGCGTAACCCAGCACCTGACGGTCAACTACGGACTACGCTACCAGACGACCTTCGGCCTGTTCACCGCTTCCGGACACAGCCAGTTGGAGAATCCAGCTTACTTGACACTGCAGGGACTGGGCGTATCGCTGATCAACGGCGCGCCGCATGATTACCGGAAGCAGTTTGGTCCGCGACTGGGCATCGCATACGCGCCTGGAGATAGCGGCAAGACCGTCATCCGCGCGGGCTTTGGTCTGTTCTACAACGATCTGGCGCAGGGTGGCTGGGCTCCGGCGTTTCAGGGCGTCAATAGTTCATCGGCCGGGACCTGCTGCCTGAACCCGGGCGACCCAGGAGCGCTGATCGATCCAAACTACAAAACCCCGTACGCACTCCACGCGAGTGTCGGCGTGCAGCATGCGATCAACTCGCACTGGACGGTGAGCGCCGACTACACACACGAGCAGGGCAATCACGGCTATCGAGGGTACAACTACACTCCTGACGTGAATATCGATGCCGATGCGCCGAGCCTGGCGGTGTTCCGCTCGGACAACCGCTCCAGCTACGATTCTCTCGCGATCGTGGTGCAGGGAAACGTGACGAATCGCTTTAACCTGATCGCACACTACACACGCTCCAGTGCGAAGACCTGGGGATGCCTGCTGGGCGAACTGTTCGATTATGTGAATGGAGTGTGCGATCCGCTGAATCCGTTTGCGCCGGGTGACTACGGACCGTCTGGTGAGGACGTGCCGAATCGATTCGTACTCGCGGGAACGCTGCACGCGCCCGGAGGTTTTGAAATCTCGACGCTCACACAGGCCGAGAGCGCACGGCCGTTCACGCTGACCACTCCGGTCGGCGACCGGGCCGTGGTCAACGGAGTCAAGACGACGATGGATGGAGTCCGCGGGACTCCCTATATCCAGATGGACCTGCGGATCAGCCGCCCGGTTCGATTCGGGGAACGCTGGTCGATCACGCCGTTCGTCGAATTGTTCAATGTCTTCAACCGCAACAATCCAGGAGCGAACTACGTAACCGATATTTCGGCGCTGCCGAATCCGGTGAACGATCTGAGCAACGCGACGGCGATCTGCACCGATCCGCCCGCGTGCACGAACTACACGCCCATCACCAGCCTCAAGCAGTTGCTGGTGCCGGCGGGCGGGCTGGGAGATTTCTTTGGACCGGGAACCACGGTGGGGATTCCATTCGCGGCGCAGCTCGGAGTGCGTGTGAACTTCTAACGCACGCGCACCAACCTAGCATGCTTTGCTAGCGGACGAACCACTCCGTCGCCGTGTGGATCCGTACCAACAAATAACTGTACGTGACCGCGAGGACCGCGACGCTCGAAGCTGCCACGGCCGCGCCGTACCACGGCAACAGCGCTCGCGAAGAGGACACGCGGCGATCACTCCATGCCAGCAAGCGCTCGATCCGGGCGTTCATGATGGCACCTGGACTTCGGACCAGCGCTGCACTCAGATCAGGGCCAGGTTCGGCGGGCAGGCGCGATAGTTTAATCAACGCGGCAGCAAGATCCAGGGCCTCGCTCGCGTTGTTGACAGCGGCATCGTCAGCCGCCATCTCGGTGGCTTCGAGCCACGCCGCCTCAAGAGCACGCATGCCTGGAAATGCGACAAACTGCAGCAGCAGCTTGCGCAGGTTATCGCGCCGCCGCACGTGCTCCACTTCGTGATTCATCGCAGCTCGCAGTTCCCTTTCCGCGAGAAGAAACTCCGCGGAAGACGAGACCAGAATCCGCGGACGAACAATGCCGATCGCGGTCATCGGTGGAATGGCGCGGAAAATACGCAGTACCCGAAGAGGGGCCCTTGACAGAATCGGCTCGGACCGGCTCGTCCAGGCGGAAACTGTTCGCGAGACTCGCCACATCGCCCGGACGATGTGAATCCCCCCGGCCAGAACGACGCCCGCACCGCAGGATCCCAACAAGAGCGGAGCGATCCCCAGGGGCTCGTCGATCGTACGCGGCTCCAGCAGAAGGAATGAAGGGATTGTGAATGCGACGGTGATCACCACCGCCGTCACCAGCGGAAACATGCGCAGCGCCAAAAAAAGATCTGCGACGCTATGTGCCGGCCGTCTCGCCGCCACATGTCTCACTTTCTGCCACGTCATGCACACCACGAGAGACAGAGCAGCATACACGAGCACAAACACAGAAAGTGACACGGCTATGCCGCGCAGGGCGAACATCAGGCTCTTTCCTTCCGCTGGGCATGGCGAAGCGCACGGCGCTTGGCTTCCACCAGTTCTCGCAAGTCGTCGAGCAATTGGGCATCGCGCTCGCTGACGATTTCCACCAGGTATGACAGCGGCAACGAGGATTCCGGACTGGCGTCCAGGAACTGACGGAACGCTTCCCCGGCCACGGCGCGGTGCAAATCCTCGCGGCTGAATCGCGGCTTATAGCGGAAGGCTCGGCCCTCGGCTTCACGCGCGAGCAGGTTCTTTTTGAAAAGGCGGTCGAGAGTGGTCATGACCGTTGTGTACGCCAGATCGGTACACGTTTCCTCGATTAGTTCGCGGACCGTAGCATTCCTGCGCGCCCAGAGCGCTTCAAGAAGACGCTCCTCCAGCGGTCCCAACTGGGATGAGGACGCACGAAAGTGAAAAATGCGGTTCATGGTCGAGTGGTGATTCTATCCCAGACGAATCGGGGCCGCCACCAGGAAGTGCGCTGCGTTGCTGACGCCAAACAGCCTCAGTTCTGAAAGATAACGCTTTACATCCGCATAGAAGAGGGGTAATTATTACCAGCCCTTGTGGCAGTGCGTGGGTTGGGCTTCTCGTCCTGGCAAGAATTCGCTCCTCAGCGAGAAGCGCTTAGGTCGCCGGTTCAAGTCTTCTCAGACGTTGGTTTGGCTTCATCTTGGAACTTCATCGTGGGCCCCCTGCGAGTTCATCCGGATGTCGGCAACCTTACGCGGTCCCGCGGCAACTGAGTCGCAACGATATAGGGAGAAACCACAATGCGCGCCTTAACTTCGCGAATTCTTTCGAACTACTGCCTATTGCTTGTGACACTTTGTCTGGGAGGAAGCGCAACGCTTCATGCGCAGTCCTGGAACCGCGCCGCCAGGTTCGGCGGTATCGGATCAGATCTGGGAGCGACGGTGAAGGTCAATCCGGCTGGCGAGGTGTACTTCACCGGCTATTTTTCCGATTCTGTGAAGTTCGGGAAGACGCTGGTATCTGCCGGGGATACTGATGTCTACCTTGCGAAATTTAACCAATGGGCAGTCGCGATCGGAGGAACCGCGCACGACGAGGGAACCGATCTCGCCTTCGATGGTTCCGGAAATGTATTTCTCACCGGATGGTTTTCCAATAGCGCGACATTCCACTCGACCGATGGGTCCGCAGTCACGGTCGTGGGTTTTGACGAAACAATTTTCCTGGCCAAGTACAGCGCCTTGGGAGTGCTGGTCTGGGTGCAAACCGGTACGAACAACGTCCCCTCGGTAAATCGGGGCCAAGGGGTGGCTGTAGATGTGCGGACTGGCGCTGCCTACCTGACCGGAATCAGTCAGGCCAGCACTACCTTTACCTCCTCGAACGGAGCTTCGAACGAGGTTCCCGGGCCGGATTCCTGGCATATGTATCTGGTCAAGTACGACGGAGATGGCAATTTTCAGTGGGGCGGATGGAATGAGGGAAGCTCGAACAACATTCCACACAAGGTTGCGGTGGACGCTGATGGCAGTGCGTACGTAACCGGGTGGTTTGAGGCTGATGCCACCTTCCACGGTGTTGACGGAAACGATCAGACGGTCATCGGGCTCAGCGAGCCGATTCAGACTCCGCCCGACTATCCCGACGACAGTTTCGTGGTCAAGTACGATCGGGACGGCAACGTGAAGTGGGTGAATGATATCGGTGGCTACAAGGCAATCATGAACGACATCATCGTCAGCGATAGCGGTGAAATAAGCGTCACCGGCTTTGTTGGGAATAAGCGCGGAACGGCACAGCAACGGGAGACCCTGGTGAGTTCGCAACCTCCCGGTGCGACGATCAGCGTGGGATCGGGCAATCTCACCGGTCCGTATAACCGCGACATCCTCGTAGCTACCTACGATGCGTCGGGAGTGGCGCTGAGCGCGGTTCGGATCGGCGGGGTCGACAATGAGGAAGCCGGTGGCATTGTTGCATCAGGGGATGACTTGTATATCTCGGGTTGGCTCGAAGGCAGCGGCCATCTCTTTCTCGGGAAGTTAACCGGAGGAGTTGTGGACTGGGTGAAGCAGGATGGCGGTCCGGTGACGGGAGGACTCGAGACGCTGCCACGATTGGCGCTGACGCCGCAAGGCGGAATCGTCGCGACCGGCGAATTCTTCAATACCGCAGACTTTGGGGCCTTTCAGTTGAACAGCCAGGGGGTAGAAGACGGTTTCCTGGTGAGGCTGCGGGTGCAGTAGCAGTTCGTGCACCGGCGAGATGGCGGCCCCGGAGGGGCTCGAACCCCCAACCCTCAGTTCCGAAGACTGATGCTCTATCCAATTGAGCTACGGGGCCGCTGGACTGTCGAGCTTGGCTCGACGAAACAGCCGTGCGCGGCTGTCCCCACTCTGGGCTTTCCAAGAGAAAATCTGGGGTGGGAAACGGGAATCGAACCCGCAACCGTCGGAGCCACAGTCCGGTGCTCTGCCAGTTGAGCTATTCCCACCACACGTGCTTCATTATAGCAATAAGAGCGGGCGGGAGGCTTCGGGCGCCAGGCCTCAGACTTCTGGATTTTGCCTTCTGGTTTTGAATGCCTTGTTAAATCCAACTGCGCCATCGCGCATATTGCACTGCCAGCACCAACAATGAACCCACGAGCAACCCCAGCGTTACCTTCTTTGCTTTGCGCAAGCGCGGGAGTTTTTCTGGAGGGACTGACGTTGCCATCAGGTCCAGGAGGATGACTCCGACGTAGAGATCGATCGCCGTGAAGAGAGTCCAGCCCACGGAGGAATCATACCGAACTCTAGCGAGCCGGCGGGACGCCGGCGCCACTTAGATTCTGCCGACGCCTACGTACTCGAATCCAAGGGCGCGAAGACGCACAGAATCGAGGATGTTCTTGGTGTCAACGATGACTGGTGTCTTCAGCAGGTGCTTGATGCGATCAAAGTCGAGGGCGCGGAACTCAGGCCATCCGGTACCGACGACCAGCGCGTCGGAGCCTTCCGCCGCAGCGTAAGCGGAATCGCAGTAGCGAACGGATCCGTTGAGGTGCGTCTTGGCTTCGGGAATCGCAACCGGATCATAGGCCCGAACATGCGCGCCCTTCGAGACGAGGGTTTCGGCAAGGCGCATCGAGGACGATCCGGCCACGGAATTCGTGTTGGGCTTGAAGGCCAGTCCGAGAATGCCCACTTCTTTATTCTCGACCGAGTTCAGCGCTGAGGCGATCTTTTCGACCAGTCGATCCGCCAGCAGGTGGTTCACCTCGCGGGCGGCGCCCAGAACTTTCAGCGATACTCCATGCGATTGCGCCAACTGCACCAGAGAATCCATGTCGGTCTCGGCGAAAACGCCGCCCATGCCAGCGCCCGGCTGCAGACACCGGGGAGCGATTTTCTTGTCGAGTCCGAGGGCAAGGGCAAGGTTGACGGCATCGGCGTTCACGCGTTCGCACAGCGTAGCCACTTCGTTGATGAACGAAATCTTGGTCGCGACGAAGGCGGTGGCAGCTTCGCGGACCAGTTCCGCGGTCGACTGATTCGTCACGATGACCGGCACGCCGCGCATCACCAGCGGATGAAAAATCTGTTTCAGTATCTGTACCGCCTCGCTTGAGTTCGATCCCAGAATCAGGCGGTCTGGCCAGTTAAAGTCTTCGACGGCGCAGCCATCGGTGAAGAACATGGGCTGCGAAACGATCGTAGCCTGCAGGCCGATGTCTTTGATGGCCTTTTCCAGGGCGTTGGCGGTGCCGACCGGCACGGGAGTCACGATCGTCAGGGTCGGGGGCTTGGGCGCGAGACGGGCAATTCGGATGGCCACATCGCTCAAGTTCTCGGCTTTATCTTCCGCGAGGAAGATCACACCGGTCTTGCGGGCAAATGACTCGATATCGGTCGAGTAGGCCAGGCGTCCGGCTCGAACGTTGCGCCGGATAATCTCTTTCAGATTTTTTTCGAAGAACGGGATGTTGCCTTGGGCCATCTCCACCATGCGCGAGCGGTCGGGGTGGCAACAGGAAACGGGAGTTCCAAAATCCGCGAGGCAGGCCGAAATCACCGTGCCCAGATACCCCGAACCGTAAACTCCGATCTGCATGGTGTGTCTCCCGTCCTTGGCCCGGAAACCCGCGTCAGAAGTGGCCTTTGACGGGATCCCTAAGAGCGTGCCCTACTCTTTATCTACAGGGCTGGGAGGGGGTTTTCAACGCACGAGAGGGAGATGTACCTCGGGCCATGTACGAGTGGCGAGAGTAACTGAAGTTCTGCACCGGGCGACTAACGGGAAACCAGACTTCTGCCGAGCTGCACGGGAGCAAGATCGATCCAGCAGTTTGCCGCCTCTTCCCGCACAAAAGTGAGCTTTTCCAACAGGATCCGGCGGCTTCCCGCGTACTCGTCCCACCGCCGGCGAGCGATTTCGTAGGCCGTCTGAGCCTGCGGTTCCGCGCTCATCTTTGCGATCGTGAGATGCGGGATGTAGGGCCACTCTTCGGCAAACTGCAACTCCTCGGTATTCAGCTTGCAGTGCAGCTCGCTCATGCGCGAGGCCGCGCCATCGATCCGGATAAACACGGTCGGCGTCACTGGAATGAAGGTTTCCACGCAACCGAGATGAACTTCGAAGGGTTCCTCACCGCCGCAAATGCGCTCCAGGACCTGAAGGGCAGCGCTTTCCGACCCGCGCAGCGGACGAGGCGGAAGAATGGTCAGATGGGCCGCGAGCTGAGGGAGGTCCGGATGCAGCTCCCGGCGAAGGTTTTCGACAAACTCGCCTGCCGAGTTCTTCAGGTAAGCCACCAGCGCGTAACGCGGCTTCTGCATATTCGATCAAAAATTATACCGCGCTACGAAAGGTGGCAGGCGTTTGCAGGACAAACTCTCGACGCAGGACGAAAGAGTGCCGCGGATATTGTCATTTATAATTGCGGATGACAGTCGGGGCGTAGCGCAGCCTGGTAGCGCACCTGCCTTGGGCGCAGGGGGTCGTAGGTTCAAATCCTATCGCCCCGACCAATTTCAACAACCGCAGCGAATACGGGGCCAGCTCCAATTCGCATTTGGAGAATTGCTTCGTGTCCACTTCCGGACCTCCTGCTTGCACTTCATCCCTTAGCTTAAGTCGTTCCTGTTTAAACAGATTGAAGCTTCGTCGACGTGGCTTCGGCGCGAGCAGGCTCGCGCACTCGGTTCAACTCCATCGCCATCTGCGCGATGTGCTCGGCGCTGACTCCGAATTCTTTGATCAGCTCCCAGGGGGCGCCGGACTCTCCGAACCGGTCGCGTACACCGATTGCACCCGTAATTACCGGCACGGCGTAAAGATCACTCGAGCCAGTGATGATGCCGCTCACCTGCCAGGCCAGCGCACCGATCTGATGTTCTTCCGCGGTGATGATCAGGCCCGTCTCTTTCGCGGCACGAATCACCGACTCCCTGTCCATCGGTTTTAGAGTGTGCATATTGACGATGCGCGTCTCCCAACCAAACTCCTGCTGCAAAATGTAAGCGGCGCGCATGGCCTCGGGGACCATCGGCCCGCAGGCAATGATCGTCAAATCTTCTGACTCGTTGCGGTACTTGGAGGAGAGCTGCGTCTCAAACGCTGCGGCGAACTCGTTTGCGGGCTTGCGCAGCCGGATGACGTTGGCCTCACCGAATACAAACGGGGTCTCTTCGGTTGTGACGACCGGAGTTGCTTCGCGGGCAAAACGAACATACTTTGGTCCGCGCACATGGAACAGCGAATGGTTGGTCGCCTTCCGGGTCTCAATTGAATCGCAGGGAACGACCACCGACATGTTCGGCAATCCGCAAACGGCAAACAGATCTTCCAGAGCCTGATGAGTCGCGCCGTCGGGGCCAACGGAAACGCCGCCATGGGCGCCCGCAATCAGCACATTGAAATTCCCGTAGCAGATGGAGGTTCGGATCTGATCGAGATTACGGGCGGCGGCGAATGTCGCGTAGGTTCCGAAGACCGGCAATTTGCCTTCCCGGGCGAGCCCTGCAGCAGCTGCGGTGGCGGACTGCTCGGCGATTCCCATGCTGATCCAGCGCTTCTTGCGCTCAGGCTTGCCGGCGTAGAAATCGCTGATTGTAATGGAGCCGGAGATATCGAGGCCCAGGCACACGACTCTTTCATCGTCGCCATGTTGCGCCAGAGCTTTCCCAAATCCAGCGCGGGTTGGCTCCATCCTGGCGCTCATGACGAGCGAGTGATTCCACCAGTAGTCCCGGCTAAAGCGGGGCAACTTCTCGTTGAGTTCGTGCGTGGCCTTTTGCTGGAAACGCTCCGCATGTTCCAACAGAGTCGTGTACGGGACGCGGTCGAGCACTCCCAGTTCGCGCAATCCCTGAATCATTTCTTCATGGCTCGGAGACTTTCCATGCCAGCCCGCAATGTTCTCCATGAAGCTGACGCCCTTTCCTTTCACGGTGTCGGCAACGATGAGGAGCGGCCTGTCGGAACCAGTTCGGTCTGCCGATAAAGCTTTCAGGATTTGCGGCATGTCGTGCCCGTCGATGCGCACGACCTCCCAGCCGAAACTCTTGTATTTCTCTTGGATGGGATCGATGTTCATCACTTCCGAAACTGGTCCGTCAATTTGGAGACGGTTATAGTCCACAATGCCGACCAGGTTGCCGAGTTTGTAGTGCGCCGCTTCCATCGCGGCTTCCCACACCTGGCCCTCCTGTTGTTCGCCATCGCCCATGATGCAAAAGGTCCGGTAGTTCTTGTCATTCAGCCTGCCTGCCAGAGCGACGCCGACCGCAATGCTCAGTCCTTGCCCCAGCGAGCCGGTTGAGACCTCAACCCCGGGCAGCTTCAGCCAATGCGGATGGCCCTGAAAGGGAGACCCGAGCTTGCGGAGCAACACAACGTCCTGCAGCTTGCAGAATCCCGCAAACGCGAGACCCAGGTAGAGGCTGGGGGCTTTGTGCCCGCCCGACCAGATGATGCGGTCCCGGTCGGACCATTCGGGATTCCCAGGGTCATGGTTTGCGACCTTGAGATAGAGGGCGGCGGTCACGTCCATGATGGACATCGTGCCCCCGGAATGACCCGACCCGGCCGCACACAGCGCGACGAGGTTATAGCCGCGCATCAGTCTGGCAGCGTCGATCAGTTCCTCGACCGAGTAATCGCGAATGAGCTTTCCGGTGGCTGAGTTGAGAAGGGGCATGGTTTCCTCCGAAGTAGAGGTGACGCGGGGGAACGGGCCGACAACGTCGCCGGGGGCCGCAGCACGTTTCCCAGCATGCCCCTGGGACGCGCGTGATTCGGTGATCAGCCTCCCACCGGAAGGTGATCATGCTCACATGTTGACTGGAAGAGCGACCGATTCGGGAGTGGCTGCGATCGACTCTCAGAACCCGACTGGTCGATCCTAACCGCCGACCAGATTCTGCGCGTGGATCGGAAGCTTGGTCAAAGTCTCGACGCGCGCTCCGTATTTGCCCAGAGTATTTTCCACTACACAAAAATCGAACCCGGGAATTACGACGTCGTTCCAGCGATCTCCGATTCCACGCAGCGCTACGTCCAACATCGTGACAATGCGATTGCCTAACGGTTCGTGGCTGTCCAGCGTGATGGCGCCAAAGAACTCCTGGCATTCCGTGTATCCGGAGTTGTGAGTTCCGGTATACGGTTTCTGAGTGGCAAGATTGATCTTGCGGCCGATACGTTTCGAGATTTCATCGGATCTTTGGGCGAAGAAGTCGACCAGTGCCTGTTCCTGGATCCGAGCCGGCGATTGTTGGCTCGCGACTTCGCGGTAGGACCGCTCGCCCACAGCGTATGCTTCTTCAACCAGGTCGAACCAATACTTCTGCTCGGAGGTGATTTTCTGGGGCGAGTCGACGGCAATTACGGATCTGCGAATACAAGACGTAAGTCCATCTCGCTTGGGAGCAACCCCGAGATGGACCCAGTCGCCTTCATGGATTCGTCGATTAAGCGCCGGCCCGATCAAAGTACGGTTGGCCGTGTTGGCGCCCACCATGATCTGGAACCCGTCGCGTTCGGAACCCAGCATGCGTCCGACCCATGCACCCCAGGCCGCAACTT
>Ga0335082_10009586_pt1 | contig 10516 bp, 8 predicted proteins | sample Lox_Sample_41_FD_206718 | JGI IMG/M metagenome (GOLD analysis project Ga0335082, IMG submission 206718) | Soil microbial communities from Loxahatchee National Wildlife Refuge, Florida, United States - Lox_Sample_4.1 | ecosystem: Environmental > Terrestrial > Soil > Wetlands | place: USA: Florida...
ATGCTCGTTCATCCACCGGAACAGGTCGCGCAACGATCTTTTACCACCGGTCAGCCGGCGGATGCGCAAATCCAGCATCACGCCAAGAATGTCGCCTTTGTTGTAGTAGCTGATGCTTCGCTCCGGCGAGCGGTAGAACGAGATCCCTTCGAACCAGGCATTGAGACCCGAGTCCTCGGCCGATTGCCAAACATGCGCGGTGCGGCCCTGTAATGCGGTGATTTCCGCCGAAACCCGCCGAATGTAACCGGCCTCATCGATCAGTCTGGCGCGGGCCAGCAGGAGATCGGCAACCGTGCTGGTCACCCCCTCGCTGAACCATAGGATGCTCGTGTCCTGCGTATTCTGGTAGTCGATCGGTTCCAGGGACTGAGGACGGATGCGCTTCACGTTCCAGAGATGGAAGAATTCGTGCGCGCTAACGCCCATTAAAGGTGACACATCAGTCCGCAGGCGCTCGGCATTTGCCTCGATGGCCGTTCCGTAGGCGTGTTCCATGCCTCCGGCGCCATGGCCGCGCGGAAAGCGGAACAGGAACGTGTATTCCTGATACGGCCGGTCCTGCATCCAATCAACCGCCGCATGCGTGATCTCGCGAAGCATCTCCTCCAGCTTCGCCATATCATAGTCCGCAGGATTGCCATCTACCACAATGTGGTACGTTGCACCGTCCTCGTGAAATGCGGTTTGGCGGAAGCCGCCGGTCTCCGCCGGACTGTCCGCCAGTTCATCATAATTTCCAGCTACTCCAATGACCTGACTAACTTTGCCCGGGTCGGCGCCTCCCATAACATGCAAATCACGCAAGGCCCATGTGGCTGGAACATCCAGAAGGCGGAGAACGACCGGTTGCTGGCGAAGCGCCGGCGAGTACATGAGCACCATCGCCCAGTTGAAGAACCCATGGTCGGTGTTGAGCACACTGCCAAACGGACCCGGGGTGTCGAGATGGATGTCGTACATGATCACGACGCAACCTGCAGGAGCAGTGACCTCCCACTCGCTCAGCTTGGTGTTGCGTACTTCCGCAGTCGCACCCCTGGCATCCTGCGCTCGCACGTTCTCCACGCCGGCGGCAAAGTTGCGGATCTGGTACAGGGCATTCCACGCCGGCATGTCGAGGGTGAACGTTCCATGACTTTGCTGAATACGAATGCTGACATGCGCGACGTGGGTCGCAGGATCGGCCATCGAAACAAAGTATTCGGTTGGCGCGGAACCGGAGCTCTCAGGTGAGGAACAGGTCACGGACGTTACAGCGGATGCGTAGCCTCCGATGGAAAGAAGAATCCCGATACTCGCCAGAACAAAGCCGCAGACGGTCGGTCGGCGAATCACGCTGTGGTCGAGACCTCGCGCAGAGACCTTAGCTTGGCCGGCAGCTTCTCATAGATGCCGTCAAACCCGCCATTGGAGAGAATCGCAACCACATCTCCCTCGCGCAATTCCGGCGCAACCGACTCTACGATTGCATCCGCGGTTTCCAGCAGCCGTGCCGGTTTTCCAGCGGCCTTCAAGGCGGCGATGATCGCCGCCGGATTCAGGCGCTCCTGCTCGGGAATCGCTTCTGACCTGAAGATACCCGCGAGAATCACCTCATCCGCCAGGCCCAGACTCTCGGCCAGCTCATTTTGAAATACCTTGCGGCGCAGGGTGTTCGAGCGCGGCTCCAGAATGGTCCACAACCGCCGTCCAGGGTACCGCGTGCGCACTGCCCTGAGCGTTCCCGCAATCGCCGTGGGATGGTGAGCGAAGTCATCGAGGATGGTGACGCCGTGAACTTCCGCCTTGACCTCGAGGCGTCTCTTTACGCTTCGGAAGCAGCGGAGCGCATCTGCGATTGTATCTGCAGAGATGCCATAGTTCGCAGCCATTGCGGCAGCCGCGGTTGCGTTGAGCACGTTGTACTCGCCGGCCAGCGAGAACTCGAAGCTGCCCCATAACCCGCCATTCCGCAAGACCTGCCATCGCGTCAACGAAGGCGCATATTCGACATTCGTAACGCGCCACGTCGAGTTTTCGTCGGAGCCGTAGCGCTCAACCCGGCACAATGCCCGTGCGACGCACTCGTCAACGTTGGAGTGCCCGTCCCACGCGATCAGAACACCTCGTCGTGGGACCAGATTGACCAGGCGTTTGAACGCAGTTTTCACCTCGGCCAGGTCCCGGTAAATGTCGGCATGGTCGAACTCTACGGACGTAAGGATCGCCGTATCAGGAAAGTAATGAAGAAACTTCGGCCCTTTGTCGAAGAAGGCAGTGTCGTATTCGTCGCCCTCCAGGATGAAATCGCATCCCGCATCCAACCTGAAGGAGCTGCCGAAGTTCTCTGGAATTCCGCCGATCAGGAAACTCGGGGCCCGTCCGGCATAATGAAACAGCCACGCCAGCAGGGATGCGGTTGTGGTTTTGCCATGCGTGCCCGCGACCACCAGTCTCTCGTAACCGATCAAAAACTCGTCATGTAGACAATGCGGCATCGATTGCAGCGGGATACCCTGATCCAGCACACATTCCAACTCCGGGTTGCCGCGCGAGATCGCATTGCCCACAACTACAAGATCGGGTCTCGGCTGCAGATTCGCTTCGGCGAAGGGCTGGGAGACGGGAATGCCGAGTGAGGCAAGAAAGTCTGACATTGGGGGATATGCCGCATTGTCGGACCCAGTGACGCGAAAACCGCGCTCCTTCAGCATTCCTGCCAACGATGCCATGGCAGTGCCGCAAATCCCGATCAGGTGAATGTGCCTCTTACTCATGATTTGTGCGCTGCCCGCTTACGAACCTTCTGCACCGCAGGCGCATATTCCAACACCACATTCCTGCCGACGTCCAGCTTCGCGCGCACCCCGATAGGCAGGGTGAAATTCCGGCTGGAAACGTGGCCGGACTTCAGCCCGAACGCGACCGGCACGCCCAGGTCTCCAATCACGCGCATGATGACCTGCTGGAGGGTGTAATCCTCGGCCCCACGTTGGTCGCATCTCTGCATCTCGCCGAAGATAATGCCTCGAACACCTCGAAACTTGCCGGCCAGTCTCAACTGCATCAACATACGGTCGATCCTATAAGGCGGCTCATTGAGGTCCTCCAGAAAGAGGATCGTGCCTCGCGTGCGCACCTCATACAGCGTGCCGAGTGAGGCACAAAGCAAGGAGAGGCATCCGCCATACAGCACTCCTTCGGCCCTCCCTTTGATCAGCGGCCGCACGTCCTGAGGATTGAACACTCGTCTGCAACCTTCACCGGAAGTTGTTGCCGCAAACCACGCTTTTTCATCGACGCCGTCCGGCCGCCCAAAATCCCCTGCAGCCATCGGGCTGTGGAATGTGACCAGACCTGCAACGTCGCACAGATACGTGAGAAGCGTGGTTACATCGCTGCAACCCGCAAAGATCTTCTTGTTGCGCCTTATGAGCCCCAGATCAAGTTGCGGTAAAAGGTAGTTGCTGCCGTATCCGCCGCGGGCGCAGAGAACGGCCCGGATTTCCTTCCTCCGGAACATCTCGTGCAACTCGTTCACGCGCCGTTCCGCTGATCCCGCAAAATATCGATCCCGATCCAAAATTGACGGCAGATAAAACGGTCGATATCCCATCCGCAGCAGCGTTGCGCATCCCGCTTCCAGGGCATCCGACCGAATTGGGCCTGCCGGCGCAATGATTCCAACGGTATCGCCCGACCTCAGGGCCGGCGGTCGCAGACGCACAGGTTGGACGGACGATGGCATCAGAATCGCATATCCTAAAGGAAAAATTCGCCCTGGCAGACCAGTGTCGCCGGTCCTGAGAGAAATACCGCACCGCTCCATTCGACAGTCTGTGCTCCGCCAGGAGCAACCACCCGCACCGGCGCGCAGACCTTTTCAGCATGTATGGCTGCCACCGCCGCAGCACACGAGCCCGTGCCCGAGGACATCGTTTCTCCCACGCCGCGCTCGTAGAAGCGGACTTCGATCTCCTGGTTTCCATCCGGCTTCACGAATTCCACGTTCATTCCGTGCTTGAAATCATGATGGGTGGAAATCTCATGTCCCAATGCCTGCCAGCCCAGGTCAAACTCAGGAACGAACACGACATAGTGTGGATTACCCATGGAAACCGGAACGCCTTCGATCTCACCATAAGTCGTCTTGATGGAAAACGAATCCCCGACTTCCGGAACCCCCATGGAAGTCCGAAACTCGAAGCAGTTGTCTGCGCGTGCTGTCATGGTGCAGGTCTTAATCCCGGCGCCGGTACGAATCGTAACCGAGTTGAGGTCATTCTCGGCGCAATACCAGGCCGCGACGCAGCGCGTTCCATTGCCCGAAATTTCCGCCTCCGAGCCGTCAGCGTTCAGCAACCGCACGCGCAGGTCCGCATCATTGGCGGGCAGCACCCATTCCACGCCATCCGCGCCAATGCCGTTGTGCCGATCACAAATGCGGCGCGTGAAGGTATGAACGTCGGACGGAGCATGCAGGAAATCGATGATGAGGAAGTCATTACCGCAGGCAGACGCTTTGACGAAGGGAACGCTAGTCATGCGAGTCATGCTCGGTCATGCTTCCGGGCGGATTGTAACAAAGCAGGGCAGAAGTCGCAGTGAACTTTGCATGTTTGCCAAACCCGGGTTGACGCCGTTGAAGCAAGTTGCCGCGCGTTCCTTTGCGCTGGTAGATCGTGCAGCGCGACTGGCCGGGCGCGTTTACCGATACCAATCCGCTGAACTCTGCTACCTGAGGCCGAATGGCAAGCCATACGGGATCGCCCTGACATGCGACTACGTAGTCGGCACTGCGAGCAGGATCGAGCAGCGCCCGTTCCCAGTCCGGATGCTCCGACTCCGAGATGACGTTGCGCCGGTGAATGCCTGCCATTTGCAACGCGCCCGCGTGCTCCGCAGTGTACATGAGCAACGTTGTCGGGCGTGGGAGGTCCGCAAGATAATTCGCCAGGGGCTGCTCGATCGCAAGGCGACCGCGGGAATTTACCTGCGCTTCGTGCAAGGTAATCGGGACGTCGCGCCAGGCGGACAGATAACTTCCCGCGACTACGCCAATCAAGACGCACCAGGCGGCATTCTTCAGCCCCGCCCCGTTGACGTGCGCCACGGTGGATGAAGCCAGCAGCGGGATGAACACCGCGAATACCGGCAACAGTTCCAGGCCATAACGCACGTTGTAATACCCATACGGATACCAGACGGGTACATAGATGGGCACGCTTCCAGCGGCGATGGAGAGTGCATAGAACGGCGCCGGCAGCCAGAGCAGGAGCAGGACCCAGTCGCGACGGAACCGCCGTGCGGCCAGCGCAGTTCCGGCCAAAGCTGCCAGGAACAGCACCTGACTCCAGGTCTCGGCTCCAACGTTAAGTTTGGCCGACTTCAGGAAGTACAGCGCAGCGGTGAAGAAGTGATGTTGGCCTGGATAAGCGAAATTGCTGCGCAGGGCAATGGCCTTCGCCGAATATGGGCCGTTGGCGAAGTCGAGCGCATAGCCGGAGATTGCGCGGGTGTAGACCAGCCAGAACACCGGCACCAGCGCATTGAGCAGCAGGACCTCGGCGAACGACTTCGCCATCGCGCGCCGCCGGAGCCCGTCGTTTGCGCGGCGCCACCAGAGCGCAAAGAGCGCGGCAATGATAACACCGGCTATCGCCGCGACGAACCATCCGTCGTAACGCGTCAGTGCTCCGCCGGCCAGGCAGATGCCGCAGGATTCCAGCGCCCGGTTCGACGTCATTCGCGGACGCGTGCCTGGCCCGCCCCCCGCCGGAAAACACGCACGCGCAAATTCGTCCAGATAAACCAGCGCCCAGATGAAAAACGCCAGGAAGATGGGCTCGTTCATCGCGGTGGTCTGCAGGTAGAGCAGGTTGGGATTGAGCGCGTAGATGGCGGCTGCGACATAGGCAGCCATCTTCGGTGCGCAGTTGCTGACCAGGCGAAAGATGCCAAGCGTCCCAAGCACGTAGGCCAACATCCCGGGAATCGCGCCGGCGATTCCGCTGCGCCATAGAGCGTCGCTCCACACGAACGGCAGCATGGCGATGTGCTGCAGCGGCAGCCAAACCGTTCCCAACTCCGACAGCGAAAGCAGCGGATGGCGATTGTCCACTACACGGCGCGCGATGTTGATATGCGCCACCGCGTCGCCGTAGAGCAAAAGCTCCTGCTTAATGTAGTAGAAAAGCAGCGCTGCGATGGAAAGCGCGCCAATCAGCAGCGTAAAGCGCGCGTCGTGACGCTGTTGCTGATAAGGACCGGAGCGGCGTTCTGTACGCGGTGATTTGAAGGAATTCCTCACGAGCTAAACGATGTCGCCGCATTTCAATCCAAATGCGTCAACTCCCGAAACACCTCGAAACGCTCGTCAATCTCGTCACGGCTCAGCTTTTGCAGCCGCTCGGTGCCGAACCGCTCCACGGAGAACGATCCCATCACGCTGCCATAAAACATGGCGTGTTTCAGCACGCGGCGATTCACCTCGCCCTGCGAGGCGATGTAGCCCATGAAGCCTCCGGCAAAGCTGTCGCCGGCGCCGGTCGGATCGCGCACTTCGTCCAGCGGCAGTGCCGGAGCACGGAAAGGATGATGTCCGCCCGCAAACTCGCCGTCGCGAAAGAAAATGGTCGCGCCGTATTCGCCGTGCTTGATGACCAGAGCGCGCGGCCCCAGTTGCAGGACCTTATGCGCCGCCCGCGGAAGACTGGTGTCGTTCGCCAGCATTTTCGCCTCGGTGTCGTTAATCAGCAGCACGTCCACGCGCTTCAACACCTTTTCCAGGGCCGGGCGATGTCCGCTGATCCAGTAGTTCATGGTGTCGCCGCCAACCAGCTTGACGTTCTGCATGGCGTCGCGCACGCGAGCTTGCAGCATTGGATCAATGTTGGCCAGGAACAGAAAGTCCGTATCGCCGTACTCCGCCGGAATCTGCGGCTCGAACTTCTCGAAGACATTCAGCTCCGTGTTCAGCGTCCTCGCTTCATTCACGTTCTCGCCGTACTCGCCGGTCCAGTGGAAGGTTTTCCCGGGGGCGTGCTGGATGCCGCGCGTGTCCACACCGCGGACGTTCATTACCGCTTCGTTTTCCGCCATGAAGTCATCGCCCACCACGGCCACCACGCGCACATCGGTGAAGTAGCTGGCGGACAGCGAAAAATACGTGGCTGCGCCGCCCAATATCTTCTGGCGCTCGCCGTAGGGGGTTTTGAGGGTATCGAACGCGACGGACCCAACAACCAGGATCGACAATCTAGGTTCCCGCTTTCTGTTCAGAGTCGAAATACTTGCCGACCAGCAGCTTCAGGCGCTCCAGCGTGGCGGTCGGCACAACATCTTTCTGCGTGATGATGGCATTCTTCAGCGCCGAGCCGCACTTGCAGCCTCGCGTCTTCGGCATGGCCTCGACCGCCTCGCGCACCACGCTGCAGGCGTGCTCAGCGTTCTTCAGTAGCACGCCGATAATCTGCTCCACGCTGACGTGGTCGTGCTCCTCGTGCCAGCAGTCGTAATCGGTGACCATGGCGACGGTCACGTAACACAGCTCCGCCTCGCGCGCCAGCCGCGCCTCGGTCAGGTTGGTCATGCCGATCACGTCCATGCCCCAACTGCGGTAGAGGTTGGACTCGGCCTTGGTCGAGAACTGCGGCCCTTCCATGTTCAGGTAGGTTCCGCCTTGCTTCACGTTGACCCCCGCACGACGGCAGGCATCCGCCAGCACTGGCGCTGTTTCCTCACAGACAGGATGACCCAGTCCGATGTGCACGACCAGGCCATCGCCAAAAAACGTGTCCACGCGATGGCGCGTCCGGTCCACAAACTGGTCGGGGATGACGAAATCCAGCGGGCGGTGCTCCTCCTTCAGCGAGCCGACGGCAGAGAGCGAAATCACGCGCTCCACCCCAAGCTGCTTCATGCCGTGGATGTTGGCGCGGTAGTTGAGCTCCGTCGGCATATAGCGGTGCCCGTGGCCATGACGGGCGAGGAACGCGACCTTGCGCCCCGCCAGCGTGCCGAGTACGTAGGCATCCGACGGCGCGCCGAAGGGCGTCTCCAGCCGGACCTCGTGCACGTCGGTAAAGCCCGGCATGGAGTACAGCCCACTGCCGCCGATGATGCCAATCTCCGCGTCTGCCACGCGCCTGTGCCTCCTGGTGTGCGAATCCACGATTATAGAATCAGTTTCGAGTTTCCAGTTTCGAGTTTCAAGTTTGCCGCGGTTCTTTAGAATCATTGGATTGGCGGGATTTTCCCGGCAAGCTCTTGAGCCACCATGGGTTGCAGGCAAACTCTTGACTTGCAAGGTGTTAGGTCCGCTCAGTCGATAGGGGTTAGTGGATGGTGGACAGAGAACCGCCGGGCCTCCGTGCCGCGGCGCGGTTTTCGTCAAATGCGATCCACTCGTCATTGAAGATTTGCTCCGTGCGCTTAAGATTTCCGGCAAATTGTCGGCTTGGGGATGAGCTTCACCCCTCAGCCGGCACACTTCGCCCTAAGGCTCTTTCTGTCCACTATCCACTAACCACTAACCACTAACGCCCATCCAACCTCCCCATACCCACGATCCGCGAACTATCCACAGCGGCTTTGACCGGTTTTCTCTGCCGCTCCTCCTCTTCCGCCGTGCGCTTGGCGGTGTCAATACCCTCCAATATCCCCAGGTGATAGGCGCGGCGTTGCCCCTCATCCATGTCACGGTAGGTTTGCACTTTCTGTTCTTCAAGCGCGTTACGACGGTCGGCTTCGGCCTGCCATTCCGCTTCCCGCTCCTTGCGGAATTCGGTTTTTACCTGCTTCTCGATGCGCGCGTGGATCTTGCAGGACTGCTCGTTAAAACTTTTCTCGCTCATGTACTCCCGGCGCTTGCCCAATTCCTCCAGTTCAATGCTCTCCTTGGTCCAGAGCGGCTTGCGGGGCGGTGGATCGCTATAGACTGCGGCCGGCGTGGTGGCGGGGGCAGCTGAGGGCCACGCTTGCGCGCCTGCCGGAACCAGCAGGTGCGCGGGCTGCGAGAGGTCGAGGCCGGCGGGCAGTCCAAACTCGGCCTCGAATCCGGGATACTCGTCCACCAGGCGTTCTTGGTTCTTACCCGCCTCTTCGGCAAGCTCAGGGGTTCGCTCCCCAATAACTCTCAGGCCAGGCTCCCCCGGCGCTCGTTGGGGATTCCCGCCGGCTGAGGCGCCTGCTCTGTCGTCCACTTGCGGTAGGACCGCGGCTGTCAGCGGGCGGGCGGAGCCCGCCTGGGCCCGTGCCATCCAGCGCAAGGCCGCGCCTGCTTGCCGTAAGGTATAGAGCAGCAGGTCGGCCTGGCGCGGAGGAAGCAGGCCGGCGGCCAATGCGCTGCCTACCTCATCCAGTCCGGCCAGCACGGCCTCCATGCTGTCGAGCGGCGGCAGAGCGAACTTCCACGCTTGACGCTGCGCCACGGCCCGCGCATGCGTGCCCGCCGGCCCCGCAGCCGCAGGTGGCCATAGCAGAAGTCGCGGTCGCGCACCGCAGGACTCTGGCAGTACAGTCCGCTTTCCATGGGGTGGTGGCAGAGGGCTGGGAGTTTTGCGGCAGTTTCGAGTTTCAAGTTTCCGGTTTCGAGCACAGGGGCAGTTTCAAGTTTCGGGTTTCCAGTTTCGAGTGCACCTGGACACGATTTGTCCTTCTCATGGCTGTCATCCCGACCGGGCTTCGCGGTTTCCGCTCTCGTGACTTCTGCGGGCTCCCGGCGTTCGTCCACAATACTGCTGTCATCCCGACCGAGCCCCGCCTGTTCGACAGAACAGTCGGAGCGAGTGGAGGGACCTGCGGTTTCGTCTTTCGCTTCGGCAGGAGCGAAGTTTTCTGCAATTAGTTCGCGTTCAACATCTGACATGGGTCGTCATTTCTCGAGGGTCTTTACTTCAGTTTCGAGTTTCAAGTTTCAAGTTTCGAGTTGGACCTACCAATTCCAACGTTTGAGTCCAAAGACAAAAGCCCCGCGGCCAGGTCCAAGTGGTCTCACTTGGGCCTGATCGCAGGGCCCGTTTCCTTAGTCTGCCAGACCTGCGTCAGCTATTCACTTGCGGGCGGCCAACGCCCCAGGGTTAGCGTCAAAAACAGGGCGCGAACCTGGAGCACATTCCCTCCAGGTCAGCGTCCAAGGACAGGCAGGAACCCTTCGTCCCGCAGTGCGGGTCAAGGCAAGCACGGTGGCATTGCCCTGGGGTCAGCGTCCACGACGCAACCTCGGGCACAACGTTGGCTCCGCTCGGCTTTGGACGCGTCTTACGGTGGATGCCGTAACCACCAACTTCCTGGCATCCGATTGCGCGCCGGTGCGAGCAGCACTGCCAGCATCCCGACTGCACACAGGCTAGGGCACCCGGGAACGCCTGTCTGTGACGTAGCTCACAGAAGGCAGGTTCAAGTTTCGAGTTTCAAGTTCGACAGCCGAAGTTTCTTATGCACATTCACATCGCCATTGTAACCGCCGCGTGCCCCGCTCAACCTTCCTTTGGTTTGAGTGGGGTTCGTGTCTCAAACCATCGATACGATTCTA
>Ga0335082_10009589_pt1 | contig 10515 bp, 13 predicted proteins | sample Lox_Sample_41_FD_206718 | JGI IMG/M metagenome (GOLD analysis project Ga0335082, IMG submission 206718) | Soil microbial communities from Loxahatchee National Wildlife Refuge, Florida, United States - Lox_Sample_4.1 | ecosystem: Environmental > Terrestrial > Soil > Wetlands | place: USA...
GTTCTCCTACAAGGACTTCCAGAAGGGCTTCGACGTGATGCGCTCGGGCAATTCCGGGAAGGTGGTTCTCGATTGGAGCGAAATATGACCGTGGCGCTCGACGAATCCCTCCAGGCCGATCTGGCGGCGATGGCGAAGGCCGGCACGCTGAAGAGCTTCCGCCACCTCACCGGCCCGATGGACACCGAAGTGACCATGGCCGAGCGGCAGGGCCGCATCCTGGTGCTGTCGTCGAACAATTACCTCGGGCTGGCGGACCATCCCGAAGTGGTGGCGGCGGCCAAGCAGGCGCTCGACCAATACGGCGCCGGCACCGCCTCGGTGCGCTTCATCTGCGGCACCTTCGCCATCCACCAGGAGATCGAGAAGTCGCTGGCGCGGCTGTCGCGCACGCACAGCGCGCTGACCTACGTGTCGTGCTGGGCGGCCAACACCGGCCTGATCCCCGCCGTGGCGGGCGAGCAGGACGCCATCGTGTCGGACGCCCTCAACCACGCCTCGCTGATCGACGGCTGCCGCGCCGCCAAGGCCAGGCGGCTGGTCTATGCCCATTCCGACATCGACGACCTGCGCCAGAAGCTGGCCGAGTTGAAGGGTGCGCGCCGCATCTTCATCGTCACCGACGGCGTATTCTCCATGGAAGGAGACGTCGCCAGGCTGCCCGACATCGTCACCCTGGCACGGCGCTACAACGCCAGCGTGATCCTCGACGACTCCCACGGTGTCGGCGTCATGGGCAGGCACGGGCGCGGAGTGTGCGAGCATCACGGCGTCGAAAACCAGATCGAGATCGTCACCGGCACGCTCGGCAAGGCGCTGGGCGGGGCGGCGGGCGGCTACGTCGCCGGATCGGCGACGCTCATCAACTATCTGAGCCAGGTGTCGCGGCCGCAGATCTTCTCCAACGCGCTGCCGACCTCGATCTGCGCCAGCGCCAAGAAGGCCATCGAAATCCTCGAACGCGAGCCGCAGCGGGTGGAACGCCTGCACGCGCTGACGCGGAAAATGCGGGAGGGCCTGAAGCAGCGCGGCTTCAAGCCGCTGGAAGGGCCCTCGGCGATCATCCCGATCATCGTCGGCAACACCGCGTTTGCGATCCGCATGAGCCAGGAGCTGCTGAACGAAGGCATCTTCATCACCGGCTTCGGCTATCCGGTGGTGCCCGAAGGCACGGCAAGGCTGCGCATCCAGATGTGCGCCTCGCTGACCGACGCGCAGGTCGACTTCGCCCTCGAAACCTTCGCGAAGGTGGGGAAGCGGCTGGGGGTGATTTGAGGCGGCACAGACCAGCTTGTCACCCCCGGCTGAGCAGGCGCGCGGCAGCGCGAATGCGAAGGGAAGGGGGCCCAGGTGTTGAAAGCAGTAAGGCGTGCGAGGTCTGCTCGGCCATTGCCGCCATTTTTCGAGATCGCCCTTCCGGCAAGTCCTGGGTTCCCTTCCCCTCGCGCGGGCGCTTCGCGCCCGGGCTCGGCCGGGAATGACACGCTTTTTTGTTTTGCTATCCGTCGATCCTCTCGAACAAATCGTTCCAGCCGGAATTGTGTTCTTCGATGAGCCGGATTTTCCACGCCCGGTTCCAGCCCTTCAGTTGCTTTTCGCGGGCGATCGCCTCGTTGATGTCTTCGTGCGTCTCATGCCACACGAGCCGTTGAACGCCGTAGTTCTTCGTGAAACCTTCGGCGAGGCCGTTCTTGTGTTCCCAAATCCTGCGGGCGAGGTCGTTGGTCACGCCGATATACAACGTCCCATTCCGACAGCTCGCCAGCATGTACACATAGTACAGCTTCGCCACCTGGGCCCCCTTCCCCTCGCGCGATCCGCGTAGCGGATCACGCTCGGCCGGGGGTGACAAGGAGGGGGGGAGTTCTCGGTTCTTCATCAACATTGCAGCCCCACACCGCCTTTGCTAAGCCATACCTCCCCGCCGCCGTTCCCGGAGAATCGCATGGCCCAGTTCCTCTTGCCCCGCGGCTCGAAGCCCAAGAAGGGCAAGGATTGGGACGGGCCGAAGGCGCCGAACGGCAAGCGCGCCAAAGGCGCCAAGGAATTCCGCATCTACCGCTACGATCCGGCGGACGGCGGCAACCCGCGCATCGACACCTACACGGTCGACCTCAAATCCTGCGGGCCGATGGTTCTCGACGCGCTGATCAAGATCAAGAACGAGATCGATCCGACGCTGACCTTCCGCCGCTCCTGCCGCGAGGGCGTGTGCGGCTCCTGCGCCATGAACATCGCAGGCTCCAACGCGCTGGCCTGCACCAAGGCGATCACCGACATCTCGGGGCCGGTGAAGGTCTATCCGCTGCCGCACCTGCCGGTGGTGAAGGACTTGGTGCCGGACCTGACCCATTTCTACGCCCAGCACGCTTTCGTGAAGCCGTACCTGCAGACCAAGACGGCCGAGCCCGAAACCGAATGGCTGCAGTCGCCCGACGAGCGCGCCAAGCTCGACGGTCTCTACGAGTGCATCCTGTGCGCCAGCTGCTCGACGGCCTGCCCGAGCTATTGGTGGAACTCCGACCGCTATCTCGGCCCGGCGGCGCTGCTGCAATCCTACCGCTGGCTGGCCGACAGCCGCGACGAGATGACGGGCGAGCGGCTCGACGACCTGGAAGACCCGTTCCGGCTCCACCGCTGCCACACCATCATGAACTGCACCAACACCTGTCCGAAGGGCCTCAACCCCGCCTCGGCCATCGGCCAGATCAAGCAGATGCTGGTGAAGCGGGGGGTGTAGCACCCCCTTCGGCTCGCTGCGCTCGCCACCTCCCCGCAAGGAACGGGAGGTTCGTCAGCACACGATCTCCGCCAGCTTGGCGCCCATGGTTGCGGGCCCTTCGATGGGCTCGGGCTGCGAATTCGCCGACAGGTCCTGGCTGGCGTAATAGGCGCCGGTGTTGAGGTCGTATTGGTCGACGGAGAGGCTTTGGATCGTCCGCGCCTTGCAGTCGATCCGCATCAGGAACACCACCTGCGGATTGAGGGAATCGTGCCATTTGACGGAGCGCAGATCGCCGTCGCGCCGCACCGTACTGGGCGCGTAATAGAAAGTGGTGCCGCGGACCGCGAAGAACGGCTGCCAATCGGACTCGTTCTGGGCCTGCGCCACGCCGGCGCAAAGCGCCACGGCAAGGATCGTGAACCGCGTGCCCACGGCGCGGCCTACGCCGCCGCTTCCCGGGTGACGCCCGCCACGCCCGCCCGCAGGCGCAGCATCCGCCAGACCAGCGCCGCGGCCAGCTTCGCCATGCGGCCCTGCGGGTCGGCGCCGACCGCCTTGGCCACCATCTGCGCCAGCTTCTCGATGTGGCGGCGGCGCCAGATGCGCAGGCTGGTGCCGAACGACAGCCGGGAATAGGTGGCGCGGTCGTAGGGCCTGACGGCTTCCTGATCGGCCGGCACGGTGACGCAGTAGTAGGAGTAGACGATTTCGTCGTCGCCGGATTCGGTGACGCGGCCGGCCGCCACCAGGAGCTTCTTCCAGAACGGCAGATCGGGCTCGTCCTGCTGGTGAAAGGTCTCGTAGAAGAGCTTGTAGTGGCGGAATTCGTCGGTGGCGATGCGGCCCGCGATCTCCTTCAGCACCGGCTCGTCGGTGGCGTCCCTGATGGCGGTGTAATAGGAGGAGGTGCCGCTCTCCACCACGCAACGGGCGATCATCTCGCCGCGCCGCGAGCCGCGCACCGAGACCGTGCCGTCGTCCGCGAAATGCGCCGGCCGGTAGCCCCGGCGGAAGCGGGCGAACGCCTCCTCCTGCTTGTAGGAGGGATCGGCCGTTTCGGCCCAGCGCCCGAGCACGGCGCCGTGCTGGGCCTCCTCGCGGCCCCATCGCTCGATGGTGGCGTGCAGCTCGGGCCCGGCGTCGTGGAACACCCGCTTGAGATAAACCACGTAATCCGGCGCGTTGTACTCGACCAGCGCCGCCGCCTTGATGGCGTCGATCATCCAGGGCGCGGCCTTCGAACGGTCGAACCGCTCCCAGGGGATGTCGTCGGGGCTCCAGCCCTGCTTGTAGACCTTGCCTTCGGACATGCGCATCGCCTCGGCCGTCGGGCCGATTATTGCCGAAAGAAGATGGGCGGCAATATGGCAGCAGTCAGGCGACGGGCTTGAGCTGCTTGAGGCACTCCAGCAATTCCTGCGCCTTGGCGCGCTCCGCATCGGTTTTGGCTGACGCTACGGCGGCTTCGGCGGCGGCGGTTCGGGCCGCGAGCGCCGCGGCGTCGAGCTCGGCGGCGGGAACCGCTTCCTCGGCGAGCACCGTTAACTTCCGAGGCGTCACTTCGGCGAAGCCGCCGGCGACGAAGAAGCGCTGCTCGGCCGTCCGCCCGCCGGCGACGGCGACGATGCCGGGACGCAGGGTCGAGATCAGCGGCGCATGCCCCGCCATCACGCCCATGTCGCCCTCGCTGCCCGGAATGGTGACCATCGCGGCTTCATCGGAGAGCACCAGCCGCTCGGGGGAGACGAGATCGAAGGAGATTTTGTCAGCCATGAAAACTAGCGAATAGCGAGTAGCGAATAGCGAATAGGGAACAAGAAGCCGTCTTCCGGTTCACGCTCGCTGCTGCCGTCACTCCCTATTCGCAACTCCCTATTCGCTATTCGCCCGTTCCTTACGCCGCTTCCGCCGCCAACTTCTCGGCCTTGGCCACTGCGTCCTCGATGGTGCCGACCATGAAGAACGCCTGCTCCGGCAGGTGATCGTATTCGCCGTTCACCACCGCCTTGAAGCTTCTGATCGTGTCCTTCAGCTCGACGAACAGGCCGGGGAAGCCGGTGAACACCTCGGCGACGTGGAACGGCTGCGACAGGAAGCGCTCCAGCTTGCGGGCGCGGGCCACCGCGATCTTGTCGTCTTCCGACAGCTCGTCCATGCCGAGGATGGCGATGATGTCCTGCAGGGACTTGTAGCGCTGCAGGATCTGCTGCACCTGGCGCGCCACCTGGTAGTGCTCCAGGCCCACCACGCGCGGATCGAGCATGCGCGAGGTGGAGTCGAGCGGGTCGACCGCCGGGTAGATGCCCTTCTCGGCGATCTGGCGCGACAGCACCGTGGTGGCGTCGAGGTGGGCGAAGCTGGTGGCAGGCGCCGGGTCGGTCAAATCGTCGGCCGGCACGTAGATCGCCTGCACCGAGGTGATCGAGCCCTTGGAGGTGGTGGTGATGCGCTCCTGCAGCTCGCCCATGTCGGTGGCCAGCGTCGGCTGGTAGCCGACCGCCGAGGGAATGCGGCCGAGCAGGGCCGACACTTCCGAGCCCGCCTGGGTGAAGCGGAAGATGTTGTCCACGAAGAACAGCACGTCCTGCCCCTGATCGCGGAAATACTCGGCGACGGTGAGGCCGGTCAGCCCGACGCGGGCCCGCGCCCCCGGCGGCTCGTTCATCTGGCCGAACACCAGCGAGCATTTCGAGCCGGCGGTGGAGCCCTTCCTGGGGTCCTTGTTGACGCCGGAATCGATCATCTCGTGATAGAGGTCGTTGCCCTCGCGGGTGCGCTCGCCGACGCCGGCGAACACCGAAAAGCCGCCGTGCTTCTTGGCGATGTTGTTGATGAGTTCCTGGATGATGACGGTCTTGCCGACGCCGGCGCCGCCGAACAGGCCGATCTTGCCGCCGCGGGCGTAGGGCGCCAACAGGTCGATGACCTTGATGCCGGTGACCAGGATCTGCGCCTCGGTGGACTGGTCGGTGAAGGATGGCGCCTCGGCGTGGATCGGGCGGATTTCGGCGCCCTCGATGGGGCCGGCTTCGTCCACCGGCTCGCCGATGACGTTCATGATGCGCCCCAGCGTGCCGTTGCCCACGGGCACGGCGATGGCCCGGCCGGTGTCGCCCACCGCCTGGCCGCGCACCAGGCCCTCGGTGGAGTCCATGGCGATGGTGCGCACCGTGGATTCGCCCAGCATCTGCGCCACTTCCAGCACCAGGCGGCGGCCGTTGTTGTCGGTCTCCAGCGCGTTCATGATCTCCGGCAGGTGGCCTTCGAACTGCACGTCCACCACCGCGCCGGTGACCTGCGTCACCCGGCCCGTCTTGTTGCTGTCGGTCATCGCATTCATGGCGTTACTTCCTCTCGATCCAGCACGACGGCAACCACGTGCCGTGTCCACTCGGAGGAGGCCAAGCGGGATAGTCAGGCTTCGACGAGTTCGAGACGCTTCTCGATCCGGTCGAGACGCAGGTCGAGGCGATCGAGCCGGGATGTCTGGCTCGCGATCTGAACCTGGATATGACCAAGTTGCGCCTGGACCGAACCCAGCGTGCTTTCCATCCCAGTCATTCTCGACTTGATGTCTACGTTGTCACGCTTAAGCTCGGCGATATCCGCGCGCACGGCACGCAGAATCTCCAGAACCAGGTTTTCGGTCTCTTCGGTCATGAACCTATCTTATCCTACTTGCCTCCGATGTTAAACCTCACTCGTTAACGCTCTCAGACGACGGTCAGCGTGACCGGCATGTTGCCGCGGGTGGCGCGCGAATAGGGGCAGATCGTGTGCGCGTCTTCCAGCAGCGCCTGCACGGCCGCTTTGTCCGCCCCCGGAACATGCAGCGTGATGTCGGCCTTGAGCGCGAAGCTGACCTCGTCCTTGTCGATGGTCACCGCCACCGTGACGACGGCCTTGGCCGGATCGATGCCGTGCTTGCGGCCGAGCGCGATCACCGCCTGATTGAAGCAGGCCGAATAACCCAGCGCGAAGAGCTGCTCGGGATTGTGCCCGTCGCCGGCGCCGCCGAGTTCCTTGGGGAAGGACATGGAAAGCGCCAGCGCCCCTTCGACATTGGCGCGGCCCTCGCGGCCGCCCTTGCTGATTGCTTTCGTCGTATAGGCCATCGTTCAGTGCTCCCAGTTCACTGTGGTTGTCTTCCTATCCATTCCCTCTGCGTCATGGCCGGGCTTGACCCGGTCATCCAGAGTTTTTGCCGCGCAGACGCGCGGCTGCTGGATGGCCGCCTCAAGGGCGGCCATGACGGAAAAGGTTGTTAGCCGCCGGTCTTTCATAGGGCCTCGGCCCCCGAGATGATCTCGATCAGTTCCTTGGTGATCTGCGCCTGGCGCGTGCGGTTGTAAACCAGCGTCAGCTTGTCGATCACTTCGCCGGCGTTGCGGGTGGCGCCGTCCATCGCCGTCATCTTGGCGCCGAACTCGCCGGCGCCGTTTTCGAGGATGGCATGGAAGATCTGCACGCTGACGTTGCGCGGCAGCAGGTCCGCCAGGATTTCCTGCTCGTCCGGCTCGTAGTCGTAGACCGTCGCCGGAGCGTGGGCGGCCATATCGTCTGCTGGCTTGGCCTCGACCGGCGCCGGGATGAGCTGCTGCGCCGTCGGTATCTGGCTGATCACCGAGCGGAAGCGCGAATAGATGACGGTGGCGACGTCGAACTTGCCTTCCTCGAACATCTCCAGCACGCGCCGGCCGATCGCCTGCGCGTTGGCGAAGCCGACGCGGCGGATGCCGACGAAATCGACGGATTCGATGATGAGGTCGCCGTGGAGGCGCTTCAACTGATCGCGGCCCTTGCGGCCGACGGTGAAGATCAGGACCTTTTTGCCTTCGCCTTTCAGCTCTTCGATGCGCTGGCGCGCCAGCCGCACGATGTTGGTGTTGAAGGCGCCGCACAGGCCGCGGTCGGCGGTGGCCACGACGAGCAGATGGGTGTCGTCCCTGCCGGTGCCGGCGAGCAGCCTGGGCGCGTCCGGATTGCCCTTCATGCCGCCGGCGAGATCGGCGATCACCTGACCCATCTTCGCCGCGAAGGGGCGCGCCGCCACGGCCGCCTCCTGGGCGCGGCGGAACTTCGAGGCCGCCACCATCTGCTGGGCCTTGGTGATCTTGCGCGTCGCCGTGACCGAAGCGATGCGCGTGCGCAGGGACTTGAGCGAAGCCATCAGGCGAACTCTTTCGCGAACCCGTCGAGGGCGGCTTTCAGCTTGCCTTCGATGGCGGGCGTCAGGATGCCGCCGCTGCGGATGCCGTCCAGCACATCCTTGTATTCGCCGCGCATGGCGCGCAGGAATTCCTGCTCGAACCGGCCCACATCGTGGACCGCGAGCTTGTCGAGATAGCCCTTGGTGCCGGCGTAGATCACCACCACCTGCTCCTCGACCGGCATCGGCGAGAACTGCGGCTGCTTCAACAGTTCGGTCAGGCGGGCGCCGCGGTTGAGCAGGCGCTGGGTGGCGGCGTCGAGGTCGGAGCCGAACTGGGCGAACGCCGCCATCTCGCGGTACTGCGCCAGGTCGAGCTTGATCGAGCCGGCGACCTGCTTCATCGCCTTGACCTGGGCGCTCGATCCGACGCGGCTGACCGAGATGCCGACGTTCACCGCCGGACGGATGCCCTGATAGAACAGTTCGGTTTCGAGGAAGATCTGGCCGTCGGTGATCGAGATCACGTTGGTCGGGATGTAGGCCGAAACGTCGTTGGCCTGGGTTTCGATGACGGGCAGGGCGGTGAGCGAGCCGCCGCCGTGCTCGGCGTTCATCTTGGCGGCGCGTTCGAGCAGGCGCGAATGCAGGTAGAACACGTCGCCGGGATAGGCTTCGCGGCCCGGCGGGCGGCGCAACAGCAGCGACATCTGGCGGTAGGCGACGGCCTGTTTGGAAAGGTCGTCGTAGAAGATCACGGCGTGCATGCCGTTGTCGCGGAACCACTCGCCCATGGCGCAGCCGGCGAACGGCGCCAGATACTGCAGCGGCGCCGGCTCGGAGGCGGTCGCCGCGACCACGGTGGTGTAGTCCATGGCGCCGGCGTCTTCGAGAATCTTCACGACCTGGGCGACGGTCGAGCGCTTCTGGCCGACCGCCACGTAGATGCAGTAGAGCTTCTTCTTCTCGTCGCCCGAGGCGTTGACCAGCTTCTGGTTGATGATGGTGTCGACGATGATGGCGGTCTTGCCGGTCTGACGGTCGCCGATGATGAGCTCGCGCTGGCCGCGGCCGATAGGGATCAGCGTGTCGATGGCCTTGAGGCCGGTCTGCATCGGTTCGTTCACGCCGCGGCGCGGGATGATGCCCGGCGCCTTGACGTCCACCCGGCGGCGCTCGGCGGCGCCCGCGACCGGACCCTTGCCGTCGATCGGCGTGCCCAGCGGATCGACCACGCGGCCGAGCAGCGCCTTGCCCACCGGCACGTCGACGATGGCGCCGGTGCGCTTGACCGTGTCGCCTTCCTTGATGGTGACGTCGGTGCCGAAGATCACCACGCCGACGTTGTCGTTCTCGAGATTGAGGGCCATGCCCTTGATGCCGCCCGGGAACTCGACCATCTCGCCGGCCTGGACGTTGTCGAGGCCCCAGACGCGCGCGATGCCGTCGCCGACGGAGAGCACCTGGCCGACTTCGCTGACTTCCGCTTCGGTGCCGAAATTCTGGATCTCGCGCTTCAGGATGGCGCTGATTTCCGCTGGCTGGATATTCATCGTTGGTCCCTTCGGCGGTCGGCGGAAATCGGAAATCGGAAGCCGGAACTCGGAAGTTCGGGCTTCGTCGTGTTTCGTTTCCGCCGGTCGACCTTCCTTTCCGAATTCCGATTTCTAGCTCGCTGCGCGCATGGCGGCGCGAAGCGCGGTCAATTTGGTACGCAGCGAGCTGTCGATCATGCGCGAGCCCACCTTCACGACGAGGCCGCCGAGCAGCGTGGGGTCCACGCGCGCCGCCAGCCGCGGGTCGCGGCCGAACTTGGCCTTCAGCACGTTCTTGAGCGCGGCGGTCTGCGCATCGCTGAGCGGGCGCGCCGAAGCGACCTCGGCGTCGATCTCGCCGCGCTGGCGCGCGGCCAGCGTCTCGAACCCCCCGATCACGTCGGGCAGCAGGAACAGGCGGCGCTTGGCGCACAGCAGCAGCACGAAGCGCGTCGTCAGCGGCGCGGCTTCCATCGCCGCCAACAGGGCCTGCATGCCCTGGGCCTGCTCGTCGCGGTCGAACACCGGCGCGCGCACCAGCCGCCTGAGATCGGCGCTTTCCGCCAGCATGGTCTTGAGCGCGGCGAAGTCGCGGCCCACCGTGTCGACGGATTTCTCTTCCAGGGAAAGCTCGAAGACCGCCCGCGCGTAGCGCCCGGCAACCCCCGACAGTTGAGCTTCGTCCGCCACGCCGCCTCTCGTTTTGTCCAGGCCTCTGAAGAGCGCTGCCGGCCCGGATCAAGCTTCTGATTCGGAAGGCAATTCGGCCGCGCGAGCGAATCCTTAATTCCGCGCGGGCTGCCCTTAGCATGGGGCCGGGAGCGGCGCAACACGAGCCGGGGTCGCGGTCCGCCGTGCGCCGGTCACCGGATGCGGTTGAGCACGCGGCTGAACCGGAACTCGAACGGCCATTCGAGGATGCTGGCCGCGTTCTTGAAGTCCACCGAGCCGATGACGACGAAGGCACGGCCGACCAGGTTGCCCACCGGCACGTAGCCGACGCCGCGCTCGGCGGGCGTGAAGCGGCTGTCCGAGGAGTTGTCGCGGTTGTCGCCCATCATGAACACGTTGCCCGGCGGCACAACGTAGACGGGCGTGTTGTCCCT
>Ga0335082_10009590_pt1 | contig 10514 bp, 13 predicted proteins | sample Lox_Sample_41_FD_206718 | JGI IMG/M metagenome (GOLD analysis project Ga0335082, IMG submission 206718) | Soil microbial communities from Loxahatchee National Wildlife Refuge, Florida, United States - Lox_Sample_4.1 | ecosystem: Environmental > Terrestrial > Soil > Wetlands | place: USA...
GAATCCACAGGCGTTGGGCAGACCGATGCGGCTATTGTTCGAAAGAGCGTGACCGCCTGAGCGGCGGGCCAGAGCATTTATCCCGTTCGCTGCGCGCTGGCAAGAAAAATCGACACGCGCGACCGTGTAACGTCGGCGCGGCGCGATTTGACGCCGCGCGCGCGCGGGTGCTAGCGCGCCGGCATGACGACGACCGGCACGTCGGAGAAGCTGTTCGCTGCAGCAAGCCAGTTGATTCCCGGCGGCGTCAACAGTCCGGTGCGGGCGTGGAAGGCGGTCGGTGGTGTGCCGCGCTTCATTCGGCGGGCCAGTGGCAGCACGATCACCGACGTCGACGGCAACAGCTACGTCGACTATGTCGGCTCCTGGGGTCCGGCAATCGTCGGACACGCGCACGTCAAGGTCGTGAAGGCGGTGGCCGAGGCGCTCAAGGCCGGAACCAGCTTCGGCGCGCCGACCCCGGGCGAGGTCGACCTGGCGCGCCGACTGACTGGCGCGCTGCCCGCGATGCAGCAGGTGCGTCTGGTCTCGTCCGGCACCGAAGCGGCGATGACGGCGATCCGGCTCGCGCGCGCCTTCACCAAGCGGGCCCGGATCGTCAAGTTCGACGGCTGCTACCACGGGCACGCCGATCCGCTGCTGGTGCGCGCCGGATCGGGCGCGATGACGCTCGGGGTGCCCGACAGTCCGGGCGTGCCGGAGGCGACGGCCAGTCAGACGGTGGTGGCGCGCTTCAACGACCGCGACGAGATCGAGGCGCGGTTTCGCGCCGACGGCGAGCACATCGCGGCGGTGATCGTGGAACCGGTGGTCGGGAACATGGGCGTGGTAGCGCCGCAGCCCGGCTTCCTGGAGCGCCTGCGCGAGGTCACCGCCGCGCACGGCGCGTTGCTGATCTTCGATGAGGTGATGACCGGCTTCCGCCTCACCTGGGGCGGGGTGCAGACGCTGCTCGGGATTGCGCCCGACCTCACCTGTCTCGGCAAGGTGATCGGCGGTGGCCTGCCGCTCGCCGCGATCGGCGGCCGCACCGACGTGATGCAGCTGCTCGCTCCGGTCGGGCCGGTGTACCAGGCCGGCACGCTCGCGGGGAACCCGCTGGCTGTCGCGGCCGGCCTGGCGACGCTCGAGCTGCTCACGCGGCCCGGCGCGTATGCCCAGCTCGAAGAGCGCGGGGCGCAGCTCGAGGAAGGGTTGCGAGCCCTCCTGCGCACGCATCGACGGGCTGGCTGCGTGGCGCGGCGTGGCTCGATGTGGACGCTCTTCTTCGGCGTCGACGCGGTGCGCGACGCGCGCGATGCCCGCGCCACGGACACCGCCGCCTTTGCCCGGTTCTTCGCCGCGATGCTCGAGCACGGAGTGTATCTCCCGCCATCGCAGTTCGAGGCGGCGTTCATTTCGCTCGCCCACAGCGAGGCCGACATCGAGACGACGGTGCGCGCCGCCGACCGGGCGTTCGCCGCGATGGGGTGATGATGCCCATCAAGCTCGACCGCGATGCCCTCATGAACGCCAGCCGCTACAGCGCGCTCGGCTTCGAGGTCGCCGGCGCGATCGTCGGCGGGCTCCTCCTCGGCTCCTACGTCGACTCCCTGATCGGCACCGGTCCGCTGTTCCTCATTGCCTGTAGCCTCGGTGGCCTCTACGGCGCCGTGCGCGTCTTGCTTTGGTCGCTCAAAAAAAGTAGCCGTTGACGGCTAATCCATGGCGGTTCAGGTGGAACACGTCGAGCGGCTGCACGCCGGTTTGCTCGCCGGGGCGGTGTGTGCGGCATACGCCACCGGCTGGCTGTCGGCGCCGAGCCTCTTGCTCGGCGGGGCGGTGATGGGCGCCAACGTGCGCCTCATGCGCGAGATCGTGCGCCGGGTGTGCGTCCCGGCGCATACGCGGCCGGAGTTGGTCGTCGTTCTCCTCCTGATGAAGTTCTCACTCTTTCTGGGGTTGCTCGGACTGTTGTTCTGGCGCGTCCGGCTCGATGCGCTGGCGTTCGGCGTCGGCGCGACCCTGTTGCTCGTCGCCTGCGTGGCGACGGCGCTCCGGCCGCCGCGCGCGGCGGCCGCGTCCTGAGGCACGGTATGGCGGAAGGTGCAGAACACGGCTTCACGTGGCTCTCGACCATTCCGGGGGTGAACCTGATCCCCGACCACACCGCGACGGCCGCGCTGGTCGCCGCCGGGCTGTTGGCGACCGCCTATGTCGCGCGCCGGCAGATCGCCGCCGCCACCGACCCGGCCGTGCCCGACGGCACGATGACCGCGCGCAACCTGATGGAACTCTTCGTCGAGGGCATGAACAGCCTCGTCGAGGGCGTCGTCGGCCCGGGCGGGGCGCGGTACGCGCCGCTCTACGGGGCGTTCTTCATCTTCATCCTGTGCGGCAACCTCATCGGACTGATCCCCGGGTTCAAGCCGCCGACCGGGAACATCAACACGACGCTCGGCCTCGGGCTCACGTCGTTCGTGTTCTTCAACTACTTCGGCCTCAAAACGCAGGGCGTGGCGTACCTCAAGCACCTGGCGGGGCCGATCATCTGGCTCGCACCGCTGATCATCCTGATCGAGGGCATCAGCATCTGCGTGCGCCCGATCACCCTCAACCTGCGCTTGCTCATGAACATGTTCGCCGACCACATGGTCCTGGACATCTTCACCGACCTCCTCAAGGTGGGCGTGCCGGTGCTCTTCTACTTCCTCGGCGCGCTGGTGTCGGTGATCCAAGCGGTGGTCTTCACCATCCTCAGTCTGGTCTACGTCGCGCTCGCCGTCGCTGGGCACGACGAGCACGGCGAGGCCGACGGGCATCACTGAGGGGCCTGCAAACAGAGTCAACCCGGGTTCGTACGGCCGAGGCGTGGCGAGGAGGAAGAGAGGCGTGGCCGATCGCGATCCCATCATCCGCATCGAAAGGAGGAACGAAACGATGCGCAAGCAACTCTCGTGGTGGGTGGGGACGCTGGTCCTCGCCCTGCTGGGGCCGGGCATGGCCGCGGCACAGGAAGCGGCTGGGAACAACAGCACCGACGGCTACATCGCGTTGGCTGCCGGTCTCGGCATCGGCATCGCCGCGCTCGGCGCCGCGCTCGGACAGGGCCGAGCGGTCGCCGCTGCGATGGAGTCGATCGGACGCAACCCGAACTCGGCTGACCGCATTCAGACGCCGATGATCCTCGGCCTGGCGCTCATCGAGGCCCTGGCGATCTACGCGCTGGTGATCGCTTTCCTGCTGCAGGGAAAGATCGGCTGAGCCGACGCTCGTCAACGGGACCGAGGCAGGGACGGGGACGTCCCTGCCTCTTTTTTTTGCGCCGGACCCGGCTGAGGGGTCTCGGCACCCGCCGTGCGGAACGCTTGTGGTCCTTCCCGGCGCGGGTCTATCATCCCGCCCCGATGGGGGACGCGGAAGCAGCGGTGCCGCGGACGTTCGCAGCCGGCACGATCCATCGCAAGACGCGCACGGTCCTCACCGCCTTGCCGCTGTCGGCCGTGCGCGCCAACCCGGTACAGCCGCGCCGGCACTTCGATCCCGACGCACTCGCCGAGCTCGCCGCGTCGATCGCGCAGCACGGCATCCTGCAGCCCGTCATCGTCAAGCGCGACGCCGAGGGCTATCTGATCATGGCCGGCGAGCGTCGCTACCGCGCCGCGCAGCTCGCCGGGTTGAGTGTCATACCCGCCCTGGTGCGCGACGACGATCCGCTCGAGATCGCCATCATCGAGAACCTGCAGCGCGAGGATCTGTCAGCCCTGGAGGAGGCCGAGGGGCTGGGCTCGTTGATCGATCAGTACGGCTACACGCACGAGGCGCTGGCCGAGCTGATCGGCAAGAGCCGGCCGTACGTGAGCAACACCTTGGCGCTGCGCCGCCTGCCCGACCAGATCAAACAGGCCTACCACGCCAGCCCGGACGTCTCGCGCGAGATCCTGATCTCGGTGGCGCGGGCCCCGTCGCCCGAGCAGCAGGACGTGCTCTGGCGCCTCGCGCGCCTGCGCAAGCTGTCGGTGCAGCGCTTCCGCTCGCAGCAGGCCGGCGAAGTGCCGGGGCGCAGCGACGTCGCCGAGGTCGCGCGCACCCTGCGCCGGCTCGGCCGCAAGCTGCGCGCGCTCGACACGGTCGGGTTGGCGCCGGCCGAACGCCAGCGGCTCGAGCGGCTGCTGCGGCGCACCCAGGCGCGCATCCTGCGCACGTTGGCCGCGCTGGTAGCGGACCCGCGCGATCCGCTGCCCACCTCGGCGCAGTAGCAGCGGGCGAGCGCGTCGTTTACGCCGGCGTCGCGAGCTGCGCCAGCGCGGCCCGGACCGCCGGCAACCGAGCGGCGAGCTCGGCGTACGACACCGGCATGACGTGCAGCGCACCGATGGCCAACAGCCCGGGCGACAGCTCGGCCGGGTCGGTGAGCACCAGGATGGAATTCGCCGCAATCGCGATCCGACGCGTGACCGGCGCGGAGAGCAAGAAATCGAGCACGACGCGGCTCGACGGATTCGCCGCGCCGCGCGTCGTCACGGCGAGCACCGCGGGGAGCACGAAGACCCCGACGCCGTTGGGGTCCTGATCGGGCAGGGAGACCACCAGGGTCGGCTGCTTCTCCTGCGCCGCAAAGGCGCGGTCGACGTCGGTCAGCGCAAGCGGCCGGTCACCCGCGAGCAGGGCACTGACCACAGCGTCTTCGTCGGCGACGACGCGCGCGCCGTTCGCCAGCAGCGCGCGGTAGAATGCCAGGGCCTGCGACTCCCCACGCGCCGCGAACAGCGCGGCGGCCTGCCACGCAGCGGCGCCGTGCATGGGGTCGGCGAGCACCAGTTGGCGCGCGGTCTCCGGCCGCGAGAGCTGGGACATCTTGGCCGGCGCCTCGGCGTTCGCGACCCGCGCCGGATCGTAGACGAGCACGCGGGCGGTGGTCGCGCTCGCCACCCAGCGCCGCTCCGGGTCGATCATCGACGCGGGCCGCCCGTAGGTGTCGGCGCCGGGTAGTGGCGCGATCAACCCGCGCTGCGCGAGTTGCAGGACCGCTTCGGGGTCGCGCTCCCACAACACGTCCACCTCGCTCGCGTCGCCTGGCTGCACCTCGACGGCGAACCCCTTGTCGGCGGCGAGCTCGTGCAGCAGCGCCGGCGGCAGCTCACCCGGGACGCCGACCGCGACCCGCACCGGCTGCGCACGCGTGCAGCCGGCGATGAGGACGGCCATGAAGGCCCAGATGGACAGCCTGCGGCCGGGGAACGGCATGGCGGTTCCGTACGGAGGGTCGGGCGGCGGTGTCAACCCGCGTGGCTTGCCGGGAGGGGGACCTTTGACTAGCGTCGGCGCATGCCGACCGCGGACGAGCTCTACGACCGCGCCGTCGACTGCGTCGCCGACGGACAACTGGAGGCGGCGGTGACGGCCTACCGCCAGGCGCTGGAGATCGATCCGGCCCACGCCGACGTCTGGGAAGGGCTGTCGATGGCGCTCGCCGACCTCGGGCGCTTCGACGAGGCGATCGCCGCTGCCGAGCGCGTCGTCGCGCTCATGCCCGACGAGCTGCTCTCGTACACCAACATCTCGCGCATCCACCAGAAGGCCGGTGACGTCCCCAAGGCCGAGGAGTGGGCGGCGAAGGGTCGGATGCTGGATTGGAAGCAGCAGCTCAAGAGCGGAAAGCCGCCGGGCTAGCTGCCAGTCGATCCTCGCGGCGCGAGAACATCGGCCGCGTCTGGGAAATTCAGACCCACGCGCTCGGCAGCTCAACCGCGCCGGAGACGTGCGCAGAGGGCGCGATTCCTGCGCCAGATCCAGCGCAGGCGGCTCAGCACGCGACTCTGGTGCAAGCGGATCGCCCGGGCGGCGCTCCGGTGCTCCGGGGTCGTGTTGGGCAACAACAGCGTCTGTGTGAGGCGATGGGGCGCGGCGTAAATCGTGAAAAGGCCCGGGGCAAAGGACCGTCGGCTATAGGCGTGCGCCAGGCGGCGATTTTCGTCGGCTTCGGGACCTTCCCACTTGATGCCACCGCCCTGAGGCACGTGTTGGTAGTCGTGATTTTGGTGCACAGCGCGCAGCACGGGTGTCGCGTCGATGAGTTGCAGGCCTTGGCGCAGCACCTCGGCGAGCAACCAGTTGTCCCAAACCGGCCGGCCCACGATGAACGGGGGCAGATCCTGCAGCAGTCCGCGCGGGAAAAGAAAGTAGTCGATCGCGTCCGGCGATCCGCAAACGCCGCTGGTGCTCACCGAGCGGTCCACGGCGGCCCGCCAGTCGCCGGCAAAATCCAAGGGCTCGGCGAGGGCGACGTTCCAGCGCTGCCCGACGACGACGAAGCGGTCGAAACGCGCCGCGCCGCGCTCGGCGATGGCGGCGAGGTCTTGTGTAAAGATGATGTCCGCGTTGGCGTAGCAGAAGAAGGCAGCCCGTGGCGCCCGCGGCTGCACCTGGGCGAACAGGCTCGACAATCGCGGGGTGCCGAGGCTCGAGCGTTCGATCCGCGGTACGTGTACGGCACCCACCTCGCCGGCCAGCAGATCCGTGCCTGGGTCATCACCAAACAAGAGGATGTCGTGGTGGGGTGAAGCGTGCCGCCAGCTGCCCAAGGCGTTGCGTTGACTGACCAGCTGCGGTCCGACGGCGGCCTTCAGGGTCGAGAAGATGGCTACGCGTCCGGCGCCCATCGGCGCCTCCTGTGGCGACGCGCCGATACGCGTCGATGCGTCGGCTTGCCAAAGCGCCGCGCGAGCGCCAACCATCGCGCATGCCGCGACTTCCGCACCCGGTCGAGGTACGTCGCCTCGCTGAGCACCGCGTCCTGCGCATCGAGTGGAGCGACGGGCACGTCAGCGAGTATCCGTTCGCCTATCTGCGCGGCTGGTGCCCGTGCGCCGGCTGCCAGGGGCATGGGGCTGAGAAACGCTTCGTGCACGGCGACAGCGACCTCGCGCACATCGGGCTGGTGGGTCGGTACGCCCTCAACCCGGTATGGGGGGACGGGCACGAGACGGGGATCTACAGCTACCAGTACCTGCGCGAGCTCTGTCCGTGCCCCGGCTGCGGCGGCGCGCGGAGGGCGTAATCGCGTATGCGCGTAAGCGGGTCTGCGCGTGCGCCGCCTCCACACACGCCTGCGCGCGGACGCGCTCACGCCTTCACCCGCTCACGCCTTGCTCTTCTCCCAGTCGATCAGCTTGCGCTCCTCGGCGTTCATTTTCTCGCGCAGGCGCGATCCCTTGCCGAGGTAACGGACGCTCTTGGAGCCGCCGTCGGAGAAGTAGTCGTGGTACGGGAGGGCCGCCTCGTAGTCGTCCGGCTTCTTGTCACCGATGGTGACGCCGAGGAGCTCCTCGACGAAGTCGACGTTGTACATCCGCACCGCGTCGTAGTCGGTGAGCAGCGCGCACACCTCGACGCAGATGTAACAGCCGATGCACTCCTGGTAGCGGTCCTGCACTGGCTGGAGGCCGCGGCCCGCCAGGCTGTTGTCGTGCAGATACTCGATGCATTGGACGGGACAGAACTCCGGGCACTTGCCGCACGGGAAGCACAGATCGACGTCCATGAACGCGACTTCGCGCGGCCGCTTCTTCTTCTCGGCCACCTCTTCGGGCAGCGGCGCCTCGGGGATGCGTTCCTCCTTCAGGCGGCGTTGGATGAGCTCGACGGCGGGAGACGGCATGGAGAACCTCGTCTGTGGGGGGAATCAGCCGGTTACTTGCCGAAACCGCGGATGTAGGGCAAGCGCTGCGCGGTCTGGTGGATGCGGTCGCCGGCCTCGAGCAGCACGCGCGTCCCGTCCCAGGTGCCCTGCAGGAACTGGTTGCGCACCCCGGGCGGAAGGTCGACCGCGTAGGTCCGTCCGCGGTAGGTCGCGGTGCGCGCGTCGAGGTCGACGGTGAGGTCGTGCGCGGGATCCTCCTCGACCGCGGCCATCAGGGCCGCGACCTCCGCCTCGCTGGCAGTCACGCACGGCATGCCGAGGGCGACGCAGTTGCCGAAGAAGATGTCGGCGAACGACTCGCCGATCAGGGCCTTGATGCCCCAGCGCAGCAGCGCCTGGGGGGCGTGCTCGCGCGACGAGCCGCAGCCGAAGTTCTTGTTCACGATCGCCACGCGGGTGCCCTTCGCCTGGAAGCGCGGCTCGTCGAGAATGTGGCCCTTGGAGTGCCCCTCGGCGTCGAAGCGCTCGTCGAAGAACGCCGCGTGGCCAAGACCGTCGAAGGTCACGGCCTTCAGATAACGCGCCGGGATGATCCGATCGGTGTCGATGTCGTTGCCGCGCAGCGGGATCGGCCGCCCGGTCACGGTCTGAACCTTCACCAGCCCGCCCATCAGGCGCTCCCGCCCAACAGCACGCGCACGTCGCTGACCGCGCCCTCGAGCGCCGCCGCCGCCACCATCGCGGGGCTCATCAGCAGCGTGCGCCCAGACGGGCTGCCCTGGCGCCCCTTGAAATTGCGGTTGCTCGACGACGCGCACACCTGGCGGCCGACCAGCTTGTCCGGGTTCATTGCCAGACACATCGAGCACCCCGGCAGCCGCCACTCGAACCCGGCGGTACGAAAGACCTCGTCGAGCCCCTCGGCCTCCGCCTGGCGCGCCACGGCCTGGGAGCCCGGCACGACGATCGCTTTGACCGACGGCTTCACCGTGCCGAGCCGGGCGACGCGGGCGGCCTCGCGCAGGTCGGAGAGCCGGCCGTTGGTACAGGATCCGATGAACGCCACGTCGACCTTCGTGCCGGCGATCGGCGCCCCGGGCTTCCACCCCATGTATTCGTACGCATCGACCGCGACATCGCGCTCGTCGGCCGCGAACGCCGCCGCGTCGGGAATGCGCTCGGTGACCCCGATGGCCTGACCCGGGTTGATTCCCCAGGTCACCACCGGCGAGAGACCCGAGCCGTCCAGCCGCGTGACCTCGTCGTACGCCGCGCCGGGCTCCGACGCCATGCTGCGCCACCAGCCCACCGCTGGCTCGAACGCCGGCCCTTGCGGAGCCAATTCACGCCCGCGCAGATAGTCGAAGGTGGTCTGATCGGGGTTCACGTAGCCGCAGCGCGCGCCCCCTTCGATGCTCATGTTGCAGACGGTCATGCGCTCTTCCATGGTCATCCGGTCGAGCACCGTGCCGGCGTACTCGTACGCGTAGCCGACGCCGCCCTTGACGCCGAGCGTCCGGATGATGTGCAGGATCACGTCCTTCGCGTACACGCCGGCCGGCAGCGTCCCGTTCACCTCGATGCGGCGCAGGCGCGGCTTCTTGATCGCCAGGCACTGCGAAGCGAGCACGTCGCGCACCTGGCTGGTGCCGACGCCGAAGGCAATGCTCCCGAAGGCGCCGTGCGTGCTGGTGTGGCTGTCGCCGCAGGCGATGGTCAAACCCGGCTGCGTCAGCCCCATCTCGGGTCCGATCACGTGCACGATCCCCTGATGGCCGCTGGCACGATCGTACAGGCGGATCCCGAAGCTCCGGCAGTTCCGCTCGATCTCGCGCATCATCGTCTCCGCCTGTTCGTCGTCGAACGGACGGGTCTGGGTATGAGTGGGGATGATGTGGTCGACCGTGGCGACCGTGCGGTCCGGAAAGAGCACCGGAAGCTTGAGCTCGCCGAGCATCTGGAATGCCTGCGGGCTGGTCACCTCGTGCACCAGGTGCAAGCCGATGAAGAGCTGGGTCTGCCCGCTGGGCAGCTCGCTCACCGTGTGCGCTTCCCACACCTTGTCGAGCAACGTCTTGGCCATGGAGATTCCTCTCATGTCTAGCGCGGTGGCGAAGGGTAATCGAGTAGCCCGGCCGAGCACGGAACGGCTCGCCGGGAGGCTCGCCCTCCCAAGCGGCTCGCCGAGCGGCGGATCTACTGGGGCGACGCGACCAGCGCCTCGTTCATGCGCTGCAGGCGGTCGCTGAGGATGCGGGTGAGGTTCAGAAAAACGCGGGCGGCGATGCGCGGATAGCGGCGCTGGATCCGCTGCAGGAAGCGCTCGTCGACGGTGAGCACCTCGACCGCCTGTTTGGCGACCACGTCGGCGCTGCGCTCGTACTGGCGCACCAGTGCCATCTCCCCGAACACGTCGCCGCGGCGCAGCTCGGCGACCTGGCGGCGTTCGGCGCCGTTGCCCACCCACACCTCGGTGGAGCCGTTGACGATGACGAACATCTCGTTGCCCTGCTCGCCGCGCCGGACGATCTCGGCACCGGGCGGGAAGCGGCGCAGCTCGCCCATGAGCACGACGATGCGGGCTTGGGCCGGGCGCAGGCCGCGCAGCAACGGGATGGTGCGGGTAGGGTCTTGCCCGAGCTTCACGCCGACCAGGTCCCAGAGGGTGATGATCTTGGTGGTGGCCAGAAGCGCCGGCAGCACCAGCAGGTTGGCGCCGAAGGCCGTCGCCAGCGTCACGCTGGTCAGGATGCCGAAGTTGCGGATGATCGGGAACCCCGAGCCGGCGAAGGTCAGGAAGCCGCCGGCGAGTGCCAGGGCCGTGTACAGCATCGGCCCGCCGACGGCCCGCATGGTGCGCTGGATGGCGGCTGCCTGATCCGACTCGCCGCGC
>Ga0335082_10009591_pt1 | contig 10514 bp, 9 predicted proteins | sample Lox_Sample_41_FD_206718 | JGI IMG/M metagenome (GOLD analysis project Ga0335082, IMG submission 206718) | Soil microbial communities from Loxahatchee National Wildlife Refuge, Florida, United States - Lox_Sample_4.1 | ecosystem: Environmental > Terrestrial > Soil > Wetlands | place: USA: Florida...
TTGAGGGCGGTTTCGAAGAATCTCACTCCCTCTTCCGTGCCTCTGAGACAGTAGAGCGGCGCCATCATGGTAACCGAGTCGAAGTAGGCGTCAAATGGAGAAGGAATATTCTTGGTCAGCCCTTTGATACGCGACCACATCTCGCCGGTCTCACTGGAACGGCCGACGATTTCTTTCAGGCGAGCGTAGTTGAGTTTCTTTCCCGTCAACCTTTCACAGATCTCGATCACCTCTTCGAGCTGCCGCACGACGTAAGTAAGGTCCTCCGGGCTCGGTTGTCCGGAAGGATCGCGCAAGAACGGGATGTCGAGGTTGTAGAGTTGCCCATCGCAGTATTCGGCGAGGTGCTCGAACCACTGCAAGTAGACGTTGCAGCCGACGTAGTTACAGAGAATCAGCGACGGCAGTGGGATGGTGGCGAAAGGAGTTTTGCGGTCGCCGAGAAAGAGGCCGACGTCGGCCTTCACATAGGCGCAGTTGTCCATTGAATAGCCCAACTCCTCGGCCTTTAGAATAAAGGGAAGTGCGCTCTTCTTAACCGCCAGTTGCAGGGCATCGATCTCCGGATAAACCGGGATCAGATCGAAAGCCTGAATCAGCTCCACCGGATTGCCGCTGATCAGCATGTAGACGGCCTTCCCCTCGCCCTTTTCCGCAGCGCGGGTAACCCGCTCGAAGTAGCGTCCCATCATGTCCTTCTGCAGGAGATGCATTTGGCCTTGGTAACTCGTCTTTACCGCTTCAACTGCCTGTGCCATTCTTGCTCCTTAGTAGTCTCGAGTCTCGAGTCTCGCGTTTCGAGTTGAACCCGAGACACGGGACGCCAGACGCGAGACTGGCGTTATTCAAACAGCATCGATTCAACAAAAGTTTCCACTTCCGTGCGTGCCTTGTCGAAGATCCACATCTTTTCCTCAAATTCGAGGCAGAGATGAGGAATACCCTCTTTCTCCAGCGCCCGTTTATAGAGAGCGTAGTCGAACAGTGCCGGCTCGCAGAATTTGGCTGCGAGAATCAACACGGCATCGGCGCCGGTTTCCTTGAATTTGTCGATCAGATGTTTGGATTTGGGCTCCCGCGTGTCGTGTTTCACTCCGGAATAAACGCTGTGATTGAGGTAAGCGTTGGCGAGGTTACGCATAGGATCGCCTTCCGTCGAAATATCTTCAGAAAACCAGCGCCAGCCGATAAGAAAATCGTCGTCTAGAATATAGCAGCCGGCGGATTCCAGTCCGTCGAGCAGTTCGATGGGCGGCTGTTCGCAGAAAGAGCCTTCCAGGACGACTCTAATCCGGTCCTTGGGTTTTTCCTTGCGCTGACGCAGTTGAGGGATCGCTTCCTCCAGGATCGAGATATGTTGCTCCGGAGGTAGCAATGTGCCGATGCGGGTCAGGATGTAACACTCGACGGTCGAAAGATTCTGCGGCGTCGCTCTGCGGATGGCATAGAGTTCTCGCACCAACCGCCGTTGGGTATTGTAAAGCGCTATACTTTGTCTCAGTGCCTCGTCTGTGATTTGCTTTCCGGACAATTCCTCATAGCTTACCTTGAGCCGGTTGTACTCGGAGACCAGGTAATCAATGGTATGGGGTGAAGCCATGTTCTGAGGAAAATGAATGTACTCCACCATAAGATCGGGAAAATTTCGTTTAAAGACGCTGCCGAGATTGCGCGCTGGATCGCAGATCGAGTGAAAAACGATGCCATCGAGAAACTTGAGTCTGTCGGTCAGACCCAATTCCAGCGTGCTTTTGACGATGGAGCAAACGAAAGACTGGAAGCGGGAATCGGCGTGGGCGATCTCCAGTCGGTTGCCGGCCCCAATTACGCCGACCGGAAGCATTCCAGCGGCATGGATGAGTTCAAACGGAGTATAAACCGGGTAGCAACCGATCACCTTGGTTTTGGGATGGTCCTTTTTCCAATCCTTGACCAGATCGAGTGGAGCGCTCTCGAGGGACTCACGATACCGCAAAACTAGTTCCTCAACACTGGTTACCACTTAATGCCTCCATAGAATGATCGTTCTTTTCGCAATAGGAGTGCCAGCCACTTGCTTGCCTAAGTGCTAGGTTCGTCCATATCACTTTTCTCAAGTGTGAGAAAACTCCACGCAATAATTCGCATCGGTTAGAAAAATCGGCCCATTATCTATTCGCTCTATGAGATATGCCTTGCTCGTTTAAGATGCAATCCGTTCAACGTGGAAGTGTCGTGGTGCGTGGTTCGAAGAGTGGGAGTAAGTTCCCGTTTGAGATGCGACTGCTGACTTATTCCTTAGGGTCCGTGGGAAGCTTGCCCAAAATCTTCTGTTCAATGAGATTGACCAAAGGTTTAATATTGTCCGGGCTAAAACCGGGAACTGCTTCGTCATCCGCTGCTGGTCCCACGACCGCGAATAGATTTTCGTCTGCCGAGCAGAGCCGTCCCTTGGTTTTGACTGATACCACTTCAATTTTTACTCGCGGTTCCCCATGGAACCCTTCGACGAGGATGATGTCGTTCCCGCTCAAGGCATCTATGATTTGATCCAAAGAGTCATCTTCCTGGGAATTTCGAAACAAGGCGACATCCGTCGGAGTCATCAAGGCGACGCTGCGCGCTCCCGCCCCACGATGTCTCCAGGTGTCGGTACCGGAAGAGTCCACTGCGACTGGATAATCCGAGTGATGATGCTTCACCGTGCCCACTCGATAGCCACGGTTCGACAGTTCGGGGATGAGCTTCTCAATCAGGGTGGTCTTCCCAACTTTCTTGTAGCCGACAATTAGCAAGACTTTGGGCAGCGTCGCCGTCTTGCTGGTGCCGTTACCAACCGGCAGAAGTCCACCCTGAGCGCAAGCAATACAAAGTGTGCGGTCACCGAGATTGACCTCGCGGTGAAAATTGATTCCCTCGCCGCACTCGGCACATTGGACCCGAGTCCCACGGTAGCCCGGCATCTCTTGCGCAGGAACTTGGAGCGCGACGGATTTGACGGAGAAAAGCGCGTCTTCGGGCATCATGCGGTAAGCTTGCTTCTGCGCTTCCCGTGGATTGGCGCCATTTGGGATATATTGCGGCACCAGCGCTCGCGCGTCGTCCTTCGCTAACACTCTGACCGCTTGCTTGGTTTCCGTATTCACAAAGGTCGCCGCCATCTTGCCGTAATCGAGGAACTTCAGGGTTCGCTTTCCGAGGGAACAGCCGGTGACGGCCTGAACCGCGTCCGTCGCGCAGCGATCCATCTCGACGTAAACCACAAGCTTCTTGCATCCCTTCGGTTCGTCGATGTCGACCTCTCGACATCCCACGATCGACATTCGGACCCCCAGGACTTGCCCAGCGCAGTGGTGCCCGTGCATGGAAGAGGATTCTTGCAAAAGTACGTCGAAGCTACGCATTCTCTCGTCCTTTCTCTGATTACAACCTCTTTATATTTATAGCCGATATGAATTCCATTCCGGGGGCCGCTCGGCGGTCGCTTTTGCATGAGTTGAGCAAATCCGAGGCCAGCGCGATGAGAAGAAGGACGAGGACTGCAATTTTGACTTATGATTTTCAGTTCAACAACGGACGGCGTAGATGGGTGATAATCGCTAACTCCTGGTGCTTTGAAAACGGGGCCAATTTTCTAGAAACCAGGAAAGGTGTCATGGGTTTTTCTCAATTCCAACAAAAGTGGGCTGGCTTTGGCATACCATTTACTGAAGGTTTTTCTATCGTCGCAGGCTCGATCTACTATTGTTTTATCTGGCATACATCCTGCTCATCACTGTGTTAATGGATTTCAATCAGCGGCCTTTCACGGTGATCTGGGAGACCACGCGGGCTTGTGATCTTGCATGTTTACATTGCCGCGCCGAAGCAAATGCGCAGCGGGATTCCGAGGAGTTAACTTTCACGGAAGCGCAACGGCTTATTGGCAGCCTCAAAGCGTTCGGCCGACCTTTTCCAATACTGGTTCTGACCGGCGGTGATCCCGCTAAACGTCCTGATATTTTTGACATCATTAGTTATGCCCGCGAGCAGGGACTGCGCGTAGCGATGACGCCTTCGGCCACGCCGCTCATAACGCGCGACATGGTCAGGCGTTTCGCCGAGGCGGGATTGGTGCGGCTCGCGGTCAGCCTGGACGGAAAGGACGCGATGACTCATGATGGTTTTCGCGGCGTGGCGGGATCTTTCGCCCATACCATGCAAATTCTCGACTGGTGCGACGAGTTTGGGCTTGAAACACAGATTCATACTACCGTCACCCGCCACGTGCTCCATGATCTGCCCGAGATAGCCGAAATGATCGCTGAACGAGGGATCAAGCTATGGGCGCTTTTTCTTCTGATCGCCGTCGGTCGCGCCGCCCGGCCGGAAATTCGTCGGCTGAACATCAGTGCGCGTCAAATCGAGTCACTATTTCACTGGCTTTATGAGTTGAGCAAGTCCGCGCCCTATGATGTCACTCCGCGGGAGGGATATCACTACCGGCGCGTCTTGTTACAGAGCAAAGCGGAGGAAATGAATATTTCGGTTGAAGCGTTGCTTGAAGCAGTCGAACAGAAGTCGCTAACCCCGTCGGACTTGGCAGACTCCGGAATGGCTGCGAAGATCGTCCGGGCGCCGCTTGGCGTGAACGACGGCAAAGGCGTGGTGTTCGTTTCTTATAAGGGAGATGTCCAACCGAGCGGGTTTTTGAATATGGCGGGTGGTAACGTTCGCAGCCAGTCGCTGGCGGATATCTATAGATATTCACCCTTGTTCCAATACGTCCGCGACTATTCGCAAATCAAAGGGAAGTGTGGAGTGTGTGAATTCAAATCAATTTGCGGTGGCAGCCGGGCGCGGGCTCATGCGCTCACGGGCGACCCTATGAAAAGCGATCCGTATTGTGTCTATCAGCCGGCTGGGTGGAAATCGCGGGTTGCTAGCACGAGTCAAAAGGTAGAGACACTAGGCGGTTACAGCTAATTACGAGAGGAGAAAAGAGATGGAAAACCGATCGACAGTAGACCAAGTCAAACCCGGCGCAGGCCAAGCGACGCCCGTTGGGTCGTGCGCGCATCATCATTCTGAAAAAGCCACGGAGCTTCTCAGCCAGGAGCACCGGGTCATCGAGCGCGTGCTCGCCGTAGTCGAGAAGCTCACGACTCGGCCCGTGGAGGGCTCCATCGAGAAGTGGAAAAAAGCGCTCGACTTTATTCGGAACTTTGCTGATCAATGTCATCATTTCAAGGAAGAGAAGGTTTTGTTTCCGGCCATGGAACAGCACGGCATCCCAAGTGAAGGCGGGCCTGTCGGCGTCATGCTGACCGAGCATGAAGAGGGGAGAGCGTACGTTAAATCCATGCTGGCAGCGCTGTCTCTTGCCGAGACAGGGAATCAAGCAGCCAAGGAAATTCTTGTTGACAACGCAAAGGCATACCTCCGGCTCTTGCGCGAGCATATTCAAAAAGAAGACGAAGTTCTCTTTAGAATCGCCGATGATGTCATTCCGGCTGATGAACAAAAAGAGCTTCTGCGATCTTTCGAAGAGCATGAAGCCAACGAAATGGGTGCGGGAGTTCACGAGAAATATTTAAGGATCGTGGAGGAACTCGAAACCACGATGGCCTGAGTTGCGCTTTTCCCATAGGCAATCAATTATCCCTCCGTGACGCCTAAGTCACAGCCGGGGACATCACCCTTGTGCCGCGTTGTCTCACCGATCACCCGGTGGGAGGAGGCCTCAACAAATCTCAGAATTCGAGCAAATCTTATTGCTCGATCAGATGTGCCGCGGACTGATAGGTTTCAAACTTCTGACGCACCAATGGCGACCTGTAGCCACTGCGAATTCTTTCGATGCGTTCCGGTCGGCTAAAGAACTCCCGGTTGGCGGAGCTGGATATTTCGGCCAGCTCTTTTCTCGACAGGTGGCGCGTCGGCATCGTCGTGTGGATCGCATCCCAGCTTTGTAGGTCCAAAGTCTCGATGCGAGATTCCTTTAGAGCCTGGCGCCAGATCGGCGAGCCTGGCATCGGTGTGAGCAACATCAGCACGGCGATATCCGGATCGATCTCATCCACCACTCGGTAGCGGTGTCGGATTTTTTCAGCGTCGTCCTCCCAGAAGCCATTCATGTAGGTCCCGACGGTAGCGATGTCGTTCTTTCTCAATAGGCGGACCAAATCCTTTAAATCGCCGATCGTGTAGCGCTCCTTGCTCTTGTGTATATGCCTGAGTTCTTCGTCCGTGCCTGCTTCGATGCCAAAGAGCACCTGGTAGCACCCCGCCTTTCTCATTCTGGGAATCAGGTCCGCGTCGCGGATCAAATTGCGCGCCCGTCCCATGAAAAACCATTCAACGTCGAGATTGCGCTTTTCCAGTTCACCCAAGAGATCAACCATTTTCTGTCGGTCAGAGTTGAAATCATCGTCCATGAAATTGAGAGCTTTCACGCCATAGGTTTTATTAAGGAGTTCCATTTCGTCGGCGACGAGCTTTCCGGACCGAGTTCGGTGTAAGAAGAAGTCTCCGCGCCGTCGCGGATCGACCAGCCCCCATTCATAACAGAAGCTGCACGCGCCCTCACAGCCGCGGCTGGTAACAGCTTCGTTGTAATGATCTATCTTCGAGAAGCCAACGTACTTGTCCATCGGAAAAAGATCGTAGGCAGGCATTGGAAGCTCGCTGAGTTCAGTCATGAGCGGGCGCGGCGGTGTGAAGCGAGCGTCGCCATGATTCCTGTAGGCGAGCCCGTGAATCTCCGGAAGCTTCGGTGATTCCCTTCTAAGCTCCTCTAACAACTCAACAAGCGTCCAGTCGACCTCGCCGACCAATAAATAATCAACCTGCGGCGCCAAGGTCACGATCTCCTGAGGCATCGCGGAGACACCCAGCCCACCGAAAACGGTAACAAGCTTGGGAAAATGCTCTTTCAGGATGCTCATCGCTTCGAGATTATGGACGACGGGAACGGCGCCGCCATCCGTCACGAGCCGGGTGCCAAGGAACACGATGGTCGGCGCTTCGTCCTTGATTCGCTCCAGCATCTGTTGCTGATCCAGCTCCAAGGCGCGGCAATCGAGCACCGCGACCTCGGCGACGTTTTTTTCCCGCACGAAAGCGGCAGTATGTGCATGGAGCGGATTGCAAGCCACATGCTTCGTACCCCATCGAACCCAGTTGGGCATGGGAGGTGTGAGGAAAAGTACTTTCATCTTCTTATCCTACAGAGGAAAATGAATTGCAGAATGGTGCAGCATTATATGTGCCAACTCCCCTCAACTTGAAAATAACAGAGTTTAAGGAGCATGCGCCGCGGCTCAGTCGAGCGGCCTTCCGGTCCCTTTATCTTTGGCTGATAGCTGGGGAAAGAAAATAAAATGAATGCGGCAGCTTGATTTACAATCCAACGCGCCAGCTTGCAGAGCAAGAAACGGTGCTCCTCGAATCGCGGCGATCGGTGGCATTCTTGACCGGGCAAACCCACCGGCAAGACATTGTTTTCTCGAAGTTAGAAAAAATAACGCCTAATTTTCTAATTTCTGAAAAAAACCCTAGCTAAAAAAAGCTCCAAACATTCATTCTGGCTAACTTATTGTTTTGGTACGCGTCTTGCGCCTTCAAGCGATGCCAAAGGACTGAGTAGGTCCTTTGAGTCCGGTGAGTATTTGAAACTCGGACGTCAAAGCGCATACGCCATCGATGGCCTTCTGGTGTTGGCTCGGAAGCCTTTGGGAACGGTTATGCTGTTGCGCGACATAGCGGAGGCGGGACGCGTGCCGGAGCATTTTCTGGCAAAGATTTTTCAAAAGCTAACGCGAAGTGGGGTCCTAATATCTTCACGCGGCGCGGTCCGTGGCTATGCCCTAGCTCGCCGCCCCAAGGATTTGAACGTGAAGGAGATTCTTCTCCCGCTAGAGGGATCAGATCTTTTCGACCGCTGCGTCTTCTGGAGCCATAGGTGCGCCGATGTCGATCCGTGCCCGCTGCACTTCCGCTGGAAGAAGGTGAGACAACGGGTCATCGGCGAACTGATGGAACGAACGACATTGGCCGATCTGGCAAAGGCGCGGAGCGCATGACCGGACCGGTGTTCAGAGGCAAGTGAAAAGAAAATGCTCGAAAGTCAGATTACACAGATCCAAGCCGAGCTTCCTCGAAGCGATCACCATAAGAATCTGATCGCTTGCCAGGTCGCCTGCCCCGTGCACACGGACGCGCGCGGCTACGTGCGCGCCATTGCCAATGGCGATTTCGCCCAAGCTTACCTCATCGCGAGAGGCCCCAATCCGTTTGCATCGATTTGCGGACGAATCTGTGGCGCGCCATGCGAACTTTCGTGCCGTCGTGGAAAAATTCCGCGCACCGACGAGGATGGCTCATTCGTGGCGATCGACCGGCCTATTGCCATTCGCGCGCTCAAGCGCTTCGTTTGCGAGTCTCTGGGGGCCGAGGCACGGCCTGCGGATCAAATTCTGGAAGTGCTTAGGAGCCATGTGCCGCAGGTCGTGGGAGACGCCGAGGAAATGGCGTTCTTGCTCCGCGCGGCCACTCAGGGAACGTTGATCCCCGCCGATGGGCAAGGCGTTGCGGTTATTGGCTCGGGCCCGGCGGGGCTCAGCGCCGCGCATGATCTAGCGCTTCTCGGTTTCAAACCCGCGGTGTTCGAATTGGAGCCGGTGGCTGCCGGCATGCTGGCGGTGGGGGTGCCCGAATACCGGCTTCCGCGCGAATTGATTCGGCGGGAAGTCGCGGTCATTGAAGCTCTGGGCGTGGAAATCCGCTGCAACACGACGATTGGACGCGACGTATCTTTTCAATCGCTGCGAGAAGATTTCTCCGCTGTGATCATCGCTGTGGGCGCGAAGCGCCCAAGAGCGTTGGGCCTTCCCGGTGAGCAGGGGCCGGGTGTTTACGGCGGCGTTGATTTTTTGCGGGCTGTGGCCCTGGGCGAGAGTTTGCCGTTGGGCTCCGACGTCGTTGTGATCGGCGGCGGAAACGTTGCTTATGACGTCGCGCGTACCGTCGTTCGGCAAGCGGCTTACGACACTGCTCGAATGGCGGCTCGTCTCGCTGGAACGCGGCGCGTTCGTTTAGTCTCCCTTGAAACGCTGGAGGAGATGCCCGCCGACACTGTGGAGATCCTTGAAGGAGAAGAGGAAGGGGTTGAGCGGCTCTCGGGCTGGGGTCCCGTGACTATTCGCCGGGCAGAGCAGGGAACTGTCATTGGTCTCGAAATCAAACGGTGCTTGCGGGTTTACGATGACCAACGCCGCTTCGCGCCACAATTCGATGAGGAGAATAGACAAGTTCTGGACTGTGAATCTGTTTTGATTGCCGCCGGCCAAGCGCCGGACCTTTCTTTCTTGACGGCGGGGGGCGCCGACATCGAGCAATTCCGCCCAGGGTGGCCGAAGGTCGATCCACTCACGCTGATGACCACGGCAAAAGGCGTTTTTGTCGCCGGCGATCTCGCCCATGGAACGAGACTTTTGATCGATGCTGTGGCGTCAGGAAAAAAAGCGGCCCGCTCCGTCTACGAGTATGTCACCGGGCGCGCGCTGCATCCAGAAACGCTGATGAGCTTCGTTCGGCTCGACCGCTATCAGCGTGAACGCGGTTACGAGCGGATCCGACGGGTGGAGCTATCGACGGCAACGCCTCAAGAGCGCTTGCAAAGTCCAACGGCGCAGGTGGAAAAATGTCTTACCAAAGACGAAGCAATACGCGAAGCATCGCGCTGCCTCGATTGCGGCGTGACGCCGGTCTTTGACGGCAACCGCTGTATTCTTTGCGGCGGCTGCGCCGATGTCTGCCCCACCATGTGCTTGAAAATCGTTCCTCTCTCTGCGCTGAAACCAACGGCTGATATGGCCGAGTTTCTCGCATCTCAAGTGGGTGATGACGCTGATCCGGAAAACAACGCGGCGATTCTCAAAGACGAAGACCGATGCATTCGCTGCGCGCTTTGTGTGGAGCGTTGCCCTGCCGACGCCATCGCTATGGAGCGCGTGAGCTTTCAAACTGAGTGGAGGACTGCATGACAACCGATGCCAAGCCGACGGCAACCGGCCGATCCAGACTCGATCCCGAATCGATGCCGCGGAGGGATTTTCTTGGCCTTGCCGCCTGGTGGTCGGCGGGAACGGCGTTGCTTTTCGGATTCTTTGGCGCGATGCGATTGCCGAAAGCCGCCGTGCTTCCGTCTCCAGCAAAAAAATTCAAGGTCACGCTCCCGCCGTCGCTCACATCGGCGCAGCCGTACCTGCCCGCCGGTCGGTCGGTGGCAATCATTAAAGAAGGAAATAACGTGCACGCCATTTCTCGAATCTGCACGCACCTAGGCTGCATCGTCAAACCCAGTGACACTGGCTTCGATTGCCCATGTCACGGTTCCAAGTTCGCCAAAGACGGTTCCGTAATCAAAGGACCCGCGCCGAAAGGATTACCGTGGCTCGAGGTGAAACATTTGGGCGGCGACAATTTCATTGTTGACGAAGGGAAAAACGTCCCGACAGGAACAACGGTGACAGTATGAGTCAAGTTACGGCAAA